>ERZ795055.2512-NODE-2512-length-13825-cov-14.646841_pt1 | contig 13825 bp, 11 predicted proteins | sample MGYA00375139_ERZ795055 | MGnify/ENA primary metagenome ERZ795055 (study PRJEB30184, sample SAMN05720283) | anaerobic digester metagenome | isolation source: active sludge of municipal wastewater-treating anaerobic digesters | place: USA | collected 2015-01-23 ...
CCCACGCAGCGGCGGGTGTCGATGACCATGCCGAGTCTCATCTCAGGCCTCCGTCACGGTGGGAGTGGAGGCGCCGGCCGGAACGGCCTGGGCGGCTGCGGGCTTGGGCGGTGGTGCGGCGGGCTCCTTGAGAATGGCGACGAAGTTGGTGTGGATGCTCGTGCTGCCGGTGAGCGGGTCGGTGCGGTAACTCGAGTTCAAGTGCGAGGCCGAGGCGCCCATCTCGAAGCTGAGTCTGCTCATCCTCGAGGTGTGGCCGAAGCCGTAGACCATGTACACGCAGTCGGGGCGCAGGCGCTCGGTCAAACGCGCCGCCACCGGCAAGCTGGTGATTCCGTCCTGGTTGCGCAGCCGCACCTTCTGCCCGTCAGCGACCCCGAGCTTGGCGGCCAGCGGCGTGGCGATCCACACCTCGTTGGTGGGCTGCATGTCGTGCAGGATGGGATTGCCCTGGGTGCGCCCGAAGGTGTGCACGGGGCTGCGGCCGGTGATCAGCCGCACCATGCCGGCCGGGGCGGTCGCCGGGCGCACGTAGCGCGGCACCGGATCGAAGCCCGCCTTCTTGATCTGCTCTGAAAAGAACTCGACCTTTCCGGAGGGCGTGTCGAACTCGATCTTGCCGCCCTCTTCGACATAGTTGGGCTTGACCGGTCCCACGATCACGCCGTCGCGCTTGAGCTGGGCGTACGACAGACCCGCCTTCTCGACGCGCGCGGCGAGGTACTCCTCGATGTCGCTGAAGGGGATGGCCTGGGGCACGCCGAGCTTGTTGGCCAACTGCTTGCCGATCCACCAGCCGGGCTTTTGCTCGGGGCTCGGGGCGGGCACCACGGGCTGGCGCAGCGCGACCCAACCGCGTCGGCCCCACACCGAGTTGATGTCGTCGTAGCGCTCGAGGAACATGGCCTCGGGCAGCACCACGTCGGCGTAGCCCGCGATCTCGCTGCCGATCGTGTCGATCACCACCAGGAAGTCGAGCTTGTCGATCGCCGCAAGCGTCTTGCGCGGATCGGGCAGGGTGAAGACCAGGTTGGTCGAGTACACCACCCAGGCCTTGATCGGATAGGGCTGGCCCGTGAGCGTGGCCTCGCGGATGCCGGTCGACAGCTCTTCGTCGGCGAAGGGGTACTTGCCGCCAGGGTTGTCGGCCTTGCCCTTGGCCGACTTGGGGTAGGGCGGCAGCGGGTAGGGCGCGAGCTTGACGGTGTGCTGCAGGAAGAAGCCGCCCTTGCGGCCCCAGTTGCCCATCAGCGCGTTGAGCAGGGCCACGGCGCGCGCGCGCTGGCTGTCGTCGCCATACCAGTTGGAGCGGCGGCCGGGGTGGATCAGCGTGGCCGGGCGGGTGGCCGCCATCGCTCGCGCGGTGGCGCGAATGGTGGCGGCGGGAATGCCGGTCTCGGCCGCGGCCCAGTCGGGGGTCTGGGTGCGGATGAAGCGCGCGAACTCCTCGAAGCCGTGGCCGTAGTCCTTCACGAAGGCCTGGTCGTACAGACCTTCGGTGACGATCACGTTCATCCAGGCGTTGATCAGCGCGATGTCGGTGCCGGGCTTGACGGGCAGCCAGTGCGCCGCCTTGGACGCGGCCACCGACAGGCGCGGGTCGGCCACGATCAGCTTGCCGCCGCGCCCCAGGAACTCGGCGAACTCCTGCACCTGGGTGTTGTGCATGTTCTCGCCCAGGTGCGAGCCGATCAGCACCAGGGTCTTGGTGTTGGCGATGTCCAGCGGCTCGGGCGAACCCAGCCCCGTGCCGTAGGTCAGCACGAAGCCCACGTCGCGCGGGCCGCGGCACTGCGCGTAGGAGGGCGCGGCGGAGTTGACCACGCCCCAGCTCTTGAGCGCGTGCTCGATGAACTTGGCGCCGATGCCGTGCTTGAAGAAGGCCACCGACTCCGGCCCCTGTTCGGCCTTGATCTTCTGCAGGCGTGCGGCGACGTGATCGAGCGCTTCGTCCCAGGTGACGGACTTGAACTCCTCCTTGCCCCGCGCACCGACGCGAATCAGCGGCGTGCGCACGCGGTCGGGTTCGACGTGCGAGCCCGGCGCGCCGGTGCCGCGCGGGCACAGACGGCCGTTGGAGGCCGGGTCGAGCGGGTTGCCCACGAAGGCATGGAGCTTGCCCTCGCGCACCACGCCCAGGCCCCCGCAGCGCCAGAAGCACATCTCGCAATAGGTCGCTACAGTCTTGTCCGGGCCGGCGGCCGGGGCTGTGGCGGAGAGGGTGGGGGAGGAAGCGGCGGCACCGAAGGTGGCGGCGCTGATCTGCAGAAAGCGACGGCGTGAGAGCGGCAGCGGGTCCATCAGACAGTTTTTTGACACGCGGCGGCGTGCCTGTGCGTGGTGACGGGCGAATTGGACTCTTTCGGTGCTGCTCACTGGTGATGGCAGTCAATCTGCGGGTCGCGTGGCGGTGATGCCTCTCACACACGACCCCTCACCCTTGCGAAGAATCAAGCGAGCACTGTTCGTTGCCTGCGGGTTTGCCCTGATCGGCGCGTGCGGCTCGCCGGTGGAACCGGTGCGCGTGGAAGCTTCGTGCTTCGTCATCGAGGGCGAGTTCTGGAGAGCCGAGTTCGAGCGCTTTCGCGAGCTCTACGAAGCCCAGCCCCAGATCCGCTGCCTGGAACTGCGCGCCTCGCCCGGGGGAGCCACCTATGGCGCGCTGCTCATCGGGCAGATGGCACGCGAGCGCGGCATGCGCACGGTGGCGCGGGGGCGTTGCGTATCGGCCTGCACGCTCGCCTTCCTGGGCGGCACGCGACGCGAACTCGGCCCTGCGCTGCGGGGCGATCCAACCGTGCTGCTGCTGCACGGCAGTTTCGATCGCAGCACCGGTCAGCCCGACGCGATGTTTCGCGAATCGATCCGCGCCTGGGTGAGTGAGCGCACCGCGGGACGCCTGCCGGCCGACCTGCTCGATGAGGCGCTGAGTCTGTCCGATCGCGCGGGCGGCCTGGTGGTGGCCGCCACGCCCGGGCCGGGCGGGGTGCGCCTATGCACCGGCGACCCCGCTCGCGGCGCCTGCCGCGAACTGCCGGGCGCCAGCGCCGCAAGTCTCGGCTTGACTGCGCCCTGAGACTCGTCGGCACGGGTGGACGAGCCTTGGGCGCGCGGATCGCTCCCGCGCTGCGGAGCCTGCGTCAGCCGCGTGTCGCCGCGCCTAGAACAGCCCGGCGCCCTGCATGGCTTCGACCGTGGCGCGCGACAGTTCGCCGATCTGTTGCGTGGCCGTGCCCTGGGCGCCGCTCGAGGCGCGCCCCGACCAGATCGGCTTGGCGGTGCCCGCCAGGGTCACCGTGGTCGAAGCGGCCAGGCTCTGGTTGACGCTGCCGGCCAGCACGGGCGCGGCCACCGATCCGCTCACCCCGCCGAAGCCGCCACCGCCCCCCCAACTGCCGCCGCCGATACCGATGCTCACGGTCGAGGCCGGCTGGACCGTGAGCGCGCCCACGGCAAGCGAGCTGACCACGGCCGCGCTGGCCCCGGCCGCGCGTGCCGCGCCCGCGAGCTGCTGGGCGTCGAAAGTCACGCCCGCGGGGATCGGATCCCCCACGCGGGGATCCAGGCCACGCGCGCGAAGTTCGGCGGCCAGACTGTCGGCACAGATGCGCGCCTCGGTCTCGGAGGGAGCCTGGCACTGCACGATCACGCGGGCCGCCTTGAGGGCCCCCGGCGGAACATCCTTCGCCGACCACTGCGCGTCCATGCGCGTCTGGGCGCAGCCGGCCAGCAGGGCCACCAACAGGACAGACAGGGAGGTACGAGAGGTGAACATGCTTGGGCTCCGGAACGGGGGTCAAATGCGTACGCCCCGATGATGGCATCCGGCGGGGCAGGAGGGCCAGGGGTCGTGGCAAGCGGGCCGCACCCCGGATGCGGGAGCGCGCGCGGGCCTGGTCGAAGCGCCGGGCCGCCGCGCTCAGCCCGCGGGTCGGGCGCGGTAGAAGTGCAGCGGCTGGGCCGCGGCCTGCGCGATCACCGCGGGCTTGATGCGGCCCACCACGTGCATCTCGCAGGGCTTGCAGTCGAAGCGCAGGGTGAGCGTCTCCGAGCCGCTGGTGATCACTAGGGGTTCCGCGCGCACGGTGCCCTGCACGCCGGTCACGCCCTTGGCCTGCTTGGGGCACAGCGACAGGGACCAGCGCACGCAGTGCTTGGTGATCATCAGCGAGACCTCGCCGGTGGTCTCGTGGCTTTCGTAGGCCGACTCGATCAGGCGCACCCCGTGGCGTGCATAGAAGTCGCGCGCCTTGTGGTTGTGCACGTTGGCCAGGTAGCTGAGGCTGTCCTCGGGATAGGGCACGGGCGGCTCGACCGGCGGCAGCGGCACCAGCGGCTCGCGCTGCGCGGCGCGCTCGGCCTCGAGCGCAGCGATGCCGGCGCGGCGCAGCGCGTTGAGCACGCTGGCCGGCACGAAGCGCGCCGTGCCCCAGGCCAGCGTGATGTCCAGCGGCGCGAAGATCGTGCCGCCCAGTCGCCCGAGCTGTTCGCGCGCGGTGGCGGCGGCGCGCTGTGGGTCGCGGGCGGGCTCGAGCGCCATGGCCTGCGCCACGCGCGCCTCGTGGCCGTCCTCGTCGGCGAGCTCGAGGGCGAGTCCATCGGCGGTCTCGGTCAGGCGCAGCCAGACGCCTATGCGGCGCTCGGCCGAGGGCTGCGCGAGCAGGCGATCCCAGCCGAGGTCGCGGTTGCGGTGGAACGCGGCGCCGGGGCGCAGGTCGGGATAGTGGGCGCAGGGCTCGGGCGGGTGCACACGCCAGCGCCCGGGCGCGATGGCCTCGGCGCGATTGGCCTGCAGGCCCACGAGTTCGCCCTGCCGGTCGAAGTAGGTCAGTCCGTCGCCGTTGTGCAGCTCGATGCCGGGCTCGGTCTCGAGCTCGAAGGCCTCGGGCTGCACGCGCAGCACGCTGCCCAGCGGCATGCCCGCGTGCTTGGGCGTGTCGAAGGCGCCGATGTCGTCCTGGCGGCCGTGCACGAAATAGTCGGTCGAGCCGCGGTTGAAGTTGCGTGCCGGGTCGGGCGTGAAGCCGTAGGTGCAGCGCCCGCTGGACGCGCGGGCGAGCTCGGGGCGGCGCTCGAGGATCGCGTCAAGCAACTGCCGGTAGTGGGCCGTGATGTTCTTCACGTAGCCCAGATCCTTGTAGCGCCCCTCGATCTTGAAGCTGCGCACGCCCGCGGCGATCAGCGCCTCGAGGTTGTCGCTCTGGTTGTTGTCCTTCATCGACAGCACGTGCTTGTCGTGCGCCACGATGCGCCCCTGGGCATCGCTCACCGTGTAGGGCAGGCGGCAGGCCTGCGAGCACTCGCCGCGGTTGGCGCTGCGTCCGGTCTGCGCGTGGCTGACGTAGCACTGGCCGCTGTAGGCCACGCACAGGGCGCCGTGGATGAAGTACTCGAGCGTGGCGCGGTCGAGCACGGCGTCGATGGCGCGGATCTGCTCCAGATCCAGCTCGCGCGCCAGCACGATCTGCGCGAAGCCCGCGTCCTGCAGGAAGCGCGCCTTGGCGGGGGTGCGGATGTCGCACTGGGTGGAGGCGTGCAATTGCAGCGGCGGCAGGTCGAGCTCGGCAAGGCCCATGTCCTGCACGATGAGCGCGTCGGCGCCGGCGGCGTGCACGTCCCAGGCCATGCGGCGGGCGTCCTCGAGCTCGTCGTCGCGCAGGATGGTGTTGAGCGTCACGAAGATGCGCGCGCCGTAGCGGTGCGCATGGCGGCACAGGCGCTCGATGTCGGCCACCGCGTTGCCCGCGCCGGCGCGCGCGCCGAAGGCCGGGCCGCCGATGTAGACAGCGTCGGCGCCGTGGTCGATCGCCGCGATGCCGATGTCGGCGTCGCGGGCGGGGGCAAGCAGTTCGAGTTCGGGACGCGGCATGGGGCGAGCCGGGCGGGTCCCGGCGACAAGGAGCGCAAGTCTAGGCCAGCGCCCCGGCCGCGACGATGGAGGCTAACCCGCCGCGCGGCGGCTGGCGCGCCAGTCGCCCCCCAGGCCGATGAGGGCCATGAGGCACAGTGCCGCCAGGCTCACGGCCGACCACTGCGGCATCGACAGGCCCAGCAGCTCGAAGCCGATGTCCGTGCAAAAGCCCGTGGCCGAGAACACCGAGGGCAGCCATTGCGCCGTGGGCAGTTCCTCCACGAAGCGCGCCACGGCGAAGCTGCACGAGGCGCCCTCGGGATTGGCGAGCAGGCTCACGTGGTGGATCGCCACTCCCAGACCCGCCAGCCCCGCGGCGGCGGCCAGTCCGCCCCACAGCCAGTGGTCGATCGCCGGGCTGCGCCACGCGGCAAGCAGCGCGAAGAGCGCCACGCCCAGGAAGCCGTAGCGCTGCAGGATGCATAGTGGGCAAGGCTGCTTGTCGAACGCGTGCTGGAGTACAAGCGCGCAGGCAAGGCAGGCGAGGGCGGCGAAGGCGATCAGCAGCCAGCGCTGGCGGGAGGATGGGAACACCGGAAGGGCAGGACTCGGGAGCGAGTGCGCAGTCTAGCGGCGCAGCGCAGCCCCGGTCGGCCAGCCCTGGGGAAGCGCTAGAGCTGGCCCAAGACCCAGCCGGGGAAGAGACTCACCGCCACCGCCGGCAGCAGGCACAGCAGGCCGGTGGCCACGTCGACCGCGCCTGCGGCGAGCGGCGCGCCGGAGTGCGCCGGCGTGGGGCTCATGAACATGAGCTGCACGATGCGCAGGTAGAAGTAGATCCCAAGGTAGCTCGCCACCAGGCCCGCCACCGCCAGCGCCACGTGACCGGCCGCCATCACCTGCGCGAAGACCAGAAACTTGGCGATGAAGCCGGGCAGGGGCGGAATCCCTGCAAGGGATAGAACGGCAATGGCGATCATCACCGCCGCGTAGGGCGAGCGCTGGAACAGGCCGCGCAGGCCCTCGACGCGGTCGCGGCGCTCGTCGTCCTCGTCGGCAGGCAGCGAGGCGAGCAGCAGCAGGTTCATCGCGCCGTAGGCCAGCAGGTAGAGCGTCACCGACTGGAAGCGGCCGCCCGCCGGGCCGAGCAGGGCCAGCACGAGGTAGCCGGCGTGGGCCACCGAGGAGTAGGCGATCAGCCGGCGCAGGCTGGTCTGCCGCATGGCAACCAGGTTGCCCCACACGATCGAGGCCACCGAGAGCACTCCGAACACGCCCACCAGCAGGCCGGTGACGGACGCCTGCCCGAGCACCCGCAGCAGAGCAAAGAGCACGGCCGCCTTGACCAGCACGACCATGTAGGCGGTGGCGGGCAGGCTCGCGGCTTCGTAGGCATCCGGCGCCCAGGTGTGGAAGGGCACGATCGAGGCCTTGATGAAGAAGGCCAGCACCACCAGGACGGCGGCCGTCAGCGCGACCAGGCTGGACGAACTCAAGAGCGTCTCGAAGCGTCCCAGGGCGAGGCTGCCGGTGGCGCCGAACTGCAGCGACACGCCCATCAGCAGCACGGCGGTGGCCACGCCGCCCAGCACCAGGTACTTGAGCGCCGCCTCGGGCGCCTGGGTGCGGCGGAAGGCCATGACCACCAGCGCGTAGACCGGCAGCGACATGATCTCGAGGCCGAGGAAGAGCGTGAGAAAGCTCTCGGAGCCGGGCAGCAGGCTGGCGCCGTACAGGGACGACAGCAGCAGTGCGTAGTAGCGCGGGGCACGGAACTCGGCCCGGGCGAGCAGGATGGCCGGCAGGGCGAGCAGCAGCATCACCAGCACGGCGAGCATCTGCGTCGGATGGGCGGCGTACTGGCCCGGGAAGGGCGTGCCCTGGAAGCCCGCGCGCTGCAGCAGGAAGGCGGCGGCCGCGGCGGCTGCGACCGCCAGCGCCGCGAGCAGGGGCGATCCCTGGGGTCGGGGTAGCAGGATCTCGGCCAGCAGCAGCACGACGATGCCTGCCAGCAGCAGGTGCTGCGGCAGCATGGCGGCGAAGAGGATTTGCCAGTTCATCGCAGGCTCAGGTGGGCGGGGGCGCGCTGCACGAGTTGCTGGAACTCGCGGGCCGCCAGTTCGGTGCGCTTCATGGCCTCTTGCGGGAACAGTCCGAGCAGGAAGACCGCGGCGACGATGGCGGCGAGGATGGCCTTCTCGCGCGGCACCAGGTCATGCAACGGGGCGTGCGGTGCCTTGCTCGCTCCGAACAGGAAGCGCTGCCCGAACCACAGCATGTACAGCGCGCCCAGCACCACCCCGCTCACGGCGATGGCATTGAGCACGAGCGCGTAGCTGTTGCCCGCCAGATGCTGGCGCCAGGCGGAGTTGAACGCGCCCAGCAGCACCAGGAACTCGCCGGCGAAGCCGCTGGTGGCGGGCAGGCCGATCGAGGCGAGCATAAGGATCGTGAAGAAGACGGAGTACACCGGCAGAAGCTTCGCCAGCCCTCCGTAGGCGGCCAGCTCGCGCGTGTGGCAGCGCTCGTAGATCATGCCCACCATGAAGAACAGCCCGCCCGCGACCAGTCCGTGGCTGACCATCTGCAGGATCGCGCCCTGCACCCCCACGATGTCCAGGCTCACCAGGCCGAGCATCACGTAGCCCAGGTGGCTGATCGAGGAGTAGGCAATGATCTTCTTGATGTCGGTCTGCACCAGGGCAAGGCAGGCGCCGTAGACGATCCCGATCACCGCCAGCGCGAGCAGCATCGGCTCGAAGGCGCGCGTGGCCTCGGGGAAGAGCGGGAAGCCGAGCTTCATGAAGCCGTAGGTGCCCATCTTCAGCAGCACGCCCGCCAGGATCACCGAGCCCGCCGTGGGTGCCTCGACGTGCGCGTCGGGCAGCCAGGTGTGCAGCGGCGCCATCGGCACCTTGATCGCGAACGACAGGGCGAAGGCGGCGAACAGCCACATCTGCGCCTCGCGCGGCGCCGGTGTGCGCAGCAGGTCGGCGAAGGCGAAGGACAACGTGCCCGTGGCCTGCGACTGCCACCACACCAGGTAGATCACCGCGGCCAGCATCAGGATGCTGCCGAAGGCGGTGTACAGGAAGAACTTGAAGGTGGCGTAGAGCCGGCGCTGCCCGCCCCAGATCCCGATCATCAGGAACATGGGAATGAGCATGGCCTCCCAGAAGATGTAGAACAGCAGCAGATCCTGCGCCACGAAGGCCCCGAGCATGGCGAACTGGATGAAGAACACCATGGCGTGGAACAGGCGCACCTGCGCGGTGATCGCGGTGGTGGCGCCGGCCACGACCAGCGGCCCGAGGAAGCAGGTGAGCAGCACCAGCAGCACGTTGTAGCCGTCCAGCCCGATGGAGTAGCGCACGCCCCATCCGGGGATCCAGGGCACGCTGGTGGCGAACTGCAGGCCGGCCACCGCCGGGTCGAAGCGCAGCGTGATCCACAGCGCCAGGAAGAACTGCGCGAGCAGCAGCCAGAAGCTCAGCCAGCGCACCGTGCCGTCGCGGCCCGCCGGCAGCAGCGTGACCAGGGCCATTCCGGCCACTGGCAGCCAGAGCACGAGGTTGAGCACGAAGGCTTCAGACATGGCGCCAGATCCACAGGAGCGCGCCGACGATGCCGGCCAGCGCGAAGAGCACGTACCACTGCAGGTTGCCGCTCTGCACGCGCGACAGGCGCCCCGCGCTGCGCCGCGCCAGTCCGGCCAGTCCGTCGAGCGAGCCGTCGATCAGCAGGCGGTCGCCCAGGCGCAGGAAGACCCAGTCCGAGATCCACAGCAGGGGCTTCATGAGCAGCGCCTGGTAGATCTCGTCGATGTAGAACTTCGCCGACACGAGGCGGTGCGCGGCCGGGAAGCGCGCGGCCATGCCCTGGGCGCGGCGTCCGTCCCCGCCATACAGCCAGGCCGCGCCGGCCAGGCCGGCCAGAGCGAGCGCCACCGCCACGCCGATCAGGGGCCACTGCAGATGGGCGAGGTGCTGAGGCACTTCGGGCAGCGGCAGTTGCGCTTCCAGGAAGTGCGGGATGGGGAAGAAGCCGCCCACTGCCGAGAGCGCCGCGAGCAGCACCAGCACGCCGGTCATGATCCACGGCGATTCGTGCAGGTGATGCTCGGCCTCGTGGGTGAGCCGGCTCGAGCCGAAGAACACCAGCCAGAGCAGGCGGAACATGTAGAACGCGGTGAGCAGCGACGCCAGCGAGGCCACGGCCCACAGCAGCCAGGAGCCGTGCGGCGAGGCGGCGGCGAACCACAGGATCTCGTCCTTGGAGAAGAAGCCCGCGAGCGGCGGCAGCCCCGCAATGGCGGCGGTGGCGATGGCGAAGGTCGCGAAGGTGATCGGGATGCGCCGCGCCAGACCGCCCATGCGGCGGATGTCCTGCTCGCCGGAGAGCGCGTGGATCACCGAGCCGGCGCCCAGGAACAGGCAGGCCTTGAAGAAGGCGTGGGTCACGACGTGGAACACCGCCACGGCATAGGCGCCCACGCCCAGGGCGACGAACATGAGCCCGAGCTGCGAGATGGTCGAGTAGGCGAGCACCTTCTTGATGTCGGTCTGCACCACCGCGATGGTGGCCGCGAGCAGTGCCGTGGCGGCACCCACGGCCGACACCAGCAGCGCCACGTCGGGCGCCGCGAGGTAGAGCGCCGGCAGGCGGGCGATGAGGTAGACGCCGGCCGTGACCATGGTGGCGGCGTGGATCAGCGCCGACACCGGCGTGGGGCCGGCCATGGCGTCGGGCAGCCAGACGTAGAGAGGAATCTGCGCCGACTTGCCCGTGGCGCCGATCAGCAGCATCAGCGCCACCAGGCCCACCGGCACCGCCGCGCCCACGCCCCGCGCGAGGGTCTCGTTGATGGTTGGCAGGTCGAGCGTGCCGAGCGTGGCCCACAGGGCGAACATGCCGATCAGGAAGGCGGCATCGCCGATGCGGTTGGCGATGAAGGCCTTCTTGCCGGCGGCGGCCTTCTCGGGGTCGCTGAACCAGAAGCCGATCAGCAGGTAAGAAGCGAGCCCCACCCCTTCCCAACCCACGAACAGGACGAGCAGCGAGCGTCCCAGGACCAGCAGCAGCATGAAGAACAGGAACAGGTTCAGGTAGGCGAAGTAGCGGGCGTAGCTCTCGTCGCCCTTCATGTAGCCCACCGAGTAGACGTGGATCGCGGTGCCCACGCCGGTGACCACCAGGGTCATCACGCCGCTGAGGCGGTCCAGGTAGAAGGCGATCTCGAGCTTGCGCGCGCCGAACTGCGCCCAGGTGTAGGCCACCTCCTGCACGGGCGCGCCACTGGCGAGCAGGCTTGCGAAGGCCTGCAGCGTGAGCACGAAGGCGGCCAAGGGCAGGGCGCAGCCCACGATCGCCACGCCGCGTTCGCCCAGCCGGCGACCCAGCAGGCCGTTGATCAGGAATCCCGCCAGGGGCGCCAGGACGATGAGGGCCAGGGTGTGCATCTCAGCCCTTCAACTCGCTGTATGCGCCCACGTCCAGCGTGTGGCGGCGGCGTGACAGAAGCAGCACGATGGGGATGGCGAGCGCGATCTCGGCGGCGGCGACCACGAAGATCAGGAACACCAGCACCGCGCCCGCGGGCTCGGCGTGCTGCTGGGCGAAGGTCACGAGGCTCAGGTTCACCCCGTTCATCATCAGCTCCATGCACATCAGCATGACGAGCAGGTTGCGGCGCACGATCACCCCGAGCAGGCCCAGTACGAACAGCGCCATCGCCAGCATGAGCAGCAGGCTGAGCCTATCCACGCGACTCTCCCGAGCCCTTCATCAGGGCAATGGCGGCGACCACGGCGGCGAGCAGCAACACCGAGGTCAGCTCGAACTGCAGCCAGTACTCGCGCAGGAAGGCGGTGGCGAAGTCCTGCAGGCTGAAGCTCGTGGAACGCAGCTTGCCCATGGCCGCGGGAGCACGCGCCACCACGGCCGTGAGGCCCAGCAGGAGCACGCCCGCCGCCGCGACCGCTCCCAGTGCCACCGTCGCACGGGTGTAGCGGCGCCGCATCGAGGAGTCGCGCTTGTCGAGCAGCATGATCACGTAGACCATGAAGACCATGACCGCGCCCACGTAGATCAGCACCTGGAAGGCGGCGATGAAGTGCACCCCCACCAGGCCGTAGATGCCGCCCAGGAACACCATGGTCGAGACCAGCGCCATGGCCACGCGCATCGGCTCGCGCAGCACCAGCATCAAGACCCCGCCGGTGAGCGCGCCCAGCCCGAAGAAGGCGAGCAGCGCGTCGTCGAGGTGCAGCAGCAGGGCGTCCATCATGCGGGCTTCCGGTGGACCGGGCGGGCCGGGTAGGGCTTGGCCACGTCGCGTTGCGGATTCCAGGTGAGCAGTTCGTCCATCTCGATCCACATGTGCCCGCGCACCGGCCCGGGAAGATTGGGCACCTCGGGCGCCATGCGGATCGCGTCCTCGGGGCAGGCCTCGACGCACAGGCCGCAGAAGATGCAGCGCGAGTAGTCGATCGCGAAGCGGCGCGGGCTCTTGGGATGGGCTTCGTCGTGCGGGTCGAAGGCGGCCTCGATCTCGATCACCTTGGCCGGGCAGACGGTGGCGCACATGTTGCAGGCCACGCATTGCGGGCTGCCGTCCGGGCGCTGCGTCAGAACGTGCTTGCCGCGGTTGCGCGGGGCGTAATCGGCCCGGCGCTCCTCGGGGTAGTAGGTGGTCAGCGCGCCCTTGCGGCCCGTCATCCACTTGCCCATGTTGCGCAGGAAGACGGCGCTGGTCACGGCCAGGCCGCGCACGACCTCGAAGAGGTAGAAGCGCTCCCAGCCGCCCATGGCGGGCTCGTTCCAGTAGCGCTTGCGCACGATCGGGGCGCGCTTCATCTCAGAAGGCCCTCACGGCCCAGACCGCCAGCACGGTGACGCAGAGGTTGGCGAGCGCCAGCGGGAACAGGAACTTCCAGGCGAAGCGCAGCAGCTGGTCGTAGCGGAAGCGCGGCAGCGTCCAGCGCACCAGGATCTGGAAGCTGCAGACCACGAAGACCTTGGCCAGGAAGGTGAGCATCTGCGTGACGACCACCAGGCCGTGGCTCATCTCCAGCGTCGCGCCGCCGGGGAACACGAAACCCGCGTCGGTGAGCCAGGGCAGGTTGTAGCCGCCCAGGAAGAGCGTGGTGAAGAGCGCGCCGATGATCGCGATCTCGATGAACTCGGCGAACATGAACAAGCCCATTTTCATGCCGCTGTACTCGGTGAAGTAGCCGGCGATGAGTTCGGACTCGGCCTCGGGCAGGTCGAAGGGCGCGCGCTTGTTCTCGGCCATGGCGGCGGTCAGGAACAGCACCGCGGCGAAGGGCTGGAACACGATGCCCCAGGCGGGAAGAATGCCCAGCGCCGTGCCGGACTGCTGGCGCACGATCGCGTCGAGGTCCACGGTGCCGTAGATGACGATGAGCCCCAGCACCGTGAGGCCCATCACCACCTCGTACGAGATCATCTGCGAGCCCGCGCGCAGCGCGCCCAGCAGCGAGAACTTGTTGTCGGACGACCAGCCGGCGAGCATCGCGCCGATCACCGTCATGCCGCCGAAGGCAAAGACGATCAGCAGGCCGGCGTCGAGCGTGGCGATCTGCATGGGGTAGCTGCGGTCGCCGAACCAGTCCCTGAGCGAGGGGAAGAGCTCGCCCGGCACCATGGTGCCGCCGAAGGGCACGACGGCGAACACGAGCAGCACCGGCACGAAGGCCACCCAGGGCGCGACCTCGTACGCGTACCAGTCGTAGGCGCGCGGCTTGAAGTCCTCCTTGAGGAGCATCTTCAGGCCGTCGGCCATGCCGTGGAACAGGCCCCACCACACGAGCTTCACCTGGGTGAAGGGAAGCCTCAAGTAAGCGCGGTTGGCGCCGATGCGGTCGGCCATGACCGCGGCCTGCTTGCGCTCGACCCAGGTGAGGATGGTGCCGAAGCCCATCAGCACCGCGATGGCGTAGGCGATGTAGGCCG
>ERZ795055.2513-NODE-2513-length-13824-cov-3.973854_pt1 | contig 13824 bp, 9 predicted proteins | sample MGYA00375139_ERZ795055 | MGnify/ENA primary metagenome ERZ795055 (study PRJEB30184, sample SAMN05720283) | anaerobic digester metagenome | isolation source: active sludge of municipal wastewater-treating anaerobic digesters | place: USA | collected 2015-01-23 ...
CGCCAAGAGCACGCTGAATGCGCTGATGGGCCTCACCGCCGACGCCCCCACCTACCACGTAGAAAAACCGCAATTGTCACGGGGACTTCCCAACGTGTCGATGGCCAGCGCGGTGACCACCGCGCTGGCTCAACGCCCCGACTACCAGGCGCTGAAGCTACGCAAAGAAGCCCTGTATGGCACGGTCCGCACCGTGCGCGCAGGCTACTTTCCGGCGCTCTCAGCCGCGGGTTCGCTCAACTATGTTGCCACTGATTTTGAACGGCAGAACATCGTGCACAACTGGACCGTTGGGGCCACCGCCACTTGGAACTTTTTCTCGGGGTTCGGTACCACCCACGCGCTGGACGAGGTGGATGCTCGACAGCGCGCGATGGAAGCACAACTTTTGAGTCTTGAGATCCAGGTTCGCAACGATGTCGAAACCGCCTACCTGGCCCTCAACGAGGCCCATGAGCGCCTGGCCCCCACGGAAGCCGCGCTGGAGGCCTCCAAGGAGACCTTGGCGTTGGCCGAAGCTCGTTACCAAGCCGGCGCCGGAAGCATTGTCGAAGTCACCGACGCACAAGCTTTGTTTACCCAAGCTCAAACCAACGCCATTCAGGCCGATTTCGATCTGCAAGTCGCACGCGCGCGGCTGCAGAAGGCCATGGGCGAAATTAGCGTGCAGGAGAAGTAGGTCATGCAGTCTTTAAATCGTCAGCTCATCGCCTCTTTTGTGGTGCTTACCCTCGCTGCCTGCAAACCATCGATCGCAGGCGTAGCCAACGCCAAAACCAACGCGACCGAGCAGCCGCTGGCCATCACCGCCGCCGAGGCCAAGAACGAACGCATCGAAAAGCGCATCGACGTGACGGGTACGTTGGCGCCCTCGCAAGAAGCCGTCGTGTCACTTGAGGTGGAAGGTCAGATTGCCACCATCAACGCCGATCTGGGCGACGATGTGCCGCGCGGTGCGACATTGGCACAAATCACCCCCGCCGAGTTTACCTGGAAGGTGGCACAAACCGACGCCGACTTGGGCGCCGCCGAGGCCGACTATAAACGCCTTGTGGATCTGGCCAGCAAGAACCTGGTCTCCCAGCAACAATTGGATGAAGGTCGAAGGCGCCTCGATGTGGCCAAGGCGGCTGCCGACCTCGCGCACAAAAAGTACGCAGACACGAGCTTGCGCGCCCCATTCGCCGGCCAAATTGCCAAACGCCTGATCAACGCCGGCGAGTATGTCAAAGCAGGGACGGCGGCCTTCTCTATCGTCAACAATCGCCCGCTCAAACTGCGCGCCGATGTGCCGGAGCGTTTCGCCGGCCTGGTCACTGTGGGGAACGTTGTGCAAGCGTACACCGAGGCCCAGCCTGAGACCCCCATCCAAGGGACCATCACTCGGGTTGGCCCAGCCATCGCGCAAGACTCCCGTTCCTTCCCGATTGAGGCGCGCTTTGACAATGCCGATGGTCACCTGAAGGCTGGCAGTTTTGCTCGCGCCTCCATCTTGGTGCAGAGCCAAGACGACGCACTGACCGTCCCAGAGACGGCCGTCATGAGTTTTGCCGGCAATCCTCGCGTCTTCGTGATCGACCAAGATGTGGTCCGAGAGCAGCCGATTGAAATCGCGGGCAAGAGCCAAACCCGCGTGCTCATCGCCAAAGGCCTTGTGGCTGGCCAAAAGGTCGCGGTCACAAGCGTCGAATTGCTGTCCGACGGCCGCACGGTAGCGGTGCGCTAATGGACGGGCTTACCATCTTCATTCGTCGCCCGGTGCTGGCGACGATGGTCACGGTGCTGCTGGTCGTTCTGGGGATGTTCTCATACCGCTCGCTGGGCGTTGACCAGATGCCCAAGATCGAAGTCCCGGTCGTCACGATCACCACGGTGTTGCGCGGTGCCTCGCCGGAGGAGATCGAAAGCCAAGTCACGAAGCCCATCGAAGAGGTGGTCAATACGGTGGCCGGCATCGACGAGCTGACCGCCACAAACCTCGAAGGCGTCTCGCGCGTCGTCGTGAGGTTCTTGCTCGAACGCCCCGTCGCCGAAGCGGTCCAGGATGTCCGCGACAAAGTCGCCACTGTGATGAGCCTGCTGCCCACCGATGTCGAGCCGCCCGTTATCTCCAAGGTCGATTTCGACGCGATCCCAGTGCTAACGCTGGCGGTGGCCGCCAACCGTGACATGAAGGAAGTCTCGGAGATCGCCCGACTAAAAATCAAGGAGGCCATCGAGAACGTCGATGGCGTTGGGGCCGTGCTCCTCTCGGGGGCATGGAAACGTGCGATCAACGTCGTCGTCGACCTGGAAAAGATGCGCTCCTACGACCTGACGATTGCCCGCGTGCGGGCAGCACTGGTGACCCAGAGCGTCGAGATCCCGGCTGGTCGCATTGATCGTGGCGACAACGAACAGGTGCTGCGCACCATGGCGCGCGTCGAGAAGGTCGAAGATTTCGCGACGCTCGTGGTAACCACGAAGAACGGCCGGCAGGTCACCCTGGGCGACATCGCGCGTATTGAAGACTCGGTGGAAGAACCCCGTTCGATGGCGCGGTTGTGGAACAAGGGTGACCATGACCGCGGCGCCGCGGCGGTCGCACTCGTGATCCAGAAGCAATCAGGCACCAACACCGTAGAGACCATCGCGCGCGTGAAGGCGCGGCTCGCTGAGATCAAGCCCACCTTGCCCCGCGATGTGCGCATTGACCTGACGTCCGACCAATCTCGCTTCATCATCAACTCCATCAGCGAGCTAAAATTGCACTTGGTGCTCGGCGGTGTATTGGCCGCGCTGGCCGTGTTGTTGTTCATGCGCAACTTGCGTTCTACGGTGATCGCTGCAGTCGCGATTCCGACATCGCTCGTGTCCACGTTCACATTAATGAACGCGCTCCATTTCACCCTCAACAACATGTCGCTGTTGGGGCTCACGCTTGCGGTCGGTATCGTTATTGACGACGCCATCGTGGTGCTTGAAAACATCTTCCGCCACATGGAAGAGCACGGCAAAACCCCGGTGAATGCCGCGATCGATGGCCTGAAGGAAATCGGCTTGGCCGTTTTGGCGACCACGACTTCGCTGATGGTCATCTTCCTGCCAGTGGCGTTCATGCAAGGCATGACCGGCCGTTTCTTCTATGAATTCGGCCTTACCACCGCATTTGCTATCGGCATTTCGCTGGTGGTTTCCATCACGCTGACGCCGATGCTGTCGGCGCGTTTCCTCAAGGCCAGCACCAAACAGCACACGTCTAAAGAAAACCGTTTCTGGGGCGCCATCGAGGCGGGTTACGACTGGCTGTTGCGCTGGGCGCTCGGGCACCGTGCCGCCATGGTCGCAATTTCGGTGGTGTGCGTGTTGAGCGCCGCCCCACTCGCAGGTGCCCTGGGCAAAGACTTCATGCCCGTAGACGACCGCAGCGAATTCCAAGTGACGATGATTGCGCCCGCGGGCACGAGCCTGAAGCAAGCCTCAGAGACGTTTGGCAAGATCGAAGACGAGCTGCACGCGCTGCCCGAAATCGAGACGACGCTCATGCAGATCGGCAGCGCCGACACCGGCGCCGAAGATGTCACCCGTGGCTCCATTTACATCGCCATCGAAGACATCGAGAAGCGCTCCTATCCACAATCCGCGGTGATGAAGAAGGTGCGCGCCGTGCTGCGCAAATACCCGGAGCTGCGCTCGGGCGTTAACGATATTGGGGGTCTTTCCGGTTCACGTTCTTCGGCGGCGTTCTCGTACAACATCACCGGCCCCGACCTAGATACCTTGATGGGCTACGCCGATGCCCTCGCACGCAAGTTGCGCGCCACCCCTGGCTTCGTGGATGTGGATACCTCGCTGGCCTCACGCCAACCGGAGGTGGAGGTCACGATCGATCGCGCGAAGGCAGCTGATTTCGGCATTACCGCGTTGGACTTGGCAAGCTCACTGCGCACGATGGTGGGGGGCGAGAAAGTGGCCAAGTTCAGGGAGGGCGTCGAGCAGTACAACGTTTGGCTGCGCCTAAAAGAAGAAGATCGAAACAGCGCTGACGTGGTCGCGACACAGCCGCTCGCGACCGCCAACGGCAAGCTCGTGCCGCTACAACAGGTGGCCGATTTGAGCGAGAGCCGTGGGCCCACCCAGATCGATCGCTACAACCGCCAACGCCAGGTCACGATCTCTGCCAACCTAGATGGCCTGCCGACCAACCTTGCCCAGGCTGCGGTAGAACAAGCGCTCAAAAACGACGTCAAGCTCGCCGTCGGTTATCAAGGCGTGGCCCTTGGACGTGCCAAAATGATGGGCGAGACGATGCGCAACATGGGCATGGCGTTCCTATTGGCCTTCCTGTTCATGTACATCGTGCTGGCCGCACAGTTCGAGAGCTTCCTGCACCCGGTGACCATTTTGCTGTCGCTACCGCTCACCTTGCCGTTCGCGCTCGCGTCACTGCTGTTTTTGGGCGACACCATCAACCTGTACAGTATTTTGGGCGTCTTCATGTTGTTCGGAATCGTCAAGAAAAACGGCATCTTGCAGATCGACTACACCAACACGTTGCGCGCCCAGGGGCGGCCGCTATTCGAGGCGCTCTTGGAGGCAAATCACGCCCGCCTGCGCCCCATCCTGATGACCACGCTCACGCTCATCGCGGGCATGAGCCCGATCGCGCTCGGCACGGGCCCAGGCGCTGCGGCCCGCGCCTCGTTGGCCAAGGTCATTATCGGTGGCCAAGCGTTGTCGCTCGTGATCACGCTGTTAATCGTGCCAGTGGCCTACTCGCTGTTTGAGTCGATGAAGCACCGCTTGGGAATTGGGCAAAAAACCGCTGTACCAGCAACACCCTCGCCCTAACGGGCGGGTTCGGTCGCCGCGTAGTCGTTCCAGTCGGTAAAGAACGCCATCACCGCAGCAGACAACGCCAATGTCCCGGCGGTGGCAAAACCGTAGGTGGCGACGTTGTAACGCGAATCGGCCTGGCGATACTCCTTCATGAAATCAGCACCCGCGATGGTCTCGCCGGTTCGGTCGCTCCGATTGAGGTCCGATTGCAACCCGTCCTCTTGTTGGCTCGCTAAGAGGTAAAACACGGAGCCGACCACCGCGGCAGCGACTGAGCCTCCTGCAACACTAAAGAACGACCATTTAGGTAACGGCGGCGGGTTGATGCGCAGCGCCACCTCCTTCGGCACACCGCGCTCTTTGCCGGGCTTCAAGTCACGATCAGTAAATAGCTCCTGCACCGCTGGCCCGATCGCCAACAGGAACTCATCGCCGGCACCCGCAGCAAGTCGCTTGTTTACACTGCCACGGATCTTGGCTTGGCGTTGATCCAACCGGCGCAAAATGAAGACGCTGCCGTCACCCACCTTGGAGATTGAACCGGTCACGAGATCGTCCACGCCGAGGGCACCGGCGATTTCCGCGAGGCAGGATTCGTTGGCTTCACAGCCCATCGCCTGCTTGCTGGCTTCGAGCGATAACATGTCGCGGATTTCGGCCATACCGATGGCCGACACCCCCTGCAGTTTGCGCACCTCCGCCAAAAGGCTGTCGGTCACGACCGCGCCGACACGTGGATCGACGCCTTGGATCTCCAAGTCATACACCGCCACGCGCAAGGCGCCTGTGCTTTTGGCATCGCCCGCGCCCGTCGCGGCATCGCTGCTACCAGCGTCTGACCCCATCAACATCTGATTGACTTCGTGCGTCGTGGTGGCCGCCGTGGCGCTATCGCTAACCGGCGTCGCTTCGATGGCTGCGGGTGGCGGCGTTGGTGCTGGCGTAGCCACGGCTGTGGCTGGCTTGCCAGGCTTTGCCAGCTCGATTTCAGCCGCAGCCAATTGCGGTTTCGGAATGTTCTTGACGGTCTCGGCCTTCAGCGCCAGGCCTGCAACGTCGGCCTTCACCGTATAGCGGTGCTTGCCGAGCACGACCTTGAAACCTAGCTTGCCTGCCAACTTATATTTGTCAGGTCCACCGGGTGCCGCCTTAAAGGTCACGCTGTTCTTCGACAGGTAGCCATCGTCGCGCGTCAAATCAACGGTGACGCTCTTGCCCTTCATCGCGTCGGTGGCGCGGAGCTCTAGCAACACCATGAGCGGGCCGGTCAGCTCGAAACTCACTGTCTTGTCAGCACCGATAATATAGCCAAGCTCCTTCTTTCCCCACGCCACAGACTCCGCGCCTGCTACAGGGGTCAGGTCGGCTGCAGGGGCCAGCAGCATCAACGCGGCGAGACTGTATGTGATCATGGCGTTCTCCCAACCAAGTTGCGAGAAACATAAGCATGTTTTCTTGGGTCCAGCAACCGCGACGCCTTATGCCGTTGTCAGCCGCCCAGCTCTCCTGGCCAGGAACAATCACCGTGGTACGCATTTGTCGCCAATCCGCCGCTATATTATAGATAGTCGCTGGAGTACGCTGCATGAGTCTGCCCCTCTACCTCCGCCTGCTGCCGACGTCAGTCAGACGCCGACTCTACACATCCAAGCTGGGCTTCAGGCCCGATGAGCTCGCAGGTTTGGTCTTCAAAATCGCCGACTGCCGTACAGAGTGGGAGCAAGCATTCAAGCTGCTGCACGACATCTCCGTACAACGTGGCATCTATCCAGCCAAACCCAGTGGCATGCGTATCGCCCCCTACCATGCGTTGCCGAGCTCGGCGGTCTTTGTGGCCATGCACGGTGATCGGGTCGTAGGTACCATGACCCTGGTCGAAGACTCGCCGCTGGGACTGCCGATGGAGCCGGTGTTTCCCAGTGAAATCGAGCGGTTGCGTGTGCGTAAGCGCCGCATGGCGGAGGTATCAATGTTGGCGGTGGATCGCGATTTTCGCGGCACCGGGATGACCATGACGATGAACCGGGTGATGTGGCGGTGGGCCTATTTCTACCGAAAAATTACCGACTTGATGGCAGCGGTTCGACCCAGCATCGGGGATTACTACACAACCACCCTGTTGTTTGAACAGCAAGGTGGCCCCCAGGCGTATCGGAGTCTCAACAACACGCCGGTGGTGCCGTTGCGGCTGGACCTCGAAACCGCTGTCGCGCGCTACCAGAAGGCCTATGGCGAGCGCCCGCGCCCGGGCCTGCGAAATCTGTACCGCTTTATGGTGACAGATCGCGATATCACCGCCGTGAAGCTACCCCGACGACTCAACCACATCTGGGTCGAAACCGACGCCGTTACACCGATGACCACTGCGGATTTTCGTTATTTCTTCGTCGAACACGAGTCCGTGCTCGATCACCTCGATGCGCCGCGACGGAAATTCCTGGCCCGCTACTACGAAACCAATCCTGAGGTGCAAGCGCTGTTGACATCGGCCTGAGCTGCCCTGCCTCAGGGCGCGAGCGTCAGGTTCACGACGGTAACCTGGTCGAGCCGGATCGTCACCCGCCGAGTCACGTGGTGGCCAGTCTGCGGATTGGTCACCACGACCTCATGCTCACCGATGGCAAGCGGCACCCGCGCAATCGGCGTTTCGCCGTAGCTTTTTTTGTCCACCATGATGGTGCCCCACGGCGTGCTGGTGACGGTGAGGAGACCCACCCCCTCGATGGTCGCAGTGTTGTTGGCGCCTTTTCGCGACGGCGTAGGCGAGCCACTTGGTTTCGGCGCGAGTGAGCGTCGTGGGCTACGCGCTGGAGGCGTGATCGAGCGATCCGAGCTCAATCTCGCGCTCGGTGTCGACCCACTGGCTGGCGCGTCGACGGGCGTTGGCGGCGGTGCCACAAGAATCGGCGACACTGGCGTCGGTGCCGTCACCGAGCCAGCTCCCGGGTCAGGGGTCACCGCCACCGGAATCGGTGCCCGCGGACCAAGCCCCAGCCAAGCCCCAGCACCTGCCACCAGAGCCACTCCGAGTCCCAATGCCGCCAGTTTGGTCCACGATAGCGATGCCGTTGGCGTCAGCCACCCGGTAGCCGCGGCTGAAAACTCCGCAGCCCGCTGACCGTTGCCGACCGCAGCAGGAAGTTGCTGATTGGCAACCTCGATGGCAGGCTCAACCCCCATCGGCTCGTGCCCAAGCGCCGCGTCTCTTTCATGGGGAAACAATTCTCGAAGGATCTCGGGCAAGGTCAGTGTGGCGGACAACGCCGCGGTGCTCGTGAGGTACTCTTCCAATGCCCGCTGCATCGCATGACCATCGGCAAAACGCCGACGCGGAGCCACCGCTGTCGCCCGCCGCCATAGCCGCTCCAACGCGGGTGGGTAGTCTTTGACCACGCTGCTCGGAGGCCGCAGCCTACCTTCGACAATTGCCCGGATCATCTCGTATTCATTGGGCGTTTCGAACATGCGCTGGCCGGTCGTGGCCTCGAACAAAACGATCCCTGCGGCGAACAGATCACTGCGTTGGTCAAGCGGTTGGCCACGCACCTGCTCGGGCGACATGTAGGCCACTTTGCCCTTGATGACCCCGGTGCGGGTGCGGTCCGCTTGATTAGCCGCCTTGGCGATACCAAAATCCATCAGTTTCACGGCACCATCAAACGACACCATGATGTTCTGGGGGCTCAGATCGCGATGCACGACCCGCAGCGGTTTACCGTCGGCACCCGGGCATTGGTAGGCGTAATGGAGAGCGGCACAAATCTCGGAAACGATGCGTGCGCCAATTGCCGCCGGCAGCACCCGCTTCTCGATGCGCGCTTGATCTAACAGATCGGCGAGCGTCACACCGCGTACGTATTCGAGCGCGATGAAGTAGGTATTCCCAAGTTCACCCACATCCAACACTTGCACGATGTTCGGATGGGCGAGGCGAGCCATCAGGCGAGCCTCATCGACAAACATCTGGACAAAGTCTGGGTCCGTCGCAACGTGCGGCAGCATGCGCTTCAAAACCACCAGCCGTTCCACCCCAACGTGGCCCACCTGGCGCGCCAAGATGGCCTCAGCCATCCCGCCCGTGCCGATCCGTCGCAGCAGCCTATAATCACCGCCGGACCCTGGTGCCGATGCTGGTAACATCATCCGTTACACCCTAGCACTGGGCCCGTAATCGCCGCCAAGGATTGTGCCGCCGCTAAAGCCGCTGCTAGAGTTTCACTTGCATGCAACCTGCTGTCCCTGTCACTCGCTGTTGGCCTGTCGTTGCGCTCATCAGCCTCGCCGCCACCAGCGCCCGAGCCGATGGCGCTGCGGACCTCAACGAGGGGCAAGCACTATTTTCGCGAGGTCTCTTCACCGAAGCCATTCCGGCTCTGGATCGCGCAGCGCGCGCCGATGAATTGGGCTTGGAGCAACGCGCTGAGGCGCTGCAGGCGCTCGGCGTCATCTATGTCGCACTCGGCGACGACTTTGAAAGCCGCCGCAGTTTCGCACGCCTGTTGGCGATCACCCCCAATACTCGACTGCCTGACACCTTGCCGCCCAAAGTTCATCGCGTATTTGAGGACGTCCGACGATTGATGCTGGGCGTCACCGGCATTGGGCTCAAGCATCGCGCGATCCAGGCGACGCTCGGTGAGCCGCTACGCCCCATTACCATTGAGATCGACGCCATCGAGGCGGCTGATATCGACGCCCGGATGTACCTGCGACGTCGTGGCGAAGAGCGCTTCCGCGAGTTCCGTTTCGCAGCTGGCGGCAAGTCACGCGAGTTGACGCTTGCGCCTGATGTCTTGGGCCCCCTCGCCGCTGGCGAAACGTTCGAATACTATTTTGAGGCGCTCAACTCGACCGGTGAAACCGCAGGCCGCGTAGGCGGACCTCGGGCACCGCTGGTCTTCGAAGTGGTCCCGCCAACGACCGACACACCGTTCTGGAGACGAGGTTGGTTTTGGGCCAGCGTTGGCGCCACCGTGGTTGCCTCAGCCACGGCGGCCTACCTCGCGACTCGCGATCGCGACGCCGCCGATTCGCCCTGCACCGGCGCCCTCGATTGCGTACAAGCCCCCTGACGCACCTCAAGGACGATTTAACAAAATCACCGCCTCGCTTGGACACACCAACACGCCGCCAGCACACGCCGTGGTCGCGACATCCGCGTAGCCGTCACGGTTGAAATCCCCGATGCCAAAGCCATCGCGGCAGGATGGCACCGCTTGATGTGGAATCGACACAATTTGCGCGGACGTGAACCCGCCCCCACCCAACCCAAAAAAAACCACCGGCCCATTCAAAACCAGGTCGTCGATCCCATCGTCATCCACATCGGCGAGTCGCACATCACAAGTGTCAGGCAAGTATCCGTACGCAGGCGCGACCATCGCAGCAAAGCCACCAGCGCCATCGCCACGGAAGAGCTGCAGTTCTTTCCCCGCCAAAACCAAGTCGAGATGAGAATCGTCATCGACGTCGAGGAGGCGAATGCGGGTCGTCCCCGCCGGGCCTTGGGGGCCGTCTTGAGCCTGTAGGCTCCGTTCAACAGTGCCAAAGGCCATGCCAACCTGCCACTGTTCGGCATCCAAGTTGGTGAGCCATGCCAAATCGGCGCGGCCATCGCCATTAAGATCCCCAACGGCCAGATCCATGCACGCGTGCCCCATATCCAATGAGGGGCCTGCCACAAGCCCCCCTGCGCCGTCCCCCCAGGCAATAACCGCCTGCGGGCCATCACCGACGTAAATGGCATCAAGGAAGCCATCGCCATCGACGTCGCCGGTCACCAAGGCGCGCCCGTTGAACCCTTCTGTGACGGGGAGGCCAGGCTTGGGCACAAACACGCCGTCTGCGTGCCCCAGCCATACCCGCATCCACACCTGGGTGCGCGCGGTGTCGCGCCCCACCGTGACGATGTCGGGCAAGGCATCGGTGTCGAAGTTGCCCAAGGCCCACACCCCGCCGTCAGAAGGATGGTATACCGGCCCAGAAAAGCTGCCATCACCGTTGCCAAGCCAGCTGTCAAAACCGGCCATCGGCGAGCTACCTACCGTTTGATCGCGGCAACAGGTCACCAAATCATCGACACCGTCTTGGTTGAGGTCCGCCACCGCCACACCTTTGTGGAGGGCCCAGCTCCCCATCACGCCCATCAGCGGTGACGCCTCAGCCTCCGCAAAACAGGCAACCCCAAATAGGGGATGGTCGTCGCCACAGCGATTGGGAACACAGCTGGCAGTGCACGCGTCGGTGTCTTCGGTGTTGCCATCATCGCATTGTTCGCCGCGGTCCACCGTGCCGTCACCACACTGTGCCATGCGGCAATCGGTACGACAGGCGTCAGGTGCGATGTCGCTGTTTGCTTGGCTGCAATCGGATGACTGGGTGCCTTCCGTTCCGCAGTCACACGCCTCCCCCTCATCGAGCCGGCCATTGCCGCACAGGTAGCGAGAACCGAACACCAACAACACCTCGCGCTGGTCGGTATTCGCGAAGTCGATCGCAGCCTCCTGGCGATCCACCACAAACGTATGCCAGAGCGCGTCGGCGATGACCCGCAATCGCGATGTCGAGCCGCGGCGGACCACCACGGTGGCCGGCAGCGAAGGTAGCGCCTCACTGCCGACGTCCCAGCTGGCCTCGTAGAACGGCGAGGAGCCCGCCTCAGCGGTGATCACCATCTGCACCCGATTGAATTCGACGCCTGCCTGGAGGGTGGCCTCAAGCCGAATACGTGCCACCTCCTCGGCATCGGTGTTTGCACACGCGCCCACCGCAAACCCAAGGAAAGTCGCGAGCCCCTGCCGGATCATGCCGCCAACGTAACACAACCAGGATGCTTGCTCGAACTAGGTTTGCACCATAACCTTCGGGGTCTGAACATGTCCTCGACCCCCGGGAGAACGCATGACGACCAGTGACTATGAGCGACGGTTTTCGCGAAATATCGGGGTCATCAGCGAAGACGAACAAGCGCGTCTCCGAGCATCCAAGGTCGCGGTCGCGGGCCTAGGAGGCTTAGGTGGACTGACGTTCATGAACCTCGTGCGCATGGGCATCAACCGCTTTGCGGTGGCAGACATCGACAACTTCGATATCGCCAACAGCAATCGCCAAATTGGCGCCACACAAAGCAGCTATGGCCAAACCAAAGTCGGCGTCATGGCTGCCATGGCGCGCGATGTAAACCCTGACCTGGAGATCCAAGAATTCCGGCAAGGTGTCCAACCCGACGCCGTCGACACACTCATTGAAAGTGCAGACGTCGTGGTCGACTCGCTGGATTTCTTCTGCCTCACCGCGCGCCGCACGCTCTACGCCGCTTGCGAACGGCACCACAAAACGGTCATCCTCTCGGCACCGCTTGGGTTCTCGGCCACGCTGCACGCATTTGTACCCGGACAGATGTCGACGGCCGCCTACTTTGGCTGGCGTGACGGCCAAGATAAATTCGAGCAGATGCTGCGCTTCACCCTCGGCATGGCGCCCGCTGGCCTGCATTTCAAATATCTCCGCTTTGACAAAGAGAAGCTCGCGAGCCGCGGCACCGGGCCCTCCATCGCCAGCGCCTGCCACCTGGGCTCGGCCATGCTGGCCAATGAGGTGTTGGTCGCGCTCCTCAAACGTCGGCCGCTGTTCGCCGCTCCCTGGTTCAGCCAGTTCGACCCCTACACAGGCGTCTATGTGCGGCGAAAGCTCCGCTTCGGCAACGCCGGGCCGCTGCAACGACTTAAACTTGCAGTCGCGCGCCGCGAGTTTGCCGATGTTCGCGAACAGCTCCTCAAGGTCATCAAGTAGAGGCCACCATGTCCCACGAAGGCTCGTACATTATCGACCAAGTTTCGGACGCGACCCTGGAACTCCAGCGGCTCGAACAACAATCGAAGATTCTCCGACCCTTGGAGCAACGCGTCTTGACCGAAAGCGGCCTACGCGCCGAGCACCGTGTGTTGGAGATTGGCTGTGGCCCGGGCTTCATCACGTCGTTGCTTTGCGAGCTGGCCACCGACGGTGAGGTCCTGGCGACCGACACAGACCCGAAGCTCTTGGCTCGGTGTGAACAATACGTCACAAAACGCCCGGCCCGAGGGCTGACCACCATGCAGGTGCAGGGCGCCAAACTACCCCTTGCCGACCATCGTTGCGATTTCAGCTACTTGCGCTTCGTCTTGCAGCACGCTCCCGAACGACAGGCTCTGCTTACCGAGGTGCACCGAACCCTGACCGACGGTGGCATCATTTGCGTCCTCGACTCCGACGATGGCTTGGTGCTGCAGCACCCCGAAGATCCAATGATCACCCAGCTCTTAAGTACGGCCGACGAACGTCAACAGCGCAAAGGTGGCGACCGCCGAGTTGGGCGTAAGCTTGCCGGGATGCTGCATGAGGCTGGCTTTACGGCGATTCGTACCAAACTGTTCACCTTTACCACCTCAGACCTGCCCTTCCCGGTGCTGGCGCGCATTCTGCTCGGCTTCAAGTCCGAGTTGAGCGGCCGACGCAACGAGATTGAGCCCTGGATCGAAACCACCGCGGCCAAAGTGCAGGCCGGCGAGTATTTTCTGGCGGCGGGTGTCGTGCTGGCCACAGCACAAAAAGCCAAGACCCACGCCCCAGCGTAAAACTTGCCGTACGCCAGCATCGCCACGTCGCCCGCTGTGGAGCTGACGCCCAGACCCGCTTCATTCCTCCCGTGAGGGCCCGATCCTTGAGATTGAACAGGATCAAGGGCGATTGAGATAAACGTCAAACGCAGGCGTCGTGCATTCGAAACCACACGCGGGGAATGGACGCGCGATGTCAGGGAGTCCATCGCCATCAAAGTCGGCCACCGGCGTGCGATAAACCCGCCCCAAGCCCTCAAACACTGCCGCTTTGGGTAGGTGCACGAGCGTCGCATCAGGTGCCACTTCAACGGTTTCAATGGTACCAAGGACGAAAAGGTCGACCCGACCATTCGCCTGGAAATCGGTCGTCATCACGGATGAGCCGCTACCCTCTTGTCCAAGCAAC
>ERZ795055.2515-NODE-2515-length-13810-cov-7.494220_pt1 | contig 13810 bp, 10 predicted proteins | sample MGYA00375139_ERZ795055 | MGnify/ENA primary metagenome ERZ795055 (study PRJEB30184, sample SAMN05720283) | anaerobic digester metagenome | isolation source: active sludge of municipal wastewater-treating anaerobic digesters | place: USA | collected 2015-01-23 ...
ATGCCCTTACTCAGCATTGACCACCTCTCCATCGCCTTCGGCGCCGAAAAGCTGCTGGACGACGCCAGCTTCCAACTCGATGCCGGCGAGCGGGTTTGCCTGATCGGCCGCAACGGCACGGGCAAAACGACGCTGCTGCGCCTGCTGGCCGGTGAAATTCAGCCCGACAGCGGCGACATCTGGCGGCAGCCCGGCTTGCGCGTCGCCACCCTGGCGCAGGAATTGCCCGCCGACACCACGGCTACCGTATTCGAGATTGTCGCCGGTGGATTGGAAGGGCTGGGCAATCTGCTGGCCGACTACCACGACGCCGCGCTGCGCCTGACTCACGACCACACCCCGGAATCGATGCGGCGCATGGATCAGTTGCAGCACGAGCTGGAAGCACATGACGGCTGGCGCTGGCAGCCGCGGGTTGAAACCGTCATCAGCCGCCTGCAATTGCCGGCGGATACGCCGCTGGCGGAACTGTCGGGGGGCTGGCGGCGGCGGGTATTGCTGGGCCGGGCGCTGGTGCGTGATCCCGACGTGTTGTTGCTGGACGAACCGACCAATCACCTCGATCTGGAAACCATCCAGTGGCTGGAAGACGAGCTGCTGGAATTTCGCGGCGGGCTGTTATTCGTCACCCACGACCGCGCCCTGCTGCAACGGCTGGCGACCCGCCTGCTGGAACTGGATCGCGGCGCGCTGACCTCGTGGCCAGGCGATTACGCCAATTTCCTGGAAAAGAAGGCGGCGCTGCTGGAAGTCGAGGCCCGCCACAACGCCAAATTCGACAAAAAACTGGCGCAGGAAGAAACCTGGATTCGGCAGGGCATTAAAGCCCGCCGCACCCGCAACGAGGGCCGGGTGTTGGCGTTACTGGCGCTGCGCGAGGAGCGTTGTCAGCGCCGCGAGCAACTTGGCAAGGCCAGTTTCACGCTGGAACAGGCGGAGCTGTCCGGCAAACTGGTGATCGAAGCAAAGAACGTCCATTACGCCTGGCAGGGCGAACCACTGATCCGTGATTTCTCCACGCGAATCATGCGCGGCGACCGCATCGGCCTGATCGGTCCGAACGGTTCCGGCAAAACGACTTTGCTGAATCTGCTGTTGGGCCGCCTGTCGCCGGACGTCGGTCAGGTCCGGCACGGGACCAAGCTGGAAATCGCCTATTTCGATCAACTGCGCGAGCCATTGGACCCGGAGCAAACCGTGCTGGACAGCGTCGCGGGCGGGCGGGAAACCCTCGAAATCAACGGTCAGCGCCGCCACGTCATTGGTTATCTGGGCGATTTTTTATTCACCGCTCAGCGGGCGCGTTCCCCGGTCAAATCGCTGTCCGGCGGCGAGCGCAACCGGCTGTTGCTGGCGCGGCTGTTCACCAAACCCGCCAACCTGCTGGTTATGGACGAGCCGACCAATGATCTCGATCTGGAAACGCTGGAATTGCTGGAAGAATTGCTGCTGGACTACACCGGCACCCTGCTGCTGGTCAGCCACGACCGGGCGTTCCTGGACAACGTAGTAACCAGTTGCGTAGTGTTCGAGGGCGACGGACGCATCCGCGAATACGTCGGTGGTTACAATGACTGGCTGCGCCAGCGGCCCGCACCGGAACTGGTCGCGGTCACCAAGCCGAGACCGGAACCCAAACCGGTCATTCGCCCGCCGAAATCGGCCACGTCCGGCAAGCTGGGCTACAACGAGCGACGGGAACTGGAGCGGTTGCCCGCCCGCATCGAGGAGTTGGAGCAACGGCAACGGGACTTGCACGCCCTGACCGCTGACCCCGCGTTCTACAAGCAGGAACCGGTAACGATCACCCGGCGCATGGAAGAACTGCGCGCGTTGGAGGCGGAATTGGAAGCAGCCTACGGGCGCTGGGAGGAGTTGGAAACGCGGGAGGGCGGCGCTGGGTGAAGCCCGCTACGCCCCATAGTCCCGATAAAAAACCAGGGTGGCGATTACTTACCGTCCACTGCGTTCGGATCAATTGCACATTCCTCCCCCTCGCGGGGGATGGAATTTTCGCACAATGGCCAGAGAAGGATTCGGAGTTCTACCAGGGTGATTATCGCTCGATCACTTCAGCTCGCTGAACGACCCAAACCCCGTTCTGACTATTGAACTCAACTTTTCCAACAATCCCTTCAACTGGATATTCAAACTCCACCACCACTTTGCCATTTTCGAGGCTGATTTTGTTTAAATCCAGGTATGCTTCATCGCCTTCACGGATTTCTTCCCGCTTCATATAAGCGACTGGAACGCCAAATTTAAATAGCGCCAGCTTTTCAGGGAAAGACTCCTGTTTTAAAATCCTCAATGGCGATCTATCTGGTAGTTCTGCATGATAATACGGTTGCAGATCTGGAATATCGATTACCAATCGAACGATTTGATTAAAATCTTCAGCGTTCAAAGTTGTCATCTGCATGTTCTCCGCCAGTGATTGAGGTTGGAAACCCATGTTTCCGATCAGAAAGGAAAAAACCGCTATGTGCAACCCAGTCGGCGTTTTCACTGATTGGCTTCCTTAAATGCGGTCACCAGTATCTATTGATATCTTTACCATAGGCTTCCTTCTCGAAATTTTTTCCTTCCTCGCCGGCCTGATCCACTCCATCCTTCCAGTCTCCCCAATGTACTGTTTCATGCAGTATAGTGGATTCAACCAGCAGATGCATTTCCGGCTTTCCCGAGTCAGTTTTCTCGAACCGCTCGCAGATTTCTGCGGCCAGGTAGATATGATTTGGCTCAGTGCTACCTCTGAATTCACCATTGGCCCCCGGCATCACCGCTGAGTGTAAAATAGGCAATGGGCCTGATCCTACGGCACATCTGGCATCGCTTTCACTCAGTTCACTATACTTGAGAAAAGCAGCCCATACCTTATTCTTGTTTTTCACTTTCGGCAAATTATCCTCAACCCATTTACTGAGCTTTGGGTATTTACTTCTGAATGCGTATGCAATTTTCATCAGTTCCTCCAATCCAGGGCTTGGGGTTCGGCAAGTGATATCTCACAGTTCGCAAATTCTACATCAGCAAACAGCACGCCAAATTCTTATTGTCTTGATAGTAAGGCATTTTTATAGAGGATTTTTTTCCTGCCGGGCCATCGTGGACTGGCTGGCCTGGTTCAATCTGAACCGGACACACGATTTGGCTTTTGGTGAGGAGTTCAGCAACTCACTGTTTCACAAGGCGCCCTCCCCCCTTGTGGGTGAGAGCTGGAAGAGAGGCGTGAACGGTTAAGAAGCTGTCTAAAAACTAACGTGTTGATTGTAGGAGCGGCCTTGGCCGCGATTGCTGGCCCTCATATCGCGGCCAAGGCCGCTCCTACACATAACCAATTGATTTAATAATATTAAGTTTTTTGACAGCCTCTAAGGAGAAGCTGGAAGCGCGCGCGTGCAGGGTGAAGAATCCCGTCTCTCCCCTCCCCTCCCTTCACCGCTGCTGCAAATTTTGCAGCAGTTGTTCCTCACCCTGACGCAACTTGCCGGAGCGAATAAGGGACAATGAACCCTCATCCTCCTTGAGTTCCTTGGCAGGCACATCGGATGGCGGACGGGCGCCGTAATGAATCCTGCCTTCGGCATCAGTCCAGGTGTAGATGCGCTCAGTCGGTTGTACGGCAACCGGCTTGGCGTTGAGTTCTACCGGTTCAACCGCCTGGCCTTCGGGCGGGCGATTGCCATAATGAACGCGGCCGGCCGAATCTTTCCAGGTATAGACCTCGCCCTCGGCGGCCATCACGATCCCGCCAGACAACCCCACCAGCATTCCGGCCCAAACCAGCCATCGCCAGCTAACCAGCAGGCAATCATGCCACCGTTCAGATGAGCGCTTCGGGCCATTCATTGCTGGAGCTATCGCTGACAGGAACGATCAGTACAGGTCGCTGGGACAATAACGTGACACGGCGGGTGGTAGAACCCAGAAGATCGCGCAGGCCAGAGCCACCGGTGTGGGTGCCCATGACAATCAGATCGGCCTCGCAACGGTCGGCCTCTTGCAAGATGACTTCGTGAGGAACGCCGCTGATGACGCGAATTTCCGAGATGATCTCAGTCTGCTCGAGCGTGGCGCCGAGTTCCGCCGTGCAGAACGCTTCCAGTCGCTTGTGGAATTTGTCCAGGATGCCACGGGTCGCTTCGTGATGGAGCTCCTGAGCTTTTTCCGGCGACAGATACGATTCCATCAGAAATCGAACCGAATTGTTCAGCGGCTCCACCACGTGCAGCAGCACAATCCGGGCGCTGTGTTGCCGGGCCAGACCCAGCGCGAAACGGAATACTGGCAACGTATGGCCGCCTAAAGCTGTGGTGTACAAAATAGTTTTAATCTGGGGAAGCATAGCGTGCGCTCTACATTCAGGGGATGGATAAACCGCGAACTACACTGCCGCGTGCATCCCTGTCAACGGCCAGCGCCTGACGAAATTATAGTTTAACCTCCATGCAGTATTGGAATGGATAGCCGTCCGATTTGTTCAACTCTGCCCCGACCTTCGAGGAATTTTCGCCATGCCTGACTCCCTCCACCTCCAACGCCTGTCGGGCGCCGCGATCAACGCCTGGTTGCCGGAATTGGCGCGGTTGCGCATCCAGGTGTTCCGCGAGTTTCCCTATCTATATGACGGCAGCGCGGCCTACGAGGAAAACTATCTCAGGACCTACGTGGATGCGCCGGACAGCGTCATGGTGCTGGTTCAGGATGGCGAACAGGTAATAGGCGCGTCGAGCGGTTTGCCGCTGGCCGCCGAGACGCCGAATGTGATCGAACCGTTTCTGACGCACGGCTACGACCCGCAGCGGATTTTCTATTACGGCGAGTCGGTCCTGTTGCCAGAGTATCGAGGGCGGGGATTGGGAAAACGCTTCTTCGCGGAACGGGAAGCGCACGTCCACGGACTGGGGCGTTTCGAGATCGCCTGTTTCTGTGCGGTGCAGCGGTCTGCCGACCATCCGCGCCGACCCGCCAGCTACGCGCCGCTGGACACACTGTGGAACCAGCAGGGATTCGTGAAGCATCCGGAACTGCACACGACATTCTCCTGGCGGGATTTGGACGAGAGTCAGGAGTCGCCGAAACCGATGGTGTTCTGGCTCAAGACGCTGGTTTGAACAGCCTCGCGCCCCTTCACCCCTCTCTCACCAGCGGGAGAGAGGGATTTTTATAACAATAGGGCTTCTCAGATTTCCGTCACCGACGGCAGCCCGGACAGCGCCATCGCCAGTTCGGCCTCGTCGTACTGCTGGTCAGTCAGCTTGCCGGCGAAATAATCCATGTAGGCCGGCATGTCGAAATGACCATGACCGCACATATTGAACAGGATCGCCTGGCTCACCCCTTCTTCCTTGCAACGCAACGCCTCGTCAATGGCGCCCTTGATCGCATGGTTGGCTTCCGGAGCCGGCAGGATGCCCTCGGTGCGGGCAAACAGCACGCCAGCATCGAAGCAGGCAATTTGCGGATAGGCGCGGGCCTCGATCAGGTCCAGTTGCTTGACGTGGCTGACCAGCGGCGCCATGCCGTGATAGCGCAGGCCGCCGGCATGGAAACCGGGCGGAGTGAACGTCGAACCCAGGGTATACATCTTGACCAGCGGCGTCAGATGCGCAGTATCGCCGAAGTCGTAGGCGTAGGGACCACGAGTCAGGGTGGGACAGGCCGCCGGCTCCACCGCGACGATCCGAACCGACTGGCCGCCACGCAGTTGCGCCCCAAGGAAGGGGAAGGCGATGCCGGCGAAATTGGAGCCGCCACCGGTGCAACCCACCACCACGTCGGGATAATCGTCGGCCATTTCCAACTGGAGCATCGCTTCCTGGCCGACCACGGTCTGATGCAGCAGGACGTGGCTCAGCACCGAGCCGAGCGAGTATTTGGTATCGTCGCGCTGAGCGGCGATTTCCACCGCCTCGGAAATGGCGATGCCGAGGCTGCCCGGATGATCCGGCCGCTGCGCCAGGATCGCCCGACCGGAGACGGTTTCCTCGGACGGCGAGGCCACACAGCGCGCGCCCCAGGATTCCATCAGCGCCCGGCGGTAGGGTTTCTGGTGGTAGGAAACCCGCACCATGAACACCTGCACATCGAGGCCGAACAGCGCCCCGGCGAAGGCCAGTGAGGAACCCCATTGGCCAGCGCCGGTTTCGGTGGAGAGACGCTTGACCCCGGCTTCCTTGTTGTAGAATGCCTGGGCGACGGCGGTATTAGGCTTGTGGCTGCCTGCCGGGCTGATGGACTCGTTCTTGTAGTAGATCCGCGCCGGCGTGCCGAGGGCCTGTTCCAGCCGGCGGGCGCGGTATAGCGGACTGGGCCGCCATTGCCGATAAATCTCGCGCACCGGTTCGGGAATTTCGATCTCTCGTTCGGTAGATACTTCCTGCTGGATCAGCGCCATCGGGAACAAGGGCGCCAGATCATCCGGGCCAATCGGTTGCTGGGTGCCGGGATGCAGCACCGGCGGCGGTGGCTTGGGCAGGTCGGCCACCAGATTGTACCAGTATTTAGGCATCCGGCTCTCATCGAGCAGGTATTTGACGGTTTCGCTCATTTCTCTTTGTCCAAAAAGCAAAAGCCCGCCCTGAAATCGGCGGGCCGGGTTAGTACAGCGCGGCGATCAAGCGCCGCTGATTCTAACCGAGTTTGCCGCCATAATCGCGGGTTACCGTGACCGACCCGCGAGTGTAGCCTTGGTCAAGAACCCTGAACTTTCACGCGCCTGCATCCATCGGCGTCCGGGTTCAAATCTACCCTGAGCGTTCGCCCATGGATAGCCATACTGATTTACGTGCGGCCAGAGATGATAATGAGTATGAAAAATACGCACCCCTCTGGAGCGTATAGACCTCTGCAGCGGTGAGCGGTCTCGCTACGGGCGGATGGATAACTATCATTAAGCAACATTTACTGCATTAAATTTGACTGGCGACGGATGCCTGGAATTTAGGGCGCCGATGAAGCTTCGAGTGGGGGCAGTCATGTACAAATGGTTATTTTGGTTACCGATTCTTCTGAGCAGCCTGGTCCAGGCCGCTGCTCCACCGGCTGAGTCGAATGTCAAAAAATGGCAGGACGAAACCGGCAAGTGGCATTATGGCGACGCCCGACCGGTTGCGCCGAACGCCGCTACGAACAGTGCCGCTGAGGCTTACCAACGCGGCGACTACGCCAAGGCGTTCCAGGAGTATATGGAATGGGCCAAACAGGGCGATCCTCGTGCTCAGACCCAGATCGGCCACATGTACCTGCGCGGCCAGGGAACAGGACAAAACCAGCGCAGCGCCATCGAGTGGTTTCGCAAGGCGGCCATTCAAGGCAATACCGATGCGCAGCTCCAGCTTGGCATCCTGTACGCTGTTGACCCCAGCGCCGCACCGAACGCGAAGGAAGCGCTGTTGTGGCTGCGCAAGGCGGCGGAATCGGGCCATGCTGAAGCGACTTACATCCTGGCCGGCAAATACGCTTCGGGCCAGGGCGTAAAGCAGGATGACGTCGAAGCGGCTAACCAGTACCGACGGGCGGCGGAAAAGGGCCATCCTGCCGCTCAGTTCGAGCTGGGGAATTTCTACGCCAGCGGGCGCGGAGTTTCGCGCAATGACAAGGAAGCGGTGCAATGGTATCAACGGGCTGCGGAACGGGGCCATGCCGGCGCCCAATTCAGTCTCGGCGCCATGGTGGCCGCTGGCCGTGGGGTGACCGTCAATGATCGGGATACGGTCACCTGGTATCGCAAAGCCGCCGAGCAGGGCCACGCCGAGGCTCAATACAATCTGGCGGTGCGACTGCTCAGCGGGAAGGGCGTATCCGCCAGCGCCGAAGAAGCAGCGCGCTGGCTGCGCAAGGCCGCCGAGCAGGGCCTGGCGCTGGCGCAACTGAATCTGGGCCGGCTGTACGCCGAGGGACAGGGCCTCGCCCGCGATGACGCAGAAGCAGTGAAGTGGTATCGCCGGGCTGCCGACCAGGATCAGCCCCTGGCGCAGTACTACCTGGGGCGGATGCTGGCGGATGGGCGCGGCGTGGCGCGCAATGATATGGAAGCCCTGCAATGGTTCCGCCGTGCGGCTGAGCAGAACTTGCCCGTGGCGCAACTGGATCTGGCCACCAGTTATCTGAATGGCTATGGGGTGATGCTGGACGAAGCCAGAGGGATGCAATTATTAGGGCTGGCGGCGGCGGGCGGTCAGCCCGAGGCGCAGTTTTTGCTGGCGGAACGTTCTTTTACTGGCCGTGGCGCACCGCGCAACGACCAGGTCGGCATGGATTGGCTGCGCAAGGCGGCGGAACAGGGTCACGTCGAAGCGTGCTACCGGCTGGCCGAGCGGTACGCCAGCGGCGAGGGGGTGGCGCGCGACGACGGCCTGGCGGCGGAGTGGTATCGCAAGGCGGCGGAACAAAGCCATACCGCCAGTCAGTTCCGCCTGGCGGTGTTCTACATCGAAGGCATCGGTGTAACTCAGGATGATCGGCAGGCGCTGCAATGGTTCCGCGAAGCGGCCCAACGGGGCGATGCCGTGGCGCAGTTCAATCTTGGGGTGTTGTACGCCTCGGGCCGGGGCGCACCGCGCGATGAGGCGCAGGCTGCAGCGTGGTACCGCAAGGCGGCTGATCAAAAGTTGCCGCTGGCCCAGTTGAATCTGGGGCTGATGTATGCGGATGGGCAGGGCGGATTGCCGCGCGATCCGGCGCAAGCCGTCGCCTGGTATCGCAAGGCGGCCGATCAGAAGCTGCCGCTGGCCCAGTTGATGCTGGCGCTCAGCTACGCGACCGGGCACGGCGTAACTCGCGATGACCTGCAGGCGCTTCAGTGGTTCCAGCAAGCCGCCGACAACGATTTGACGCTGGCCCAATATGGCTTGGGTATGCTGCACGGCACAGGGCGGGGGGTGGTGCCGGATTTAATCCAGGCGCATCAGTGGCTAAGCCTGGCGGTGGCCGGTGGTTACCTGGGCGCAACCCAGCCCTTGGACGCCATCGCCAGCCAGATGAGCGAGGCCGATCTGGCGCGCGCCCGCCAACTGGCCCGCGAGTGGCAAGCAGCGAGCGGCTCCCGACTCTCCAAGCCTAATTAGCGGATGACCGGATGGCTCCGAAAAATTCGCGCAATCTACGTCATCGGCGGTTATCCGTGATTCAGACTGAGAAGCGGCCTAAAAACTAACGTGTTGATTATGGGAGCGGCCTTGGTCGCGATATGAGGGCCAGCAATCGCGGCCAAGGCCGCTCCAACACATAACCAATTGATTTAATAATATTAATTTTTTTGGCAACTTCTGAGGATGGGGCATTAACTACCAGCTTCGGCTTCTCGACCTTTGGACATAGGCATCACAGAAAAACTTACACAAGGAAAGATTGTGAAAGAAAGAAGGGAAGCAGTATAAAGATTCTGTAAATGAGCAAGGCTTCGGCCGTCAAAGCCAACCAGCCAAAGGTCTAAAAATGGGCGACAGGCGAGGTTATACCGGCGAGTTACCACCGGTGCGGTTCAATATGGCGCGGTACTGTCTGAACACCGCGGTGCAAGCTACCCCGGACAAAGTAGCGCTGATCGTGGTATCCGACGCCCACGCGCCAGCCGAATCAGCGGAACGCTGGACGTATGCGCAACTGGATGACGCCGTGCGGCGGGTGGCAGCAGGGCTGCGCGGTCTGGGGCTGGAACCAGGGGCGCGGCTGATGATCCGCATGGGCAACACCAGCGATTACGCCCTACTGTTCTTTGGCGCCATCGCCGCTGGCTGCGTACCGCTGCCATCCTCGGCGCAACTGACCGAGGAAGAAGCCGATTTTCTGCTGGCCGATTCCGGCGCTCAAGTGCTCGCTATGTCCGAGGAGCTGGCGATTGTGCCGCCGCCCGGCGTGCGAACGCTCGGCCCTGCTGATCTCGCAGCCCTGCGGACCCAGTACCAACCACTGGACTATGCTGATACCACCGCCGACGATCCAGCCTTTCTCATTTACACCTCCGGCACCACCGGCCAGCCCAAGGGCGTGCTGCACGCCCAGCGTTCGGCTTGGGGGCGGCGACCGATGTACCAAGGCTGGTATGGCATTCAACCGGACGACGTGATCCTGCACGCCGGGGCGTTCAACTGGACCTATACCCTGGGCGTGGGTCTGACCGATCCCTGGGCCAACGGCGCGACGGCGGTGCTCTACAACGGTCCCCGTGATGTCACGATCTGGCCACTGCTGATGGAAAAGTTCCGGGCGACCCTGTTTGCGGCGGTGCCTGGGCTGTACCGGCAGATCCTGAAATACAACGACCTGCGCGCATTCGATCTGTCCAGCCTGCGCCATGGCCTGACCGCCGGCGAGGCGCTCAATACCGCGCTGCTGGAACAATGGCGGACAACCACAGGTAAGGAACTGTATGAGGCGCTGGGGATGAGCGAATGCTCGACCTACGTTTCTTCGTCGCCGAGCGTGCCGGTCAGGCCGGGCAGTCCCGGCAAGCCGCAGCAAGGCCGCTGCGTAGCGGCGCTGCCGGTCGAGGGCGGCGAGGAGCCGCTGCCGCCGGGCGAGACCGGGCTGTTGGCCGTGCATCGCAGCGATCCGGGCCTGATGCTGGGCTACTGGAACCGGCCCGAGGAAGAGGAACTGGTTTACCGGGGTGAGTGGTTCATCGGCGGCGATCTGGTCCATTTCGACGCTGACGGCTACATGATCTATCACGGTCGCAACGACGATGTGATGAACGCCATGGGCTATCGGGTCTCGCCGCTGGAGGTGGAGCATTGCCTGAGCCAGCATCCAGCGGTGGCGGAAGTCGCGGTGACCGAACTGACGGTGCGTGAAGGCGTGTCGGTGATCGCCGCCTTCGTCGTGCCGCGCGATCCCGACGAGCCCGATGGACTGGACGCCGCACCGCTGCTGGCTCACGCCCACGCGCACCTGGCCGCCTACAAGTGCCCCCGCGAAATCATCTTCACCGATAGCCTGCCGCGCACCGCCAACGGCAAGGTCCGGCGTCGCGATTTGGCCCGGTGGCGGCGGTAAATTAAAATGATGTATAAAACATCATTATCTTATATTTATTATTGCATTTTAAAATTTAATAGATGATAATTAATGTAATATATAAAATTCTGGCCTTCATTATGATCACGGCGGCCCAGTTGAAAGCGGCGCGAGCCTTGTTGGGCCTGGATCAGCGCGCCTTGGCAGAAGCTGCTGACCTGTCTCTGCCGACCATCCAGCGGATGGAAGCGAGCGACGGCACCATTCGCGGTAATGTGGACTCACTGGTCAAGCTCATCGCCGCACTCGATGCTGCCGGGCTGGAACTGATCGGCGAGGGCGCTGCCACCGAGGGCAGCGGACGCGGGGTCCGGCTGAAACGTTGAACCTCAATCAGCACGGGGATTGCCGCGTGCCAGCGGGAGTGGATTTCGCAACCATGTCATTGCCACTACTGTTGAGTTTGTTGATGGTCCTGCTCGCGACGGGCGTCTACGCGATCGCCGCATCGCGCCAGCCCAGCGGCAGCCGCCAGATCTACAGCGTCACGCTGGCGCTTTGCGTCATCCTGCTGGCGCTGGCGTTGGCGCATCTGCTGACCGCGCCCGCACCGGCGACCCTCACCCTGCCGCTGGGTTTGCCCTGGCTGGGCGCGCATTTCCGGCTGGACGCGCTGTCCGCCTTTTTCCTGGTCGTGGTCAATCTGGGCGGCGCTGTCGCCAGCCTGTTCGCCCTGGGCTACGGCCAGCACGAACCCGCGCCCGGGCGGGTGTTGCCGTTCTTCCCGGCATTTCTGGCCGGCATGAATCTGGTGCTGCTGGCCGACGACGCCTTTACGTTCCTGTTCGCCTGGGAATTCATGTCGCTGAGTTCCTGGGCGCTGGTCATGGCCCATCACCGGGAGCCGGCTAACGCCCGCGCCGGCTATCTCTATCTGGTCATGGCCTGCTTTGGCACGCTGGCGTTGCTGCTGACGTTCGGCCTGCTGGCCGGTCCCGACGGCGGTTACGACTTCGCCGCCATTCGCGCCGGCCAGCCGACGCCGGGTCTGGCGGCGCTGGCGCTGGTCCTCGCGCTGCTGGGCGCTGGCTCCAAGGCCGGCCTGGTCCCGCTACACGTCTGGCTGCCGCTGGCCCATCCCGCCGCACCCAGCCACGTCTCGGCGCTGATGAGCGGGGTGATGACCAAGGTGGCCGTCTATGGCTTCATCCGCATCGTGTTCGACCTGCTGGGCGAGCCGGTCGCGTGGTGGTGGGGCGGGCTGGTGCTGGCGCTGGGCGGGATCACCGCCGTGCTGGGCGTGTTGTACGCACTGATGCAGCACGATCTCAAACGGCTGCTCGCCTACCACACGGTGGAGAATATCGGCATCATCTTCATCGGCCTGGGACTGGCGCTGGCGTTTCAGGCCAATCAAATGTACACCAGCGCCGCGCTGGCGTTGACCGCCGCCCTGTTTCACGTCCTCAATCACTCGCTGTTCAAAAGCCTGCTGTTCCTCGGCACGGGCGCGGTGCTGACTGCCACCGGCGAGCGCGACATGGAGCGACTGGGCGGTTTGATTCATCCGATGCCGTGGACCGCGCTGGCGTTTCTGATCGGCGCGGCGGCGATTTCGGCGCTGCCGCCGCTGAACGGTTTCGTATCGGAATGGCTGACTTTCCAGGCCATTTTGATCAGCCCCGAATTGCCGCAATGGCTGCTCAAATTCCTGGCGCCAGCGGTCGGCGCGGTGCTGGCCCTGTCGGCCGCGCTGGCCGCCGCCTGCTTCGTCAAGGCGTTCGGCATCACTTTCCTGGGCCGCCCGCGTTCGCCCGCCGCCGCCCAGGCGCGGGAAACCGACCGTTACTCGCTGACCGCGCTGTTCGTTCTGGCGGGGTTGTGCCTGCTGGCCGGGATTTTGCCCGGACTGGTGGTGGACGGGTTGGCCCCGGTGGTGGGCCTGCTCGATGGCGGCGCCCGGTTGGCGGCCCAGCACAGCCAGCCCTGGCTGACGCTGGCGCCGGTGGGCGAGGTGAAAAGCACCTATAACGGCCTGCTGGTGCTGCTGTTCATGGCGCTGTCGGGAACTGTCGCCGCTCTGCTGATTCACCGGCTGGCCTCCGACGCGGCGCGACGCGGCCCCGCCTGGGATTGCGGCTTTCCCGAAACCAGTCCCGCCACCCAGTACACCGCCGGCAGTTTTGCCCAACCGATCCGCCGGGTGTTCGGCAGCATCGTGTTTCAGGCGCGCGAACGGGTGACGATGCCGCCGCCCGGCGACCCGAGGCCGGCGCGGCTGGAGGTCGAATTGCACGACCCGGTCTGGGAGCATGGCTACGCCCCCATCGCGGACGCCGTGGTGGCGGCCTCGACCCGCTTCAATTATCTGCAATACCTCACCATCCGCCGCTACCTGAGCCTGGTGTTTGGCGCGCTGATCGTGTTGCTGCTGGGGATGGTGCTATGGCGCTGATGACCGATTATCTGGTGCAGGGCTGCCAAATGCTGCTGACGTTGCTGCTGGCGCCGCTGCTGACCGGCTTTGTCCGCCGGGTCAAGGCGCGGTTGCTGCGCCGGCGCGGCCCGTCCCTGCTGCAACCCTACCGCGACCTGTCCAAGCTGCTGCGCAAGGAAGTGGTTCTGGCCGACTCCGCCTCCTGGCTGTTTCGGGTGGCGCCCTATCTGATCTTTGCCGCCCTGTGGGTGGCGGCCTCGTTGGTGCCGACGTTCGCCAGCGGCCTGCCGTTCAGTTGGACGGCGGATTTGATCGCCATCGTCGCCCTGCTCGGCACCGCCCGCTTTTTCCTCGCCCTGGCCGGTCTCGATGTCGGCACCAGCTTCGGCGGCATTGGCTCCAGCCGCGAGA
>ERZ795055.2522-NODE-2522-length-13787-cov-7.472109_pt1 | contig 13787 bp, 15 predicted proteins | sample MGYA00375139_ERZ795055 | MGnify/ENA primary metagenome ERZ795055 (study PRJEB30184, sample SAMN05720283) | anaerobic digester metagenome | isolation source: active sludge of municipal wastewater-treating anaerobic digesters | place: USA | collected 2015-01-23 ...
TCCAGGCGCGCCCGTCCGCGCCTTGAATCGCCGGACCGGCGGGCAGCAGTTCAATCCAGTCGGGCGGCAGGGAGCCGTCGAGGGTGAGGTTGCAGGCGCGGGCGGTCAGCATGATGCGCTCTTGAGATAGGGATAAACCGGTATCAGTATACATGTTTTACCGAATTTCAAGGGAAAAAAAGACCCGCCGAAGCGGGGGGATGGGTCAAGCGTTGTAGCGATTGACAATAGTTTACAGTGTTGTTATTCTGTCCAACATGAAAGCACAACCCCTGTTCAACCGCCGCATCCAAGTCGCTGAAACCGCGTTTGCGGAGTTGGTAGTGTGGGTCGTCCCTGCTCCGGTTCCCGGGAGCCGCCATCCCTACAAATACCGCATGGCCTTCGTGGTGGATGGGGTTTGTGTGCTGCGCTACGACAACGAGGCCGGCAAGGGCGATCACCGGCATTGGGGCGAACAGGAAACGGCGTACTCGTTCGCTGGAGTTGATCAATTGGTGGCGGATTTTCTGAGCGATGTAACGAGGTGGCGCGATGAACACGGTAACGCTTGATGTGCGCTCTTTGGCGGACAGCCTGGCGGATTTTGCCCAGGCGTGGAAAACCGGGCAAGTCAGCTCGCCCCGGATTAGCTTCGCCACCCCGGAATTGCTGTGGCAGGTGTTGACGGCGAAACGCTGGCAACTGCTCAAGGTGCTGGCGGGCGCGGGGCCCGTGACCATTCGGGAGGCGGCGCGGCGGGTGGGGCGCGATGTGAAGGCGGTCCATGGGGACGTGACGGCGCTGTTGAAGGCCGGGGTGTTGGATAAAACCGAAGACGGCAAGATCGTATTTCCGTATGACGCGGTGCATGTCGATTTTATGCTGCACGCGGCGGCCTAGACAAAGGAGGGCGAAAGACCGTGATTAGCCGCCCAGCGCCCGGCTCAGGTGGCCATTCAGGATGTCGAGCAAGGTGGTGTTCCTGACGTGGATACGGATATCAATAAAATGCTTACAACACAATGATTATAAAGCAATTTAATCAGTCTATATCCACGTCTGAAGCACTACCCAGAATCTCTACACCCGCGCCAGGGAACTGGTCGGGGATCGCGATCCCCGCGCCCATGAGTTCACCCTCCAATTCCGTGCTTTTGATGCTTGTAAAAGTGCGGCAGCGACCGGAATCCCCATTTTGCTGGCGCTGAGTTCCGCGCTGGTCGAGCGCAGTCTGGAAGGCGGGCTGGTGGTGGTCGGCGGACTGAATCTCGGCGGTTCCATCGAACCGCTGTACAACGCGGTCAGCATCATTGAACTGGCCGCCGATAAAGGGGCGCGGAAAATCCTCATTCCAGTCTCGGCCCGCAAACAATTGTTTGATCTACCCGATGACCTGGCGACTAAAGTCACCGTCGTGTATTACGCGGATGCAAAAGATGCGCTGCTCAAAGCCCTGAGCGATTAGGTGATGCCGGGCGTTACTGCGATTTTGAGGCTTGTTGGTCGATGGGAGCCGTGGAATTTTTTATAGACATCGAGTTGCGTATTCTCAGGTAAATGAGTTTGACGCCCTGTTGTTTCTACTGTGGCCAGCCGCTCCCGCAACGGGCAGGGTTTCGAGCGTCTCACTGTCCCAGCGCCCGCTGGGTATTTTGCAACGCGAATGGGGAACGCATCGCCAGCATACGGCGCTCGTTTAACACGGCCTGTCATCGGGCGGGGCTGGTGGATTTTCACATCCACGACTTGCGGCATACCTGCGCGGCGTGGCTGGTCAGCGCTGGGGTTGCCTTGGCCGCGGTGCGAGATCTGCTGGGTCATACCAGCATCACGATGACCGAGCGCTATGCGCACTTGGCGCCGGAAAATATTCGTGCTGCTGTTGCTGTTCTGGAGAGCGCGTCACGATCTGGTCACGCTGGCCAAATGACGGGGGAGGTGAAATGCGGATAACTAATTGAAAATTTTGGTCGGGGTGACAGGATTTGAACCTGCGACTCCTGCCTCCCGAAGGCAGTGCTCTACCAGGCTGAGCTACACCCCGACAAGGGAAGGGAACTAATAATGACGACTTACCGCGAACTGAGCTAATCCGATGAGTGCATCTTTGGCGGGCGAATCCGGCAACTGCGTCAGTTCAGCAATCGCCCGTTCCGCCTCGCCAGCGGCAAGTTGCGCAGTATAATCCAGCGCGCCGGTGGACTCAATAGTTCGAATCACACTGTCGAACTGATCCAGCCCACCCTGTTCGATAGCCTCCCGGATGATCCGCGCCTCTTCGACCGTGCCGTGGCGCATGGCGTAAATCAGCGGCAGAGTCGGCTTGCCTTCGGCCAGATCATCGCCGATGTTTTTGCCCAGTTCTGCGCTGGATGCGCGGTAGTCCAGCACGTCGTCAATCAACTGGAACGCCGTGCCCAGATGCTTGCCATACCGCCCCAGCGCCAGTTCTTCCTCCCGGGGCCGGTCCGCCAGCACCGCGCTCAGTTGCGCGGCGGCCTCGAACAGCTTGGCGGTCTTACAGTAAATCACCGCCCTGTAGCGTTCTTCCGTGGTGTCGGGGTCGTGGCAGTTGAGCAACTGCATGACCTCGCCCTCGGCGATGGTGTTGGTGGTGTCGGCCAGGATTTCCATCACCCTCATCCTGCCGATGCCGACCATCATCTGAAATGAGCGGGAATAGAGAAAATCGCCGACCAGCACGCTGGCCTGGTTGCCCCAGATCGCATTCGCCGTCTCCCGTCCCCGGCGCAGGGTGGATTCGTCCACCACGTCGTCGTGCAGCAGGGTCGAGGTGTGGATGAACTCGATGATGGCGGCGGCGGGGATGTGATCGTGGCCCGCATAGCCACAGGCGCGCGCCGCCAACAGCACGGTGACCGGCCGCAACCGCTTGCCGCCGCCTTCGATGATATGGCCAGACAACTGGTTGATCAGCACCACCTCGGAGTGAAGCTGCTGGCGAATCAGGGCGTCAACGGCGCGCAGATCGTCCGCGATGGGCGCGCGGATCAGTTCGATGTCCATGGGAAGCATAGCCTGGCGAAAGACGCCCACCATGCTACGGATTGACCGCGACAGGGTCAAGGCGAGCGCCCAAGCGGCGCTGGCGACTGGAAATTTGTTTGACCTGCGCCGGGTGCATGGCTAGAATTGCTCCCCTTTAGTCGGGCTGGATCAGCCGTTTGGAGATTTTGCAATGTACGCTGTCATCAAAACCGGGGGCAAACAGTACCGGGTGGTCGAGGGCGAGACCCTGAAGGTCGAGAAGCTCGACGTCGAGGAAGGCGCCGCCGTGGAATTCGACCAGGTCCTGATGATCGCCGACGGCGACCAGATCCAGGTCGGCGCACCCTATGTCGAAGGCGCCCGGGTGACGGCCACCGTCAAAGCCCAGGGGCGCGGCCCGAAGGTGCGGATTATCAAGTTCCGCCGCCGCAAGCACTATCGCAAGACCCAGGGTCACCGCCAGTCCTACACCGAACTGAAGATCGGCGGCATCAGCGGCGCGGGAGTCGCCGTCGCGGTGGCGTCGAATCCGGAGGCTTGAGCCATGGCACACAAAAAAGCAGGCGGCAGCAGCCGCAACGGTCGCGATTCCAAATCCAAGCGCCTGGGCGTCAAGCTCTACGGCGGGCAACTGGCGCGGGCCGGCAACATTATCGTCCGGCAGCGCGGTACCCAATTCCATCCGGGCCGTAACGTCGGCTGCGGTGTGGACTACACCCTGTTCGCCAAGGCGGACGGTCATGTGGTGTTCGAGACCAAAGGCCCGTTCAACCGCAAGTATGTGAGCATCCAGCCAGCGCTGTGAACCGCCCACGGTTCGGGCGCATCGAAAGCCCCCGCGGGGGCTTTTATTTTGCCCGCGATTCGGGAAGGACGTATGAAATTCGTCGATGAAGTGACCATCCGGGTCGAGGCTGGCGACGGCGGCGATGGCTGCGTCAGTTTCCGGCGCGAGAAATACATTCCCTTCGGCGGCCCCGACGGCGGCGACGGCGGCGACGGCGGCAGCATTTACCTGCAAGCCGATGCCGAACTGAACACTCTGGCTGATTACCGCTTCACCCGGCGGTTTTGCGCCGAGCGCGGCCAGAATGGCCGGGGCGCGAATTGCACTGGGCGCAGCGGCGCTGACCTGACCATCGTAGTCCCGGTCGGGACAATGGCCTACGACGCTGATACCGGCGAACTGATCGGCGATCTGGTCGAGCCGGGCCAGCGCCTGCTGGCAGCGCGCGGCGGCTTTCACGGCCTCGGCAACACCCGCTACAAAAGCAGCACCAACCGCGCCCCGCGCCAGTCCAAGCCGGGTACGCCCGGCGAGGCGCGCGACCTGCGGCTGGAATTGAAGGTCATCGCCGACGTAGGCCTGCTGGGGATGCCGAACGCCGGCAAATCCACCCTGATCCGCGCGGTGTCCGCCGCCCGGCCCAAGGTCGCCGACTATCCCTTCACTACGCTGCATCCCAATCTGGGCGTAGTGCGGGTCGGGCCGCTGAAAAGCTTCGTGATGGCCGACATTCCGGGGCTGATTGAGGGTGCGGCGGACGGTGCGGGGCTGGGTGTGCAGTTTCTCCGCCATCTCAGCCGCACCCGCCTGCTGTTGCATCTGGTGGATGTTTCGCCTTACAGCGACAGCGGCGACCCGGTGCGCGATGTCGAGGTGATTCTCGGCGAACTGGCGAAGTACAGCGCTGAACTGGCCACGCGCGAGCGCTGGCTGGTGCTCAACAAGCTGGACCTGTTGCCGCCGGAAGAACGCCCGGCGCGAGTGGCGGAAATCACAACGGCGCTGGGCTGGACCGGGCCGGTGTTTGGAATCGCTGCCTTAAGCGGCGAAGGGACCGAGGCCTTGATGGGGGCCGTGATGGAGCGGCTGGAGGAACGGCGGCGGGCCGAGGCGGTGGCCGCAACCACAGATCATCTTGGAGCGGATGATGTTCAGCAAGAAGACTCGTGAGCAGTTAGGGGCGGCCCAGCGCTGGGTGGTCAAGATCGGCAGCGCGATGATCACCAACGACGGGCAGGGGCTGGACCGTTTTTCCATTGATGCCTGGGTGGCGCAGATGGCGGAACTGCATCAGGCCGGGCGGGAACTGTTGCTGGTGACCTCCGGCGCGGTGGCCGAGGGGATGCGGCGGCTGGGCTGGGACCGGCGCCCGACCGCGCTGGCCGACTTGCAGGCGGCGGCGGCGGTGGGACAGATGGGCCTGGTGCAGGCCTGGGAATCGGCCTTCGAGCGCCACGGCATCCAGACCGCACAAATTCTGCTGACCCACGAAGACGCCTCCGACCGCCAGCGTTACCTCAACATCCGCAGCACCCTGCGCACCCTGCTGCGGCTGCGGGTGGTGCCGGTGATCAACGAAAACGACACGGTGGCGTTCGAGGAAATCCGCTTTGGCGACAACGACACGCTGGGGGCGCTGGTAGCCAATCTGGTTGAAGCCGAGTTGTACGTCATTCTCACCGACCAGCAGGGGCTGTACGATAAAAATCCGCGGGAGTTTCCCGATGCGCGTTTCATCCGCGAAGGGCGGGCCGGCGATGCGATGCTGGAAGCGATGGCGGGGGGCGGCGCGGGTAGCCTGGGCAGCGGCGGGATGATGACCAAACTGCACGCGGCGACCAGGGCGGCGCGCTCCGGGGCGTTTACGCTCCTGGCCTGGGGGCGCGAGCCGGAGGTGCTGCGGCGGGTGGCGGCGGGCGCGGAACTCGGTACGTTGCTGCGGCCCAGTCAGAGTCCGCTGGCGGCGCGCAAGCAGTGGCTGGCGGTGCAGTTGCAGGTTCGGGGTCGGCTGCATCTGGACGGCGGCGCGGTGCGGGCGTTGCGGGCGGACGGGAAAAGCCTGCTGCCGGTTGGGGTCACCGCCATCGAGGGCAAGTTCCACCGGGGCGATCTGGTGGCGTGCCTGGATCCCAACGGGGTCGAGGTGGCGCGCGGCCTGGTCAACTACGATACCGAGCAGGCGCTGGCGCTGATGGGCAAGACCACCCGCCGGATCGAGGCGCTGCTGGGGCACGTGGACGACCCGGAACTGATCCACCGGGATAATCTGGTGCTGGTGTAAAAGCAACCGCGCACCCCTGCCAGGGGGCGGATGATCGCTGGCAAGCCGGCTCCTCTCATCACAGGTTATTTTCTATACAGGGTCTAACATTACGGAAAGGTTCGACTGGAGTGAAACAAATGAGCGCAGCGGGTATTGCGCCGGAATCCCGGCGGCTGGAGGCATGGGAAGCGGAGATGGCGGAAATTCGTGCCGAGGTCGAGCGCGAAATGGAAAATCTGGTGACGGAGGATGATACGCCCGTGGACAATATTCTGTCGGAAAAACAACAACGACTCCTGACGGAACCGCTCTATGGTGCCTGGTCCGGTCCGGACCAGCACGCGCCTGGCCATCGCGGTTTTCTGGCCTTGGCCAACGTCGGCCTGTTTTACGCCTTGCGCCAGCCGCCGCTGGTCCCCGACATGATGTTGGCATTGGATGTGCCGGGGCCAGGGCCGGATTTGAGCCAGAAAGCGAACCGTTCCTATTTCATCTGGGTACAGGATGGCAAGCCACCGATGGTGGTCGTGGAAGTGGTCTCCAACCAGGAAGGCGGCGAGGATGGCGACAAACTTCGCAAGTACGAAACCATCGGGGTGCCGTACTACGTCATTTTCGATCCCTGGCGCCTGCTGTCGGATCGGGTGTTGCGCATTTATCGGTTTGCCGGAACAGGCAACGGTTATATCGAACAGGTTGGCGGACTACTGGACGCGGTCGGACTGGGTCTGAGCCTGTGGCAGGGCGAATACGAGAGCACGGAGGCGCTTTGGTTGCGCTGGACCGACCGTGACGGACGGCTGATTCCCACTGGGGCAGAACTGGCCCGACGTGAGCAACAGCGGGCGACGGAAGCTGAGCAACGGGCCGAGGAGGAACGCCAGCGGGCCGAGGAGGAACGCCAGCGGGCCGAAGAATCGGCGCGGCAGGCGGAACAGGAGCGCCAGCGGGCCGAACGGCTGGCGGCGCGATTGCGGGAACTGGGCGTCGAGCCACCCGCGTAATCGCAGCCTGCCGGAGCATCACCGCCCACAGTGGGAATGCTGTTAAAATAGCGCCCGCCATAACAAATGTCCGGGCGCAGCTCCGCGCGCCCCATTCCTCGCCATGGGAGCACAGCATGACCACCATCCGTCAAGAAGATTTCATTCAGTCCATTGCCGACGCCTTCCAGTACATCAGTTACTACCACCCCGCCGATTACATTAAAGCGTTGGCGCAAGCCTACGAGCGCGAGGAGAGCTTGGCGGCCAAGGACGCCATCGCGCAAATCCTGATCAACTCGCGGATGTGCGCCGAGGGCCATCGCCCGATCTGTCAGGATACCGGCATCGCGCTGGTGTTCCTCAAGGTCGGTATGGACGTGCATTGGGAGGCCCAGTTGTCGGTGCAGGAAATGGTGGACGAAGGTGTGCGCCGCGCCTATATGAACCCCGATAACAAGCTGCGCGCCTCCGTGCTGCGCGACCCGGCGGGCAAGCGTCAGAACTCCAAGGACAACACCCCGGCGGTGGTGCATTACGAAATCGTCCCCGGTCACCATGTCGAGGTGATCTGCGCGGCCAAGGGTGGCGGTTCGGAAGCCAAATCCAAATTCGCCATGCTCAATCCGTCCGACGATCTGGTGGACTGGGTATTGAAGACCGTGCCGCAGATGGGCGCGGGCTGGTGTCCGCCCGGCATTCTCGGCATCGGCATCGGCGGCACCCCGGAAAAGGCGTTCATGCTGGCCAAGGAATCGCTGATGGCCCCGGTGGATATTCAGGAACTGATCGCCCGGGGTCCGAAGAATCGCGCCGAGGAGCTGCGCATCGAACTGTACGAGAAGGTCAATGCGCTGGGTATTGGCGCCCAGGGTCTCGGCGGTCTGACCACCGTGCTCGACGTCAAGGTGCTCGATTATCCCACCCACGCGGCTAACCTGCCGATTGCGATGGTGCCGAACTGCGCTGCGACCCGCCACGCCCATTTCCATCTGGATGGCAGCGGCCCGGCTAAACTCGATCCGCCGAGTCTGGACGACTGGCCGAAGCTGACCTATGCGCCGACCAACGCCCGTCGGGTGGATCTGGCCACCGTCACCCGCGCTGAGGTAGCGAGCTGGAAACCGGGCGAGGTGCTGCTGCTCAATGGCAAGCTGCTGACCGGCCGCGACGCCGCCCACAAGCGGATGACCGACATGCTGAGCGCCGGCCAGAAACTGCCAGTGGATTTCACCAACCGCTTTATCTACTACGTCGGCCCGGTTGATCCGGTGCGCGACGAGGTAGTCGGTCCCGCTGGCCCGACGACGGCGACCCGCATGGACAAGTTCACCCGGCAGATGCTGGAGCAGACCGGCCTGCTGGGCATGGTCGGCAAGGCCGAGCGCGGCCCGACGGCGATTGAGGCGATCAAGGATAACCAGGCGGTGTATCTGATGGCGGTCGGCGGCGCGGCCTATCTGGTGTCCAAGGCGATCAAGGCGGCCAAGGTGCTGGCGTTTGAGGACCTCGGCATGGAGGCGATCTATGAATTCGAGGTCAAGGATATGCCGGTGACGGTAGCGGTGGATGCTAAAGGCTCCAGTGTCCACAAAACGGGTCCGCGCGAGTGGCAGGCGAGGATCGGCAAGATTCCAGTGACAGCGGCATGAGCATTCTCTAACACAAACAAAAAAGCCGGGGTTCGAGGCCCCGGCCAATAACCACCAAAGGAAGGTGTGGAGAAGAACAACATCCGAACGATGTCTGCTGCATAAGGTAAGCGGTTTTGCTGCAGTGCGTCAAGCTTTTTCTGCAACGCAGCAAAAATCCGCAAGGGCCGCTGGCCCTCGCCACCGTTTCCTCTCTGCCCGCTAACTTGGGCTATTTCCAGCAAAGACCGTGCCTGCGTCTCGCTCCCGGCATTCCCAGATCATCGCCGCGCCGATCCGGCCTTTGACCGAACAGGCGGAGCGGCGCTTCTCCAAGGACTACCTGGTGGGGGCAGCGAGTTGATAGATTTGGTCGAAGACGCCGCCATCGTCGAAGTGAGTTTTCTGGGCTTCTCGCCAGCCGCCGAACACCTCGGCGATAGTGAATAGCGTCACCTGGGCGAATTGCCCAGCGTACTGGGCTGCGACTTGGGGATCGCGCGGGCGGTAGAAATGCTTGCCTGCGATGTTTTGCCCTTCGGGGCTGTAGAGATAGTTCAGATACGCTTCGGCGACCTTGCGTGTGCCCCTCTTGTCGGCCACTTTATCAACCACGGTCACCGGCGGCTCGGCCAGGATTGATAGCGATGGCGTTACGATCTCGAACTTGCCGGTCCCGAGTTCTTTGGTAGCCAGAAAGGCTTCATTTTCCCAAGAGATGAATACGTCGCCGATGCCGCGCTCGGTGAAAGTGGTTAGGGAACCGCGCGCCCCGGAATCGAGGACCGGGACATTTTTATACAGCCTGGTCACGAACTCGCGGGCCTTGGCCTCATCGCCGCCCTGCTGCTTCAGCGCATAACCCCAGGCGGCGAGATAGTTCCAGCGGGCGCCGCCAGAGGTCTTGGGGTTGGGAGTGATGACCGAAACGCCCGGCTTGACCAGATCATCCCAGTCCTTGATCCCCTTGGGGTTACCCTTACGGACCAGAAATACGATGATCGAAGTGTAGGGCGCACTGTTGTTCGGCAACCGGTTTTGCCAATCCAGCGGGATCAGCTTGCCTTTCTCGGCGATAGCGTCGATATCGTAGGCCAGGGCCAGGGTCACCACATCGGCGCCCAATCCGTCGATCACCGCGCGGGCCTGCTTGCCGGAGCCGCCGTGCGACTGCTGGACGGTCACGACCTCGCCGCTCTGACTTTTCCAGTGTTTGGCGAATGCGGTATTGAAGTCCTGATAAAGTTCTCGGGTTGGGTCGTAGGAGACGTTCAGCAGGGTGGTTTGGGCGAGGGCAGTCGAACTGGCTCCCACCATCAGGGCAAGGGCGAGCAGGGCGCGAGTCAGGCGGGGGGAGTTCATCGGGTTTCTCCAAGCGGTTAAGAACCCGAAGAACTATACAATTTGATGATTTACAATTGAAAAGAAGAAAAAACGGATTGCTTATCAGGGCTGTGCATATGCGCTGGATCGCCCCCAGAAGGAAACGCAGGTGCTACAACAGCGTTTGAATCGTTTCGCGCAGCTTGGGCAGGTCCAGCAATCCGAGCCGATACTGCACGATGCGCCCCTCCGGTGAAATCAGCACCGAAGTCGGGGTCAGGCGCACATTATCGAACTCGCGGGCGATGCGCGCCTGGGCGTCGAGCACGATGGGATAGGGAATTTGCCGCTTCGCGGCCATGGCCCGCACCTGGTCGGGCGGATCGTAGGCCATTGCTACCCCAATGATTTCCAGCCCCTTCGGATTGAATTCCCGGTACAGTTCGATCAAGTGCGGCATTTCCTCGATACAGGAGGGGCAGGTGGTGGCCCAGAATGTGACCAGCACCGGTTTGCCGCGCATCTGCTCCAGGGTCAGAGTGCGCCCATCCAGGGTTTGCCCGACCAGTGGCGGCGCCTGGCGCAGACCGGAAGGTATGAACCAGACGGTGGCGACCGCCAGAACCACCACTACCGCAAGGCCGGCAATGAGGCTTTCTTTGTTGAACTTCATGGGTTAAATCTCCCGTAGGACGATATTTGCGGCAGCCAGCGCGCACACTGGAATCAGACCCTGACAATCGCTGAAAGTGACTGCGGTAACGATTATGCCAGAGCCAGCATGGTTTGCGCCGCATGGTGAACGCCTTATGATGCGCGCTTTTCAGCGATGATTGCGGGAGGAGCGTGGCCATGATCAAGGCGGGCATTGTGGGCGGGACCGGCTATACCGGCGTCGAATTATTGCGGTTGCTGGTCACGCATCCGGCGGTGGAACTGGCTGTTATCACCTCGCGCGGCGAGAAGGGCGTTCAGGTCAGCCAGTTGTTTCCCAATCTGCGCGGGCGGGTAGATCTGGCGTTCGTTGAGCCGGACGATACGGTGCTGAAAAGCTGCGACGTGGTATTTTTCGCCACCCCCAACGGCACCGCCATGAAGAGCGCATCTGCGTTGTTGGAAGCCGGTGTCAAAATCATTGATCTGGCCGCTGATTTCCGGCTGCGGCGGGCTGAAGAGTGGGAACACTGGTACGGGATGCCGCACGCCTGCCCGGAATTGCTGGCGGAAGCGGTTTATGGTCTACCCGAAGTCAACCGCGAGGCCATTCGCACCGCCCGCCTGGTCGCCAATCCCGGTTGCTACCCAACCGCCGTGCAACTGGGGTTCCTGCCGCTGCTCGAAGCTGGCGTCATTGATCGGCAATCACTGATCGCCGACGCCAAATCCGGGGTCAGCGGGGCCGGGCGCAAGGCTGAAGTCGGCATTTTGCTGTGCGAGGCGGGCGATAACTTCAAGGCTTACGGCGTACCGGGGCACCGTCATCTGCCCGAAATCCGCCAAGGGTTGATAACGGCGGCTGAAAGCCCGGTCGAACTGGTGTTTGTGCCCCATCTAACGCCGATGATTCGCGGCATTCACGCCACGCTGTATGCGACCCTGACCGATCCTGGCGCCGATTTGCAGGCGCTGTTCGAGCGTCGCTACGCCAACGAACCGTTCGTGGATGTGTTGCCGCCCAAGTCGCATCCTGAGACCCGCAGCGTGCGCGGAGCCAATCAGTGCCGGCTGGCGGTGCATCGGCCCCAGAACGGCAAAACCGTGGTGGTGCTATCGGTGATTGATAATCTGGTCAAAGGTGCGGCGGGCCAGGCGGTGCAGAACATGAACCTGATGTTCGGCCTGCCGGAAACCGCAGGGTTGGAGGGGATCGCTCTGCTTCCGTAACGTTCCCATCAATATTTTTTCGTGATTTCCGTGATTTCCGTGATTTCCGTGATTTCCGTGGACAACTATTCTTGACCCCAAAGGTCAACAATCAGACAATTTTCCAACTTTTCAACAGAGGATAGAGCGATGAGCGCCACCGTGGAAACCTTCACCCCCGCCGATGACCCTTTGCTGTTCACCGACGCTGCGGCGCTGAAGGTCAAGGAATTGCTGGAAGAAGAAGCCAACCCCAACCTGATGCTGCGCGTGTTCATCAGCGGCGGCGGTTGTTCCGGCTTCCAGTACGGCTTTACCTTCGATGAGAATCTGGGTGATGGCGATACCGTAGTGGAGAACCATGGGGTGAAATTGCTGATCGATCCGATGAGCTTCCAGTATCTGGTCGGCGCCGAAATTGACTACACCGAGGGCCTGGAAGGCGCTCAGTTTGTCATCCGTAATCCCAACGCTGTCACCACCTGTGGTTGCGGCTCTTCCTTCTCCGCGTGACCCATGCGCCCGCTTGAAGAATCGCTGGAACTGATCAAACGCGGTGCGGTGGATCTGCTGCTGGAAGAGGAACTGATCGAGCGACTCAAGTCCGGTCGCCCATTGCGAGTCAAGGCCGGGTTTGATCCCACCGCGCCCGATCTGCACCTCGGCCATACCGTCTTGATCAACAAGCTGCGCCAGTTTCAGGACCTCGGCCATCACGCACTGTTCCTGATCGGCGATTTCACCGGCATGATCGGTGACCCGACCGGCAAGAACGTCACGCGCAAGCCACTGACGCGCGAGGAGATTCTGGCCAACGCCAAGACCTATCAGGAGCAGGTGTTCAAGATTCTCGATCCCGACCGGACCGAGGTGCTGTTCAACTCGACCTGGTTCGACCGGATGACCCCGGCTGATTTCATTCATCTGGCAGCCAAGCACACCGTCGCCCGGATGCTGGAGCGGGATGATTTCGGTAAACGCTACGCCAGCGGTCAGCCTATCGCCATTCATGAATTTCTGTATCCTCTGGTGCAGGGCTACGACTCGGTCGCCATGCGGGCGGATGTGGAACTGGGTGGCACCGATCAGAAATTCAATCTGCTGGTCGGTCGCGAGTTGCAGAAACACTACGGCCAGCCGCCGCAGCTCGTTCTCACCATGCCGATTCTGGAAGGTCTGGACGGCGTGCAGAAGATGTCGAAGTCATTGGGCAACTATGTGGGTATTCGCGATGAGCCCAATGAGATGTTCGGCAAGCTGATGTCCGTTTCCGACGACCTGATGTGGCGCTATTTCGAACTGCTCAGCTTCCGCCCGACGCGCGAGATCGCGGAATGGCGGCGGCAGGTGAACCAGGAAGGCTTGAATCCGCGCGATGTCAAATTCAGGCTGGCCGAGGAACTGGTAGACCGGTTCCATGGCGCTGGCGCCGGCGCTCACGCCTTGGCGGCGTTCATCGAGCGATTCCAAAAAGGGGCGCTCCCCGAGGATGTGGCCGAGGTGCGGGTTCAATCCCACGAAGGTCGCTTGCCGATTGCCAATCTGCTCAAGGATGCTGGTCTGGTGCCCAGCACGTCGGAGGCGTTGCGGGCGATCCAGCAGGGTGCTGTGCGGATTGATGGCGAGCGCATTGAAAACCGCAGTCTGGAGCTAACTTCCGGCAGCAGTCATGTCTACCAGGTGGGCAAGCGACGGGTAGCCCGGGTCGTGGTCCTCTGACCGGATTTTGACAATTTGATGAGGGTGCGATTCAAAGTGATGCAAGCGGTCTGATACCCCATGATCCACTGATACCCTGAAGGAGCAGGGCAATCGCGCTATGTGGTAGCCGGCTGGGTTGATTTCAAGTTCGATGGGGTAGGGTGGATGAGCGCAGCGAAATCCACCCCACAATTCATCAAGTTAGCCTGTTTGAAACAACAGGCTACCGGATATAGGCATTCAGC
>ERZ795055.2527-NODE-2527-length-13764-cov-39.624553_pt1 | contig 13764 bp, 13 predicted proteins | sample MGYA00375139_ERZ795055 | MGnify/ENA primary metagenome ERZ795055 (study PRJEB30184, sample SAMN05720283) | anaerobic digester metagenome | isolation source: active sludge of municipal wastewater-treating anaerobic digesters | place: USA | collected 2015-01-23 ...
AAAAATTTAGGTTGTTTAGGCGATGGCGGAGCAGTGCTTACAAATGAGGAGGATTTGAACAAGGTCATTCGTGCTTTGCGAAATTACGGGTCAGAGAAAAAATACGTCAATGACTACCTCGGAATAAATTCCCGCTTAGATGAAATTCAAGCCGGCTTTCTAAATGTAAAATTACCCAACTTAGCGAATGATAATCAAAAGCGAAGACAAATCGCCAATCGTTATTTAGCTGAAATTAAAAACGATAAAATTGTTTTACCTTTTTATGATGGTTCAACCAATCATGTGTTTCATTTGTTTGTCATCCGCACAGAAAAGAGAACCGAACTACAAGACTATTTAAAAGAAAACGGAATCGAAACCATGATTCATTACCCGATTCCGCCACATCAACAAAAAGCATTGAAGCCATTTAATTCGTTATCTTTCCCAATCACAGAAAAAATTCACCGTGAAGTCTTGAGTTTACCCATGAGTCCGGTGCTCACAGAAGAGGAAGTGAGTCGTATTATTCAAGTTTTAAATCAATATTAATGGGGTTATTCTATAAAATAAAGCAACTACTGTTTGTTGAGGTAAGAATTTTAAAATTCAAACTTTTATCCGATTGTAAAAACACAGTTGGTAAACCAAACCTTTATCATCCGCTCCTGCTGAAAGGAAAAGGAAGTATCTCTTTTGGCAATAATGTTCAAATTGGTGTCGTTGCCTCACCCAATTATTTTTCTCATTATGCTTATTTAGAAGCCAGAGAATCAAATAGTGCAATTCAAATCGGGAATAATGTTTCCATAAACAATGCTTTTTCAGCTGTTGCCTTTTCAAAAATCTTAATTGGAGATAATGTTTTAATTGGCACAAATTGTTCCTTGATGGACAATGATGCACACCATTTAGCTAGTAACAAACGCCATGAGTCCTCCATTTCAAAAGAAATAGTAATAGAGAATAATGTATTCATTGGTTCCAATGTCACTATTTTAAAAGGAGTTACGATTGGTGAAAATACGGTGATTGGAAATGGTTCGGTTGTAACAAAGTCTATTCCTAAAAATGTAATTGCGGCTGGAAATCCGGCTCATGTCATTAGAGAATTACCGTGCTAAGTTTTATAAAAAGAAATACGCTACTCAAAGTACTTTCCCTGAATTCCATATCAGTGATTATCAATTTTATACTGGGCATCATTTCTTTAAAAGTAATTTCCGTCTACCTTGGCACTTCAGGAATGGCTTTAACCGGCAGTTTCCGAAACTTCACAACACTTTTTAAATCATTATCAACGAATGGTTTTTCTCAGTCTTTAATAAAATTATTTGTCGAAAATAAAGAAGATAAAAAAGAGTCGTCTGTGGTGATTTCCACTTTCTTTTGGCTCTTCCTTGTTGTTTCTGTTCTTTTAGGAATACTAATCATTTTGTTTTCTGAACCAATTAGTTATTTTGTGTTGCGGAATGATGAGTATGCTTTCTACATTAAAATTTTCGGATTGATATTGCCATTTGTTGCGTTGCAATCGTTTATGACCTCTGTTTTTAACGGATTGTTGTGGTTTAAGAAAATTGTTTTTCTACAAATTGTATCATCTGTTGTGGTTTTCATCGCAACTGTTTCATTAATATATTACCATCGCCTTGAAGGTGCTTTTATTGCGATTGCCCTAGCTGATTTTATACTTTTCTTAATTGTATTATTTGTTGCTTTTCAAAACAAAGCTTTTCTGCAATTTGATTTGCAATACATTATAGCCAAAAAGCATTTTTCCGTAATTCGTGATTTTTCAATTATGGCTTTGTTAAGCGGAATTATTGTCCCTTTAAATTTTATTTTAATACGAAACCTGATTATTGATTATCATTCCATTCAACAAGCAGGGATTTGGGATGCAGTAAACAGAATATCTGGATTTTATATGCTCTTTTTCACGACAGGACTTTCATTCTATTATATCCCTAAGTTATCGTCAATTCACACAAATGCTGAGTTTAAAGGAGAATTAAAAAACTATTTCAAAACGATTATACCATTATTCATAGTTGTAGTTTTGTTGTTCATTTTTTTTAAAGATATAGTCATTCAAATCGCATTGACTGAAGAATTTCAAGAAGTAAAAACGGTGCTGTTTTGGCAGTTGTTTGGTGACTTTTTAAGACTTTTAACCCTCGCTTTCGGTTACCAGATTTTAGTAAAAACAATGATGAAAAAATATATTGCAGTCGAACTGCTTTTTAATATTTCTTATTTTGTTTTGTCCTATTTTATGATACAAAAATCAGCTGTAACGGGTGCATTACAAGCGTATTGTATTGCCAATTTTATAACGTTCTGTTTGGTGTTTTGGATGTTTAGAAATACTCTTTTTTCTAAAAGAAATTAATTGCTATTCCAAGTTTCAGTATACTTCTCGGCAATCTTCACATTATCATGTTCCTTTTCAACAAAAGCACGTGCATTTTTCCCAATCTTGATAATTTCCTGCGGGTTTTCAATTAAAAATGATAATTCTTTTACCAATTCATGCACATCCGGTAAAGCATTGATGGCAACTCGATCTGTTAACTGATAATAATCAACAAACGCTTGTTCAGCACCGGTAAAAACAACTTTTCCTTTCGCCATTGCTTCTAACGCATTGTATCCTTGATCATAAGCATACACTTGGTCCAAAAGAATATGAGCTTTGTTATATAACTGAATATATTTCTCATAAGGAATATTTTCCGTGATGATGATTTCTACTTTAGCAGCATATTTTTCATCAATAATCTTCAACGCTTCTTCAAAAAAGTGAATTCCTTTTTTAACATAATTGTGCCTGTTGATGCCTAAAAACAAAACAACTTTATCTTTTATTTCCATAGGAATAAAATCAATTTTAGCACAGTTGATTGGATTCGGAATCAATCCGAGAAACTTCGCATTTCCTTCCAACGGAATTGCATAATCGAAATCAGTGGCAATGACACCTTTACTATTTTGATATAAATAATCATGTAACTTCAAATGACTTTTAGAAACATACCGCAGTATATAAGGATATTCATTACTTGCTTTTTGTTCTTCCAGATAGGGAGTAAGTATAGAGTACTTAAACTTTTTGTCTAGCATATATTGCACATTCACGGCATCGGCACCTGAGGAGAGTAAGAACAATTTGTTATTATGCAAAAGCAGTTTTTGAATCAAATAAATCTCAAAGGATGCAATGGTATTTATAGATGCTTCGTTAATGAACTGAATCACCTCAAACTTTTTCAGTTTAGGAAGTAAAAAATAAAACCGAATACCACGTTCAATAGAAGCAATATCAATCTTAAAGAATTTGTGCAAAGCTCTTCGCGGATAGAACAAAAGTTTCGATTTACTCCATTTCGCATCATACGAATAATCGTTGGGATAATTTTTAAAATCATCACCATCACTCACTAAAGTAACTTCATGACCAAGTGTCAAAAGTCCCTCTTTTAAAGAATTATGCAAACGGCTGTATTCGCCTATCAATAAGATTCGCATGAATCGATTATATTTGTATGAATTTAAACAAAAACGATTGCAAGATAAGAAAATTAAAATTGGATTGATAGGAACCAGCTTAGCTCATGGCGGAGCAGGAAAAATACTTGCTTTGTATTCCATTGGCTTCGAAAAGGCAGGGTTTGAAGTGCATACTATCCTGGTTAATTCAACTATTGATTTTGAATACAAAGGAAATTTAGTAGACTTAAGCAAGCATAAAAAGGGTTTCTTCAACCGATTGAATCGATTCTTGATTTTAAAAAAATACATTCAAAAGAATCAATTAGATTATTTAATAGATTTTCGGGTTCGCAATAAACCGCTGATGGAATGGTTACTCAATCAATTTGTTTTCAATTGTCGATATATTCCAACGGTGCATAGTTTTGAGTTAGATTTTTACTTTCCTAAAAATGATTTTTTGGCGAAACTGATTTATCGGAAAGCCTATAAAATTGTTACGGTTTCTAAAGCTATTCAACATAAAATTGAACAAAAGTATTCGCTCAAAAACGTTGTCACTATTTCCAATCCATTAGATTTTGATGAAATAGAAGCAAAAAGTGTGCAACCTCTTTTAATGACTGAAAAGTTCATTTTAGCAGTGGGCAGAATGGAGGAAGACAACATCAAGCAATTTGATAAGTTACTGGAAAGTTATGCTGATTCTGAATTACCGGCACAAAATATTCATCTCGTTTTTCTGGGTGATGGCATGTTTAAACATAAATTGGAATCGATTGTAGCAAAAGCTAACCTTGCCTCGTTTGTTCATTTCAAAGGGTTTCAAAAAAATCCGTATGCCTTCATGAAGCAAGCTCAATTTTTAGTGCTTTCCAGCCGAAATGAAGGTTATCCTAATGTATTGATTGAAGCCTTGGCTTGTGGAACGCCGGTAATTTCGTTTGATTGTGAATCAGGGCCAAACGAAATCATTCAGCAGGAACAAAACGGCTTATTAGTGGAAAATCAAAACATTGAAAAACTGACGATTGCAATGAATCGATTTGTTTTGGAACCGGAATTATTGAAATTTTGTAAAGCAAACACCTTGCATTCATTAGAAAAACATCGATTTGAACAAGTCATTTCACAATGGAAGGAAACAATTTTTAAAAAATAAGGCACTCTAATTACTTAATCCCTTAGATTTGTAAATCAAAATTAAAAATAAACTATTTTGTCTTTTCAACTTATAGCTATACCAAAAATTGAAGATCCGCGTGGCAATTTATCTGTCATAGAAAAAAACGTTTTGCCTTTTGAAATGAAACGTGTTTACTATTTATATGATGTGCCAAGTGGTGCTGAGCGTGGCGGACATTCGCATATCCAACAAAAAGAGTTTTTGGTGGCTCTTAGCGGAAGTTTTGATGTAATTCTAAACGATGGAAAAACAGAAAAGATAATTACTTTAAACAAACCTTTTGAAGGCTTATTGATTAATGAAGGAATATGGCGGGAACTGAAAAACTTTTCTTCGGGTTCCGTTTGTTTAGTGGTGGCTTCAGACGTGTTTGAAGAGGAAGATTACATCCGGGATTTCATCGATTTTTGTAATTCTAAATAACCGAAATGACGAAAGAAACCTCATTCGTTTCTGTGGGTGACTTCCTTGACGTTTACTATAAAGTGAAACAAAAAGGATTTCTGCAATTGGCTTCCCTTTTTAATTTAACTAAAAACAAACGGGTTTCAGCAAAGTGGAACCAGTATCAATCTTCCTCTGATTTTTGGATTATTCCTTCTTTACAACAGTATTGGAATAACTTAATTTCAGGCAATCCGGAAGTGAGTTATGAGTCGTATGTTGTTCAAAAATACTTTCACAACAAAACCAATTTATCCTTATTATCCATTGGTTGCGGCGAAGGAAAACACGAACGTAAATTTGCCGTTTCCGGACTATTTTCAAAAGTAATCGGTGTAGATATTTCTAACGAAAGAATAGAAAGAGCCAAACAAACTGCCTTGGAAAACAACCTGAATATCGAGTATATAGCCGGCGATTTTCATCAAATGAATTTTAATAATGAATCGTTTGATTTAATTTTATTCGATTCCAGTTTGCATCATTTTAATGACATCAAAGGGTTTTTAAAAAATGAAATTTTACCATTATTAAAATCAGAGGGAATTTTAGTAGCTAATGAATTCTGTGGCCCCAATCGTTTGCAATGGAAAAAAGAGCAACTTGATTTTGCGAATGATTTACTAAAAAAACTCCCCAAAAAATATAAAACGCTCATCGATGGCAAATCCGTTAAGCGGAAAGTTTATCGACCGGGATTAATCCGGATGATGTTGGTTGATCCTTCCGAAGCTCCTGATTCTGCTAATTTAAAAAATGCTTTGCAGAACAATTTTACTGTGTTGGAAGAAAAAAAATTAGGATGGAATATTCTGCATATTCTTTTAAAAGGCATCGCTCATAATTTCTTAAAAAATGACGATGAAACAAATCAATTACTTGCTTATTTGATTAAAAAGGAAGAAGAGTTTGTGGAAAGAGTGGGTGAAACCGACAGTATTTTTGGCGTTTACCAAAAATCAAGACTTGAATAAGCGGGTGTAAAAATTGAAATACATTTTGTTTGAGTTCAACAACCGTCCAAACACAAATAGCTTTTTCAAAATAAAGGTAGGTAACTTCAACAATATTCTACTTTTCAAAGGGCAATTTTCCATCGCAATGGCGGAATAATAAAAAGCAAAGTTCTTTTCATCATCGGCTAATTTATGTTTGAGTGCATAAACAACCCGGTACAAATCTAAAAATTTCTTAAGGGAAGGATTTTCTTTTTCTTGTTGATAAAACTTATCTAATCGGGCAAAGTTTCGTTTCGTTGTATCACTGAAACTTATTTTGTTTTGAGCCGTCATATTATATCGGGCAGAAATTTCAGTAGAAAAAGCCACCGGATAATCAACAGCAATTCGAATCCATAAATCAGTATCTTCTCCTGCACCTAGGGTTATTGTTTCATCAAAACAACCAATTTTATCTAAAATAGCTTTCGGAACGGCAACAGCACTCGTCCATGCCAATCGATAGGTCATACTTGATTTAAAAAAGTCTTTTACTATTCCGCTCCAATTTTCTGCCGGAATGCCATCAAAAGTTGGCCGGATGATATTGTGCTCGGAAAAATAAAATTCATAATTAGTGGCCAGTAATCCGGTTTCCGGAAATTTTTGATGCAATTCAAATAACTTTTCTAAATGGTTTGGAAACCAATAATCATCAGCATCTATAAAGGCAATAATTTCCCCGTTAGCATAGTTAATTCCGAAGTTTCTCGCTTGTGAAACACCTTTGTTATCAGTAGAAATCAGCAAAATTCGTTCATCGGTAAACGAATTTACAATTTGTTCACTTTTATCAGTTGACCCGTCATTGATGATAATCACTTCAAAATCATGAAAAGTCTGTTTCAACACACTTTCAAGCGTTTGTTGAATTTCTTTTTCCTTATTGAAAAGCGGAATAACTATAGAAAATATGGGTTTCATGACTATTGCATTATTCTAATGAGCAAAGATAACCTAAGCGATAGATATCAAAATAAACTAATTTTGGATTTGTACTCAATATATTTTTCTTTAAAAAGGGAGCTACAATTTTAAAACCAACTGCTACCAATTTTGTTAATCCCAGCTTTTTCAGTTTGGCATAAGCTTGCACTAACGGATTCATTTGGTCCACACCTTTTTCATGAAGAAGGTATTTTTTTCGGGATTCAACTCCTTGCAACGCTTTTTGAAAATAAACTTCGTTTGTTTCTAATCCTAAATGAAGGATTGGGTTATCAAGATGAAGCACAGAAATTTGTTGTTGATAAAGTTGATATCCAAAATAAATATCCATGCCATAATTTTTCTCGTTGGCTTGGTAATTAAAGTTTAAAAAAATTGATTTTGGAACTAGCATATTTCCTGAAAACACGTAGGTATAGGGATTTTTATTTCGTTCAGAAGCATATTTTTCTTCTCGCTCTTTTCCATACCTAAACCTTAAAATTTTTGTAGCATCAGTTGATTCCTTTTCATATTGATAGCCACCAAAAATAACTGTGTTCAGTTGTATAGCATCGATATAATGTTGGATAAAAGCGGAAGTAACGGGAATCACATCTGCATCTAAAAATAATAACCAGTCATATTTTGCTTGTTCTGCCAATCGTTGCCGTGTTCGCGTCCGTCCGACATTGGTTTGGTTAACGTTATAAATACAGTTGGGTAAAGTTGAAATATTTAGATTTTCAATTTGATAATCATTATCAGATTGGTCATCCAAACAAATGATTTCAAAAGGAATTTGTGCTTCTAAGCATTGTTGATGCACATTTTTAACAAGTGCAAGAATAGCATAATTATACGTCGGAATTAAAATGGATAGCATATTAAAGTCTTAATAATCCATATTTAAAAATACACCAAATTGCCCAAAAACCATCTTTCCAATTGATTTTTTTTCCTTCATCATACGTTCTTCCGTAATAGGAAATGCCTACTTCATAAATTCGAATTTTGGGAATGCGAGCTATTTTTTGAGTGACTTCCGGTTCAAACCCAAAACGATTTTCATGTAAAGAAAGTGATTTTAGAAGGGTGGCATTAAACAATTTGTAACACGTTTCCATGTCGGTCAAGTTTAAATTGCTGAACATATTCGATAGGAAAGTTAAAAACCGATTGCCAATGGTATGCCAGAAAAACAATATCCGGTGCGGTTTTCCGCCCATAAACCTCGAACCATAAACCACGTCAGCATGTCCGCCTAGCATTGGTTTTAATAAAACAGTATATTCCTCCGGGTCATATTCTAAATCAGCATCCTGAATGAGTATGAAATCACCTGTAGCTTTTGAAATTCCGGTGTGAATTGCGGCACCTTTGCCTTTGTTTACGTCATGCTTGTAATAATGAACTACAAATTCCGGATTATTAAATTGATAGGCTAATAGTGTTGCTTCGGTTTCATCGGTTGAGCAGTCATTCACTATAATGATTTCTTTCAAAACAGCCTCAGGCAACACAACGTCCTTAATTTTGTTTAAAATCAAATGAATTGTCCTTCCTTCATTGTAGGCCGGAATGATAATCGATAATTTTTTGGGATTGCTTTGGTTTTCCATACAATTGAAAATAATACCCTATTTTTGACTATTATTTTTGAATGAGCAATTTAGCTTTTTTCAACAAATAGTGAACTTATTTTATTCAAATATATGACACTTTTTATTCAAAAGTATTTTTATCATTTTATACTCGTGGCTATTGGGTTGCTTTGGCTATCTGTTTTAATGGGATTATTGGATATTTCTGCTCAAACCTTGATTTATCCTGATGCGGGAGATTATAACTTGTCAGCTACTAATTTATATTGGTACTTTCGCGGCCATTGTTATCGGCCAATGCTCATGGCGGCTATATATGGTTTTCCATTGTTGTTTGGTGCTTCAGATTTTGATTTGTATGGCATCGCAATTTATATTAATGTTTTTTTATGGTTAGCTACTATTTTAATTTTATTTGAATTACTTCAAACTTATGTAAGTAAGAAAATCGCATTTTTGATATCACTTTGTTTTGTTTTTTTTGTTAGCAATGCATTGTTTAATTTTCATTTATTAGCAGAAACCCCTTTTCTTTTTTTCCTGATTTCAGGGTTTTATTTTATTCAAAAGTATACTCAAACAAAGGTTTTTAAATGGCTTGTTATTGCACTTTCCATTATCGTTTTAAGCATGCTAATCAAGCCTGCCAGTAAGTTTTTTGCAATACTTATGTTACTCTACTTTGCCAAAATACTTTTTTCGCAGTATAAACAAAAAGTAATGGTTTTTTTGTACGCTTCTTTGGTTTTATGTTTTGTTCAAGCGGCTGGTTTAAAACATCAGTTTGGCGATTTTACGATTAGTTATATTGATAGTGTGACGTTTTATAATTACCTGTTTTCAAAAGCAGATTGTTATAGAAAAGGAGTAGAGTACAATCAAATCAAGAATCCCAGAGCGGAATATTTATTCACCCACAAAGCCCATGAGCAAAAACAAATTGCGAATGCAGATATCAAAGAGCAATTGTTGAACAACAAATGGAATTTGATAAAAGCGTATGGCAACAATTTTATTTGGAATTCTGTTACCGGTTCCATTTGCATCAATGGGTATTCAAACGTAAAGGGAAATCCCGATTTTGAAACTAACCAAACTATTTTATCTTGGATTTCGAAATACCAAAACCGTTTAATGACGGGTTTAGGAATCGTGTTGGGTTTGTTGTCCGTTTGGCAGTATTACAGAAAAGATACCTTTTTGCTTTTCGCAGGGCTTGTGATACTTTATATCATTGGAATATCAGGTATATCAAGTGATCAAGGCGATCGATTCCACCTGATAACTTATCCGTTTACCTTATTGCTGTTAGCAAAATACGTGAGTACTAAACCGTTCTTTGCACCACTTCAAAAATAGTGCTGTCTTCGCATTTCAACGTTTTAGATGGGAATTTCATAATCAACGCATAATCATGTGTTGCCATGATAATCGTTTTGCCGTTTTGATTGATTTTTCGCAATACTTCCATGACTTCCACACTGGTTTGTGGGTCTAGATTTCCGGTAGGTTCATCTGCTAGAATTATTTCCGGATCGTTTAATAAGGCTCTGGCAATGGCCACCCGTTGTTGTTCTCCACCCGATAGTTGATGAGGCATTTTGTGAAGCATTGATTTCATGCCTACTTTTTCCATCACTTCATCAATTTTTTGTTTCATTTCAGCTGTTTCTTTCCAGCCGGTTGCTTTTAATACAAATTCTAAGTTATCAAAAACACTTCGGTCCGGCAGTAATTTGAAATCCTGAAAAACGATACCTATTTTTCTTCTCAAATACGGAATGTCATTTTCTTTAAGTTTAGCCAAATCGAAATCAACAATAAAACCTTCGCCGTTGGTTAATGGTAAATCGGCATAAAGTGTTTTCATAAAACTACTTTTCCCGGATCCGGTTTTTCCAATCACATAAATAAAATCACCCCGTTTCACATCTAGATTGATGTTTTTCAAAATCATGTTATTTTCTTGCGAAATGTTGACGTTTTTTAACGATGCGATGGTGTTTGACATAAATTTACTATTTTGATTGGTAAAAGTAGTAAGTTACCAATGGTTTTCAAAATTATTTTTTCAATTTAGTGAGGGTATAAATTCCTCCTGCAAAAAGAACTATTGCAAGGCCTAAATATAAATAGCCTTCTTGTTTGCCAGATTCGTTAGAAGCATCAATTTTTAAACCCAATAAATTGACTGATTTCGAACTGTCTGCAATCTTTGTTGAACCAATATAGCCAATCCCTAAGCTAATAATGATTAAAACCGCTCCTATAATTTTTGATGTATTCATTTTTTTAAAATTTAGTATTTCTACATGATAATGAATTTAAGTTTAGAATCAGCATTTCTCTCGTTTATTAAAAATAGAGCTGTATAATTATTATCGGATTTATATAAAACAATAGTTTTTATCTATTGAAAAAGAATAATTATACGAGTTTATTTTGTTAAATTTGAGATTATTAAATCATTAGATTAAAACTACTATTTAAGGAATTAAATGGTGGTTTTATAGTAGTTTTTATGGCATACTTTTTAAAACAAATCAATTTAAACTTAAAATAATAAATATGAACAATTCACAACCTGGAAAATGTCCGTTTGGTCACGGAGCCAATACAGAAGTAAGCAATTCAGTAATGGAGTGGTGGCCAAAATCACTAAACTTGGACATACTTCACCAACACGACACAAAAACCAATCCGTATGGTGAAAGCTTCAGCTACGCAGAAGCCTTCAAAAAATTGGATTTAGAAGCTTTAAAAAATGATTTAAAAGCATTAATGACTAACAGCCAAGATTGGTGGCCTGCAGATTGGGGTCATTATGGCGGATTAATGATTCGTTTAGCTTGGCATGCCGCCGGAACCTATCGAGTTGCTGACGGGAGAGGAGGAAGCAACACCGGAAATCAACGTTTTGCTCCACTAAACAGTTGGCCTGATAATGGAAACTTAGACAAAGCCAGAAGATTATTATGGCCTATCAAGAAAAAATATGGTAATAGCATTTCATGGGCTGATTTATTCATTTTAGCCGGTAACATGGCTTATGAATCGATGGGATTCAAAACATTCGGTTTTGCCGGTGGCCGTGAAGATATTTGGCATCCGGAAAAAGATGTGTATTGGGGTGCAGAAAAAGAATGGTTGGCTAAAACAGGAAGTAATGGAACTCGTTATTCCGGCGAACGCGACCTGGAAAATCCATTAGCAGCGGTGATGATGGGATTAATCTATGTAAACCCGGAAGGAGTTGACGGAAATCCCGACCCTTTAAAAACAGCTCATGACATGCGTATTACTTTCAAACGAATGGCCATGAATGATGAAGAAACGGTTGCTTTAACTGCCGGTGGTCACACCGTTGGAAAAGCACACGGTAATGGCGATGCTTCCATTTTAGGTGAAAGTCCGGAAGGTGCCGAAATTGAAAACCAAGGTTTTGGTTGGATGAATCCAAAAGGAAACGGAAACGCAGGTGATACCGTAACCAGTGGTTTAGAGGGTGCTTGGACAACCAACCCAACTACATGGGATAATGGTTATTTTGAAATGCTTTTTAACCATGAATGGGAATTAAGAAAAAGCCCTGCCGGTGCTTGGCAATGGGAACCAATCAATATCAGAGAAGAAGACAGACCGATTGATGCTCATAACCCTAACGCTCGTCAAAACCCAATTATGACGGATGCAGACATGGCTTTAAAAGTAGACCCGCAATACAGAAAAATCTCTGAACGATTCAAAAATGACCCTGCTTATTTCAATGACGTTTTTGCCAGAGCTTGGTTCAAATTAACCCACCGTGATTTAGGTCCGAAAAACAGATACCTTGGTGCAGATGCTCCAACAGAAGATTTGATTTGGCAAGACCCAATTCCAATGGTTGATTACACCTTATCTGAAAATGAAATTCAAGAATTAAAAGAGAAATTACTAAACAGTGGTTTAACGCAAGCAGAATTAATCAATACCGCTTGGGACAGTGCCCGAACTTTTAGAGGTTCAGATTTTAGAGGTGGTGCAAACGGGGCTCGCATTCGATTAGCTCCTCAAAAAGACTGGGAAGGTAACGAACCCGAACGTTTACATAAAGTGTTGACTAAGCTTGCTGAAATTCAAAGCGGATTAGCTAAAAAAGTAAGCATGGCTGATTTAATTGTTTTGGCCGGAACTGCCGCTGTTGAAAAAGCAGCGAAACAATCCGGTGTAAATGTTACTGTACCTTTCACCCCCGGTCGTGGAGATGCTACTCAAGAAATGACTGATGTAGAATCGTTCGAAGTTTTAGAACCTTTGCATGATGGTTTCAGAAACTGGCAGAAAAAGGATTATGTAGTTAACCCGGAAGAAATGTTGTTAGACAAAACACAACTGTTAGGATTAACAGCACCGGAAATGACGGTATTGATAGGAGGAATGCGTGTGTTAGGAACCAATTTTGGAGGAACTAAACATGGCGTATTTACCGATAGAGTAGGTGTTTTATCGAATGATTTCTTTGTGAATTTGACAGATATGAATAATTCTTGGAAACCGGTTGCGTCTAATCTTTATAATATTGTAGACAGAAAAACCGGAGTTACAAAATGGACTGCCACCAGAGTAGATTTAGTGTTTGGTTCCAACTCCATTTTGCGAGGTTATGCTGAGTTCTATGCTCAAGATGATAATAAAGAAAAATTCGTAAAAGATTTCGTGGCCGTTTGGAATAAAGTCATGAACCTTGATCGATTTGATGTAGTTTAAGTTTAAAGTTTTGTTGAAAAAAAAGGTAGTCTGTAACGGACTACCTTTTTTTATGCGATGAAACATCATATACTTTGACCAAAAGTTAATAGATTATTATCCGGATCAAGCACTGAAAATTCTTGTTGTCCCCAAGGCTTTGTTTCTAATTGTCCATTCGGATGAATACGGGTTTTGCTGTCCAACAAGCCTTGATAGAATGAGTCAATAGCATCGGTTCGAATATAAACCTGACCATAGTTTTCTGCCGGGTTTAGGTCTTTGAATTCAAAAAAATGAATTTGTATACCGTCTTTTTCTACCATTAAGTATCCATCAAAATCGGCTTGGCCAAATTCCTGAAAACCCATTTGATTCAAATAAAAATTTCGAGTGATGG
>ERZ795055.2530-NODE-2530-length-13764-cov-4.790503_pt1 | contig 13764 bp, 9 predicted proteins | sample MGYA00375139_ERZ795055 | MGnify/ENA primary metagenome ERZ795055 (study PRJEB30184, sample SAMN05720283) | anaerobic digester metagenome | isolation source: active sludge of municipal wastewater-treating anaerobic digesters | place: USA | collected 2015-01-23 ...
GATGACGGTGAGCGCACGCTCAAATTCGACCCCCAACACCAGGCGATGCTTGATAAGCGGCTGTTTGGCGGCCTTGAGAATGGCGGCCTTGAGCGCGCTGACCCCCTCGCCCCGATGTCCCACGGTTTCGACCACCGGGAACCCTAGCAACGCCTCCATCTTGGCGACATCCAGCCGTTGCCCAGCGGCGGCGGCCTCATCGGCCATGTTCAAACACAACACCGGGTTGGCGCCGGCCTGCAACACCTGCACGAGCAGCACCAGGTTGCGCTTGAGCTGCGTGGAGTCAGCCACCACCACCACCACATCCGGGTGTGTGGCCAGCTCCGCCTCCGCTACCCGTTCCTCCGGGGAAAATGAGCTCAAGCTGTATGTGCCTGGAAGATCAGTGATTTCAGCATTCAAGCCGTCGAGTTTGGTGCGTCCGCGTTTCTCCTCAACAGTGACGCCCGGATAGTTGGCGACGTGCTGGTGGGCACCCGTGAGGGCGTTGAACAACGAGCTTTTGCCGCAGTTGGGATTGCCAGCCAACGCGATGCGCAGCCCTTGGGTGACTTTGTCATGAACGAGAGTCAGTGCCGTTGCAGTCATGCGCGAAATCGTCCTGTCGTCAGCATGCGTAAACCAAGTCGCCTCGGGTTAAGGCAGTTGCCGGATAGCGATTGAGCTGGCCTCGGCGCGTCGTAGGGCCAAGCGCGCACCTTGGCAGCGAATCCACAGCGGGTCGCCGCCCAAACCTGCGCGCTCCAGTTCAATCGGTGTTTGCGGCAACATGCCCATGTCGAGCAGCCGCTGGCGCAAGGCGCCTTTGGCGTTGATATGTTCCACCACCCCATGTTGGCCGGGTCGCAAGTCGGCGAGGCTCATGGTTTCGACCTTGCTGTGAGCGCGGCAGGTGGCGCAGTTGCTATCTTTGCGAGCTGCCGCTTTGTCGGGAGCCAAGGATAACGGGCAGCGCCGAAACGACTCAATCACGGTGGGGCAGCTGCCGAGGTATTCAAAGAAACGCACGAAGCGATCCATCGCCTCATCGGTGAGGGAGTGTTCCATCGCGCAGGCCTGGTTGCTCGCGGCGTCGGCGGGCATCTGCAGGACTTCTTCAAAGAAGCGGGTGAGCAAGCGGTGGCGGGTGAGCACCTTGCGGGCGGCCTCCTCCCCTTGCTCCGTCAAGGCGATGTACTCGCGGCGCTCATAGCGAACCAGATCGAGCTCGGCCAAGCGTCGCAGCGCCACCGACACCGACGCAGCCTTCACCTCGCGGGCGTGCGCGATCTCTTTGACGCGGGCAAACCCCTGCTGCTGCACCAACAGATAGATGGTTTCTAGGTAGTCTTCGAGCGACGAGCTAATGTTGGCGGGAACAAGACTGCTAGCTGCTGTAATCATTGTTAGTGTTATCTAACAACAGATCAACGTTTGTCAAGCGGGCCCGCGCGGCCGCATCGGGGGGGACGAACACAGCCGCGCGGAACCCGGATGACAATCTTCGACGTTTACACTTTGGCGCCGCCCGAAGCCGGGCCCTTACCGGTGGGGGACTTCATCGGGCAGGTGCTGAACCCAAACAACGTATAAACCGGACAGCTTCCTAGCAAGCCGGTCAACAGCGGCACCACGCCCAACACGCCCCATAGCGTTTGGGGGCCGACAAAAATCAAGCTCAGCCCAACGATGCCCACGGCGACGCGCACCACTCGCTCGATGACATGCTCATTGTTCGGTAGCAACTTGCTTAGCATGGCGGTCATCTCGCATTCAGGTTTGTGACTTAGGGCCCTATTGCAGGCAGCGTGGGGTAGCTGTGACGTTTCAAGGTGTAAGATGCCGTAGGTGTGCAAAAGGATTCGGCCGCGCGAAAAAATATGAGGCGATATCCAGACACCGCAGGTCTTCGATGGTGGCTCTCCCAGGTTTCACTCAACTATCGTGCATCCAATGCGCCATTTGGTATTTTGTGCCGGTAGACGGGCTCGCTAAGCTTAGGTAAACTGTTGGCCGCGTAATAGGATTTCCGCTAGTTCTGGAGGTGTATGAGATGGTTGCCATTCGCCCGCCGCTCGCAGGCGCGCCCGCGCCACAAATCGTTTCCGGTGCGACCCCTGAGGCTCAGGCGAACAAGCCCGCCGACTTAACACCTAAGGTAGAGCTTAGCACGCATGCGCCGATCAAGGCTGGGGTCTACTGCGCCCTTGATACCCATCACTTGGTGCGTGACGTCGCTACCGATCGTTGCCTCACCATGGCTGTCGTCACCAAAATGCTCGGCAATATCAAAGATGTCAGGCAGATGCAGACCCGGTTTGCCGGCGACCTGAACCAGCTGTTGGATGTGGTGTTGCAGGCGGCTGGGGTCCAACAGGCACCGCGTACCTACTTCATCGGCGACATCGAGGGGCGCGAGCAAAACAACCTGATGCCGCTCATTGCCAACCTCGAACCCGGTTCGCGCCGGGAAGGTGCACCGTTTGAGCTGGTGGGCGACTGCAATCGTGGCGACTCGTTCCTAAAGTTCACCGAGGCCTTTGCTAAAAGCGGTGCCAAGCTCGTCTTTTTGGGTGATTTGGGCGATCGCGGCCCCATGACGATTCGCATGCGTCGCTGGCTGATGACGTTGGCCATGCAGTATCCCGGCCGCGTGCAATGGGTGCCCGGCAACCGTGAGTTTTCTAAACTCGCCGTCTTGAACGACCTGATGCGCGGCTTTGACCCGAATGATGTCTCGTACCTCAAGTGGCTCGTGCAATCGAAGCTCACCGCCGAACAGCGTGCTACAGCACTCGGACGCGATGCCGCGGAGGTTGTTGGTGGTCTCGATGCCGCAGCGCTCCAGAACCTCGTTGCCACTTGGCATTTGGATTCGCACGCGAGCCAAAGTGAATACGCGCTGCAACATTTCTTTGCCGAACAGGCCGTGCGCGACGATCCCGAAGCTTACAACCGCTGGCTTTTAGCCAAACGCAACCCCCTGATTGCACAGGTGGCCGGTGCAGATACCGAGGACGTGCGGCTGGAATACTGGTTGAGCGGCCACAGCGCCCGTGGTGCCCTTGAGTACCATCGCAAAGAGCTGTCGTTACTTGCCGGGCACGAGGTGAGCTCGGCGGACGCCGCGGTTGACTACCTTAAGAGCTGGTCGCCCAGCGGTGAAGCCTTTGAGTTTCTTGCGGCGGGCGCCATGGGGCTCGGCGGAAACACGAGTGCGGGCAAAGGTTTCTTGGCCGACTTCCAATCGGCGTGGCACGGAGGTTCGTCTGAGGGCAACGTTGGCTACGTGCCTGGAGTTACTTCTCGGTTGACCTCACCCAAGGCTTGGATCGAGGCGTGGGCCCAAACCTGTGCTCAGTACCTTGAGCAAGCGCGTCAGGCGATTAATGCCAGCAAGGCTGTGCCGCAAAATGCCATCGACATTGGTGAATCGAGCTGGGATAGCAAGCACGGCATCAACTCGGCGAACATCGTAAGTCCCATTTACGGTGAGCGGACTGAAAAGGCCGACCGTCAGTTTGCCGCCTTCGACGTCGCGAGCGAGAACTACTTTTTGAAGCCGGAGGTTGCTGCCGAGCGTATCAAGCACGAGTTGAACGGGCACACGCCCATGGGCGCCGCACCGCTTTCTGTGCAGAGCGCTGGCGGCATTTGGCGGAGCTATCTCGACACCTCCATGGATACCATTGGCTCCGAGGCGATCACGGCGCGCGTCGGCGACCTGACCGTTTCGGTGTATCGCATTGGCACAGGCGAGGATGCCAAGCTTGGCGTTTGGGTCGTCAAGCCGGGCGCTCAGACGCCCATCGGCGCGATCACCGATGATGGTTACACCGTGCGCGGCGTAACCTTTGCGGCTGATGGCAACGGTGGTGTCCACACCGAATACGACCTGTTCCGCTACGCAGGCTATGAGCAACAAACCAAGAGCGTCGACAAAGCCGGACTGGCAGCACTGCACCCGCGCGCCTACACGGTGTTGCATAGCAGCGCCGCCGATGCCGCGCTGGTGAAATGGCATCAGACCCTCGCAGCCGACAAGCGCTTCAATGCTGTGTTCGAACCCGCCGAGGTGGAAGGTCGCCTCGCCACCATGGTGGCAGCGCATGGTTTCCCAATCGCGGTGCATGCCGCGTCCAAGTACGGCCAGTTGCCAGGCAGCCCGGCGGAGATCGAACGCTCACTCGTCTCGCTAGAAGCAGCATTGGGAGATCACCCGCACCTGATGGGGGGCACTGACTCCGTGCGTCCGTATACCGCCACAGGTCCCACCGACCCTGAGACGCGTCAATTCGTTGCCTCGCCCGAAACGGTGCTGGCGCTGTTGCGGGGTGGCGAAAATGCCATTCTTGGTGTTGATGACGCCGACACACGCAACAAACTGAAAGTGGCGGCACAAAACCTGCCATGTAAAGTCGCCGCGACGCCCACGTTAGGGACGGCTCCCATGGGTACCGAGCTGAACTACTTTGGTTTGGTGCGAGATCTGCTGTTTTTGGGAGCCCGTGAACACTGGGATGAGCCGCTCCTGAGTAACGTCAGCATCTGCGAGCGGTTCAAAGGCGCTGCCGTGTTCATTGGCGGCGGCAGCATGATGGACCCAGGTGTCGAGCAAGCGTTGGCTAAGGTAGGTCTCAAAATCTTCCTGATGGTACCGAAGCCCGGAGCGAAGCTTGAAGCCGGAAACGATGGCGGCGCCTCGGCGCGTTGGGCTGCAATCGTGCAGAAAGCTCGCAAGCTCGATCCCAAAGCGTATCCCAACGTCCACATCGTGGCGTGTGGTGACGATCTGGGCGGTATCATGAAGAGTGTCATGGGCTCATCCTAAGGGTCAAAGCCGTGAGTATTCGACCTAGCACCTTACGGATTTCGGTGGCCGCTCCGGCGACACCCGTTGTACCTGTGGTACCCAAGCCCGCGCACAAGCTCGCCAAGGGTCGAGCGCCCGAGCTACCCAAGGGCGGGCAGCCCGTACACCACTATCACTCTGCCGGGGCCCAGGATGTAAGCGCGGCGCCACTTGTCGCGCCCGGCGTGCGCTTGAGCCGTGTTCCGCTACCACCCGTTACCGATCCCCATGTTTTTGCTGAGCTTTTCAAGTCCGGTGGTTGGGCCTCGGTAGCGGGGCTGTGTGGCCGATTATTGCGCGGCACCGACGCCAAGCAGTTTGAGACGCTCTCCGATGACATGACAAGACGTTTGGTGCTGGTGATGGGGTCAGAGGGCCTCGAAAAGCTCATGGGCAAGCCCGGGCACGAGATGCTCGTTGAGGTTGGGTATACTCCTGAGTTCATTCACCACAAGGTTGTAGACGAACGTTGCCAGTTCAAGCTGGTGGTGTTCGAGGGCGCCACCGTCGGCAAGCAGGCCACGTGGGCCAACATCATCGAGTTGGCCTGTCAGGCCTATCCATCGGTGCAAGACAAGCTACGTGCTCAACGTGAGGCCTTGGAGGCCACGGCGTTTGCCGACATCGAACAGGCGGCGGGCTATCGTTTTGCGTCGGTGACCGACACGCATGATGCGCGCTTTATGAACCTCGAACACTTTTCAGCAAGCGCCGGTTCCCTGGTGGATGTGCGCGCATTCTTGTTTCACTCCGTGTATCTCACCGAGTTGTTCACGGGTGACGGGTTTACCCGCACCGACAGCGGCGAGCGGGGCGTCGCCGAGTACATGTGCCCCAACACGCAGGTTTCGGGCCTAGGCTCGTACGCTATTATTGATGTCGATGTAAAAATGCCAATGGGTTGAGAGCTCCAAGATGACGAGTGCGTCCAGTCCCACGAATGCCGAGATCATGCAGGTGTTTGCCAGCATCCTCGCGGACACCGGAGTTGGCGCGCGGCCTGACGTTCAGGCCCTCGGCTTCGATTTGGACGGCGACCTGTGGACCTTCGATCCGAGGCGCCAAGGTACCATGCTGGTGCACGATGCCGTGGGTTCACCCGCGCTGATTCTTCGTTGTCGGCCGCTGTTCTTGTTTCGCTTGCTGACTCAAGGAGGGATGACCTTTGAGGAGGTCGACGAGCTGCGTTTGGTGGGTGATCCAAACGCGCTCCAGCCATTCATTGCAGTCTTGAAGGGCGGCCGGTCGTTGTGGTCGCTCATGACCAAAGACGCCAAGACATGACCTTGAGTGTCAGCCAACGACATGCGTTGTGGAGTTGCCGGTGAAAATCTCGGCAAACCAGGCTGTACGTCAGTATATCTGCGCCGAGCTGCAACGCGTCGTTGGGCAATCGGGCACTGTTAACGCAGGCACTTGCAACGCAATCGCCAAGCAGTTTTCGGTCGCCTCTAGTGTCGTCGAACAGATCGCTCAGGAAGAAGGGCTGTCACAGAGACTCGTCGCCGCGGCCGCCTACCACAATCGAAAGCTACTCTCGCAAGGCCCAAAGTCGTTTTCACAACAAGCGGTGCTGGCGTCAGTCACAGACACCAGCGGCGATTTGGCAAAGCGAATTGCCCATCGCAGTCAAGAAACCATCTCAAGTTCGGAGTTTCGGGCATTTCGCGAGCAAGTCTTGGCGCCGCTTGGCGGCATCATCCAACACGGTAACAGCCAACCGACGCACTGGAACGCCAAGATTTGGCGTACCTTTCAGCTCTACGACCGAATGATACGTGAGCCTGATGCAATTCACGTGGTGGCTCCTGAGCTAGCCCAAGCGAAGACGCCGACGTCGCGGTTGCTCGACGCCGTTCGGCAGACCTTCATGCGCGCGGCCCTGGTGGCGCGACGTGACAAAAGAGGGGGGGCCAACCCCACTGACACGCTGGCCTATCGCGACGCCCTAGAGACTCTGAAGGACGACACGGCCGCGATGACCGTGGCTAGGTTGATTCAGGCACACCAGTTTGCTCGCCGCGTATTTGACGAAGAGCGACAGACCCTCAGGCCGAGCGAATGGGCCCGCTATGCCGAGGCGGTTCATGACGTTGGTTACATGGCTGAGCAACGGCAACGCATGCTTACGCGCGCTCAGCGAGGCGGAAGCACCGAGACGCTCCAAGTCCCGGTGGGGTCCGGTGGTACCCTTGTCACAGCGACCAACGGCGCTCAGTCAACGACGTCCGAGGCGTTCTTGGCCTTGCTCACGCCTGCGGCGCGCGCGCGTTATGAACATAGCCATGACTCACAGGTGGTGGCTACGGCTGCGGCGTTTCCCAAGTTGACCCTCAAGGACTTCTTTGGCGACGACGCGAATGGCGGCAAGATCCCAGAGGCAACGGCAGCAGCCCGGGCAATACAGTTTTTTTCATGGGTCGGCAAAGACGTAGAGGCACCCAACGTCGATTTGGGCGGCCAATCGCTTCGGCAGTTTCTCGTGCGCCAACCGGAGGAGTCGGAGCCACAGTTCTTCGAGCGCCTGAGCGGCAAGCAGTTCTTCAATGCCTTTATGCAACCGTGGTCGGCGCTATGTGACGACGCCCAAGCGCGCGGGGTCACCTCCCGCAACCCCGAGCATGAGGCCAAGCAGCTTGAGTTCATTTTGCACCGCCAAGAGGCGGCTGTCGCGGCGGCGTTGGCGCTCGTCAAAGACCCAGCCATAAGTCAAAAAGCGCTCACCAAGGGGGTCGACTCTCCCGAGCTGGCGCATGAGATCGACTTTGTAAACCACGTCATGTGGCGTGTGTGCAATCCGAGCTTCGACTTCGAGCATCCACTCATCGCACAGGGTTATGATGCGCTTGGCGCCGATCAGAAAGCCAAGGACCGTTCGATTTGGCGAGCCATTGTTGCGATCGACAAAACGCGGCAGTTGGCGGGGCTCTCAGACGATAGCTTTGCTTCACGTTTTGGTACTGCATCAAACATCAAAGTGACCGATGACAACATCTCCCAGCAGTTGCTTGTCGAGCGGCTGTTCCGTGACATTGGGCCAGAATCACAACCGTTGACAGCTGCGCTTGCGGCATTGCGGATCGATGGCTCAAGCGAGAGTCGAGCCGCGCTACACAGTTTGCGCTTCGACCCCCGGATGTATGTCCTCGACATGGACAGCAAAGGTCACAAACTACGGTTGGGCGCGATGGAGTTTGAGGCCGTCGGTGTTAGTGACGGCAGGTTGGCGCCAGCCTTGGTAGCGGCGACGACCCTCGGTTTTCGGGTCAAGGTCGTCACTGGGGTCTCCGGTGTCGCTCCAGGTACGGAGCTGCTGTTGCGCCTGCCGAAGGGCGCCTACTACGCGGTCAACCAAGACGGTACCTTAGCGATCTCGAAACACAACAAAAGCCGCTATGAAAATGCGCGCGAGCGACTCTCCGACCAGGAGGTTTTGGCTAGAAGCTATAGCGTCAAGACCACGCCGCGCATACCCGTGTATCACGCGGGTGAACAGGTGGCCTGTTTGGATGTGCTGCCAGAGAAAGTCTCACTTGCCTGTGATGCGTTGGGTCGCAACGAGCGCCAGCTCGACGCTCGTGGTGTTGATTTCTTGTTGGACCTCTATTTGCGGGGCACGGCCCAGGTGGACGAAACGGGCGGCCACAAGTTTGGCGCATTCTACGAGTTGGGGCCAGACAATGTGGCGATCGACGCCACGGGCGGCTTGGTGCCCTACTATCTCGACATCGCTACGGTCTACCGCACTGAACGCGATCGTGCGGAGTTCGGCTTTGTTTGTGGCAACTATGGTGCCGCGGCCAATTGGATTGTCGCAGATGCAACGCCGCTGTCGCCCGAACGCGTGCTGGCCATTTGGCACGGTGATGGCTTGACGAAAGAGCAACACTTACGGCGCGAACTCTTCCTTCGAGGCGTCGAAGCGCGCCTGAATCCTCGTCATCCCATTTACGCGGGCCTTGAAGCAGAGCAGAGAGACTCCGTTATGAAGGGTCTGGCCATGGAGTATCGCCTCATAAGCGCCATAGTTGGCAAGCCATCGAGGAACTCATGACCGAGTCCACGCAAGCACGATGGATCCGCGAGCTTCGCCAAAGTTTTCAACGCCTAGGTCGACCTGCGGTCAGCGCGTGCGGCACGGTGCTCGTTGCGCTTGAGGCTGATGACCATCAAATTGAGCGCGCCTCCATTTTGTTGACCTCGGACGCCATCAGAGTGGTAGATCGGGTCGAGGCGCTTGGCGATTTACCGATGCTCTTTGTTCAGGGACGTCTGACGGACTGGCTCACGTATTTGGCTGAGCCTACGCTTTCGGGTCTTATGGAGCTGCGACTCTACGGTGATACGTCGCTACTCACCTGCTTGATAGAAAACGAAGGGACCGGTGGGCTTTTGGAATTTCGTGTTCGCCAAGGCGTTGCGGGGCGAACGTGTTGAAGATCATGCCGACAAGACAAAATACTGATTGGAGGGTTTGACGATGGCTATTACTCGCACAGAGAAACATCACTTGCACAACCTGGTGGATCAGCTGCACGCCGCGGGCGTGCAGCTTTCTAACCCAACCCACGCACCACGAGTCGTTGCCGAGCTCCAAAAGGTCGTGATGCAAAGCGCACGCGATGTTCAGCCGAACGTGCCACTGTCGCGGCGCGAAGCCTTCGTGCGCAGTGCTGATACCATCAAAGCGATCAAGCATATGGTGACGGGGAACCATGCAGCGTTGGTGGCAGCGCACTCTGTTCTCAAGGACGCCGCAGAGCTTGCTGACATGGCCGACAACGTTATGCGCAACCTCGACGCTGCGGGCAAGCTGGCGCGGGCTGAGCAGCCCCTGATCGACAAGATGCTTCAGGAGCGCTTGCAGACGTCGGCCGACTTCGGCGCGCGCGTGGCTACAGATCTCGCGGGTATTGCCGAAAAATCGGCGATCGAAGGCTCGCAGGTCATGCATGATTTGTGGTTTTTGGACAACGTCGCTAAGAACTATCTGACAAGTTTCGACCCTAACGACCCGACCTTGAAGGACCTCGACCCAAAGGCCCTCCGCAAATCACTCGACAAGCTACGCGGTGCTGACGGCAAAGGCCGCGTGTTTATGATGCCGGTCAAGCGCATCCTGGCAAGCGGCTATCAACCCCTCGTCGAGTTGATGCGCTCTAAGAACCTCGACGCGGCTCGGGAGCAGGTCAACGCCATCATCGACTCCGCGGGTCAACGCGGCGTCAAGTTGGAGGGCGTGCCGATTGACATGAGCGATGCCAACAACGTCTACGTTCAAGAGCGTCGCAAACTCACCGACCCCTTGAAGGACGTGGCCAAGACGTCCGCGCCTCAAGATCCCCTCGCGAAAGCGTTCCTGTTGGAGTTGGCTTACGAGACCCATGCCGTCCTCGGCGCCTATCAAACCGGTACGTTGGCCTTCGCCGACGCGGCCGATTTTAAGAAAAAGATCGCCGCCTATCCGTTGTTCTGCGAGGCCTTGATCTGCATCCACGACCGCTGGGCAAATACCAACGACAACGATTGGTCGGGCGCCAATCCGGCGCTCTTGCGTTCGCCCCTGTTGAGGCTCGACCCCAAAGACGTCATGCTCGACGCCAATCCGCTCGCCGCCTGCATTAACAGCATGACCTCGGTGGCTGGCTGGGTCAGTGGCATGGTTGCGGCCGCAGGCCTGAATCAAGCCTAAACAGGTTTGGCTCCTCCTACTCCTGATCTCGGCCAACCCTCGCCCAAAGGAGAGATCTTCGCTCTTGCCGTCCCCCGGGAATAAATGCTTAATCCGATTTTTGGGAGTCGTCCGTTGCGCTTCCCCGGCAACCGCATTGCGAAGCATTACTTCCCGGTAACGTCCAAAAAGGCGTGCCCCGTCGAGCCTGCGGAATATCGAGCTCCACGCAGCTGGTACGTGGTCGGCTTAGATGAAATCCTGGTGGACTTAGAGGTCAAAGGCAGCGTCGAGTTGGCGCAAAAGATCGGCCTCGTGCCTGGTGAGTCGATTCAACTTTCCGAGGCTGAGTTCCAAACCGTGCTCTCTCGACTCGACCGCGCAGGGCTACCGCGGGCCTATGCCGCGGGTGGGACGGTGGCCAATACCATCAATAATTTCACGCACTTATCAGGCGAACCGGCGGTGCTATTGGGCGCCATGTCGCGCACTATCACGGTGGGTGACCCGGGGTTTGCCTACGTCGCGCAAACTGCCAAAGCGGTGGATTTGAGCTATGTGGTGCCGATGGATGGCTCTACGGGGGCGGCGCTAACCTACATCACCCCCGACGACCGTTGTTTTGGTGTGGCGCCCGGGGTGGCGGGTGACTATCCGGCCGATGCGGTGCCTGAAAGTGTCGTGGCCAAGGCCGCGGTGCTGGTAACGAGCTTGTACTGCTTGGCCAACCCAAACCGACCCATCTATCACGCGGCCCTCAAGGCGATGGAGATTGCCAAGAACGCAGGCGTGCCCGTGGCCTTTGGTTTGGGGACGGCCAACTTGGTGCGGGCCAAGCGCGACTTGGTGCGCGACGTGATGCAACGCTACGTGACGGTGGCGGCGATGAACGCGCACGAATCCGAGGCGCTTACGGGTGAACCGGATGTTTTGTTGTCGGCACAGATGCTGCTCGATTGGGTGGACGCGGTGGTGATCACCGAAGGGCCGCGAGGCCTAACGATGGGCGGCTACACCGACGACAGCGTCAAGCGCGAAACCCGCGACGAAGTCCACTCTAAGTCGATTCCCGAGTACAACCGCTACGAGTTTAGTCGCTTGCTCAGGCGCAACGACTGTGAGCAGCCTCTTAAAATCTTCAGTCACGCACACCCTTACATGGGTGGCCCCGATCGTCTCCGTAGTACCAGCGGCGCGGGCGACGCGGCGTTGGCGGCGTTGCTGCACGACATCGCGGCCAATCGCTACCACCGCACCACAGTACCCGATTCGGCTAAGCATCAAGCCCCGGTGCGTTTCCTCACCTACTCGTCGTTGTCACGCAACACCCAGTACTGCAACCGCGTGGCCTACGAAGTGCTGCGCTTGAACGCACCGCGCTTAGAAGGCCCGGTGGGTCACGACGAAGACGAGAATCCGCGCATCACGCCGTTGCCGTAGTCATTGCCATCCGTAGACCTTCCCCGGCTGCTCCCAAAGCCGCACCAGCGCTTGCTGACGCGCGGCCACACCATACCAACGGTAGAGGCAAGCCGAGCCTGCCTCTGCGCGTCGATACGTTTGAGTAAGGTTTGCGGAAACCGCGCCTAGTTAAACTTGGCGTTGTTGATGTCGATGGCCGTGCACAGCACTTTGACGTGCACGAACTTGTTGCTTTCGTGGATGCCGGTGGCAACGCGGTAGGGCGCTGCGGGCGGCGAGTAGAATTGCACGTCGGAGTTCGGGTTGGCCACTGCCTGCTCGCGAGCCTTTTCCAAGTCGGGTCGCATCTCGGCCTGGAGCCAGCGCCAAGCATCGTCCTTGCTAACCGATTGCTGTTGGGCCAGCGCCGCGGCCTGCGCCTTAACCCCAACAAAGCACTTCTCGACCAGGCCCATAATGGCCGGGTTGGGCGTACCTGTGGGAGCCAAGTCCTGCACGTTGCCACCTAGCGCCACGTACAAGGTGCCTTGCGTCTTCTTAATGAAACCTTCGAGCATGGCCGCGTTGCCAGCGGCGGAGCACATCGCGTCGGCGACGATAATGCGGTTTACGATAGGGAGCGCCAATTCGAAGAACGCTTGTTCGGTGATCCCCATCCGATCGACCGCGGTATCCTTAAAGCCAAACACGATGCTTGCCGTGGCCGCCGAGCCGACATCGCGGAAGCTCGCGTAACTCTCGACAAAATCGCACACCAGGTCGGCTGTGGTTTCGGGCGCCCAGGCTAAGCCCTTGCCCACTTTCTTTTCTTGGGTCGGGTTGGTGATGCCATCTTTCTTCCACAGCGGCTCGAAGTCGGTTTCTTTCATCTCTTCGCCGGTGGCAGCCTTGAACTTGGCCTTGCACTCGGCGAACAGCTGGGCGCCGTCGGTGTCGCCCCAGATCTCTTTGAACGCCTTTTCGTTATGCGGCACGTTCAACATGACGTTGGTGACGATGGTTTTGTGTTCGGCGCAGTAGGTGTGCCAGGTGCTGTCGTTTTTCAGGTACGCGGCGTCGCGGATCCAGTCGTGGTAGAACTGCAACGTCGTGGCCAGATCGACCGTGCGGTAAACGTCCTTCTTGTAGTCGGGCGGGAACTGCACACCCTTGTTCAACACCGCGTCGGCGATGAAGCCGTTTTCGTTCAGCGTGGCCTGCGGGACCCCATCCAACGACACCATGAGCACGTTGGCCGGATAGCCATCTACCTTCCAGACGTTGTTGTGGTAGCCCTCAGGCGAGTTGGTGGTACGACCGTTGCCGATATAAGCGCCAAGATGGGTTTGGCCACCTTCGGTCTTGAGGAAGGTGGTGGCAAGCTCCTTGAGGCCGCCCTTGTTCTCCTCAGGATGCATATACGCAATCAACGAGAAGAGGCGCTCGTTGGCTTGCAGCCCCATGGCTTTTCGCAAGAAATTGTCCATCACCTGGTGGCCCGGAACCGTGGTGCCGTCCTTCAAGGTGATGTCTTGGTGGTCGGCCACCGGCACAAAGCGCATGCCCACATCGCCTTGATCATTGAGCACGTAGTGCATGTCGCGAACGTTGTAGGTGCCACCCGTGGGCAACTCGACCGTGGTGGTGCCGAACTTGTCGGCGCTCACGCCGCGAAACTTGCCAGCCAAGAGGCTCGGGTCGATAGAAATCTCGCCTTCAAATTTGGCGGGCCCCGTGAAACGTTGCGGGAACAACGGCACAGCCGCACCGGTGGGGCTGAGCGGGCCGCCGGTGAGCACGGTAACGGCTGGCGTACCTGGACCGGTCGGATTCTGGGGTTGCGTGGAGGTGCCGCCGC
>ERZ795055.2531-NODE-2531-length-13764-cov-4.488074_pt1 | contig 13764 bp, 9 predicted proteins | sample MGYA00375139_ERZ795055 | MGnify/ENA primary metagenome ERZ795055 (study PRJEB30184, sample SAMN05720283) | anaerobic digester metagenome | isolation source: active sludge of municipal wastewater-treating anaerobic digesters | place: USA | collected 2015-01-23 ...
CGAGATAACGCACAGTGACTGGAGTTCAGACGTGTGCTCTTCCGATCTGCTGTTGTGCGTATTGGCCGAGCGCGCCGGCCGGGTGCAAAGCCGCGAGCAGCTGATGGAAGCGGTACGCGGCACCGAGCTCGAAGCGTTCGATCGCAGCATCGACGTGCATATCTCGCGCATTCGCGCCGAGATCGAAGACGACCCGAAAGAGCCTAAGTTCATCCGGACCATCCGCGCTGCCGGTTACGTGTTCACCGTGCCACGCGAAAGGTAGTCCCCCATGCGCCTGTTTCTAAAGTTGTACCTGACGCTGGTGATCGCGGTGTTGGCCTCGCTCACCGTGGCCACGATGGGGCTGCGCTCACTTTGGAAAGTGGGCGGCCAAGACCCTCATGAAGTCTGGACCGCTGTACGTGACTACGTCGACCGGCTGCCCGAGCAGACTCCCGAGATGCTCAAGGCCAGTTTGCCGGAGCTCTCCGACAAGCTTGATCGCGCGCTGGTGGTGTTCGCCCCCGATGGCCAGGTGCTGGCATTTACGGGTGAGCATCCGTTTGCCGACAGCCTGGATGAGTTGCGCCCCCCCCAGTTCGATGGCCCCGACGCCGAGCTCCATCGCGAGCGCCCCCCGGGGGAAGGTCCCGGTCGTCACGGACCCCAGTTGCTCACTGCGCCCGATGGCCGCGTGTTGGCGATGCGCCCGCTGTTCAAGCACCAGCCCAACGATCCGATGCTGTTTATGGTGCGCACCAACCTGATCCTCTTCGTGATCCTGGCGATTGCCTGTTGGCCGATTGCCCACCTGATCACGGTGCGTACCGAACGGCTGCGGCGCGCGGTGGAGAAATGGGGCAAAGGCGACTTACGCGCCCGCGCCAACCTCGAAGGCCAAGATGAAATCCGCGACGTGGCGCGCGCCTTCAACCAAGCAGCCGATCGCGTCGAAAGCCTTTTGCAACAACAACATCGCATGCTGGCCAGCGCCTCCCATGAGTTCCGCACGCCGCTCACCCGCATCCGCATGGCCTTGGATCTTTTACGCGGCCCCGAAGGGCGCGATGAGTACCGCGACCGCCTGTTTGTCGGCGCCACCCAAGACATCGAAGAGCTGGACGGGCTGGTGGGCGATTTACTGCTCACCGCGCGCGCCGAAAACCCGAGCCACGGCCCGGGTCACGTGCCGGTGAATTTGACGGCCCTGCTCGCCGAAGAGGCCGGTCACTTGAAGATCCCGGTGCAGGGAGACTCCGCTATCCTCCACGGCGACGCCCGGATGCTGCGCCGCATGTGTCGGAACTTGCTCGATAATGCTGTAAAATACGGGCAGCCCGAGCGGCGCGCCGAGCTCCAAATCGAGGCGGGCTGGGTGGTGCTGGATGTTAGCGACCAGGGCCCCGGCATCCCGGACAGCGAGAAAGACAAGATCTTTGAGCCGTTCTACCGCCCCGCCAATCACCGCGAAGCCACTCACGGCGGCGTCGGCCTGGGACTTATGCTAGTCCGGCAAGTGGCAATGTTCCACGGCGGCGAGGTGCGTTGCCTCGATCGGCCCGGAGGCGGCACGCTGTTCAGGGTGCGCTTGCCATTGCCCACAGCGCCGTCCGAGGATTCGGTGGCGTAACCCTACCTTGCTGCAACACTGCCGCCTGGCGCCTGGCGTCGGTCGTCCCTAGGTTAAGCTCGGAACATACGGGCCACGCGAACGCCGCGCGGCGATGGACATGCGTACCGGGGAGAGGCGATGCGCTATGCGTCTTGCAGCACCCAAACGGTGTCAGCCTATCGGGCTGGGGTCGAACTGGGCGAGGGCCTCAAGGCGCTCGCCCCCGAAGTGGTGGTGCTGTTTTTCACCATTCACTACCTGCCGCAGGCCCACGAACTTTTGGGCGGGTTGCGTGACCGCTTGGATGGGCGCTGTCTGGTGGTGGGCTGTTCCGCCGATGGCATCTACGCCGGCCAGGACGTTGCCAACGTCGGTGCCTGTGCGCTGGGCATCAACTCCCAAGGGCGGGCGCGCTTCTCGGCGGCCCTGGAGCGTGAGGTCGGCCGCGCCCCAAAGGCCGTGGCTGAGAAGGCCGGTTTGCGGGCCCAAAGCGGCTTGGCTGGCCCCGCCAGCACGGCACTGGTATTCGCCGATGGCGTCACCACGGATGGCGTGCGCCTGGTGGAAGGATTGCGCCGCGCTTTCACCGTGCCTTTTTTTGGCGCCTTGGCGGCCGATGATCATGCCTTTGCCCACGCCGCCGTGTCGGTGAATGGTGAAGTGGCCGAAGATGCTGTTGCGGTTTTGGCCATCGGTGGCCCGGTGCCATTCCGCCTGGGCGCCGCCAGTGGTTGGTGCCCCGTGGGCAACACCGGTCACATAACGGCATGCGATGAGACCTGCATCAAAACCATCAACAACCGCAAAGCCGTGCAATTCTTCAGCGAACAAGTGGGGTTCGGCTTTGGCACCACCGACCTAGGCACCTTGCCGCTCGCCGAGTTTTTTGGCGACGACCCCGACGACTTTGCGCTGCGATCGGTGCGCCATCTCGACGCCGATGCCGGCGCGATGGAGCTGTTCGGGCGCATCCAATGTGGGGCTCGCGTCCAGGTGTGCGTGGCCTCGGTAGCCGACATCCTCATGGGCGTCAACGCAGCGATTGACAGCCTGCGCGGTAACGGCTTTTCGCCCAAAGCCGTGATGCTCATCAGTTGCGCGGGGCGCAAGTGGCGCTTGCCGGAGAGCGGGCGCGAAGAGCTGGAACGGGTACGACGGTTGTTGGGCGATATTCCCCTGATCGGCATGCCGTCGTTCGGCGAAATCAGCCCGTTCAGACGCCCCGACGGTGATTACTCGACGGTGCAGTTTCACAACGTCACACTCGTTGTCTGTGCGCTGGGAGCCTAAGCTTAATGGCTGAGTTGCTGTTTCTGTCTCTCGCCAAGGCCGCCCCTCCCGAGTTTGCAGCGGTGGCGTCGCTGACACCCAACCTGCTGCGCGGCCAGCCGTTCTGCCTATTCATCGACGACCTCCGTGCCACCCAAGCCCTGGTGGCTGAGTTCGCCGAGGACGCGGTGGGCGTGCTGATTACCCAGGGCCCAACCCTTGGTCGGCGATTGGTGAGCCGCTACTGCGAGCATTTGCAACTCCCGCCGACGCTGATCCACGATGCCGCCCGTATGGCAGCGGCTTCGGCCACCCTGCTGGAACAGACCTTTCAGGCCGAGGTTCGATGTCGCGCATTGGCCGTGGAAAATGACCGCCTGCGAGCCGACCGCAAGCAGCTCACCCTCGAACACTCCGCTTACCGCGACGCGATGGCACGCGAGGTCAGCGAGCGACAACGTGCCGAGACCGTTGCCCAAGAACAAGAGACCCTGATGCGGGCGTTCTTGGAGGCCTCGTACGATGGCGTCGTGATCATCGATACCGAGGGACGCATCGTCGAGTGGAACCCCGCCCAGGCCCGCATGACAGGCGTTTCGCGCGAGGCGGCCTTGGGCGCGCCGCTCGTCGATCTGCAGTGGCGAATGCTCGGCAAGGACGCCGAGCTCACACCGGAACGCGCGGTGAGCGCGTTGGCCTCGCTGAACAAGGCGCTGGCCGCAGGGGGCCCAAACAACTCCGAACAACTGCAGGAGTTTGTCGTGCGACGCCCCGATGGCACTCAGGCGATCCTGCAACAAAACATCTTTCCGATCGCCCATGCCGGTCGCTTCCAGTTCGGCGGTATCTGCCGCGATGTCTCTCGGCGCCGCGAGGCCGAGGCTGGACGACAAAAGCTGGTGATGGCGCTGGAACAGGCGGGCGACGGTATCGTCATCACCGATCCTCACGGCATGATCGAATACGTCAACGCCGCCTTCGAACGCATGTCAGGCTACACCCGCGAGGAGGTGCTGGGCCGCACGCCGCGCATCATGAAGAGCGGCAAACACGATGACGCGTTCTATCAACACCTCTGGAACACCATCTTGAGCGGCAAGACCTGGAGTGGTCGCTTCATCAACCGCCGCAAAGAGGGCGAACAGTTCATTGAGGAGTGCAGCATTTCGCCGGTGTTCGGGCGCGGTGGCCATATCGAGCACTTCGTGGCGGCCAAGAAGGAAATGACCGCGCAGCTGCGCCTCGAAGAAGACCTGCGACACGCTCAACGCATGGAATCCGTGGGACGCTTGGCCGCAGGGGTTGCCCACGATCTGAACAACCTGTTGACACCCATTTTGGGCTACGCTGAAATGATCGCGCTGGATCTGCACCCCGCCGATGAACGCTTCCAGCAAATGCAAGAGATCAAACGCGCCGGCGAGCGTGCTCGCGACCTGACCCATCAGCTGTTGTCCTTCGCACGTAAGCAGGTGTTGCAGCTTAAGCCGATCGACTTGCGCGTGGTGGTGACCGGCATGGAGAAGCTCATCCGCCGGACCTTGCGTGAGGATATCGCGCTGGACGTGCGCCCGGGCGACACTCCCTGCATCATCGTGGCCGACGTTCGCCAGCTCGAACAGGTGCTCATGAACTTGACGGTGAACGCGCAGGACGCCATGCCCAAAGGTGGCCACTTGAGCTTTGAGATCTCGCGCGCTGAGCTAGACGCGACCTTCTGCGCCGCACACAGCGGCACCGAGCCGGGCTGGTTCGGCGTACTCGCAGTGACCGACACCGGCACCGGGATGAGCGACGAGGTACGGCAAAAGATCTTTGAGCCGTTCTTTTCCACCAAAGGTGACCAAGGCACCGGCTTAGGCTTGGCCACTGTCTATGGCATCGTGCAGCAGCATGGTGGCACCGTGTGGGTCTACAGCGAGCTGGGGCACGGCTCGACGTTCCGGGTCTATTTACCGCTGGTTCGCGAGGCTCAGGCTGTTACGCTGGTTGAAACGCCGCCTGCCGACACATCGTTGCGCCGCGGCCATGAGACGGTGCTCTTGGTGGAGGACGACGAGTCGGTGCGCGGCCTGGCCCGCACCACGCTTGAGCGCCATGGCTACACAGTGCTCGTAGCCAAGAACGGCCCTGAGGCGCTGATGTTGTTGGAGCAACATCAAGGCATCGTGGAGCTGCTGCTGACGGACGTGATCATGCCGGGCATGAACGGCCGCGAGCTGTCGGAGCGATTGCAACAGCACGTGCCCAACCTGAAGACGATCTATATGTCCGGTTACACCGACAACGTCCTGGCCACCCATAACGTGCTAGGCCCAGACACCTTCTTCATCCAAAAGCCGTTCTCAGTGCGCGAATTCCTGGTGACGCTCCGCGAGGTGCTCGGCAAAGATTCGGAGCGGTGAATCCTTGGCGCCAACGTTGCATTGCCCGCTCATAAACGGCAGCATCGACAGCAGTTGACATTGTCTCGGCCTCTGAATCATTTAGGGCCGAGCGACGCGCCTTCAAGCGCCGCAACAGGGAGAACAAAGCACCATGGTGCAAGCGACCTCGCAGAAACCCAGCCTGATCATGACGTTGCCGCAGGGCATCCTCACCGCCACAAGCCTAGGCGTTGAGGGCTTGGCGTGGCATCGTAGTCCCGGCTCGGGCAAGCACTTCCATGGCCGCCATGTCTATTTTGAGCTCGTCGCCGACGAAGAAAAGCCCGGCTTCGACTTCCTCGAAGAGGGTGGTTGGCGTGATGCCAAGGGTGACACCACCGCCGCGCTCAATGCTGTCAAAGGCGGCAAGCGCACCAAAACCGCGATGTCCAACTTTGCCTTCGGCTGCACGCCGATCGACGCCTACCGGCGTGCGTTCTTGGTGAAAACCGGCGGCAAAGTGCTGGAGCTCGAAAGCCGCGGCGTTTTAGCCAATTTGGATCAAGGCAAGTGTGTCGAGTCGATGACCCCCGACCAAGTGGCAGCAGCAGCCGGCCTGAGTCTGCCGGGCAAACGCGAGCCGCGCTTGTACATGGTGCTGGCACCGGTGGAGTTGCTGGTGCTGTCGAACCTGACGCCCGAGGAGTACGTCTGGTATGCGACCCATCGCCCCGGCAAGGTGTTCCGTCAGGTGCTGTTTGCCGAAGTGCAAAAAGGTCACGACTTGATGGCCGCCAAGAGCGTCTACGACGAAGCGATCAGCGAGCTCGCCGAGACGCCGGTGAAGAAGACCAAGACCATCGTCGTGGGCAATTGCATCAACGAGATCCCCTTTAACATGTGGAGTGGCTACGGCCAGCAAACTGAGGGGGGGTTGTGGTTAGGCGATCAGAAGCGCGTCGCGCTCTGGCGCTTCCCGGCCAAAGTGCCGCGCGCCTGGGAAAACGCCGAAGGTTAAACCGCTCGCGCACTGCTCGCTCTTGGCTGGACATGCTATTAACGGCTGAGGATTCGGCTCGTCCACGTAGTCGTCATCGGGCGTCTCGGTGGACCTCTGCGTGATTGCTAAACACAACGACGCTTGCGCTTGCCGATGCACTTCCTCAACAGTTTCGGGACATTACGCTACAGCCGGCCACCACGAGGTGGGGCTTAAGGTCATGGAGATGGCCTATCTGATACACCCCTGCGCCGCTTCCATGAACGCGGTGTCTTCGCCATCAATCGAGCCAGAGTGATCGAAATCAGCGCCATTGCACCACTGATTGGCGCGCTGACACACCTGACCCGCATAGGTAGAACTGCGCAGCGCCAGCAGCGACACATCGGCGGCATCGACCATGCCTGAGTTGTCGAGGTCGGGGCGGGCGCAGCCCAAGCGAGCCCACGAGCAGGAGAGGGTATCGGGAGCGAGGCCGCACAGGTTCAACTCGAAGAATGGCGAGAAACCACCAATCTCCACGAAGTTGCTATTGGCAAGAGGTGTCCAGTTCCCGTGTGCGTCAACGACCTTATAGTTGTCGCCGTCGCGCTTAAGCGGCGGCTGGTGTAACACGCCACCCAAGAAGAAGCGGTTGCGATAGCGCTCGACATTTTGTGGCTCATCGATGGCAGCGCCGGCAAGCACAGCCTCAATCCGCTGAGCAATCTCGCTGTCGGCAAGCAATGGCCGCGGCACGGTATCACTAAAATTTTCGAGCGCTTCGATAGCTTGGTTGTGGCTCTCGGCATAGGCCAAATTCGTGAGATCGATGTCGGGAGCCGCAATACCATAGGCCCGCTCCCGGACGGCGACCATGTACAGCTGCCAGGCGGCCTGCGCGACAATCCCAGGGTCGGGCGCTTCGGCGTCTACAGCATAGCCCAACGCTACAAACACGCGATGCACTTGAAACTGGTTGGCGAGGCTCTGGTGCGTGGCCTCGTACAGTTCAGCTTTTCCCGTAAGCCGCGCGTATTCCAACACCGCCATCGTGGTGAGCTCCAGTTGCTCCATCGAGTCGGCCCAGTCGGTGAAACGCGCGTGGAAAAACTCCCGGTCGACTTGCACAAGCTCGATGGCGGCTTCGTACCAAGGCCGGCCATTGACCCGCTTTTCCAACAATTCTCCCCAGGTACCTCCGATGCTCGCGTCGTCAATGGTGCGGCAGGTGAGGGTGGAGCCTACGGGCGTCGCGATCCCCAAGAGGTTTAAGAGATCCAATAAAGCCTCTTGGTCGGGTGCGAGCCCAGAATCCAGCGTGACCTCGGCAAATGGCAACGACAGCCCCGACGTCGAAAGCGCCTGCGCAAGATAGGCGGCCTGACAATAGTTGATTGTGCCCAGCGGGCCTTCGTTGGTGCGCCCGTCGGGTCGGCTGGCGCCGCCAGGAATTAACGCACTGTAGGCGCCGGTTTCGGGGACCGTCATCAGCGCATAGCCCGAGTTGATAATGCTATCACCCACCCGGTGGCCGGCCGCAGCCGCAGCGAGTGCGGCCTGGCGCAAATCTGCCGGCACGTTCGGATCGTCCGCCAAATCCATGGCGGCCAAAAAGCCCAAGCTCTGGTCGGCGAAGTTGTCGCGACTGTTGTGGTTGCCCCACACCGCCCCCTGCCAGGTGCCCTGCTCACTGTAAATCCACGAAGAGCAGCAGTTCGAAATGCGCACGAAGCGCGGCAGGCCGGAGAAAACAAAGGTGAACGCGTATTGGTCTAGGCGCACCAGTGGATGCACCGTGAACTGCCAATCGGTGGGCTCGGTGCGGTAGGTGAACTGCACGTCGTCCCAGAACGTGTGTAACAACTCCGATTCCAGCGCCGAGGAAAACGTTACAGGCGGCGTGACAGAAATGCCGCTGCGCGTGCGACTGATCGCACCGCTTGAGCCATCGACTTGCAAGCGCCAGTTGGGTAGCGCCTCGCGGCTGGTCACCCCTGGGTGACCCGTGACCCCTTCGACAAAGGCCATACCGTTCAATTCTCGCAACAAGGTCAGTTCGAGCTCGCGGCCGCCCAACTTGCGATAGCCGTGCAGCGTGTTGAACGTGAGCAGGCCGTTGGCGTTGTTGTCACAGGGGCCGTATGACACTTGCCAGGCGTTGCCACTCTTCTGCACCTGTTGATTGCAGATGTAATTGGCAAACGTCAGGTCGCCACCCAAGAGCAGCCGGTTCATCGGCGTAAGCATCCGGCGCACACGTTCGCGGTAATAAAGCTTAAACCCGAGGGCGCGCGACGCCTGCGTACCCTCCAGCGGTTCAGGTAAATCCTCAGGACTCAGCGCATCGCCGGGCGCGGCGTCGTCATCGCAGTTGGCCACGTTGCCATCGCCATCGACGTCGCCGTCAGCCCCAAGCGCTACATCACCGCCAGAGCTTGCGCCATCGGCGCGATGGTTCTGTGCACACCCGACCGCACCCAAGAGCACCGCCAGAAATCCGACCCGAGACAACCATGCACGAATGCGACATCGAAATGGGTGAAGCAATTTCATTGGGGCGCATGATGACGGAGCCGCACCGATCAGACAAGCTCGCGATGAGACATAAGGCACAGCCAAGGCGACGTTCTTGGATCTACAGCTTGGGTGCCCGCAGCTATCAGTTGACAGCCGAGGCCGTGCGGTAACACGCATCGCCGCCCGCATCGATGCAGCTCCCCTCCGCACCGCAGCTGCACCCACCTTGGCCGAGGAAATCGAGGCTGTAGTTTTCGCACACGTAGGTATCGCAGGCCAAAGTGCAACCCCGTTCACCGTCGATCGGGGCGTAGATGGGATAACGCGTGAACCACTGACACGTGCGGCCATCGGTGCAATCGCTGTCCACCTCGCATGCTTGCAAACAGGACATGTAGGTCGCGTGATTCACATCGCCGTAACAACTGTAGATCGCCGTGTCCGAGGAGCGGCATGAATAGCCGTAACAGGCAGTCGAACACTCGTAATAGCCACAATTGTAGTAACCGCCGCTGCAACTGTACGGCACACAGGCCTCCCCGACCGGGCACCGGTCGGTCAAACCGTCCTCGTTGCCACCGCCAGGAACCCCGCAACCCGCAATGCAAACCAATTCGACACAGACATGACCGATCTCACAGTCGCCGTGCTCACGGCAGCCATCCTGGCACTGCCCGCCCTCGCAAATCCGCCCGGTGTTACATTTGGCGTCGCCATCACACCCTGCGACGCAGGCATTGCTGACATTACACAGCTGTTCTTTCGGGCAACTGCTATTCGCGCGGCAGCCGGTCACGCACAACAAATTCTTGCAGACCTTGTCGCTGGGGCAGTCGCTGTGCTCTCGACAGCCAGTGACGCACAGCTGTTGGGCATTGCAGATCTGGCTCGCCTCACAATCATCATCGCTGCGGCAACCAGCAGCACAGGCGCCATCGAGACAAATCTGATGATCAGGGCATTGGCCATCCCCAGTGCAGGCACACTGGCTATCCACGCACGCCAAGTCGCCGCAATCTCTACCGCAAACGCCGCAGTTGTGGGCATCGGTCTCACGCATTTCGTCCACTTGGCCGTCGCAGTCATTGTCCAAGCCATCGCAGGCCGTCTCTTCGCCCGACGCATAGCTGCCACCATTGAACACCGCTGCTCGCGTATAGGCCGATGTCTCACACGCTGGACCCGAGGCACCACAAATCTCGTGGCTGTGCGCGCACACCCCAAGCTGCTTAGGACAGCCAGCAAACACCAGGTTATCCACTACACCGTCACAGTCGTCGTCGAGGTCATTGCAGACCTCGGCCGATGGTCCCAGCTGCCAATCACAGAAACCGAAGAACCCCTCCACGCAACCGCGCATCCCCTGCGAGCAAACCCCCACGTCAGTGCAAACCTCTTGGGCACCGGCGCTGCAAGGCTTCACACATTCCTGACCACGACAGGTGCCATTCGACGGACACGCCATCGCTGTCGACCAGCGACCACAACCGGGCTGACTCCCCTCGTTGCAGGTAGACAGCAAGGTGCCGACACACTGGGTATCGCCAATGACGCATTCGTCCGCGCAGGGGGTGCCTACCGGCCCCGTGTCCGTGTCGCCCCCGGCAGGTTTATTGCCGCCTGAGCTGCGCCTGGGCGTGGTCCCCTCGCTCCCGCACGCGACCAAGCTTAGAAGTACGACGAAACCGACGAATCGTTGTAAACGCATGACCACTCCCGTAGGACGGACACCGTAACCAAATTCCCTTGTTCGATCTGCGACAAATGTCACAGCGCGCGTCACCCGTGCTAGGGTGCGCTCGGGAGGCCTACGATGGCTCGCTTCATTCTTTGCGTCGTGTTGTGTAGCACAGCCTGTGTGCCAAAGGATATCGCCCTGGCCCGCGATTTTGTTGAGTCCGGCGACCTTTACCAGGCGTTGCGCGCGTTTGAAGTTGCGGAGAAAAATCACCCGCACGACCCGGCAGTACAAAAAGAAGTGGCGCTCGTTCGCGAGAGCTTCCTGAAAGAAGTCCTCACCAAAGATGTCGCGCCGGTGTTGGAGCGCCTGGACTATGCCATCGGGTGGCTTACGAACAGCAACGCCGACGCCGCCGAGGTGCGCCAATATCTTACACGCAAGTTCACCGTCGCCCAGGACGCGGGCCAGTGGCTCACTGCCGTGGACGCGGCGTTGGCCCTGGCGCAACCGGAGCGCGCTGCCTGGATCTTGCACGTGAAGTTGCCCCCCACCGAGGCGCGCACCGAGCTCGGTACGTTGTTTAAAAAGTTCCCACAAGACGCGGGTGTCTGTGGGGAGTGGGCCGCTTTCCTGACCGAGCAAGGCGACAAGCCCCTGGCCATTGCCACCACCCAACAATGCCGCCGCATCAAAAGCCGCACCCCCGAGCAAGACTGGGCCTTTGAAATGCAGCTGAAGGAGCTGGGTGTCAGCGGCAAGAAGGCGAAGAAACGCTAAGCGACACGCTCAATTTCGATATCCACGAAGCTGCCGAGCGCGGGCCACAAGCCGGCGAGTGTTTCGTCCAGATAAGTCACCGGCTGATAAGCCCAACCGGGCAACAGGCTCCAAGGGCGCAGCCCTCCGGCCAGCCAATAGCGCAACGGCGAGTGCGGCCGATACTGCACCAGGCGAAGCTCCGGAAACTGCTTCTCGAACCGACCGCGGTCACGCACAAACACCAACCAGGCGAGCGCCCCGTTCGCCCCCGACAGAGGACCAGAGGCGTCAAACCGCCAATCGCTGGCCGATGGGTCGAACGGCTCGCCGAGCAAATAACGGTAGATGGGTGTGCTGAGCAGCCCTTTGTGTTGATCCACCAAGAACAACCGACCGCGCGGCTGCAGACACCGGCTGACCTCGCACAAGAACAACTCCACGTCGTTGATATGGTGAAACACGTCCAACATAAACAACGCCCGCAGGCTTTGGTCGGCAAACGGCAGGTGCGTGCTGTCAACCACGGTGTCCAACCCTGGATAGGGCATGACGTCGGCGGCAATCAGCTCCGGAATCAGCTCTTTGGCAAACCCTCCCGCAGCGCCCAGCTCCACCATCAAACCCGCAGGCGGGCAGCGCTCTAAGCACGCTACGTAGCGTTCGTAGGCCTCCCGGTACCAGGCGGCCAACGCCGGTTTGTAGGCCAGGCGTTCGCGCAACTCGTGGGCGCGGCCGGTAGCGTCAAGCTCGGTCATCTATCTCCTCGCCCTACCCCGAAGCGTGCCACCTGACCTGTGTCGCGGCGCATCATGCCAGAAGCCCATCGCAATGACAGTGCTCATTGGCCACAAATTGGCAATTGTTTCGAACCCTTGGTAGCGTTTGAGACGTGGTAGAGCCAAAAACTGAGAGCGAGCTTCCCGAGATCCCGCTGGACGATGTCCTGGATGAGGGCGCCCAACCGCCGCCGGATGCCAATGACGGCCTCGACATCGATGTCGACAGCGACCCGCTGGCCGGCCCCGCCAGCGAACCGGCACAACCCGAGCCAAGCTCGCGCGCACCCGTGAGCGTTGGCTTGGATGTCGACCTGGATATCACCGGCCCAAGCCCTGCTGCGCCGGTGCCGCCACAGGAGCGAACCCCGATGCCCGCCGCAGCCGCCGACCTGGCGCTCGACGAGCTTTTGGCCCCCGCACCTGCGAGCCTCTCAGCCCCAAAACCGACCGCGGCCCCAAGTCACGCGCCAGAACCCGCGCCCGCCCACGCAATCAAGTCGGCGGCGACAACGATGCCACGGCCCCCTACCACCATCACCTCGACGTTGGATATAGACGCGCTGCTCTCCGATTTGGAACTGCCGACCCGCAAGCCGCCATTCGGCGACGGCGAGACGCTCACCGAGGCGTCACCCGCTCCGGCTCCGACCGCTGAACCAGCCCCGCTTGCCCCGACGTTGGAGCTCGACGACCTCACCGTTGCCACCGACGACGCTGACGCTAGCGGTGCCGCTCCGAACCTACGTATCGACACGCAGGCACCCGACGATTTGGCTGGAACAGCTGAGCTGGAACTGGAGACACCTGTCGAAAGCTCGCTCCCCCCCTCCAACGACGTTTTGGCTGCCAACCTCATGGCTGCGCCGCCACTGCCGCTGCTCGAAAACGAACCCCCCCCCAGGCCGGCGATTTCGCCCTCCGAGTTGCCCTCCACCGAGGAGGCGATCGAGACGCTGAAGAAACTGGCGGGCCCAGGTTTCGACCCTGAAGGAACTCGTATCGCACTCACGGCGGCATTGGCTGGTGAGCCATACGATCTGCACACGCTCCCTGACCAGCGCGTGATGCTGATGGGGCTCTTGCGCGTCGTGATCGCCAACGGCATCAACCGCGACGACCTGGTGGACGCCATCATGGCCGCGTTGGACGGTTGACCGCACGCCGCCGCCGATGATGCCGCTAGCGCCAAGCCCGTCACCGCTTTTGCAGGTGACCGGCTTGGTTATCGAAACCACCACGAAGACCGGCACCCGCCGCTTGGTCGATGACCTGACGCTCACGCTCAAGCGGGGCGAAACACTGGCCTTGGTCGGCGAATCTGGCGCGGGTAAGTCTCTGACGGCAAAGGCGCTCGTGGGGCTCTTGCCGCCGAGCTGCCACATCCATAAAGGTCACATCCGCTTTGCTGACCAAGAACTGGTGGGCGCCCCGACCACCACATGGCAACACCTGCGCGGCCGCCACTTGGCGATGGTATTCCAAGAACCCGGCACGGCGTTTGACCCAGTGATGCGCTTAGGCGCACAGTTGACCTTTCCGATGATGCTGCATCGCAACCTGGCCCCCGAAGCCGCACGCCGCCAAACCATTGTGCGCCTGGAGCAGCTAGGCCTAGACCACGCCGAAGCCCTGTTGGAGCTGTATCCTCACGAGCTTTCGGGGGGCATGCAGCAGCGGGTCGGCCTCGCCCGCGCCTTCGTGACAGGGATCGCTCGGGCTCAGCACGACGACGCCGCCCGCACCGCGCTCGCCGAGGTCTTCGCGAAGACACGCGCACCGGTGGCCCAGCTGCTCGGCCTGGGCGACGACCAAGCCGG
>ERZ795055.2532-NODE-2532-length-13760-cov-4.884714_pt1 | contig 13760 bp, 8 predicted proteins | sample MGYA00375139_ERZ795055 | MGnify/ENA primary metagenome ERZ795055 (study PRJEB30184, sample SAMN05720283) | anaerobic digester metagenome | isolation source: active sludge of municipal wastewater-treating anaerobic digesters | place: USA | collected 2015-01-23 ...
GACGCTGCGCTGGGCGGCGCAGGGCTGGCTACTGGTCAAGCGGGTGGCGCAACTGGTGCTGGTGGCGCTGTGGGTGTCGGTCGCCTACCTGTGGTTCACCTATGTGCTTGCCAACTTCCCGCTGACACAGCCGTTTGCCCAGCGCCTGTCCCGCTTACTGGTCGAGATACTTGTCCAGATCGGAGAGGGTGCCATCGCTTCGCTGCCCGGACTGATCACCGTCGCGATCATCCTCTTTCTGACCAAGGCAGCCAACGACGTGGCCGGCAACATCTTCGACAACGTCTCGCTCGGACGCTCCCTGATCCCCGGTGTGCACAAGGACACCGCGCATGCGACGCGGCGACTGTTCGGCGTTCTCGTCTGGGGGGTCGGTATCGCCATTGCCTACCCGTACCTGCCGATTGCCGACAGCGAGTCGTTCAAGGGACTGTCGGTCATGTTCGGCTTCATGCTCACCCTCGGTTCGGCCGGTGTCGTCACCCAGATGATGAGTGGGCTGGTTCTGATCTATTCGCGGGCGCTCAAGGTCGGCGACTTCGTCAGTGTCGGTGAGGTCATGGGGGTGGTCAAGGAGACAGGCGCCCTGTCGACCAAGATCATCAACATGCGCAACGAGGAAGTGACGGTGCCCAACGCCATTCTGGTCGCCAGCCCGATCAAGAACTACACCGGCGCCTTCGGCGAGCGTGGTGCGCTGATCTCGACGACGGTCACCATAGGCTATGACACGCCCTGGCGCCAGGTGCATGCGATGCTGATCAAGGCGGCGGAAGCGACTTCGGGGCTGTGCGTCGAGCCCACGCCCTTCGTCATGCAGAAAGGCCTGCAGGACTATTATGTCGAATACGAGCTCTACGCCTACGTCGATCGCCCGCTGGAGCGCATCAAGATCCTCTCCGAACTGCATTCGCACATCCAGGACCAGTTCAATACCTATGGCGTCCAGATCATGTCGCCGCACTTCGTCATGCAGCCGCCAAGCAACGTCGTGGTGAACAAGGACGACTGGTTCGCCGCGCCGGCGGAGCCGCCCGCTGCGGAAAAGTCCTAGCCGCCGTTCTCGCGGAATAGTATGGCCAGCCGGCCGGTGAGCGCTAGAATTCGCCCTGGTCCGATCCACTCACCCTGCAGATTCGAGGAGAACAAGCCAATGTCCGGTCATGGATTTCACGTACACGGTCCGCACGATCACGAAGTCGAACACGTTACCCAGCATGGCGGCGACAGTTTCACCGCGCGGCTGGCGGTGCTGACCGCCGTCCTGTCGACCATCGGCGCCATCTTCGGCTACATGGGCGGCCATTCGCAGAATGCGGCGCTGCTCTACAAGAACGAGGCGGCAATCCAGAAGACGGCGGCTTCGAACCAGTGGAACTATTATCAGGCCAAGAGCAACAAGCAGAATCTGGCCGAGCTGTCGATCACGCTGACCAGCGGCGAGGTGCAGGAAAGGTACCGGCAGGAAGTCGAGCGCTACAAGCAGGAAAAAACGGAAATCAAGGCCGAAGCGGACAAACTGGAAGCGGTTGCCAGGGAGGCCGACAAGAAGAGCGAGGCCGAGATGCATGTCCATGAACGCTGGGCGCTGGCCACCACGCTGCTGCAGATCGCCATTGCGCTGTCGGCCATCACGTTGCTGACGCGCAAGCGCTGGCTGCTGGTCGGCGTCTTCGGTGCAACCGGCCTCGGCTTGCTGGCGGGGGTCATGGGTTTTCTGCACCTCTGAGTGCGCGTGCGCCCTGCTCATTCTCTCCGGCACGCCGTCGCCGGACTGGTTTTGGCCCTTCTGGCGGCGTCGACCGCAACCGGCGAATCCTGCCGCATCGCCTACGACATGGGCTCGTCGGGGATCCGGGCGGGCGCTTCCGGCAGTGCCGTGACGACACAGGTGGGCATCGATTATCTCGACCCGCTGTGGGCTGGGCGCGGGCTCGAGGAAACGGTCGCACCGACGATTGCCGCATTGAACGATCTCCCGCGCGAGGCCGGCTTTCCCGCCGACTGCGCGCGTGTCGGCGGCGGCTTCTCGGCCTGGCGGCTGGCCCTGGAGCAGGACGCGGAGGACCTGGCGGCGATCCTCGCCCGCATTCACGCCGCCAGCGCGGTCGCCGTGCTGGTCATTCCGCAGTTGCAGGAAGGCGCGTACGGCTATGTCGGCGCCCGTCAGTTGCTCGGCGACCGGCTGACTACCAGCCATGTGCTCGACATCGGCGGCGGCAGCCTGCAGATCGCCGGCGAGCGCAGCGCCTGGGGCGAGATGCTCGGCCAGAAGGCCTGGTATCGCCGGCTATGCCAGGAAATCCGCAATTCGGAATCGGTGCCCTGTGAACTGCAGCCGATGACCGGCGACGAACTTGCCACGGCCCGCTCCCTGCTGACGGAACTGCTCGGCGGCGTCGCGGCGGCGCTGCCGGGAACGGTGACCCTGACGGCGATCAGCCGTCCGGTGAGCCGTAGCGTCGCCCCGGCGGTTGCCCGTCTGGTGCCGGCGGGCACCGGCGCCGATGCCCTGCAGCGTCCGGCCATCAGCGCGGCGATCGGCCGGATCGCCGGGTTGACGAGCAGCGAAACCATGGTCGCGACGGCCAGCTCGCGCGACTATGTCACTTACCTGCTGAGCAGCATGCTGCTGGTCGAGGGCGTGTTGCTGGCGACCGGCGGCGAGTCGCTGCAGGTCGCCGAGATCGATTTGACCAACCTGCCGGGACTGCTCGCCGACGACCGGGCGTTCGCCTGGGGGCAGCGCCATGGCTGCTACCTGGAGCGCCTGCGTACGCTAGGCCTCGGCGCCTACGCCAGCGATCCGGCGACCTGCCCCTGATCGGAGCAGTGTCGGGCTGCGTCACATGTAGCGACGCACCAGGTATTTCCGTGTCTCCTCCAGCACGGCGAAGGCGAGCGCGAGAACGACCATCAATCCCCAGGCGGCCGGCGCGAAAGCCTGGGTGGCGAAGATTTCGTTCCCCGGCGGTGTGTATACGATCGCCAGGATCAGCGCGAGTTCGGCGCCGAGGCCGAGCAGCAGAAGCGGATTCTGCGTCAGCGGAAAATCGATCGCGGCGACGCGGGGGTGACGGCAGAGAAAGACATTGACCATCTGGGCGACGACGATCGCCGCGAGGCAGGCGGTGGTCGCCTGCCGATACAGCGGATCAACGGTGGCGAGGAATTCGCCATATTGCCAGCCGCCGAGGTCGAGGACGAAGAAGAACGCCGCGAGCGCCAACGCGGCTTGGAGCGGACCGAGCCAGAGATAGGCGCGCGCCAGCAGCGGCCACGACAGCAGGCGTTCATGGGGGGGTCGCGGCGGCTGGCGCATCAGGCCGGGGTCGGGACGTTCGGCGCCCAGCGCCAGCGCCGGCAGCATGTCGGTGCCGAGATCGACGGCGAGAATCTGGATGATCGTCAGCGGCAGCGGAATCCTGAACAGCACGTAGGCCAGATAGGGAACCAGTTCGGGAATGTTCGAAGTGAGGATGTAGGTCAGGAATTTCCTGATGTTCTCGAAGACCGCCCGCCCTTCCTCGACGGCGTTGACGATGCTGGCGAAATTGTCATCGAGCAGGATCATGTCTGCCGCCGCCTTGGCCACGTCGGTTCCGGAAATCCCCATGGCGATGCCGATATGCGCACTCTTCAAGGCTGGCGCATCGTTCACCCCGTCACCGGTGACGGCGACGATTTCGCCCTTGTTCCGCAGCGCATTGACCACCAGCATCTTCTGCTCGGCGGTGACCCGGGCGAACAGGATTTCCGGGCTGTCCAGGGCGATCTGCAGTTGCGCCGGACTCAGTTTGCGAACCGCGTCGCCGAGTAGCACGGTCGGCTGCGCGCTGCTGACCAGCCCGATTTCGCGGGCGATGGCGAGGGCGGTATGCGGATGGTCGCCGGTCACCATGATGACCTTGATGCCGGCCGAGCGGCAGCGCGCCATCGCCCCGGGCACCTCGGGCCGCGGCGGGTCGTGGAGGCCGATCAGGCCGGAAAAGATCAGTTCACGCTCTGTCGGGATTTCGTTTGGTGCCAGCTTGCGATAGGCGAAGGCCAGCACCCGCAGCCCTGAATCCGCCATCGCCTCCTGCGCCCCGGCCACCTCCTGCCGGCCCTCGTCGTCGAGCGGGATTGCCCTGCCGTCATGGTCGACCTCCGCACACAACTGCAAGACAACCTCGGGCGCTCCTTTGCAATACAGCCAGCGCGCACCAGCGTCGTCGACGATGACCGACATGCGCCGCCGGTCGCTGTCGAACGCCAGTTCGCCGCGTCGCGGTGCGTCGCCGTGCTCGCCATGCCGCCCGGCGAAATCGCGCAGCGCCGCTTCCATCGGGTCGCCGAGCCAGACCTCGCTGCCGCCATGCTGGCCACGCTTGAGATTGTGGCAATTCGCGGCGTTGCGCAGTAGCTGTCCGGCCGCTGATCGTTCGGGCGGCTGCTGTGCGTCGAACGATTTCCCGGAGCAAAAAACCTGGCGGACACTCATCCGGTTTTCGGTCAGGGTGCCGGTCTTGTCGCTACAGATGACAGTGGTGGCGCCCAGCGTCTCCACCGCCGGCAGATGGCGCACCAGCGCATTCCGCCGCGCCATGCGCTGCGTCGCCATGGCCAGCGACAGGGTGACGGTCGGCAGCAGGCCCTCGGGCACGTTGGCGACGATGATGCCGATGGCGAACATCAGGTTGGCCCAGAATGGCAGGCCGATCAGGGCCCCGATCGCGAAGAACAGCAGACCCAGGGCGGTGGCGAACATGGCGACCAGTCTGGAGAGGCGGGCGATTTCGATCTGCAGATGGGAAACGGTCTTTTCTGCCGTCTGGGTCAGGTGGGCGATCCTGCCGAACTCGGTTTTCATGCCGGTGGCAAAGACGATGGCGCGACCCTCGCCGGAAACCAGTGAAGTGCCGGCCAGCAGCAGGTTCTTCGTGGCGAGCGGCGTCTCGCTTGCCACGCTTTCCGGGTTGCGCGCCTTGGGCAGTGATTCGCCGGTAACGGTCGACATGTTGACCCGAACGTCGGTCCCGGCGATCAGCCGGCAATCGGCCGGGACGTTGTCGCCCTCGGCGAGCAGGATCACGTCGCCGGGAACCAGGGTTTCGGCGGGCAGCGTGAACAGTTTGCCGTCGCGCATGACCTTGACCGTCTGCGGCAGCAGCTTGCGCAGCGCGGCGATCGCCCGTTCGGCGCGATATTCCTGCCAGAAGGAAAACGAGCCGTTGATCACGATGACGGCGACGATGGCGGTCCCGAGCTGCCACATGCCCTCGCCCGGGCTGCGCGATTCGGCGAAGAAGGCCAGCCCGGCGGCGACCCAGAGGATCAGCGCGAAGAAATGCGTGAATTCGGCGAAAAACCGCCGCCATTCTGCCTCGTGCCCGATTTCGTCAAGGCGATTGGCGCCATATTCCGCCAGGCGTCTTGCGGCCTCGCCCGTGCTCAGGCCCTGTTCGGATGTTCTCAGGCTGCGCAGGGCATCCGCGCTGGAAAGATTTGCGATGTGCATGGGGTGGGGCAGGGTCAATCCGGTTCCGCCGTCAGGTTACTCCAAAAAGCGGCGAGGCTTTGCCGGATCGGATGGCGGGCCGATAATGTGCGGATGGACGACCGCCGCAAGGACCTCCGCTTTCGCGCCCGCATTCAGTGCAACCTGATGATCGCGGCGACCGGCAAGCGCTATTCGGGCATTACCAGGAACATTTCCCGCGGCGGGGCCGAATTCGAGTCGAGCGAATCGATGACGCGGGGCACCCAGCCGGTGACCGTCGGCACGCCTGCCATCCTGACCTTCATGTTGCGCCGGGGTGGCAACTTCCAGGAACTCAAGGTTCAGTGCCGTGTCCGGTTCATTTCAGCCAACATCGCCGGCCTCGAATACACGTCGTCGCTGCCGACGCCCCGGGAGCGCGAAGCAATGGAGATGATGCTGGAGACCCGTTCGAACCGCATCGATTGAGCCCGCCCAGGTGCCTGGCAGCGGCGGGCGGGGCGAACGGGTCAGGACGCTAGGCGACGTCGACCGCCCGGGCCAGACATCGAGAAACGCAGCGAGTTATCCGCGAGCCGCGCGAACCTGAACAGCAGGATGTCCTTGAAATAGTTCTGGTAGAGCTTCCACGGCTTCTTTGAGCCAGAATTGGATCAGGTGCGCCTCCCGATAATCCTGTTCGCAAGCAGATTTCTTCAGCGCGAACCAGAGCGCGAAGTGAGGCGCATGGCCGGAGGTGGGTGTTTTTTTTTATGTCGATTGTTACAATGCTCAAGATAGCATTCCGCCAGCGTCGGCCAGGAATCCACGGGATGAATGGCCGTTTCCATTTTTCATACATTCGAGATCAAGATGCAACCTACGGTCAAACCCAACAATCCCAATTTCTCCTCCGGTCCATGCAGCAAGCGCCCGGGCTACAACGTCGCGAGCCTGCAACTCGATACTTTGGGGCGTTCGCATCGCTCGGCACTGGGCAAGAAAGCGCTGGGTCTGGCGTGCTCCGAGACTGCGCGCATTCTGGGCTTGCCAGAGGGCTACCGGGTGGCCGTCGTCCCGGCCTCGGACACGGGCGCGGTGGAGATGGCGCTGTGGTCTCTCCTTGGGTCCCGCGGCGTTGATGTGCTGGCTTGGGAATCCTTCGGTTCGGGCTGGGTCACGGACATCGTCAAGCAACTCAAGTTGCCCAATGTCAACAAGCTCGAAGCCGCTTACGGCGAGATCGTTGACCTCTCGCGCGTAGACTTCAATAACGACGTGGTGTTTACCTGGAACGGTACTACATCGGGCGTCAAAGTTCCCAATGGCGACTGGATTGCAGACGATCGCGCCGGCCTGACCATTTGTGATGCGACCTCTGCCGTGTTTGCCATGGAGCTGCCTTGGGACAAGCTCGACGTGGCGACCTACTCGTGGCAGAAGGTGCTGGGCGGCGAAGGCGCCCACGGCATGCTGATCCTGAGCCCGCACGCCGTCGCGCGGCTGGAGAGCTATTCACCGCCGTGGCCTTTGCCCAAGATTTTCCGCATGACCGCGGGGGGCAAACTGAGCGAGGGGCTGTTCAGGGGCGAAACCATCAACACGCCCTCGATGTTGTGCGTGGCCGACTATCTCGACGCCCTGGCATGGGTCGACAGCATCGGCGGCGTGCCGGCCACGATAGCGCGCAGCGAAGCCAACCTGAAGGTCATCGCCGACTTTGTCGCCGCCAACGACTGGATTTCCTTCCTCGCCAAGGATCCGGCCACCCGCTCCAACACCAGCGTCTGCCTGACCCTCGATGCCAGCACGGAGCAGGTCAAGCAAGTGGTGAAGTTGCTCGAGACTCACGGCGCGGCTTATGACATCGGCGCATACAAGGACGCCCCCGCAGGCATTCGCATCTGGTGCGGTGCTACCGTGCAGACTGAGGACCTGCAGGCATTGCTGCCTTGGTTGAGTTGGGCCTACACCCAAGTTAAAGCCTGAGCCAAGACAGACCTATCCGCTCCACCACTCACCACACTATCCAGGACGACCCATACCATGTTCAAAGTCCGTACCTACAACAAGATTTCAATCAAGGGACTGGAGCGGTTTTCACGCCAGAGCTATGAAGTGGGCAGCGACATCGGCCACCCCGATGCCTTCCTGCTGCGCAGCCAGAAGCTGCAGGGCGTCGAAATCCCCGAGACACTGTTGGCGGTGGCTCGTGCCGGCGCCGGGGTGAACAACGTCCCGGTTGCCGAGTACAGCAAGCATGGCATTGTGGTGTTCAATACGCCGGGAGCCAACGCCAATGCGGTCAAGGAACTGGTGATGGCCGGCATGCTGCTGGCCACGCGCGGCATTCTTTCCGGCATGGCTTATGTGCAGTCGCTCACCAGCATGACCGATGCTGGCGAAATGGCACAGTTGCTGGAGAAGGAAAAAGCCCGCTTTGCGGGTGGCGAGATCAAGGGCAAGACGCTGGGTATTGTCGGCCTGGGGGCGATTGGCTCGATGGTTGCCGAGATGGGGCTGGCCATGGGCATGAACGTGGTGGGATTCGATCCGGCGCTGTCAATCGATGCCGCCTGGCGCCTTTCCAATGCGGTCACCCGCATGGAAAACCTGTCAGCCTTGCTGGCACGCTCGGACTACGTCTCGCTGCATGTGCCGGCCCTTGATGCGACGCGCCACATGATCAACGAGGATGCGCTGGCCTCGATCAAGCAAGGCGCCGTCCTTCTGAACTTTGCCCGCGAAACCGTCGTTGATCCGGCAGCTGTCCTGCGCAGTTTGGATCAGGACAAGCTGGGCACCTATGTGTGCGATTTTCCCGAGCCGGCGATGCTCTGCCGGGCGGATGTGATCGCCATGCCGCACATTGGCGCCAGTACCGAAGAGTCCGAGGAAAACTGCGCCGTGATGGCGGCCAATCAGATCATGGATTACCTGGAGAACGGCAACATCACCAATTCGGTCAACTTCCCCGCTGTGAGCATGCCGCGTTCGGCGGGTACCTCGCGCATCACCTTCGCCAACGACAACGTCTCGGGAGTGCTCGGTCATGTGCTTTCGATCCTTGCCGAGCACAAGGTCAATGTTATCGACATGGTGAACAAGAGCCGGGCCGAATTGGCCTTCAATATCATTGATGTGGAGCGCTGCCCTGACGCCGAAGTGATCTCGGCCATTCAAGCAACACCGCACGTGATTCGTGTGCGGGTTCTTGGTGCATGACAAGGCAGACGAAATAGCGAGGGAATTTCAAGAGAACCAGCGAAAGTCGCCGAATCACGCTGGTTGCGAGCGAACGTGATCACCGGAACGATGCGTAAGGATAGAAAATCCGGCGCCGTCACTGTCCGGTCCGGGTCGAGGACCTTGAAGGGTGGGACTGCCTCGCCGTGCAGTAACACGACGCTGTGGTCGGGATAGGTCACAACGGTCACGGTTTGTCCGCGTAGCGCATGGCGCGGTTGACCGCCCGTCTGGACGATGTAACGCTGCCGATTGAACGACAACACCAAATCCTCGGAGAGTCACGGCGGTGGTGAAGGGTGCGGCTCCGCGCCCGGCCGTTCACCTCTCCCGCACAGGCAACATGAGCGTCTGCCTCGTTTTCGGACATGACGGCGAAGCGGGCGTTGTGGCCAGCAAGATCCTTTGGCAAGAAGGCATTGGCCGCTGCCAGGTCGCCAACGTCAGACAGCCGCAAGGCCTTGACTGGACGGTCCTGCAGGGCCTGGAACAGACGTTCCGCTCGCCCCCTTGGCCACGTGCCGAAGCCAGCCTTCGATCAGCCAGCCGCAAAGTTTCTCTTCCTCGGAACCCTTCTTCGCGCAAGCACGCCAACGCCAGTGTCAGACCAAAATCCCGGTAGCGTGCACGTACCCGAGCCAGAATCCGGTACTTGATCGATTCGCCAAGGCGCCGTTTCGATGCCTTGCCGCGCCGTCAGCTGACGACCCCCTCGGCCACCTGCCGCAACGCTTCCGGCTGCCTTGCATCTTACCCGTCCACCTCTATCCGTTCCGGCAACGAACCGTCCGCTTTTCATGACAGCGGACATTTCCAACTCGCCAGAACCGGATGTTACCGAGCTGCTCTTGCACCAAAACATCTGACAATTGACTCCGGGAGCGCCGCCAAGGATACTTCGTCTGCGTGGTTGAAACGCCTTCCCTCATGTTCCATTTTCTTGACACAGTGGCTAAATGGGTGCGCGGTTGAGGAGCCACTTTGTAGCCAGAACGGAGACACCATGCCATTTTTCATCCTGATTCCAGCTCTTTTCAACACCAACTTACTGTCGAGGAAGTCATGCCCAAACTGTTCATCGAAGATCTCGCCCTCGAAGGCAAGCGCGCCCTGATTCGCGTCGATTTCAACGTTCCTCAGGACAAAGCCACCGGTGCCATCACCAACACCAAGCGCATCGAAGCGGCCTTGCCGACGATCAAATATGCGCTCGACCAGGGTGCCGCCGTGATCCTGATGTCCCATCTCGGTCGTCCCGACGGGAAGGTCATGCCACAATACAGTCTCGCGCCGGTAGCCACCGCGCTCGAGGGTCTGCTCGGACGACCGGTGAAATTCCTCGGTGACTGCGTCGGTCCGGAAGTCGAAGCCGCCTGTGCGCAGATCAAACCGGGCGAAGTCATCCTGCTCGAAAACCTCCGCTTCCACATTGAGGAAGAAGGCAAGGGAACGGTCACCGGCGCCGACGGCACGGTCACCAAGATCAAGGCCAACCCGGAGGATGTGAAAGCATTCCGCGCTTCGCTGACCAAACTCGCCGACGTCTACATCAACGATGCCTTTGGCACCGCCCACCGCGACCACTCGTCGATGACCGGCGTGCAGTTGCCCGAACGTGCCGCCGGCTACCTGATGAACAAGGAACTGGCGGCGTTCTCGGCTGTTCTGGAGTCGCCGCAGCGTCCGCTGCTGGCCATCCTCGGTGGCGCCAAGGTGGCCGACAAGATTCAGCTGATCAACAACCTGCTCGACAAGGCCGACCAGATCATCATCGGCGGCGGCATGGCCTTCACCTTCAAGAAGGTCCTCTCGGGAATGCCGATCGGTAACTCGCTGTTCGACGAAGAGGGCGCCAAGCTCGTCCCTGGCCTGATGGAGAAGGCAAAGGAGAAGGGCAAGGAGATCCTGTTGCCGGTCGATTTCATCATTGGCGACAGATTCGACGCCGGCGCCAACACTGGCTCTGCCAACGACGTCGATGGGGTTCCAGATGGCTGGCTGGGGCTTGATTGCGGTCCGGAATCGACCAGGATTTTCAGCGACGCGATTCTCAAGGCCAAGACCATCATCTGGAACGGTCCAGCCGGCGTCTTCGAGTTCGACAAGTTCGAGGCCGGCACCAGGGCGATGGCTGACGCGGTCGTCCAGGCTACCGCTCGCGGGGCGATCACCGTCATCGGTGGTGGCGACACGGCCACCGCGGCGAAGAAGTACGGTGCGGACAAGAAGGTCACGCACAGCTCGACTGGCGGTGGCGCTTCGCTTGAGTACCTTGAAGGGAAAATCCTTCCAGGCGTCGCTGCCCTGTCGGAAAAGTAGGAAGACACAGCGGCCCCGACCGGGGCCGCTGCCTCGCCAAGTCACCCCTGCACCATCACCATGAGGAATACCATGCGCAAGATCGTAATCGCCGGCAACTGGAAAATGAACAAGACCGTTGCCGAATCAGTCAAGCTCGCTGCCGACGTGGTCGCCGCCGCCAAGGACATCAAGAGCGTCGTCGTGGCCATCGCCCCCACCTACCTGGCGCTCGCCAAGGTGGCCGAAGTGGTCAAGGGAACGAACATCAGGCTTGCCGCTCAGGATGTGCACTGGGAGAGCCAGGGCGCTTATACCGGCAAGGTCAGCGCAGACATGCTCAAGGAAATCGGCGTCGACTTCGTGATCATCGGTCACTCCGAGCAGCGTACCTACTTCGGCGAGACCGATGAAACGGTCAACAAGAAGGTCAAGAAGGTTCAGTCTCTCGACATGACGCCGATCATCTGCATCGGCGAGACCCTCGCCGAACGTAAGGATGGGCGGCTGGAAGCAGTGCTGACCACGCAGGTGAACGGCGCCTACGCCGGTTTGTCGGCTGATCAAGCGCTGCGCACGGTCATCGCCTACGAGCCGGTCTGGGCCATCGGCACCGGCGTCACCGCCAGCGACGACGAAGCGCAGGAGGCGCATGCTTTCGTGCGCGGCTTGCTCGCCAAGCTCTACGGCGACAACGTCGCCCAGTCGATCGCGATCCAGTACGGCGGCTCGATGAAACCCGAGAATGCTGCGGGTCTGCTGGCTCAGAAAGACATTGACGGAGGCCTGATCGGCGGCGCGGCGCTGAAGGCTGACAGCTTCCTGGGTATTGTTACCCCGGGCGAGTCGATCACCAAGTAGTCTGGTTGAACGCGGTGCCGCGACAGGCGACAGGCTCGCGCCGTCTGCCGCTGCGAGCCGCGCTGGCGCGCTGGCACGCTGAGACCCTCGCCATTGGGCCAGCGCGCTTAACCCTCGATGCGCGCCCGGATCGTCCGGCGAACTCGAGGCAAGGGCTTGCGCGCATCGAACTGCGCCCGGCGGTACTTGGTTCCACCGGCTGCCGCGCCTTGCCTGAGCGCGGGCGGCCTGCGAATTCCCGCGACGACAAGCAGATTCGCCAAGACATGGATAAAGACGAGAACATAGCAACAGTGAATACGCCGGATAGCGAAAAATCCGGTCTGGCTGCTACCGCACTGGCAGCGATGGGGGTGGTTTTTGGTGACATCGGCACCAGCCCGCTCTATACAGTCAGGGAGATCTTTGGCGGGCACCATGCGGTTCCGGTGACCGTCGGCAACGTGCTCGGCATCCTGTCGCTCGTCTTCTGGGCGATGACCATCACCGTCTCGCTCAAATACGTCCTCTTCATCACTCGCGCCGACAACAGAGGCGAGGGCGGCATCATGGCCTTGACGGCGCTGGCCTTGCGCACGGCCAACGCATCGCCACGGCTGCTCTGGCTGCTTTCGGCACTCGGCATTTTCGGCGCCGCGCTGTTCTATGGCGATGCCGTGATCACACCGGCGATGTCGGTCCTCGGGGCTGTCGAAGGGCTCAAGGTGGCAACCCCGGTGCTCAAGCCGTACATCCTGCCGATTGCGATCGTCATCCTGGCTCTGCTTTTCCTGTTTCAGCGGCGCGGCACTGCGGCCGTCGGGGCACTGTTCGGTCCGGTGATGCTGCTCTGGTTCGTCACGCTCGGGGCGCTCGGACTGTTTCAGGTGATTGCTCACCCGGCCGTGCTCCGGGCTATTCATCCCTGGTATGCGATTGCCTTTGTTGCTGAACACAGGGGCCTGGCGTTTCTCGCACTGGGATCGGTCGTCCTGGCGATCACCGGTGGCGAGGCGCTGTACGCCGACATGGGTCATTTCGGTCGACGCGCAATCAAGTGGGCCTGGTTCGTCGCGGTCTTTCCCCTCCTGTATCTCAACTACCTTGGCCAGGGCGCGCTGATCCTCGCGAATCCGAAGGCGCTCGACAACCCGTTCTTTCTGATGATGCCGAGCGAGAACCTGCTGCTCCCGCTGATCGTCCTGGCCACCGCGGCAACGGTGATCGCTTCGCAGGCAGTGATTTCCGGCGCGTTTTCGCTCACCAGCCAGGCCATGCAATTGGGCTACTGCCCACGCCTTCAGGTGAAGTTCACTTCGGAACATGCAAAGGGCCAGATCTACATCCCGAACATCAACTGGTTGCTGCTGTTTGCAGTCATCGTCGTCGTGCTGGGGTTTGGCTCATCTTCCAATCTGGCGTCCGCCTACGGCATCGCCGTGACCCTGACCATGATGATTGACACCATACTGGCTTTCGTCGTGGTCCGTTCGCTATGGAAATGGAACTGGACGTACGCCGCGCTCTTCCTGGTGTTCTTTGTTGTCGTCGACCTTGCCTTCTTCCTCGCCAACGTCACCAAGATCCCCGACGGAGGTTGGTTCCCTCTGGCGGTGGGTGCTTCCATCTGCGTGTTGCTTTCCACCTGGCGACTGGGTCGCCGGTTGCTGACGGAACGACAGAGCGAGCGGGCGATACCGCTCGACGCCTTCATCGCGAGTCTGGCCGTGGACGGACCGCAACGCGTCGATGGGACAGGCGTCTTCCTCACCGCAAATCCGCAAGGAGTGCCGCGGGCCATGCTGCACAACCTCAATCACAACAAGGTCCTGCACCGGCGCGTCGTGGTGCTGAACGTCATCACCGAAGACGTTCCTCATGTTCCCGAGCGCGAGCGCGTGCGTGCCGAAGCGCT
>ERZ795055.2533-NODE-2533-length-13760-cov-4.476031_pt1 | contig 13760 bp, 11 predicted proteins | sample MGYA00375139_ERZ795055 | MGnify/ENA primary metagenome ERZ795055 (study PRJEB30184, sample SAMN05720283) | anaerobic digester metagenome | isolation source: active sludge of municipal wastewater-treating anaerobic digesters | place: USA | collected 2015-01-23 ...
TCTTCAACAAAGGGACGCTGCTGTACGGGTTGAACCTCGCCAAAGACGAGGTGATCGAAAAAGGGTCCGTGATCATCTGCGAGGGACACCTCGACCTGATCGCCCTTTTTCAGGCGGGGATACGGAACGCATGCGCGTCGCAGGGGACGGCGTTCACCGCGACGCACGCGAAGCTGCTCAAGCGCTATGCCGAGAACGTCATCTGCGCATTCGACGGCGACAGCGCCGGCGAGGCGGCGACGCTGCGGAGCTGCGAGATATTTATCGCCGAAGGGCTCGCGGTGAAGATCGCCGTGATGCCGAAAGGGTTCGACCCCGATCTCCTGATCAGGGAGAAGGGGAAAGAGGGGTTCGAGCAGGTGGTGGCGGCGGCGCATGACCTGTTCGATTTCAAGCTGACACTGCTTAAAAAGAAGAGCGACGCTTCGACGCTGGCCGGCAAGACGCGCATAGCCGCGGAGATGATCTCGACGATCAACCAATTCCCGTCGGCCGTCGCGCGCAGCGAGAGCATCCGGAGACTGGCGGACGCGCTTGACGTCAAAGAAGACGCGCTGCTCCAGGAGCTGAAGAAAGGCCAGGAGCCGCGGAGGCAGGCCGCAAACGCCGGTGCAGGCGGTGAACAGCAGCAGCCGATGCCGCCGTGGGAGCGTGATTTTATCTCCCTGGCGCTTGAGGATCACCGGTTCATCGGCGCGATCGGGGCGATCTGCGAGCTGCGCGATTTTCAGGATGAGCGCGCGCGGCGGATACTGGGCTCGATGATGGCGTTGCGAGACGAGAACCGCCTCAACCACGCGAGCCTGGTGAACGGCCTCGATGATCCGGCGCTCAGAGACGCGGTTTCATCGCTGGCGTTCCGAGTGCCGGAGGGGGCGGACCGCGCGACGCTGTTCCGCGACTACCTGTTCGCGATCAGGCAGAAGAGCCTGACGCGGGACGTTTCGGCTCTGGCGAAACAGATCGCCGAGGCGGAACAAAAGAGGGCCGACCTTTCGCCGTTACTGGCGGAAGTCGAAGCGAAGAAAACGCTCCTGAACAACCTGAAGAAAGAAATTTCTCTCTTCAGTCAGACGTTTAAAGTCTGAATGTTTTTGTCCATCGAACGTCGGGTCAGCCGGCGGGCACAGCCCGCGCGGCGTCTCGTAAACTGAGAACGCAAGGTAGCTGGTATGGCGGCGAAGATCAAAGTACGCAGCATCCCGAAAAAGCACGGCGACAAGAAACACGATGCTCATGCCAAGCACGCGGGCAAGGCGAAGCCGTCCGCGAAGGCCGGGAACGACGAGCGCATCGATACCGCGGCGATTGAGAAGCGCCTGGGCAAAGAGCTCCGGAGCGTCAAGATCAAGGAGCTTATTTCGTTGAGCGGCGAAAAGGGGTACTTGACCTACGGCGATATCAACGACATCCTTCCCGAAGATATCGTCGCGGCAGAGGAGATCGATTCGATCCTGATGCTGCTCAAAGGGATGGATATCGAGATCATCGATTCGTCCGAGATCGAACGCAAGCGGCAGGAGAAAGCCGAGAAGCTTAAGCAGGAAAAAGCGGTCAAGGTGTCGCGCGTCGACATCCTCGACGATCCGGTCCGCATGTATCTCAAGCAAATGGGGCAGGTCCCGCTCCTGAGCCGCGAGGAGGAGGTGAATATCTCCAAACGCATCGAGACGGCGGAGACGCAGAATAGGCGGATCATTTTCCGCTTCGGCTTCATTTCCAAGGAGTTCACGCACCTTTCCAAGCGCCTCATCAGCGGCAAGGAACGCTTCGACAAGATCGTCCAGGAGAAAAAGGTAAAGAACAGGGACAGTTACGTCAAGACGCTTGCGAAGCTTTGCGCGCAGCTGCGCACGATCGACGCCGAGTGCGGCCGCCGCTGGAAGAAGACGCTTAACGCCAAGCTGAGCGAAGAGGCGAAGAAGAAGGCGTTCGATGAGCTCGAGAGGAGCCGCAACGACCTGTTGAAATGCCTGAGCAAGTTCTGTTTCAGGCAGAAAGCGATCGAGGATTTTTCGCGCAAGATAGACGCCCTCGGCATGCGCGTCGAGCAGATCGAGAACCGGATCAAGGAGCTCGATAGCGGCAAGAAGACAGCCAAGCTGGCCCTTCTGCTGAAGAACGAGCGGCGCAAGCTCAAGAGGATCGAGCTGGTGTCGCGCGTCCCGAGCGAAGAGTATATCACGCTCAATTCTCAGCTCAAGGACTGGATCGCGAAGGCGCACCAGGCGAAGTCGGAGATGGTCGAGGCGAACCTCCGGCTTGTCATCAGCATAGCGAAGAAATATACCAACAGGGGGCTCTCGTTCCTGGACCTGATCCAGGAGGGGAACCTCGGACTGATGAAGGCGGTCGACAAGTTCGAATACAAGCGCGGCTACAAGTTCAGCACCTACGCGACGTGGTGGATACGCCAGGCGATCACCCGCGCGATAGCCGACCAGGCCCGCACGATCCGCATACCGGTGCACATGATCGAGACGATAAATAAGCTGGTGCGCGCGTCGAAAAAGATCGTCCAGGACTCGGGGCGCGAGCCGTCGCCTGAAGAGCTCTCCGAGGAGATGGATATGCCTCTGGAGAAAGTGCGCGGGATCCTCAAGATAGCGCAGCACCCGATCTCGCTGCAGTCGCCGATCGGCGACGGGGAAGACAGCCATTTCGGCGACTTTATCGAGGACAAGGGGTCGGAGTCTCCGAGCGACGCGACGAGCTACACGCTGCTCAAAGAGCAGATGCAGGAGGTCCTCGATTCGCTGACGCCGCGGGAGAAGAAGGTGCTGATGCTGCGGTTCGGCATCAGCGACGGCACCCCGCGCACGCTCGAAGAGGTCGGCAAGGAATTCGACGTGACCCGCGAGCGCGTCCGCCAGATCGAGGCGAAGGCGCTGCGGAAGATGCGTCACCCGACCCGCCGGAGAAAACTGGTCGGGTTCCTTGAAATGACGGACAGCGATAATTAACGCCGGCAGCACGCCGGCCGAACGGGCCCATAGCTCAGTTGGTTAGAGCAGCTGACTCATAATCAGCGGGTCGATGGTTCAAGTCCATCTGGGCCCACCATTTTTCCTGATTCTCACACTACTGCGTATTCAGCAATGCGCCATGCGTTTTACATGTCTGTTCTCGCCGTGATCCTGTCGGCCTGCTCTTCGGCGCCGATCATCAAGGACGCGAATTACTACTATCAGAAAGGCGTCGGCCTTGCGGAGAACGATCACTTCGACGAAGCGATACAGTGCTTCTCAAAAGTGGTTAAGCTCGATCCCCGTCACGCGACGGCCCGCTACAATCTCGGCGTGATGTACGACGAGAAGATGATGCCGAAAGAGGCGGCGGCGGAATACCGCGCGGCGATCGGCCTCGATCCCCGGGCCTATGAGGCATGGTACAAGCTGGGCGTCATCCAGGTCCTGGAGGGCGACGACCGCGGCGCGATGGCCAGTTTCAGGGAGACGATCAGGATAGAGCCGCGGCATCAGGGAGCGCATTACAACCTCGCCGTCCTCTGCAGCGAACAGGGGCAGATCGACAAGGCGATCGAACATTACAAGGCGTCGGTCGACGCCAACCCGGAGAACTATCAGGCGCTGAACAACCTCGGCCTGCTGTACGAAAAGAAAGGGTACCCGCAGCTTGCCGTCGAATGTTTCAAAAAGTCCAAGCGGGCGCAGCCGGGGTCGTGCGAGGCGTACAACAATCTTGGCGTTATGTACGCCAAGAAGGGAAAATACGACGATGCGGCCCGCCAGTTCCAGCAGGCGGTCGAAATAGATCAAAAAAATGCTGACGGATATTACAATCTTGCGTATATTTATAAGGATCACGTCCGGGATTACACAAAGGCGCGCAAGGCGATCGTCGCTTTCTTGAAGCTCCGGCCCGATTCTCCCAAGGCGGCAGAGATGAAAGCCGCGATGAGGGATATCGACCGCACGCTCGCGCAGGCGGGCCGAGACCTGCATGCGCAGAAAAGCGAGGCGATCCTGAAGGACGTGGCGCGGTTCATTGAAAGCGTTAACGGTAAGAATTTCATCGATTTCTACGATCTGCAGCCGGAAGAGATGCGCGCGCACATCCCGAAAGAGCAGTGGCAGCGGGATATGACGGACCTATCGGACGAGCGGCTTGAGAACCAGCGGCGGTCGCTGCTCGAGCTTCTCGGCTTCTACGACATCAGCGGCTACCGGGTTTCCCGGATCGAGATGGTGTCGGGCTCGAAAGCGAAGGTGACGATCGCGGTGGCGTACCCGTCCGACCGCGGGGGAGTCGAGTTGCGAGAAAAGACGACCTACTGGGACGAGTATAACGGGCGGTGGGCCCCTTCCCAATTCATCAGCCGCGTGAAGATGAACTGGGAGGCGGCGAAAGAGCAGATCGAACGCGCGGGCGATTAACTCAGTGGCTAGAGTACTACCTTCACACGGTAGGAGTCACAGGTTCAAATCCTGTATCGCCCACCATATTTGAGACCGTAGTATCGGCAGGCAAACGAAAGGGAATGGCATGCTTGAAGATCTCAGGATTCTGATCTTGATTCAGGAAAAGGATGTCAAGATACGCGACATCGAACGGCGGAAGGTCGAACAGCCGCGCTATTTTGAGGAGCTGAAGCAGGGGTTTGCGCTCAAGCAGAAGAACCTTGAGACGCTCAAGGAACAGCTCAAGAAATGCGAGGCGGAGCGAAAGACGCTCGAGTTGGACGTCGAGGCGAAACAGGCCTCCGCCCAGAAGTACGAAGGACAGTTGTTCCAGGTGAAGACGAATGTCGAGTACAAGGCGCTCGAGAACGAGATAAAGAACATCAAGCAGGAGGCGCGCAACGTCGAGGACCGGATCATCGAGGCGATGGAGAAGGTCGAGGCGGTGCGAAAGAAGATCGCCGACGAGGAAAAGTATCTTGCGGGGGAGAAGGATAAGGTCCTTATTGAGGAACAGCGATGCAAGGACGAGCTCGTCAAGGAGGAGCGCGTCCTCGAGGAGCTGCGCGCCCAGCGTCAGGAGCTCGCCGGGAAGGTGGGGCGCGATGCCTACGAAAGATACACGCTGCTGTTTGAGAACAAGGATGACGCCGCTGTCGTCCCGATACTGCACGGCGCCTGTAACGGATGTCTTATGCAGTTGACGGCCCAGGTGATCAACGAGGTCAAGCGTTCGACCGAGCTGGTGATCTGCGAGAACTGCGCGCGCATCCTCTACTACTCCGCGGGAAAATAGGCGCTTCAGGCGCTGCGATTCTTTGAGATTGTTATTTGCAAGCCGGCCGGGAGGTCGCTCGCCGGATCCGTTCGGCGGGAGGAAAGTCCGAACTCCTCAGGGCAGGATGGCCGCTAACGGCGGCCCCGCGCGAGCGGGGGAAAGTGCCACAGAAAACAAACAGCTTCGCGCAAGCGGAGCAATGGTGAAAAGGCGAGGTAAGAGCTCACCGCTCCGGCGGCAACGTCGGAGGCATGGTAAACCCCATCCGGAGCAAGACCAAATAGGAGGCGATGCGGCTGCCCGCCGCGCTCGAGCCTCGGGTAGGGTCGCTACATCTTCGCGGCAACGCGGAGAGCAGAGAAATGACCTCTGTCCGCGGTCGTTACGGCCGCGGAAACAGAATTCGGCTTACAGGCCGGCTTGCGTTTTTGCTTGACGAAATATACCGGTGCGTTTAAACTGCGTGGAAATCGAAGGGGGATTATCTATGGCAAAGAACATCATGTGTTTGTTCGCGGTATGTGTTATGGCGGCGTTGATCGGTGGTTGCGGCGTGAAGATGAAAGATACCGACGTCAGTAACAACTATGTGAACTATCATACCAAGCAGACCCTGACCGACGTGCACGCCATCGCTCTCGACGGCGAGCAGGGGGAGATACCAAAAGGCGAAGAGGATTTCTCCCGGTAAGCGGCTCGCGCCATCATCAGCATCCTGAAGCCCATCACATCTCCTGTGATGGGCTTCTTTTTTTCTCTTCCGGTCTTTTCCTGTATGACTGAAATTTATCCGTAGCGCTCACCATGTCTAGCTCACTCGACGCAGTCTTTCTGCTCGAAAAATTATCATGCGATGCTCAGCGGGCGGCAGGGCGACACTCTCGCAGCATCGCTCGGGTCCCTCCATCGGCAAGCCGGCACATCGAAGATTTGCGGATCAGCTCCCGCATGGTGCGCCCCCCGCTCGGCGAGGATTTCTGCGCGCCGGCTTTCAGCCGTCGACCAAACGCAGAAATTCTCAGCGTGCTGCATGAATGTCGCCCTGCCGCCCGCTGAAATGGTTACCAGCCCAAAGCATTTTCCCTGCATTTTCCCTTGACAGAAAATGGGTGGTGGAGTATCGTTATACCAAAGTGGTGGATTGTGGGGGGGCGTGGAAAATCGCCACACGGAGCGGATATGTTTTACGGCGAATACAATCACACGGTCGACGATAAAGGGCGCGTATTTATCCCGTCGCGTTTTCGCCAGACATCGGGAGGCAAGCAGATCAAGAAGCTGTACGTGACGCGCGGGCTAGAGAAGTGCCTGTTCGTGTACGCCGAGCAGGAGTGGCAGTCGATTACGCAGAAGTTTAAGGATATGTCGATTTCTAAAGTCAATTTGCGCACGTTTGCCCGGCTGTTCTTTTCGGGCGCGTGCGAGACGCCGTGCGACAAGCAGGGCAGGATCAACATACCGAATAATCTATTGCAGTACGGTGGTATCTCGAAAGACGTCGTGATCATCGGCGTGTCGAACCATTTCGAGATATGGGATACGAAGATGTGGAACACCTTCTCGGCCGACTCGATCGGCAGCTATGAGAAGCTTGCCGAAGAGTTGGTGAACCTGGGCATCTGATGCCCGAGAGGCCGCGACCGGCGGTCTCTCAAGAAAAGGAGGCCTGTATGAAGTCTTTGCAGCACGGAGTGCTCGAAGGGCTTGTTTCGTACAGCGAAGAGGTGAAACACTCGTGCAAGTCGTACGGCTATTCAGGGGCGATGAGAAAGGGCCTCCTGAAAGGCGAGCAGGTACGGGGTATGCTCGAACTGAGCGCGGTGCCGGATCATCTCATAGAAGAGATCAGGCGTGTCAGGTCGCTGAACGGCAACATGTCGCGGCTGGGGTACGACCCGCTGATACTGAAATTCTACCGGTCCGAGACGAAGTCGCGGACGGTGTTCGATAACTGACGGACAGGCATACGGATGAGAGAGATGCTCACGGTGGACTATCACAGGCCAGTATTGCTGAACGAGGCGGTCTCGCACTTGCGGCTGAAGGACGGCTGCATTGCCGTCGACTGCAACGTCGGCACCGGCGGACATTCGGAGGCGGTACTTGCGTCGATCGTCCCTCACGGGCGGCTGATCGGTATCGATCTCGACGCCGAAGCGCTCGCCTCCGCGCGTGCGCGGCTGACGCATTACGAAGGAAAGTTCATGCTCGCGCGCGCGAACTTCCGGCGGATCGATGAGGTCGTATCCGGGGCGCTGTTCGATCAGGTCGACGCGATCCTCTTCGACCTCGGCGTATCGTCTCTGCAGTTGGAGAGCGGGGTCCGCGGCTTTTCGTTCAAGCACGACGCGCCGCTTGACATGCGCATGGACAAGGACGCGCGGCTGACGGCATACGACATCGTCAACAAGTTCTCGAAGGATGAGCTGACGCGGATCTTTCGCGAGTACGGGGAGTGCGACCATGCGCGGTCGCTGGCGCAATCGATCGAGCGGGCCCGGCTGTCGCAGCCGATCAGGACGACCTATGAGCTGATGGACGTCCTCCGTATCCGCCGCGAACGGCGCGCGCATGAGCGCATCCATCCCGCGACCCAGGTCTTTCAGGCGCTGCGCATCGCGGTGAACGACGAGATGGGGGCGCTCGAAGAGGCGCTTCCCAAGGCGGTCAACCTCCTGAAACCCGGCGGGCGTATCGCGGTCATTTCGTTCCATTCGCTCGAGGACCGGATCGTGAAGAAGACGTTCGAATATTTTGCGAAACAATGCGTGTGTCCGCCGGATTTTCCGATCTGTGTGTGCGACAAGAAGCCGGCGCTGTCGGTGCTCACGAAAAAGCCGATCGTCGCCGGGCCTGATGAAATGGCAGATAACCCCCGTGCGCGCAGCGCCAAGCTGCGCGTGGCGGAAAAGATACTGTAACTCTCTACGGAAGGAGCGGACGGCTATGGCACGACAGAAAAACAGCGGCGGCAAGCATGCGAACGGCGGGTTCGTGAAGAACTTAACCCTGTTCGCCGTCATCGGCGTGACGGTGGCGCTGGCCTATCTCTGGCAGCACACGCAGATAATCAGGACGGGGTACATCATCCGCGACAAAGAGAAGCGGCTTGCCGTGCTCAAGAAAGAGAACCAGTGCCTGCGGTTGCGCATCTGCCAGCTGAAGTCTCCCCGGCACATCGAGCAGATGATCGCGCAGAAGGACTTGCGGCTGGCAAGTACGAAAAACTGGCAGTACGTTTACCTGCAGACGGCCGGCGCGCCGTCGGCCGCCGCGCCGTCTCTCGTCGCGGCGAAAGGCGCATCGCAGCCGGGGAAGCAGGTCAAGAAAGTTTCGCTGCATCAGCCGAAAGATGCGCCTGCCGCCCGCGGAGAAGGCTGATCGCGGACGCCGGCGGGGCCGGCGGATTTTTTCTGAAAGACCGATCCTGAATTGACGCGGGGAATGGTGCGCCGAAGAGGCGCAGCCGCCCGCCGAAGGGATTTCATGATATACGACGGGGCTCAACGCCGCATCCGCATTGTCTTCTTGCTCCTCTTTTGTATCCTCTCTGCGCTCATCGTCCGCCTGTCGTACCTGCAATATGTCCTCAGGGACGCCTTCGTGTCGAAGGCGGATAACCAGCATAAGATGACCCTTGTGCTCGAGCCGAAACGCGGCGAGATCTACGACACCAAAGGCCGCGTCCTGGCGCTCAGCGTGCCGACCAGGTCGCTGTTCGCCGTCCCGGGCGACATCGACTCTCCTTTTAAAGTGGTGGAGGCGCTGTCGGGACCGCTGGGCATCGAGAAAGGGGAACTGTTCCGCAAGATCACCCAGCAGAAGACGTTCGTCTATCTGAAGCGGAAGGTCGACCGCGAACTGGCCCAGGAGATCGACAAGCTCAAGCTCAAGGGCGTCTATTCGCATGAGGACACCAAGCGCTTCTATCCGAAAGGTGAGCTGCTCGCCAATATCATCGGTGTCGTGAACATCGACGACGACGGCCTCGAGGGTGTCGAGCTCTTCTGTAACCGGTATCTCAAGGGGACCCGCGGGGTGCGCCTCTCGGAGAAGGATGCCGCAGGGCGCGAGATCATACCGCTGCGCTTCCAGGAGGTGCCGCCGATCGACGGCAACAATATCCATCTGACCATCGACGAGGTCGTCCAGCACATCGCCGAAAAAGAGCTGGACGCCGCATATGCGGCCTTCCATCCGAAGAACGCTTCGGCTATTGTGATGGATGTCAGGACCGGCGACATCCTGGCGATCGCGAACCGGCCAACGTTCGACCCGAATAACGTCAACGCCGCTCCGCCCGAAAACCGCCGTAATTACGCGGTCACCGATTTCTTCGAGCCGGGGTCGACGTTCAAGACGATCACCGGCGCCGCGGCGCTCAACGAGGGGGCGGTGCGCCTCACAGACACGTTCTTCTGTGAGAACGGTTCGTGGAAGGTTCCGGGCAAGATCCTGCACGACTCTCACGGGTACGGGACGCTGACCTTCAAGGAGATCATCGAGAAGTCGAGCAATATCGGCATTTGCAAGGTCGCCGCGCGCCTAGGCGCCGCCAAGCTCTCTAAGTACATCCGGGATTTCGGTTACGGCGCGTTGACGGGGATCACGCTTCCGGGAGAGGTCTGCGGTATCCTGCGGCCTGTCCAGCGCTGGTCGAAGATGTCGATGACCGCGATACCTATGGGTCAGGAGCTTACCGTGACGCCGATACAGATGGTGCGCGCCTATGCCGCGATCGCCAACGGCGGTATCCTGCTCAAGCCGCGTTTTATCAAGTCGATCGTCACTGCCCAGGGCGAACTGGTAAAGGAATACAAGCCTGAGCCGGTCCGGCGGGTCGTTTCCGAGAAAGCGACCAGAGAACTTATTGCCGCGCTGAAAGGTGTCGTCGGGGAAGGCGGGACCGCGAAGCGGGCGAGCATCGACGGCTATGAGGTCGCCGGCAAGACGGGAACCGCGCAGAAGGTCGGCCCCGACGGCCGTTTTTCGCACACTCTCTATTTTGCGTCGTTTATCGGTTTTGTGCCTGCGGATAACCCGCGGGTCGTGATCATGGTATGTCTGAACGAGCCGCGGCCGCAGTATTACGGCGGCGTCGTCGCCGCGCCGGCGTTCAGCGAGATCGCCCGCGGCGTCCTGAAGTATCTCGACGTCCAGCCGACGGCGCAGCCGGCGGAGACGAAGTTGACGAAGAACGATTGACGCGGTGCTTGATCGCCTGTGATATGGGATAGAGAATGAACGGTTTTCAAGGAATCAAAGGAAAAAAGGGTACGTATGGTTTTGCAAGACCTCGTCCACGGTCTGGACACGGTCACTGCTGCGGGGAGAACTGATATCGAGATCACGGGGATATCGGTCGATTCCCGGCGGATCTCCCCAGGGGAACTCTTTTGCGCTGTCCGGGGCAGCGCGGCAGACGGCCGCTCCTTCATCAACGATGCCATATCCCGCGGCGCCGCCGCGGTGCTCACCGATGACCGGTCGATAGAGACCGTGCAATGTCCGCATATTGTCGTTTCCGATATGAAGGCGGCACTCATCGCTGTCGGCCACCGCTATTACGGCGATCCGTCGCGCGCGCTCACCGCGGTGGGGATCACCGGCACAAACGGCAAGACGACGACCGCGTTCCTTATCAGAGCCTTTTTCGAGGCCGCCGGGAAACCCTGCGGGCTGATCGGCACGGTCGGCTACTATATCGGGCAGAAACAGTACCCCGCTCCCAATACGACTCCCGGCCCGATCGATATCGCCCGGCTCCTTGCCGAGTTTCGCGACGCAGGAGCCGGCGCGGCGGTGATGGAAGTTTCAAGCCATGCGCTCGACCAGAAGCGCGCCGACGGCGTCGCTTTCGACGTCGCCGTATTCACGAATCTGACCAGGGACCACCTCGATTATCATAAAGACATACCGCATTACTTCGCGGCCAAGGCGCGGCTGTTCTCCCTGCTTAACGGCTCTCCGAAGGAACACAAGGCCGCGGTCATCAACATTGACGACCCGTACAGCAAAGCGCTCGGCCCGCATATCGCGACCAGGACGATCACCTATGGTTTTGGCGCCGGCGCCGACGTTCGCGCGACGGGATGTTCGTGCAGAGCTGATGGCTCGGTGTTCGATCTGGAAGCCGGCGGCAGGACATTCCGCATAACGACGCACCTGATCGGCCGGTTCAACGTCTCGAACATCCTTGCGGCGGTCGCGGCGGGGTGTGGCGCCGGCCTGTCACTGGATGCGATGGCCGCCGCGGCCGCCTCGTTCATGCCCCCGCCGGGGAGGATGCAGTTTGTGCGGTGTTGTCCGCCGGATGTCACCGTCATCGTCGACTACGCTCATACCGACGATGCGCTTAAGAATGTCCTGACGACGGTGCGCGGCGTGACCGCCGGCAGGCTGATCCTTGTCTTCGGCTGCGGCGGCGACAGGGACCGGACCAAACGTCCCCTGATGGGACGTATCGCCTCAGAGCTGTCGGATCTAGCGATCGTAACCAGCGATAATCCGAGAAGCGAAGATCCTCGATCGATCATACAGGATATCATGAAGGGGATCCCGCAGGAGTCGCGGACGAAGATGCGCGAGATCCCGGACAGAAAGGCCGCGATCTGCCACGCGCTCGATGCCTCCCGGGCGGGAGACGTCATCATTATTGCGGGCAAGGGGCATGAAGACTACCAGATCGCCGGCGATACTGTACAGCACTTCAGCGATGCCGAAGAGGTTCGCGGCTATTACGCGGCACGCGGAGACATTACGGCCATCGCGAAGGCCCCGCGCACGGAGGGACGGTAATGAATAAGCTGACCGTACGGGATATTCTTGAAGCCGTCGGCGGACGTCTTGTTTCGGGGGATCCCTCCGCGGCGGTCGCTTCGCTGTCGACCGATACACGTACGATCAGAGAGGGCGAGCTGTTCGTGCCGATCTCAGGAAAGAATTTCGACGGCCATGATTTTATCGATACGGCGATCTCGCGGGGCGCTTCCGGTTTCTTCTGCGGCAGGGGATGGGTTGGCGCCCGCGCTTTCCCTCCCGGAATGGTCATCGTCGAAGTCGACGACACGCTGGCGGCCTACGGCGACGTCGCCAGGCGTTTCAGGCTTGGATTCCAAGGCCTGACGGTGATCGCGGTCACGGGCAGCAACGGGAAGACGACGACGAAGGATATGATCGCTCGTGTCATGGAAGGGAAGCGGCGGGTGCACAAGACGGCGGGGACGCTGAACAATTTCGTGGGGTTGCCGCGCATGATGCTGCAGCTGACGGAAGGTACGGATGTGGCGGTCCTCGAGCTGGGGATGAGCGCGCTGGGCGAGATCGACCGCCTGAGCCGAGCGGCCGTTCCCGATATAGCCGTCATCACGAATATCGGTTATTCGCATATCGAATTCCTGGGGAGCATCGAGAATGTCGCTCGGGGGAAGGCGGAGATCCTGAACGGGCTCAAGCCGAACGGAACGGTCGTCCTGAACGCCGACGACCGGTTCTCGCAACAGATCGCCGCGCAGGCGGAGGGGCGGCGCATCGTTACCTTCGGGCTGCAATCGGCGGCTGATTATCACGCGTCGGCGATCACTATGGGGGCGCATGATATCTCGTTCGATATGGCAGTGCGGGGAGAAGATGACCGCTGCCGGGTGACGGCGCCGGTGATCGGCCATCATAACGTGTATAACATCCTCGCGACCGCCGCCGCCTGCCATGCGGCGGGGTTGAGCATCCCCGAGATCGCGGCGGGGATCGCCGGACTCAAGCTGCCTTCGATGCGGCTCGAGGTCTCCTCTGCGGGCGGGGTCGCGATCATCAACGATGCGTACAACGCGAACCCGAGCTCGCTGCGGGCCGGGCTTGACACCCTCACGCATATGCCGTGCCCCGGCGTGAAGGTGTTCGTCCTCGGCGATATGCTCGAGCTCGGCGATTTCAGCGCCAAGGCGCACGCCAATGCGGGCCGGGCCGTGGCGCATACGGATATCATGTTGTTCGTGACGGTCGGCGCGCAGGCGGCTCTCGCCGCCGAAGCGGCGCGCCGGGCGGGAAGAAAGGACCTTGAGGTCGTGTCATGCGAAACAAAACAGGAGGTCGTCGATCTCCTCGGCGCGCGATTGCGCGGCGGGGACATGCTCATGGTCAAGGGGTCCCGCGGCAATAAGCTTGAAGAGGTCGTGACGGCGTTGTCACGGAAGCTCTCCGGGGCGGGCGCCGGCACGGAGAAGCCGGCAAAAGAGTAACTCACTAAGGCGGAGCGTCGCTATGCTGTATTACCTGATCTATCCGTTGCACAAGTTTTTTTTCGGGTTCAACGTCATCAAGTACATCACCGTACGGTCGTCGTTCGCCATGGTGACGTCCCTGGCGATATCGGTCCTGCTCGGCCCGTGGGTGATCAGGAAGCTGTACGGCCTGAAGATCGGCCAGGAGATACGCAAAGAGGAATGCCTTCCGCTGTACGCGCTGCACAAGACCAAGGAGGGGACGCCCACGATGGGCGGGATCCTGGTCCTTTTCAGCGTCATCGTTTCAACGCTGCTCTGGTCGGAGTTCCTGAACATGAA
>ERZ795055.2534-NODE-2534-length-13758-cov-7.487995_pt1 | contig 13758 bp, 11 predicted proteins | sample MGYA00375139_ERZ795055 | MGnify/ENA primary metagenome ERZ795055 (study PRJEB30184, sample SAMN05720283) | anaerobic digester metagenome | isolation source: active sludge of municipal wastewater-treating anaerobic digesters | place: USA | collected 2015-01-23 ...
AAATGGACTATTCAAATACCCGGACGAAGTTCGGCGGGATCACCTTCACCGCAGCATAATTTTTTTTGGGGTTAGTCCCATCTGCTCTACCAGAATTATTCTGGGGTAATATGCGATTTTAACACCAAAATCGAAAACAGATTTGCGAAGTGAAAAATGGCAAAAATTGCATGTCCCAAATGGAATGCAAAAAGTGAATTCGCTTGGGACCAATATACTGACGCTCCAGGGGCTTCGCCCCGCCGCTATGGCGCCCCGGTTGCGATAGTGCTGTATTACCTGTATCGGGATTTTGGGTAATTCAGAGGTATCGCATGCGCCCCCGCCCCCCATGGGGGCAGGGCTGGCGCAAGGGGGACGGATGATTGTTAGAGATTGTTAGGTGCTAAAATGGTAGTTTACCCTTATTCTGTAATCATGACTGAAAAATTGTTGAAATAAAGTTCCCGGAATGGACTGAAATAAAGTTCAACTTTTCCTTGGCAGAATTTATTTTTTTAATTCCGGTAATCAAGGTTTAATTCTTCGGTACATATGAGGGTGACTCCCAGAGGATTTCTCCGGAGCAGATACATCTCTTTTTTTATACACCGCCTTCCAACGCAGCTAAAAAAAAAAGAACGGGGATCAGGATTGCTTCCTGAACCGGACGACAAGGAAAACCACGACAAGCGCACCGAGGGCCAGAAGGATACCCGGCAGCAGCCAGGGGGCCGGGGCAGCCGCGGTATCCTGCGGGACGATACTGCCCGTTGGTGTCGGAACCACCGCAGGTGTCGACGGGTGCTCCGTGCCGGCGGGTGCGGTTGCCGAAACGGTGGTTGTTGTGGTCCCGGCCGTTGTCACCGGCGTCGTTGCAAGAGCATCCGCTGACCGGATACGCGCTGTCAGCGTCGGGACGGGTGTCTTGTTGTTCCGGGTCAGGACCGTGTCAGACTGGCCTGATGCTGAAGCAGACTGGGTCAGTATCGTGATAGTCGGGACGGGTGTCGTGGAAGACCCGGCTGATGTCGTGGCAGCCGGGGTCGGTGTCGTGGTGGTCTGTGCCGGTGCCATACCGCTCCCGACGGTGATCGTCTTGGATAACACCTGCTTTCCGTCAACCATGGCGATCACGGAGACCTGCCCGTTGTCGATCCCGTCAACGTTGAAGGTGATCTGCGAGTCATCCGGGCCTGCCTTGATGCCGGCAAGGTTCAGCTGCGTGCTGATCCGGGAGGTATCGGGGCGGGATTTGACCCGGAGTTTCAGGTAATTGAAGACACCGCTTGACACCGAATAGGACTGGGACATGGAATACACCCCGCTGCTGTCCGCCGCATCCATGAGATTGACCGTGGTTGTTCCCTTCTGAACCGAGAGCTCGGTCCACTCGCTTCCCCGGGTCACGGCCGAGAGGGTCCCCGATTTCAGCGAGATCGGCATGTTGAAATTGCTGGTCTGGAAGGTGGTCTCGGTGCCGGGCCGGGTGACAAACACGCCCTCGATGGACAGGGAGAAGCGGGAGCCGTCATTGAGACCGGTTATGGTGACGGTGACCAGGTCTCCCCGCTCCAGGTGGGACGGCGACTCGGTGATGCTGACGGCGGAGGCGGGCATGACAATGAGGGCCAGAAGGAAAAAAATCCTGGCGAGGAAGGGAGCGGGTAGCGGGCTTTTCATACAGATTCCTTCCTGATTATATGAATTTTGGATCATTATAATTTATCATATCCAAAAACCCAGTTGTTTTCAGTCTATATTTTCATGGAAAAATAATCCCTGGAAACCCTGACGAGGTGATATCTTTGGAACAACGAACCAAGAAAAAACTGAGTCTCTTACCGATCCTTGTGCTGGTCATGCTCCTTGCCCTGCCGATACCGGCTGCAGCGCTGGGCCTGAATGTCGACCTTGGACAGACCTACAAGTGGAACCTGATGAACATCTCGGTGGTTGACGCCATCGATCTCTGGGATCCATCCATAACCAGATCCCGGGTCCTCTCCACGGCCGGCGACGGCTCCGATATCCAGACCCTGCACACCCCGGTCTTCCGGTACCTGACGAGAAACTTCTCCCGGACAAGCGGCACCTCCGGTACCGTGACCCTCACGGTCACCGGTCTCAACCCGTCAACCGTTGACTGGTCCGCAAATCCGCCCTTCACCTTCTACACCGAGCCCGCGGTCCCGACCATACGGGAGCAGATCCCCGGCAGGATCGGCAACCCGATGGTCCACAAGTACAACGAGAGCTGGCAGTCCGATATGACCGATATGCGGGGGGCGTTCCTTGCATCCGATGGTATCGACATGTACAAGAGCGGCGGTATCCTGAACATCAACACCATCGACTATATCTACACCAACCTTGGCTCGTTCGCGGCAGCAGATTACAATCCCGCCAACTACTCGTATACCCTGGACCGGAACAAGCTGGCGCTCAATGACTTCACCTCCGCGGCCTCCTGGTCGGCAATGCTCGGGGACGCACATCCCGAGATGAGAGCAGGCACGGGAAAATATTTCCTGAGCACCGTCGGGCACGACGAACTGGCACAGACAACGCACGTGTACTCGGTCTACCCCGTCATAGCCCTGAAGGCGCCAACCCCGCTGAGCTGGCACAACGCGAGCGGGGGCTATCTCGCGGATGAATATACCTACTTCAAGGGATCCGGCCAGGCCATAAATCTCTATTTCAATGAATCCAGCACGAACCCGGATCTTACCCGTATCCGGAACATCACCTACCTCGTCATCAACCGGACCGCCTCCTATGACATCAGGATGGACATCGATACCGTCAGGCTGGCTCACAATGCCGATACAAAGTGGCAGAACTCCCTGTCTGCCGGGCATACTGTCGACTTCCTGTACCAGGGTCTGGGGAACGATGCTAACCTTCCGTTCGCCTATACCATGACCGCGGTGAACGTACCCGTCCCGGCACCTTCAACCGCGTGGTCAACGATTGCCATAACGCCGGGCTACGGGATATCAGGACATGCCAGGGCAGCCACGGTCACCGTCCCGGCCGGGGCCTTCGAGTCCCTCCGGACCGGCTCGTATGATATCTACCTCATGGGCACAACGGCCAATAACGATGTCGTTGCCCTCGACCAGAGAACGGTCCGGGTTGTCTCATCCTATGAAGCCGGTACCGATATCGGGGTGTTCCGGTCCGGCCAGTGGATCCTGGACTACGGGATTGACCGCGTTGTCGACCGCCGCTTCCAGTACGGTCTCCCGACCGACAAGCCGGTCGTGGGCGACTTCAACAACGACGGGATCACGGATATCGGGGTGTTCCGGTCCGGCCAGTGGATCCTGGACTACGGGATGGACCGGGTAGTCGACCGCCGGCTCCAGTACGGTCTTCCGACCGACAAGCCGGTCGTGGGCGACTTCAACAACGACGGGATCACGGACATCGGGGCATTCCGCTATGGCGAGTGGATCCTGGACTACGGGATGGACCGGGTAGTCGACCGCCGGCTCCGCTACGGTATGGCAAACGATATTCCGCTCGTCGCCGACTTCAACAATGACGGGACAACGGACATCGGGGTCTTCCGGAACGGTCACGGGATCCAGTGGATCCTGGATTACGGCATGGACACGGTTGTCGACCTCCGCTTCCATTACGGTACCCTCGACGACAAGCCGGTCGTGGGCGACTTCAACAATGACGGGATCACAGACATCGGCGTGGTCAGGTCCGGCAAGTGGATCCTGGACTACGGCATGAACATCGTTGTCGATCGCCGGTTCCAGTACGGTCTTCCGACCGATATCCCGCTGGTCGGCGACTTCAACAACGACCGGTAACGGACCATTCATTCCTTTTTTTGATCCGGGGAGATCCTCCCTGACGGTCTAGCGCTTCCGAAGGCCACCACCCTCGCCGCTGGTGTATCCCCCGCGCGGAGGCCAGGACAGACTCGTGGTGCATGTCCGGTCCTCGTAAAAACATCGTTCGGGGGATGGTCCCCCGGCGCCGGCCCTGCCCCTCCGCCGGGGGCGGTTAGGATGCGCCGGGACTCCCGGCACAAAAATCCCTGCCCTGCAGCATACCGCCTGTACGGCACGATCGCACCCGGGACGCCCCGGGCGGCGGAGCCCCCATGGGGATGACGACGTTTTACCAGTATATACTTGTGTCTGATTTTATGTTCTGGAGAAAATCTGTTTCAGGAGATGATCGCCCCCTTGCGCCAGCCCTGCCCCCTTGGGGGCGGGGGCGCTTAAGATGTCTCGGCATTACCGAAATGGGAAATATCTCAATGATTGCGTACCGGTACTACGGCACCATCGCAACCGGGGGATGCCCCGGTGGCGGGGGCGAAGCCGCCGGGAGCGTTAAGAATATTCAATGATTCGCAAAGAGCAGAATTTTCCTGTACAGGAGAAGCACGGACCTGATCTCTTTTTTTTGGATACCAAAATCCCCCCGGTACGAAGAAAATTACCTATAGCCATAATTCCTAATGGTTCCTCACGCAGATGAAAAAGAAGGTCCTTTCCGCTGTGGCTGTGGCTGCATGGCTCATCATCGTTGGCATTTTTATGCTCCTTGCCCGCCGGGTTGACCTTGAAATCTTTTTTGTCCTCTGGCTGATTGGCATTCTCATCATCGTTGAGCTGACAGACACGCGGTTTGTGCATCCTGTCCATCTCCGCTATGTGAAGTACCTGGTTGCCGCGGGGATCATCCTGTTCGGGGGCATCGTGACCGGAAAGGTCCTGGAGATCCTCTCGCTATGAACGCCCGTCTCCGCTACGGGATCCTGGCTGCGTTGGTACTGGGAGTATGCGCAGCACTTGCCCTGTCCGTCACCACCACGGTGATCTATACCCCGGAGAAGGACACCTTCCTCTCCTCCTACCACAACAACATCGAGGTCCTCCGGCACCAGTCCCTCAACAGCACGACGGACGTCCTCCCGCTCATGCAGGACCTTCTCGATTATTCCGGGCCGATCGTCCTTGACGTGCGGATCGACAATATCGACCAGGCACGCCGTGACCTTGAGAGCTTTTCGAAGAACCGGGTTGCGTTCAGAAATCTGGTCGTGAACCTGGATATGAACCAGAGCGAGATGCAGGAGTACGCCGACAGTCTGGCCCTGCAGGATAAAATGTTCCAGGACTTAATCAACTCCTCCGCCTCCTTCGACCAGCTCAGGACCCTGGAGATCCGGTACCGGAATGAGAACAACAAAAACCAGCTGATATCCGTGCAGATGGAAGGAGAGGACCTCCGGAACAGGATCCATGACCTGTACGGCCGGTATGAGAAGGAGACCCGGAAGATCGTCAATACCAGCAGAAAACAGGGCCTTGATACCACGGTGGAGGAGCAGAGCCTCGTGCATTTCCAGGAATATGTCCGGGAGATCGAGGCCGAAAGGACACCCGTTGAGCTCCCGGCCAGCCAGGCCAGCCTCCTGACCCTGGTTCTCAAGCCGGAAAGCGGCAGGTTTGGTGACACCGTAGCATGCAGCGGGTATCTTGTAGCGCCGTCCGGTCTCAGCACACCCGACCGTTCCCGGAAAAATGTGACGGTGCTTGTCGATAATACGCCGTTCTTTTCCTCGCTCACCGATTCCTCGGGCCATTACTCCCTGCAGATCCCCATCGGGCGGATCCGTGCCGGCATGCACGAGGTCCGTGCCGAAACCGCCTCTGCCCGGTCGGAGGTGCGGACCCTGACGGTCCTGCCGGTTGACTCGGTCACGTCCCTGTCCGTCGGAGGCATCACCTCAAAGGGCGGGGTCACCCTGACCGGCAGCGTCATCGCGAACCGGCCGGTGCCGCTGGCCCCGGTCGAGCTGGTCTGGGACGGCGACCATGTCGTCGCGACGACAACGGATAGCTGGGGCGATTTCCGGGAGGTTGTCCGCCTTCCCGCCGGCAGGCACACGGTGATCGCCCGGTTCGCGGGGGACGGGTATCCGATCCATCCCTCGGAAAGTGAGGTGCAGGAGGTCGAGGTATCGATCCTGCAGTCGGCCCTCCCCCCGGATTATTCCTGGCTTCTCCTCCCCCTGGTCATTTTTGCGCTTGTCCTCGTCTTCTCCGGCGGTGCGCTGGTGTACCTCCGGCGCTCCGGCACAGGCCCCTTCCGCTCCTCCCCCCTTCCGGAGCCCGGCGGGGCGGACACAACGGGGCCTGGCACGGAGGAGGAGCGGCTCCCGGGCCTGCCGACCGGGCAGCCCTCCCTGCCGGACGGGGAAAAGACCGTTCCCTCTCCCGAATCCCTGTTCTCGCGCTACCTGCGGATCTGCGAGGGATCCGGCCTGAGCGAGGCTGCCTACGCCGTTTATCACGAATTTTCCGGGCATGTTGCCCGGGACCTCCATGTTGTCCGCCCCGCGAGCCTGACGCCCCTCGAACTCTCCCGGGCCTGCAGAAAAAGGCCGTACTGCGGGACATTCTCCCGGTTCGTCGGGGTCTATGAACGGATACGGTACGGCGGATTCCGGACGCCTGCCGTAAAGGACGCCTTTGAGACCGCACTGGAGGAGACCGAATCCGCGATGGGGCGTGAGGATCATTAGGTCTGCATTCTGGGTGGCGGGACTGGTGCTTCTCGCTGCATCCCTGGTATTTTTTGTCCATCTCTCCTCCAGCAACCGGGAATTCTCCGGGGACAATACCGGCTGGAACGGCACATCCCGCTTTTTCTCTGACCTTGACCGGCACCGCGTCGAACACATCGCCGGACCGGCCCAGTTGTCACTCAGCTGGAGAAACGCAACCCTCCTCATCATCGCGCCTTCCCGCATCCCGACCGGCCCGGAAATTTCCGCGTACCGTTCGTTCCTGGACGCGGGGAATACAATTGTCATCGCGGACGATTTCGGGACGGCAAATGCCATCCTTACGGGTATCGGGAGCACCATATCCGTCCTGCCCGGGAACCTGTCCAGTGTTGACCGTGAATATGCGGACTTCTCCTCCGTCGTGGCCTACCGCGCTGCTGACGCGGGTCCGGTCGAGAACGTCCACAGCATCCTTTTGAACCGTCCTGCAGCCCTTGAGGGGGGGACGCCTCTTATGAGGACGTCAACCCTCAGCTGGATCGATCTGAACGGAGACAGAAGGATCAGCAGAAACGAGGTGCTGGGGGTCTCTGTGGTCATGGCCTCGGATCCTCGCTGGGAGGGAAGGCTGGTTGTCCTCTCCGACCCGAGCATATTTATCAATGCCATGGCGGACGCGGGGCAGGCGCATGACAACCGGCAGCTCATAAGGAACCTGGCAGACCGCGGCGGGCCGCTTCTGATCGATGAGATGAATTCCCGTACCCGTGACGCCGGCGGTCTGGGGGAAATTCTTCATGTAATAAGAACAACAGTCATACTAAAAGTCCTGGTGATCAGCGTCCTATTACTGATCCTTGCATGGGTGTGGAAACGAAGGTTCTCCGAGGTGATCTGAAGTGATGGAAGATGACGGGCAAAAGAAGAGGGTTTTTAAGCTTCAGGCAAACCTCAGCCGGAACGGTTCCGATCGTCCTGTCGTTCTGAAGGGGGTATCTCCGGCGGATGATGCCGGGCAGCAGGAGGGGAGTGCGCCCGTCACCGGGTCCGGTTCAGCCGGCCCGGGGGAGCCTGCGGCCCCCGTCCCTAAAAGAAAGGAGGATCCTTTCGCGGGTCTGCATGAGGCCATCGGGCAGAAAAAGAGGATTGCGGCCGGTGGCGGGACTGATGCCGGCCTCACCGAGGAGGGTGCCGGCCCCGGAACACCGGACGATCCCTTCGCTGACCTGCACGCGGCTCACCGGAAGAAAAAGAGGATCGCCGCCGGTGCCGGGCCCGTACCCGGCCTCACGCGGGCGGGCGCCGATCACGGCCCGGAACCACCGGAGGATCCTTTCACCGCCCTGTATGAGCCTTACGGGCAGCAGGAGGGGAGTGCGGCCGGTGCCGGGTCTGACTCATCCGTCAGGCGGGAAGGTGCCGGTCAGCGCAGTGATATAAAAGAGGCGTCGTTAGCTGACCTGATGGTGGCTGCCCGGCGGGAACAGGCGGTTGCAGAGGTTTCCGAGCTGCATACCGCCATCGACCGGAAACTGGACGATTTTATCGTTGGCAACAACGAGCTCATCGATTTTATTCTCATCGCCCTGCTCAGCGAGGGCCATATCCTGATCGAAGGTACTCCCGGCACCGCCAAGACAACGATTGCCAAATCCATTGCGCTCCTCACCGGTTGCAGTTTCAACCGCATCCAGGGTGCAATCGACCTGCAGCCGGCGGACATGACCGGTGTGCGGATCTTTGACCCGCAGACCCGGGATTTCTCGCTCCGGAAAGGCCCGATCTTTACCAATATCCTGCTTGCGGATGAGATCAACCGCGTCAACCCGAAATCCCAGAGCGCCTTTTTAGAGGCGATGAGCGAGCGGCAGGCAACCGTTGACGGAACGACGATACCGCTTCCCGTCCCGTTCTTTGTTATTGCCACGCAGAACCCGTTTGAATACGAAGGGACATTCCCGCTGATCGAGGCCCAGCGGGACCGGTTCATGATCAGTATCCAGTCTTCGTTTCTGAATCCCGACGAGGAACTGGACATCATCCACCGGATCAATGCCCGGAACCTTGACTGGGAATCGTTCTCCGGTCGTCTTACCCCGCTGATGTCGTCGGAAAAGATCCTGCACCTGATCGCGGTGGTCCAGGACGTCACCATTGAACCGCCGGTCCTCCAGTACATCCGGGACCTGATCATCGCCACGAGGACACATCCCGATGTGAACCTGGGTGTCTCTTCAAGGGCATCGATCGCGCTTGTACGGGGGGGAAAAGCAATGGCGGCCCTTCAGAACCGCACGTATGTCATCCCCGATGACATCAAACGGATTGCTCCGGCGATCCTCAGCCACCGCATCATCCTCAGCCGGGAAGCTGAGATCGGGGGCCTGACGCGCCACCAGGTACTTGAGGAGATCCTGACAAAAGTCGAGGTGCTCTAGAGTTTTGACGCTCAGACAATGTGCCCGGGGCATAGGCCTGCTTGCGATCCTGCTGATCGCGGTTGCCGGTATTCTCGATGACCCCGCGGTGTTTTTTGCCGGCGTATCGCTTGTCGCGGGGCTGCTCGTGTGCTATGCACGGTTTTTACACCATGTCCACGCTGCGTCAGGTTCGGTTGTTGTACAGCGATCCGCCGGACGGAGCTATGTCCTCAAAGGCGCGACAATCCGGGTTGTAACCTCAATAACCCTCCCGGTGCCTCCCCGCATGCAGGTGACGGCGAGAGAGGTGCTCCCCCCCGCGCTGGCAGTCCAGGACGGAACAACATCCCTGGAAATTCCGGCGTCACCGGGGCCGCATTCCCTGTCCTACCGGATCACGCCGGTTGTTCATGGAGAAGTCCTGTTCCCCGGGATCTGCCTGGAATTCCGGGATCCTTTTTTTGAGACGGCGATCGACCTGAGATGTGAACCCTGCAGCGGCCCGCTGCTCACCGTTCAGCCGGTCGGGTCAATGGTGTCTTCCTCCTCCGGCGCCGGCGGGACGATGGAGATCGAGAAGATAAGTCCTTTGCGGGGGGCCGGTATCCGGTCCCTGCGCGAATATTATACCGGGGACAATATCCGCAACATTGACTGGAAACTCTCTGCCAAGTTCGGCAAGCTCTATATCCGTGAATATACGGGCATCGTGAATATTCCGCTCCTTATTGTCATCGACCTCCCCTGGTCCGGTCTCCCCGGTTCAGCGGGGGATCTGGATCGCATGGTGTCTTCAGTTGTTGGTGTTGCAGAGCGTTCTGTCATGACCAGACGGTCTGTTTCCCTGCTCTTCGTGTCCGGCCCCAATGTCCTCGAGTTCCTTGCCGGCGAACGGGACCTTCAGCACTGCATGTCCCGTATCCGGGAGTGGATGCACCCGGTGGAACGCACGGTCCACCAGTACCGCACCCGTGACCGCTCCGATCTGCGGCTGCAGGTCAGCGCCCTTGATGCCCGGATGCAGGAGAACAGCCCGTTTACGGCGTTTTATGCCGGGTTGAAGAGACGGTATCTCACGGTAGTAGCCAGCCAGAAACCCACGGTGTTTGCCGGGCAGCTGAACCGGATATTCTCCGGGCTTGTCGTGGAGGAACTTTTTCTCTTTACCCTCGGAACCGGGGATACCACGCACATCCGGCAGATCATCCGGCAGGCCGCCATGCTGAAGATCCGGGTGCACCTCCGCACACCGGCCGTAGGTACTGATGCATGCGAACCATCCTTCTGGGGCCGGCAGGGTGCCGAGACGCTGGAGGCGTTTGTATGACAACGATACCTCCCCGCTCCTTGTTCCTTGCCATCCTGTTCCTTGGCGTGACCGGCATGTCTGTCCTGGTTCCCTCCCCGCTCTCGTACCTTCCTTTCCTCCTCACCCTCCTGCTGGGCGGCGTTCTCTTCCTGTCACGGGACCGGCCGGACCGGTTCTTTTATGTGGCCTGTGCCGCCCAGCCCCTCATCATTGCCTGCGGCCTTGCAAACATCTGGGCGGGCCTCTTTGCGGTCTGGATGACCGGCGGCATGGTGGCCGGGATGCTGGACCGGCTCTCCTCCCGGCAGGACCTGCTCTTCCTGCTTCTCTTCTTTGGAATCACCCTCGTTCTTGCCGGCCTCGTCCAGCTCGCCAACCATGTTCTGCCGCTCCTCGTGGTCCTGGGGGCTGGACTTGCTCTTGCCCTTGTGGTCCTGATTCTTCGTGACTACCAGTTCAGGCAACACTGTGCCGGAGCCCCCCCATGAACCTTCCCCGTCTCCCCGCAAACCCGTACTACCGGGCATCCCTGGTCCTGATCCTCAGTGCGGTCATCCTTGTCAGCGTTGCCGTCCTGACGGACCGGTACGACCTGACCAGTGCTGCGCTGGTCCTCGCAGCCCTTACGTGCCTGATCACCGGGATCTTCCTCTCCCTGCTGTCAACATCCGAACCGCTCGATACCCGGTACGTAAGCCTGCTCTCCGTGCAGGGCTGTATCAATCTCTGCCGGGTTGCCGCGGATATGGGAATGACGGGGCAGGCCCATCTGGTCCCGGCAGGAAAAAAGGGAATGACCTCAACCATGCAGTTTATCCCGGTATCGGATTACGATGGCTCGCCCCTCTCACCGGACACCTTTGTTGACGGGACAACCACCGCGGGGCTGCTCGTCCCGCCGTCCGGGTACCCGCTCCTCCTTGAGCTGAAGGGAGCAAACCAGCTCGTCATCCCCGGAGATGAGGCCGCACTCCCCGTGCTCCTCAACGAGGTGATGACGGACGTCCTCGGGGTAGCAGAGCGGGTCACGGTCATCCGGGAGGGTTTTACGGCGAGCGTGACTTTGGAAGGGTTCCGTCTCATCAGCGGGTGCCAGGTCATGGTTGCCGAATCCCCGGTCTGCTGCACGATGAATCCCTGCCCGGTCTGCAGCGTTATTGCCTGTATCCTTGCCGAGGAAACCGGATACGTCGTCAGAACGGAACGGTGCTCTCATGACCGCGAGCAGCGGACGGTTACGGCAATTTTCACCCTGACGGACTGATCCGCACACGATACGGACATTTTTAAAAATACCCGCCCTGCCGGAAGGCATCCTGCCCGTACTAGGTAATTTTGGGTAACGTGCTGGTAAAACACCAAAAATACATGTATCTGGTCGACGTGAAAATGTTTTTATAAAAATGAACTAAAATAGACTGTGAAACCGTTATTTTCATGAAAAATTTTTCGGTTCTGGAGAAATCCTCGTTTCAAATGATGATTGCTCCCCCTTGCGCCATCCCTGCCCCCATCGCGGGCTCATGGCGCATTGCGATGCCCCGGCATTACCTTAACTGGAAATATCTCAATGAATGCGTACGGTTACTACGGCACCATCGCAACCGGGGGATATTCAAAGGCTTTCTCCCGTGCCAGAAAATGAACCTATATTCCAGAGAAATCATTGATAAAACCCGGACGCTCTTCCGGGCTTTGTCCCCGCACGCCAGAGGCTGCCCCCATTCACGATAACGATGCATGAGCGGTACCATAACCCGGGACATCACCCAGAGCCCTGTCTCCCAACGGGAGTCAACCTGGCGCAAGAGGGGGTATTGTATCACGAAAAAAGGATTTTTCCGGAGCACTTTTTTTTCGTTTGTCTGCACAACGATTTATGCAATATCATGGATGATGATGGATGAAAACATCCTTTGTTTCAGGTTTTGATATTGAGTAAAATTTTCATTATCTGTGATAAATGCAAACCTGTTCAGCTGGTGGACGGTAACCACGAATTCCCCGGTATATGCTTGTGGATAACGGCCGGCGGGCAATGTGACGTCAAACGATGAAGCCTTCGCATTGCCGGTGCTGAATTCCTGATAATTTCCCACATAATTTGTTGCATACAAATCCGGATACATCTTGCGGAACTCATCTTTGACCCATGCGAAACTTGGTACAACAATGAAATTTCCATTCAGTTGATCCAGAAAATCCTGGGTAAAGGCTACAAATTTTATAGTGCCATCGGGACTCGTGAACGTCACAATCCGCGAGGGGCTCTTGAAGAGGGTATCATCCTTATAAAAACTAAAAGGGCCGATTGATTTCATCTCATCTTTATAACATACCTGATAATATGCCTGTTCGGTATCAACCTCATTCCTGCAGTAGTAGGGGGTGTACGTTGAAGTTGTAATTTTCCATGTTGAAGGGTAATCAACACTAAAATCTCTGTTGGAATATTGTACGAATGTAATTTTGGATACATCTGCGGGATCTGCCCGGGGAGCGGGGGTTGCTGCGGGAGGATTGGTATAATCGGGTTTCAGGGTAATGAGCGGAGTTGCATTCGCGGAAGGGAGAGACGGTGCAAGGAGAGATGCCGTGGGTATCGGGAGAGATGTCGCGGGTATCAGTGATGGGGGTTTATTTTCCGTCTGACTCGTGCACCCTGCAGTTAAAATGATGGCTGCACATAAAACAATAAGAAAGATTCCGCCATGGTTTTTCATAGTGTATCAGATGATAGTAAGCGTTCTTAATCATTTTCTTTTTATTATGTGGATCAGCGGATAAACGATCCCTTCTGCCGGAACATGCCAGCCAGAGGACGGATAGAGAGCCATAGTATCATAATCCACAATCAGGAGATATCCATGCGCATAGAATGAACTTTCCGTTCATTCCTTTGTATAATCGCTGCATTCCGGCCCCGCATCCGGAGTGGCTGCATCTTTCATGGTTGCTATCCATGGCAGATGCATACATCTTGTGGCAGGGTAAAAGCAGCCAGATAACGAACAGGGTTATTTTTCTTAATAACCATCTTTTTACGTCCCACAATGTAATCACACGGGCCAGAGATCTTTAAAAAAAAGTATGTCCAAAGAATTCATTTCCTTCTCTCACGGACGCTCCCGGGCTCCCCCCCCGCTGCAGTGGCGCCCTAGGTGCGATGATGTCGTATTACCTGTACATAAAAAATTGTCAAATTTTCTGCTCTGGAGAAATCCTTTGAATATTTCTTACGCTCTCGGGCGCATGCTGGCATGCCCCCGCCGCTGTGGCAGCCGCCGGTAGGATTGTGCGGTATTACCTGTACGCAATCATTGAGATATTTCCCATTCAGGAAATACCGAGGCATCGCACTGCGCACTGAGCCTCCGATGGGGGCAGGGATGGCGCAAGGGGGGGCGATCAAATCAATGAACAGAGCATTTCAACAGAGATGAAAAGGGCTCTGGAGAAAACCTCGTCTTATGGTGTCAGTGACCCTCTGTGGTAATTAT
>ERZ795055.2537-NODE-2537-length-13750-cov-39.377875_pt1 | contig 13750 bp, 13 predicted proteins | sample MGYA00375139_ERZ795055 | MGnify/ENA primary metagenome ERZ795055 (study PRJEB30184, sample SAMN05720283) | anaerobic digester metagenome | isolation source: active sludge of municipal wastewater-treating anaerobic digesters | place: USA | collected 2015-01-23 ...
AACTATTTCCCCTTAACATCGGACAATAGTTGGACCTATGAAGTAGAAGGACAAACCACAGATTTTGATAATTTATATGTTGGAGATGAAATAATTTTAAACAATAAATCCTACCAACAAATGAAGACGACGGATGTTCCTTTTGGATTTTATTCGTCGCTTTTGAGAGATAACGGCCTTAGAAATGAGGGCCAAAAGTTACTCTTAACCGGCACACTTGCCTTAGATTTAGGCGTTGATATTCCGTTGGATTTTGCTCTTGAAGACTTTATTCTAATTAATAATGATGCTACTTCTAATGAAGTAATGTCTACAAAATCAGGTACAATTTCTCAAGATTTAAATGGAACTCCAATTACTATTGATTACACCATTAAATCTACAGCTCTTGAAACGCTGCCTAGTTTTACAACTTCTAAAAATGTGACTTACACTGATGTGAAAAAAGTTAACTTTGTTATAAATGTAGAAGTGACCACTATACAGACAATTCCGGGTACAAACATAACCATACCAATTCCTATTTTAAACAGTCAGGATGTTTTGACTGCTACACATTATTATGCTCAAGATATTGGAATGGTCTATTCAAATAACCAAATTTCTTATTCATTAGCCATCAATCCGGCGGATTTTGGTTTAGACATTCCTCAAACAAGCTCTCAGTCTCAAAACGAATTCTTAGACTCGTACACGGTGAATTAACATACTTTAACGTGCAATTACAAGATTTAACTCTTTTCGGGGTTACCTTTGCAGTAGTAATAAAATTTACATACTATGAAAAAATTATTTTTATCGGCCCTTATATTAGTTGGGTTTACATTTAGTGCAGATGCTCAGGAAATTTCAAAAAATGCATTAGGATTACGTTTAGGAAGCAATGATGGTTTTGGTGCTGAAATATCCTATCAAAGAAAATTATCCAATTCTACTCGTTTAGAGTTTGATCTTGGTTTAAGAAATTCTGACAATGATGATGCTTTTAAAATTGTTGGTTTACACCAATGGGTTTGGACAATTGAAAAACGTTTTCAATGGTATGCAGGACTTGGTGCAGGATTAGGAACTTGGACTAACAATGACAAAAATCATGAATATGAAGATGGTGCCTTTTTATTAATGGCCGGTGATATTGGTATTGAATACAATTTTGATATACCGTTGTTACTTTCTTTGGATTTCAGACCTGAACTTTATTTCGGAAATAATTACAGAAATGACAATTATGGTTCTGACATCGCTTTGAGTATAAGATACCAGTTCTAATTCAATCAATATAAATTAAAATGCCCTCTTAGTGTCTTACTATCGAGGGTATTTTTAATTAGGATAGTTTTTATTTTATAATGATATTTTTTTTAGAATTTATTTTTACTATTGCCAAAGGATTTGTCATTACAGATGTAGCCATTCCTTTGGGTTCATTTTCTTTGATGGTTATGACAATATCATTTTCCATTTCTTCTATATTTTCGATAGTGAAATAATATCCTCCGGAACTTTTTGTCCCCATGTTTAACAATAAAAAGTTACACGTATAAATATCCGCTGCTTTTATTTTTTTCTTTAAATCAGCATCGTTCAAAAGCATTTTAAATTCTTTTGGTTCTGAAATAATTTCAAAAAATTTAAAATTTGCTCCACCTTGATCCTCTTGTTTTAAGATTTCATAAAGTGGTAATTTATCCGCATTATTTGTTTTTGAGGCACAAGAAAACAATACAATACTTATAATCAAGAAGGCAATTATTTTTTTCATCTTAGTTTGATTCTGTTTTAAATTGTTCTTGAATGGCTTTTTCATAAATTGCTTCATAAAGTGGTAATATTTTTGCAATATCAAATCGTTCGGCAACAGTATAAGCATTTTTCTTGAAACTAGCTAAGTTGGTTTCATTTTCTAAAATACGAACTGCATTTTCCGCCATCGAATCTATATCACCCACATTGCTTAAATATCCTGAAAATCCGTCCACATTCACTTCCGGTAAACCGCCGGTATTACTTGAAATTACCGGAACACTACAAGCCATGGCTTCTAAAGCTGCCAATCCAAAACTTTCCGTCTCAGAAGGCAATAAAAACAAATCAGAAAAACACAAAATTTTATCAATCTCATTACTGTTTCCAAAAAAGATAACTTTATTTGCTATCCCTAATTCTTCACAAAGTAATTCCGCTTTTTCTTTTTCCGGTCCATCCCCTACCATCATTAATTTTGATGGAATTTGTTGTTGGATTTTGTGGAATATTTTTATGATATCAGGAATGCGTTTCACTTTTCGAAAATTACTGATATGGGTGATAATTTTTTCTGAATCTGTTGCCATCAAAGAACGGTAACACGGAGCTCCTTCCTCTAACTTTGTTTTCTCCAATTCAATAAAATTTGGAATAACTTCAATTTCTTTGGTGATATTAAACAACTTGTAGGTTTCATCTTTCAAACTTTGAGAAACAGAAGTCACTACATCCGATTTATTAATACTGAAACTAACGGCAGGTTTATAAAACGGGTGATTCCCTACTAAAGTAATATCGGTTCCATGCAAAGTAGTAACCATAGGAATATAAATACCCTCATCTTTCAACATTTGCTTAGCCATGTAACCGGCATAGGCGTGTGGGATAGCATAATGCACATGCATTAATTCGATTTTATGCAACTTAACCATATCAACTAATTTACTGGAAAGAGCCAATTCATAAGGTTGATAATGAAAAAGCGGGTATTCCGGAACATTAACCTCGTGGTAATGCACATTTGGATTCAATAAAGCCAATCGCACGGGTTGACGGTACGTGATAAAATGTATCTCATGTCCACGATGAGCCAATTTAAGTCCTAATTCAGTGGCTACTACTCCACTCCCACCAAAAGTAGGATAACAAACTATAGCTATTTTCATGCAATTTAATTAGATTAACAAATCTACTATTTTTCAGAGCAGATTTTGGTAAGAATTCGTTAAAATTAAAATTTCAAAGCCTTACACCAATTCAAAAACGGTTGTGTTTTTTACCTCCCCAATCATGAAAGAACTGTGTGTACTGCCAATGTGGTTTAACGTGGTTAATTTTGTTATCATAAATTCACGGTACTCTTCCATGTTTCCCACACATATTTTCAGAATATAATCGTAATCACCACTCACGTGAAAACATTCCAAAACTTCGTGCAGTTTGACTACTTCACTTTCAAAGTCGGATATGTACTCTCGGGTATGTTGCACCAATTTGACATGGCAAAAAACCACAAATCCTTTGTTAATTTTTGAACGGTTTAAAAGAGCAACATATTGTTGAATTATGCCTAAACGTTCCATTTTTTTTATACGTTCATATACCGCTGTTACAGATAAATTGAGCAATAGTGAAAGCTCTTTTGTTGTTTGTTTGGTATCCGTTTGAAGTAACGAAAGTAATTTTTTGTCAATTTTATCGAGTTCCATAATTAAAGAGTTAGGTTTTAAAAAATCTATTCAAATAAAAAACAACAGACAAATATAGTCATTAAAACTATTTAAATTAAATATAATAGTTAAATAATCTAAATTTTAATCTATATATTGTTTTAAATTCTAATATTTCTGTATTTTGTAATGTATATTAAAAAACATCAAAATGAAACCAACTGATTTTAATGCTGCCAATCAAATTCAAGATTTACAATATTTTGGAGAATTTGGAGGCGTGAATCCCTCCATTTCAGACAGTTCAACCTATACTTTCTTGTCTGCTAAAACAATGTTTGACACCTTTGAAGGAAATGCTGAGGGATGCTATTTGTATTCGCGTCATTCTTCTCCAATGAATTTATATTTAGGCAAAGCTTTAGCGGCCATGGAAGGAACGGAAAGTGCTAATGTGGCTGCTTCCGGAATGGGTGCTATTACCCCTGTTTTAATGCAATTGTGCAATGCCGAAGACGAAATTGTTTCAAGTAGAACAATTTATGGTGGAACCTATGCCTTTATGAAAAATATGATGCCTCGATGGAATATTAAAACACATTTTGTAGACATCACTAAACTAGACATTGTCGAGGCAGCTATTAATCAGAATACAAAGGTTATATATTGTGAAACGGTAAGTAACCCTTTATTAGAAGTAGCAGACATTGAAGGGCTCGCCAAAATTGCTAAAAAGCACAATTTAAAATTAGTGGTTGACAATACCTTTTCACCACTTTCCGTTGCTCCTGCACAATTAGGTGCAGATATTGTTATCCATAGTTTAACAAAATTTATCAATGGAAGCAGTGATACAGTTGGTGGAGTGGTTTGTGCTTCTCAAGAATTTATCAATGCGTTGAAAAATGTAAACAGTGGTGCGAGTATGTTATTTGGGCCAACAATGGATAGTTTACGTTCTGCCAGTATTTTAAAAAACTTAAGAACCTTACATATCCGAATGAAACAACACAGTTACAATACACACTATTTAGCTGAAAAATTTGAAAAAGATGGTTTGAAAGTAGTTTATCCCGGATTAAAAAGTCACCCTAGTTATGAACTTTATGCTTCAATGATAAATAAAGAATATGGATTTGGTGGCATGATGACTTTGGATGTGGGCTCATTGGACAAAGCCAACGAATTAATGGAGTTAATGCAAAACAGAAACCTTGGTTATTTAGCAGTAAGTTTAGGCTTTTACAAAACATTGTTCAGTGCACCGGGAACTTCTACTTCCTCTGAAATTCCAATTGAAGAACAGAAAGAAATGGGCTTATCAGACGGATTAATTCGATTTTCAATTGGATTGGATAATGATATCGAACGAACTTATCAAAAGATGAAAGCGTGTATGATAGAACTGGGAGTTTTGAATAAATAAAAATACATTTTAAGTAAATATAATCCGATTCAACTCAGAATCGGATTTTTTTATTAAAATTCAAAATTCAAAAAAAATAGTATATTGCATCCACAAACAAACTACATGGAAAGTCAAGATATTAAATCACAAGACCCGAAAGACGAACAACTTATTGAAAATAAGGAACTTTCTATTTTCGAAGCATTAATTCCTATCTTACTTTTAATAGCTATTTTAGCCTATAATGTTTATGCTTATGGTGACAGTGCTACTGCTGGTCCGAATCAATTTGCATTAATTATCGGTGGAGCAATTGCGGCAATAGTTGGGTTTCTAAATAAAGTTTCCTATCAAGCCATGATGGAAGAAATTGCCAAAAACGTAAAATCTACTGCAGGGGCCATTTTAATATTATTGATGGTGGGGGCACTTTCAGGAACATGGTTAATTAGTGGTGTTATTCCGACTATGATTTATTATGGTTTACAAATTTTACACCCTGCCATTTTTCTTCCGGCTTGTTTAATCATTTGTTCTGTAATTTCAATTGCGACTGGAAGCTCTTGGACAACTTCAGCAACAGTTGGAATTGCTCTGATTGGCATTGGTTCAACAATCGGAATGCCGCTTGGAATGGTTGCCGGAGCTGTAGTTTCGGGAGCTTATTTTGGTGACAAATTATCACCATTGTCCGATACAACAAATTTAGCACCGGCTATGGCTGGAACAGATTTGTTTACGCACATTCGTTATATGACAATTACCACTGTACCAACTATGATTATTACATTATTACTTTTTATTTTTTTGGGTTTAGCTCAAACAACTAATGGTTCAGGTGATAATTCAGCAACGCTAACATCAATCAAAGATGCCTTTACCATCACACCTTGGTTGTTTTTGGTTCCGGGAATTGTCATAATTTTAATCATCAAAAAAACAGAACCGCTTATTGCCTTATTAATAGGAACCTTATTAGGAGGTGTTTTTGCACTTATTTTCCAACCGGAATTAGTAGCAAAAATTGGCGGAAGTAATCATTTATCTTTTGTTTCCGGATATAAAGGTGTTATGAATGCTATCACCGTTGAAACTTCGGTTGAAACCACTAATCAAATGCTCTCTGATTTATTTTCAGCTAAAGGGATGAAAGGAATGATGAGTACGATTTGGCTAATTCTTTGTGCTATGGTATTTGGTGGTGTAATGGAGGCTATTGGTGCATTAACTCGAATTACAGATTCTTTATTAAAACTGTTCCACACTACTTTTGGCTTATTTGCCAGTACTGTTGCCAGTTGTTTAGCATTAAACCTTACAGCTTCGGATCAGTATTTAGCAATAGTAGTTCCCGGAAAAATGTTTGCTAAAGCCTATCAAGATAAAGGTTTAGCTCCTGAAAATTTAAGCAGAACTTTAGAAGATTCCGGAACAGTTACATCTGCATTAATTCCTTGGAATACTTGTGGAGCCTATCAATCCGGAGTGTTAGGCGTTTCAACTATTTCATATCTCCCCTATGCTTTCTTTAATATAATCAGTCCATTTATGACTTTGCTATTTGCTGCCTTTAATATTAAAATAAAGCAGTTAACAACTAAATAAGATTTACTTTCAAAAATTATCTAAAACTACTTTTATCGGCAGTTTTTGTTATTTAATATAACTTTAACTACTATTGATTCCATATTGTTTTAGTATGATAATTACGAATAATGAATTAATAATTACTTAAAATTACAGAGTAACTAATTTTAAGCCATTATCATCGTAAGCATCAGTAAAACTAATACTTCTATACTAAAAAGGAATGACTAATATCATAGATTACTCTTCTGTAAAGTACTAAATTTGCAACTGAAATTAACATTTAAAATAAAAATAATTATGTCATTAGTAGGTAAAAAATTTCCAAACATTACAGTAGATGCCATTTCTGAAATGGGTGATAATTTAAGAATCAATGTGCTTGATGAAGCCGTAAAAAACAACAAAAAAGTAATTTTATTTTGGTACCCAAAAGATTTCACTTTTGTATGTCCAACAGAATTACATGCCTTTCAAACTGCTTTACCGGAATTTGAAAAAAGAAATACCGTTGTTATTGGTGCTTCTTGTGACACAAACGAAGTTCATTTTGCTTGGTTAAATACCGCTAAAAATAATGGCGGAATTGAAGGAGTAACTTATCCAATTCTTGCAGATACAACACGGAATTTATCATCGGCTTTAGGCATCTTAGATATTGAAGTTGGTGAATATAACGAGGAATCTGATTCCTATTTAATTGACGGATCAAATGTTACTTACAGAGCTACTTACTTAATTGATGAAACCGGTAAAATTTTCCATGAAAGTGTAAACGATATGCCATTAGGAAGAAATGTAAATGAATATTTACGTTTAATCGATGCTTACACACACGTTCAAACTAAAGGAGAAGTATGTCCGGCTAACTGGGAAGAAGGTAAAGATGCTATGGTCGCAGACCGTTTAAGCACAGCTGCTTATTTAAGTCAAAACTAATACAATTTCAAACACAATAAAAAGAATCAGTTTTTGATTTTTGATATTGAAATTTTAAAAACATAAAATATGTTAATCGATTTAAACGAAGATACGCTTCAAGATTTAGTGACAACTAACAACAAAGTAGTCGTTCAATATTCTGCTTCTTGGTGTGGAAATTGCCGAATCATGAAACCTAAATTCAAAAAATTAGCTTCAGAAAATGATGCTATTACGTTTGTTTTGGTAGATGCTGAAAATTCTCCTGAATCAAGAAAATTAGCTAATGTTTCTAATTTGCCCACGTTTGCAACATTTGTAAACGGAGAATTGGTGAATCAAACACAAACCAACAAAGCCGAGGTATTAGCTGAATTGGTTTCTGAAATTTCTGCAAACTAATGAAACTACCGGTAATAAAACACTTAACCCAGTTTATTGAAGATAACGACCAAGATTATCTTGTAGAAACCATTGAAGTTTTAGAAGCTTTAACAGAAATTCCATCCTTAAAAGAAGAAGAGTTGGACGTTATTGGAGAATTAATTTCCAATATGTATGGAGCGTTAGAGGTTCAGAAATCTATTCAAAACGGAATGGATAAAAAAGAAGCTTTGAACGGGTTTATGAAACGGGTTTTAGGTTCAATAGACAAATAATTTCCAAACAAATACCTTTATAAAACGCTTCCTTCGGGTGGCGTTTTTTTTGTTGCGAAAATCCACTAAAAGATTACTAAAATTTTCATACTTTTGAACACTAATTAAATAACAATTATGGCATCAATTACTTTAGGAGGAAATCCTATTCATACGCAAGGAGAACTACCAAAAGCGGGCTCAAAAGCACCTGATTTCAATTTAATAAAAACAGATTTATCTTCCACATCTTTAAGTGATTATGCAGGAAGCAAATTAGTTTTAAATATTTTTCCGAGTATTGATACCGGAGTTTGTGCTACATCAGTCCGAACATTCAATCAAAAAGCGAGTTCTTTAGAAAACACAAAAGTTTTATGTATTTCCAGAGATTTACCATTTGCTCAAAAACGATTTTGTGGGGCTGAAGGATTAGAAAATGTTGAAAATTTATCCGATTTTAAAACCGGAAGTTTTGGTGATGCTTATGGATTAACAATTGTTGACGGACCATTAGCCGGTCTACATTCAAGAGTTGTTATTGTTCTTGACGAAAATGGAATGGTTACTTATGCCGAACAAGTTCCTGAAATTGCTCAAGAGCCAAATTATGAGTTGGCTTTAGCTGCATTATAATTCGAATATGGAATTTCAAAAAGACACTACCCTTTTCACCGGACGCCTAAAAAGTATGGTTTTTGCTCTAAAAGGAGCTTACAAATTGGTTACAACAGAGCACAGCGTGATGGTTCAGTTTTCAATCGGTATTATTATTACTATTGCCGGTTTTTATTTTGAAATTACCAAAACAGAATGGCTTTTGCAAACGTTAGCAATCGGATTAGTTTTGTCCATTGAAGGATTAAATACAGCCGTTGAAAAAATAGCTGATTTTATTCATCCGGAATTCCATGAACGAATAGGTTTCATTAAAGATATTGCAGCAGGTGCCGTTTTTTTTGCAGCTATGACTGCTATTGTAATTGGTGCTATCATATATTTTCCGTATGTTACAACTTTAGTATAACTAAATTTAAATAATTACTTTTACAGCAAATCAGACAGTTTTTAAATGGCTAAATCATCAACGACAAGTTCTGCAAAATCAGAAACAGATAAGGAAACAAAAAAATCCTGGAAGTTTACCAAACAACACAAATTTTTGTTTGGTTGTTTTTTGGTTTTATTTTCTGTTGCTCTTTTTCTTTCGATGATTTCTTTCTTTATTTATTGGAAAGAAGACCAAAGTGCCATAACCAGTTTAACTAACCGTTCAGTTGAAGTTCATAATTGGTTAGGAAAAATTGGTGCTTATATTGCCGACTTCTTTCTTTATAAAGGATTTGGTATTGCTTCCTTTTTATTAGTCCGACTTTTCTTTTTATCCGGAATTTATATGATTTTGAGTTTACCACTCAAAAAGCTCAAAAATGTTTGGTTTTGGGATTTATTTGCCATGGTTAATTTTTCATTACTTTTTGGCTTCTTTTCAAATTACATTCCTGAACTAGGCGGTGTTATTGGTTTTGAAATGAATTCCTTGATTCAGGATTTTATGGGAAAACCGGGAACTTTGTTAGTTTTAGTTTTCAGTTTTTTAATTTATTTGATTTTTAAAGTCAATGTTTCCCCTGAAACTTTTCAAAAATTGTTCGAACGGAAGAAAAAAGAAATTAAGGAAGATTTAGCCGATGCAAAAAGTGCTTTTGATCAACCTTTACCCACCAATACTAAAGAAGAAGAAGAAGTTGAAGAAGGTGTAATTTCTATGAAACCAACTTCTGTCTTTGAAATCAATAAAGAAGCTTTAAAACCAACCATTGAACATGCTTCAGAAATCAATTTAGAGCCAAAAGTAAAAACATTAGATCCATTGCCCCATTCAGTTCCAAGAGAGCCTGAAATCATCCATACCGATGATGAACAATTTGTGATTGAAAAAGCACCTGAGGAAGAACAGTTAGAAGAAAACCTTGCCGCTCGTTTAGTAGCCGATTTTGGTGAGTTTGATCCAACTTTAGAACTTTCTAAATATAAATTTCCAACCCTAGATTTATTAAAAGATTACGGTTCAGCCGGAATCACCATTAACCAGGAAGAGTTAGAAGAAAATAAAAATCGAATTGTTGAAACACTTCGAAATTATAAAATTGATATCGCTCAAATCAAAGCAACCGTTGGACCATCAGTAACTTTATATGAAATTGTTCCTGAAGCTGGTGTTCGTATTTCTAAAATTAAAAGTTTAGAAGATGATATTGCTTTATCACTCTCTGCCTTAGGAATTCGTATTATTGCTCCAATTCCAGGCAAAGGAACCATTGGTATTGAAGTGCCAAATAAAAATCCTACTATGGTTCCGATGAAATCGGTTTTGTCTTCTCAACGTTTTCAGGAAGCCGAAATGGAATTACCGATTGCTTTAGGAAAAACAATTTCTAATGAAACTTTTGTGGTCGATTTAGCTAAGATGCCTCACCTTTTGATGGCTGGAGCCACCGGACAAGGAAAATCTGTAGGTTTGAATGCTGTACTTACCTCCTTATTGTATAAAAAACATCCGGCGGAAGTAAAATTTGTTTTGGTTGACCCTAAAAAAGTAGAGTTGACTTTGTTTAACAAAATCGAACGCCATTATTTAGCTAAATTACCGGATACTTCCGATGCTATTATTACCGATAACACGAAAGTTATCAATACCTTAAATTCCCTTTGTATTGAAATGGATAACCGCTATACTTTGCTGAAGGATGCAATGGTGAGAAATATCAAAGAATACAACGAAAAATTTAAAAACAGAAAATTAAATCCAAACGAAGGACATCGTTTTCTACCCTATATTGTTTTAGTAGTGGATGAATTTGCCGATTTAATTATGACTGCCGGAAAAGAAGTGGAAACACCTATTGCCCGTTTGGCACAATTAGCACGAGCAATTGGTATTCACTTAATCATCGCTACTCAAAGACCGTCTGTGAATGTGATTACCGGTTTAATCAAAGCTAATTTCCCTGCGAGAATTGCTTTTAGAGTTACCTCAAAAATTGATTCAAGAACTATTTTAGACACGCAAGGAGCTGATCAATTGATTGGTCGTGGCGATATGCTCTATTCCAACGGAAATGATTTAGTTCGGGTGCAATGTGCTTTTGTAGACACACCGGAAGTAGAACGTATCACAGAATATATCGGTTCACAAAAAGCTTATCCAAATGCATATCTTCTTCCGGAGTATGTGGGAGAAGAGAATGGCACAATGCTTGATATAGATATATCTGAACGTGATTCAATGTTTAGAGAAGCTGCAGAAGTGATCGTAATTGCTCAACAAGGCTCTGCTTCTTTATTACAACGAAAATTAAAATTAGGTTACAATCGAGCCGGTCGCTTAATAGATCAATTAGAAGCCGCTGGAATAGTTGGTCAGTTTGAAGGAAGTAAAGCACGTGCCGTCAATATTCCTGATTTGAATTCGTTAAATGAATTTTTTAATAATGAACAAAATAATGCTTAAAATGAAAAATCTTATTTGGATTTCTATTTTTTTTATCTCTACAATTACCTCTTTTAGTCAAGAAAAAAAAGCCAAAGATTTACTTGACGAAGTAACCGCCAAAGTTAAAAGCTACGAAAATATAGCCATTGATTTTAAATATTCTCTTCAAAACACCAAAGAAAATATCAACCAAGACAGCAAAGGAAATGTAGTGCTCAAAGGAAATTTATATTATTTAAATTTTATGGGTGTTACCAAAATTTTTGATGGCAAAAAGACCTATACTATTGTTCCTGAAGATGAAGAAATCACCATTTCTAAAGTGGATGACAAAGATGAAAACGCGATAACTCCCTCTAAAATGTTAACTTTTTTTAATAATGGTTATAAGTATTATTGGGATATTTTACAAGATGTAAAAGGACGTAAAATTCAATACATCAAACTGGTGCCAATCAGTTCGAAAGACCAACGAAAAGAAATACTTTTAGGGATCGATGTGCAAACAAAACATATCTATAACTTAATTGAAATGGGTAAAAACGGCACCAAAACTACCCTCACTGTTAATTCTTTCAAAACCAATCAACCGGTATCAAAAAATCAGTTTACCTTTGACGAGACTAAATACAAAGGTTACTACATCAATAGAATAGACTAATTCTGAGGTGAAAATACTGGATCGCTATATACTGACTTCGTTTCTGAGTACATTTGCTACGGTATTTGTAATCCTTTTTTTTATCTTTATTTTACAGGGAATTTGGCTCTTCATTGCTGATTTAGCCGGGAAAGATTTAGATACTTATTTAATTATAAAGTTCTTATTATTTTATTCGCCTAAGGTTGTACCCTTAGTTTTACCACTTTCTGTTTTATTGTCCTCCATCATGACCTTCGGAAATTTTGCCGAAAACTATGAGTTTGCTGCCATGAAAGCTTCCGGAATTTCTTTAAAAAGAGCAATGTATTCCTTAGCAATTTTTATATCCGGACTAAGTTTTGTTGCTTTTTTGTTTGCCAATAATATCATTCCACAAGCAGAATATGAATTTGTAAACCTACGAAAAACAATTGTTCAGCAAAAGCCATCGATGGCCATAGCGGAAGGTCAATTCAGCAAAATTGGTAGTTACAACATTAAAGTAAGCAAGAAACACGGAGAAAATAACAATCTTTTAGATGACATTACCATTCACCGTCTTTCAAATTTTGGTGTAGGAGCAAATGTAATTATCAAAGCTAAAAATGGCGAACTTATTGGGGATGAAAAAACAAATTTCCTTCAATTGATTCTCTACAACGGTAATTATTACGAAGATATTCAACCTAAAAATTTTGAAGACAAAAAGAAATTACCTTTTGCAAAAAGTTCCTTCAAAAAATACATTATTAATTTTGATTTAGCTCCGTTGCAAAAAACGGATATGAATACGGATGAAATCACCAATACCAATACAATGCTAAATGTCAATGAATTGGTTTATACAATCGATTCATTAGAAACAAAAAAAGAAAAAGATATTGTATCTTATACAGAAAATATTCACCAACGAATTGGATTAGTAAATTCCAAGCTTGTTGACAAACCAAAAATTAAAGATACCATCATTGCAGACTTAACTTCCATCTTAAAACCTTATCAAGTTGTTCAAATTCTTGAATTTGCAAAAGGAAGTGTTACCAACACAAAATATTCAATTGATGGTTCACAATATGAATTTACCGGAAAAATAAAAAATATTAATAATCATTGGTTAGCTTTATTTGACAAGTTTGTTATTGCTTATGCATGTTTATTAATGTTTTTTATTGGGGCTCCTATAGGAGCTATTATCAGAAAAGGAGGATTAGGACTCCCAATAGTTTTTGCCATGGTAGTATTCATTATTTACCATTTTATCAATGTATTTGGTAAAAAAGTGGCTCAAGAAAATGGAATTCCTCCCTTTTTAGGTTCATGGATGTCTTCCATCATCCTCACTCCTTTCGCTGTTTTATTAACCTACAGAGCTACAAATGATATTGGATTAATGCTTAATTTTGATTGGATTACAATACCATTTCAAAAATTATTTGCTCCAAAAGATAATGAAGAAGGCATACTATCAGAAACAATTGTAAATTTAGATGCCCTAAAAATAGATGAAGATGAAGAATTTGAAAAATTAAATCACTACACGGATGATTCACTCATCAATATTGTAAAAAATTCTAAACAGTTTAATTATTCAAGCGATTTTAGAAATAAAGCCTTAAAAATATTATCTAATCGTGGCATTAC
>ERZ795055.2538-NODE-2538-length-13749-cov-4.905068_pt1 | contig 13749 bp, 10 predicted proteins | sample MGYA00375139_ERZ795055 | MGnify/ENA primary metagenome ERZ795055 (study PRJEB30184, sample SAMN05720283) | anaerobic digester metagenome | isolation source: active sludge of municipal wastewater-treating anaerobic digesters | place: USA | collected 2015-01-23 ...
CCTCGGGCTCGCCAAGCTTCCGCATCACCGAGAGCAACACGCCTCCGGTAAGCTGCGGCACCGCTTCAGGGCAATGGTCGAGCAGCGCGCCCACAAGCTACACAGCCACGAGCGGCGCCCACACACTCTACGCCTGGGTGTGCGACGCTGCTGGAAATGTCAGCGCTGCCGCTGCACCCCAAAGCCTATGCGTCGACCTCGTCGCCCCCACGGTGTCGCTGTTCCAAACCGCCGACACTCCCACCAGCTCCCCGGACGTCGGCCTCTTTGTGTTACACGTCACCGATGACTGCGGGGTCGCCAAGTATCGGCTCGACGCCACCTATACGACACCGGTCGCCGACGATTTTACCAGCCTCTATCTGCCAGGCTATGCCAGCAGCTATCTCCCCGACACTGTCACCATTGCCGTCAACCCCCTCGGCGCCCATAACATCTACGCCTGGCTGTTGGACAACGTCGGCCATATCAGCGCCGCGGCCGCTGTCACCGTGACGCTCGTGGGCGTTGAAACAGATGTGGTGCCCCCCGAAGCGGGCCACCTACGCATAGGCCCCGACATTGCCTCCGCAAGCAGCGGAGACTTTGTCGTCGTCTGGCAAGACGGCACCGGAGGCAGTGCCGACATCCTAGGCCGGCGATTCAACGCGAGTGGCAGCCCGCAGGCGGCCGCAACTACTATGACCAGCACGACCCTAGGAGGCCAAAGCAGTCCACACCTGAGCGCTGGGCCCAACGACGATTACGTGCTGGCCTTTCAAGACGGGCTAAGCAACATGCGCGCTCGCTTTCTGCATAACGATCTGAGCCCCTATGGCAATGACATCCTCCTTACCACCACCGCAGCCGCGGCCGACATAGCCTTCGCCCGTGGTGCAGTGACCGGAGCGGGTGCACGACCGGCTGATGCGGTCGCGGTTTGGGAAGACAACCTTGATTTCAGCGTGTGGGTGGCGCGCCCGCGTTCCGATGGCTCAATGTTAGAACTCCCCTTTCAAGTTGGCACGGGCGCGGGCGTCAGCGTCGCCGCCAACAGCTCTGGCGCCTTTGCCATTGCCTGGTCGGACGGCCCCCATGTCTATTTGACGCAATACACTTTGGATGGTGGTGGTGCGCTGGTGCCCGGTGTCACGCAGTCGGTAGATGCGACCACAGGAGATGATCTCTGCAATGCCGCCGACGTTGCCATGTTGCCCGGGGGAGGTGCCGTGGTGACCTGGCTGATGCTGCGATCCACGCCGAGCGCACTTGTCGAAGTACAGGCATCGATCGTCGCGAGCAGCGGCACCGTGTTAAACAGGGCGCTCACGGTGGCAAGCTTGGTCCCGACCATGCAAAACCCCACGGGGTTGGGCCCCCCCGCAGTCACCACTGGCTCCGGCGACGGTGGTTTCGTCATAGCCTGGACCAGCCCCGACGTCACAGGCGACCCGCAACCGATGTTAGTGCAAACCCAAACGTTTGATTCGAACGGGGCACCCGTAACACTCACCAGGCAGCTGAACAAAACGACCAGCTATTCGAGTTGGGTGCGCGTGACGACGCTGGGCCAAGCGGGCGTTGTGGTGTGGGATACGAACGATGCCAATGGCTCGCTGCATTTTCGCCGCTTGATGTTCGACACCTGCGGTTCAGGATGCTGAGGTGCCCCCCCCAACAGATAGCCAGGCCGAGGTCACGTCCTGCGCTAGGAAATCAATGGACAGCAGGAATGCGGGCTACAAATCGAGCGCTTGTCCTGCCCCAAGCTCCACCACCGTGCCATTCTTCTTCACGAACACCGCAAGCGTGGACGGGTTAAAGACACTCAGGCCATCAGCCGAGAACTGTAGCCCCCGCACTGCGAGCAAGTAATCCGTCAAGTCGGCGGCGCTGACGTACCAGGTGTCGTCGCGATTGCCCAACACACCGCACAGCGACTCCATGTAATCCCAACTGTTGTTGGGCTGATTGCCATCCAACTCCCAGCTGTGCCCCCAAATGAACAACACCCCCATCTCGGCGACACCGCGCACGACGAAGTTCTGCGCCAAGTCCCAAGCTGCGCTGTGATGGGCACTGCCGCGCCAAAGCAAAAAGTCTCCGGGCAACCGAAAATCGTTGGTCGACGGCACCACGCGCCCGTAGCGAAGGCCCCAGCCAGGCAACAAGTCCAACAATAACTGGTTGTACGAACCAAAGGGATACGACAGCCCGCGCATCGGATAGCCAAACAAAGCTTCCAGAGCAGTTTTATCGCCCAGGATTTCGTCTTCGAGCTGAGCCTGGTTCATCGTTTCGACGTTCGGATGGGTGCGCGAGTGCACTGAAACTTCGTGGCCGGCATACACGGCCACCGCCTCGTCGGCGTGCACTTTGTCGGCATTGGCCATGAGCCCGGAGTTTAAATGGAAGCTGCCTTTGATGCCGTGCGCGTTGAAAATCTGGATGAGCGGCTTGTCTTGCTGGTTGCCGTCATCAAAGCTCATCACCAAGGCTTTGTACTTGCCACCCGGGTAGGCGCAGCATGTCATCCGCTCAGGCGCCACGTCCCAAAAATCACCATCGTCAAACCAGCCTTCGGGCTTGGCCCAGTACAGGTCAGCTGTTTGCGGCGCGCCGCCCGCGTTGAATAGCAAATGGCTGGCGGTTTGCCCGGCCAGTGAAGCCACATACCAGCCGTTCCCCTCGTCGACCATTGCGGGCCCTGGCCAAGTGCTCCCCAGATTGTCGGGTAGGCTGTTCCAATAATGCAGGTGAGCGCTGGCCCAGTTGTTAGGCTTCTTGAAGTGCACAATCATTCCGCCCTTGACGGTGTAGGTGGCCGAAACCTCCTCAGAGGGTGTCTTGTGCGGTGAGATGGCAATGGCGCGCACAGTCATTGTAGCTCCCGCGGGGGCGACCAAGATCGGCCCACTGTACAACAACGAGCTAGGCGTGGGTTCTGTATTGTCCACCGTGTAGCGCAGCTCGGTGTTGGTTTCGTAGGCAAACAGCTTCACGAGGCTGCCATAGGCTACACTTCCGGAGGCTGGCGAAATCACTGGCGCCCAGCTCTGCTGCATCGCGGTGTCGGTGTCACCAGCAGCCGCATCGGCGGGTGCTGGGTCGGCTTCGGAGCTGGTACACGCGACAAGTAGCAAGAGCGGCACGAGCCGATAGGCATGAAACGTGACCATCATCGTGTCTCCCTGCCCGACCAAGGGGTGAACGCACCCCCCACCTTCTCAAACCTGCACGGCATCCTGGTATGCAGCGGTCAACTCGATATCGCGAGTGTGGGCAATCCCATCCTGGTCAAGGTAAGCGCCGTTTTTCGGGTCGGTAGCCCACGCTTGCCATTCCGGATTGGTGTGCTGAATGATCACGTGCGGCACGGCATCCACCAAGCCCGTGGCAAAACCACGGTGACGCGGATCGCCGGTAGGATTCACGTAAGCGCGATTGGCAGCCTCGACCTTTTGAAACTCGGCCACGTCCAGCTTGTGCAGGTGGTGCAAAAGCCCAGAGGCAAACTCGGCACAGTTAACGCCATGGCTAACTTCGAGCTTTGCGGCCTGGTACTTGGCATTGCCAGCGGCCAACGCGGCGTCGCGCGGAATCAGCCACAGCGCGCGGATTTGGTTACGAAACGCCGTGCCAAAATTCGGGTCGCCCGGCTTGACGCGGGTTTTCTTACCCTGGCTGAAACAACCCATCGTCGGGTCGGTGGCGTCCATCTGCATCAGCTGACCGCCCAGCCCATCGGCAGAAACCGGCGCCAAGCAAAAGGGATGATTGAACTCGTTGTGCATCGCGATGCCCACAATCGCGTAGCCATGGTCGGCGGCGAACTCGTTTAACGCCTTGTAAAACTCCTTGGCCTGCGCAGAGTTGGGGTCGGCTACAAAAATCGAATCATCCCGGAAGTTCTGGCTCCCAAGCTCCGGGAAGCGATCTTTCAAGCCTTCGGCAGTACCAAACGCCACGGTGGGCAAGCCGCACGAACGAGCAATGTCGCGGCAGAGTTGAGCGGCGGTTGCTTGGGTGAGCGAAACCTTGGCCGACGGGACACTGGCCGGAGTCACGGCCGCCACGCTGTGCACGGCGGCGGTGCGCGGGTTTGGCATCGACGTGAACTTGTTGGCCACACCAGCCGGCATCAGCGAATCCGTTGAAGTAACTGTGCCACTCTGCTGCTTGACGAGCACCGGAGCCAGGTGCGTGGCGCTTACCTGCGTGTCCACGACAGTCGGAGTCGGTCGAGTGACTTGGCGAGAGCTAACAGTGACGACCATCGGCAAACCTCGTGGCGTAGAGCCGTTGCACGTCTCCCCCTAGGTATCGCCAGGGGGGGACCTTGGTTGCGTCAATTGTTGTGTGCGAAATGGGGTGCTAATTCTATGAAAAAACTAGGGATTTTTAGAACCAGGCCTAAGGCAGCGGCTTGGCTCGACAATTGAGGCTGCCACCTTCGCGCAGACTGGCTGCGGTCGAGGCGGCGCTGGGACCGAAGTAGAGACGCACCGGCTCACTTGTTACTCGGGCCACCGCACTCAAGAAGGCTAGCTCCGCCCACGGTTCGCCCCCCGTCGTGATAAAATAGCGACCCCCTGCACGACTGGTGCCCGCCTCGCCGTTCATGAAATTCATCGCATCGACAGTTGGGTCCGACGGGTCTACAAACCGTGCGGGCACTCGCACGACATGATAACCCAGTTGTTCAAGATCGCTCGCCGCCCGCGTCTCGCCGCGCGCGCGCAATTCACTCTGACTCTTCATGGCTGCCAGATGCTGTTCTAGCGTCCGGCCAGCTTGCAGCCATTGCTGCGTTTCGACCTTGTACGTGGCCAGAGCAGCAGCGTTGGCCCCCTGGGCAGGCACCTTCGGACGCTTAGCCGCGTGCGCCGCCGTCAAAGCCTCCCGTTGCAGCTTGAATGCCTCGCGCGCGTCGTTCAACAACACAACGCCGGGCTCCCAAAAGGCCATGGCCATATCCAGGTGAAAGTCGCCCGGTTGCTCAATGATCTGCAGTGCCGACCGGGCCACCCCCAAGTCGTGTGCAATTGCGTCCAAGGCCTTATCCCGGTTGGCTGCCACGTCGACGCCACCCGGCAAGAGCGCCGTGGTCATCGCCACGGTGTCGGCCCCTACCAGAGCCCGCAACTCACCATGGTTGTTTTGGCCAACCACGACGTTGCCACCTTCCACATAAGCAAGCCCAAACTCGTACTGCCCCCCCAAAGCCCGAGCAAAAGCCGCCCCCAAGATGGGCGAGGCCCCCTCGTTACCAGCAAACTGGAAGGCGAAAGCGTGCTCCGGATAGGCACGCATCAACGCCTGAATGCCAACCTCCGTCGTGGGCAGCTCCACCGTGGCCGAAGGGTTGGCGCGCCGAATCCTGTCGACAAGCTGCGTGGCGACGGCCAAACGCTCCAACGGACTGTGAGCCTCACCTGGCTTTGCTTCCCCGACGCCGGCCGAACCCGCCGTCAGTACTGGAGGCAACACCATGCTGCCGTCCTGCCTCACGTGCATAAAATCCTCGGTCCAAACGCGCGCATCCGGAACCTCGGCCAACACCAGGTTCTGCAAACCTTCGCTCTGCGCAAGTTTGGTGAGGCGTGCGAAATCCTCGGGGGTCGCCATTACCGCAACAGCAAAACCCTCGCGCGCACCAATCCGCGCCATCTGCAGTACGTAGTCATTCTCGAAATCCCGGCCGGTGGTACCCATCAAGTAGGCCGATGGTGAACCAGCAAAACTCTCGTACATCGGACCGGCCGCGGGTGGATTCGACTTAAGGTTGCCCGCTCCGAGTTGCCGCCGCTGCTCATCGGCGCGTTTCAACTGGGCCAGGCTGTCGCGCAGGAGCCCATCTAACTGCACCTGATCGCCACCACGCAACACGGGCCCCAAACCGGCATAGCGACCCAACGCCACCGCTCCCGGTGCAGGCGCAGCCTCCCCACCCCCTAAGCCCACAACGCGCAGGCCGCCAATCAATGGGCGTATCGTCAAGCTCTCGCGCTCGACGCTGCTAACCACGTGCTCGGGATGTGCAGGGGTTGGCGCTGGCGCCGTTGGCTTGGCCAGATTCTCGGAGGAACCGCGGGCGACACTATCAATGGGTGGTCGAAGACCAGTCGCTTGGGCACTCTTGGCTGGCTTCAGCGGCGCCCGCGACACCTCGGCCGCACCATTAGAACCGGCGGCTTCCAGGTGGGCCCGCTGCCAGGACTCGTTCTTGACGCCTAACCCCATCGTGCACCTAGCCTAGTATCCCGCCCACAACCTGCCGCGTTCGAGATGTTTGTAACCTACCACAATCTGTCGGCGACGGGCTAACTTCCGTGTGCGAGCCGCTGTTCACGGGGTTTGGCGAAAGCAGTGGGGACGGTGGTCAAGGGCGCTCAGGCAGGCAAACGACAATGAGGCTACTCGCGCGGCGGCATCACCAACGCTTCGCCTTCGGTCACCACGACGCCGTCCTGATTGGTGGCGGTGGTCTTTAAGCGCAAACGCTTATTTTCAATAATTTCAATAACTTCCACTTCGGCGGTGATGGTGTCACCGATGCGCACGGGGGCGGTAAACTTGAGCTGCTGGCCCATGTAGATGGTGCCGGTGCCCGGCAGCTTCATCCCCAACACGGCCGAAATGAATCCCGCGGTGAGCATGCCATGGGCAATGCGGCCGCCGAAGCGGGTGGTTTTGGCCCAGGCTTCGTTCACGTGTGCCGGGTTCAGGTCACCGGTGATGCCTGCGAATAAGTACACATCGCTTTCGCTCACGGTTTTACTCATCGAAGCTTTGTCACCAACTTTAAAACGCATCTGACATACTCCTTCGAAGGACGACGGACGTCCGGTTCAGCCGTAACGGAACTGAATGCCAAATGTGGCTTTCGGATATTCCCAGGTGATGGCGCCCTTCACGGGGCAGATCACGCGGCAGGTACCGCACTCCAAGCAGCCGGCGTAATCGAACTTCACGGCGCCAGCTTCCAGCTTGTAAAGTAAGGCCGGGCAGGCCCATGTGCACGGCTTGGTCGCACAGGTGGCACACAACTCGGCGTTCAAACGAATATGGGCGTGCTCTTCGTCTACCTGGAACTTGTCGATGCCCAAGCGGTCTTCAATGGTCAGCGTCTTGCTCACAGCGCTCGTCCTCCACGCAGGCCGTCCTTGGCCACCTGCCACAAGCTCGCGCGCCCCTTCAGCGCCTCACGCGCCAAAGTCACGGCGTGTTTGGGTGGCGTCGTGCCATCCACGGTGAACAGGCGGCGCAGCATATCGGTAGCCACCTTTGGGTAGGCCCCAAACATCCGGGGCGTTGAGCCGATAAAATGCGGCGCGTGTTTGTAGAACTCCAAATCCCTGAGCACAAAGCTCTGCTTCAGACGCGTTAGGTAATTCTTGAGCTCAGCCTTGCCAAAATCGTTCTTGGCTTTGGCAGCAATCAGCGTCTCGGCAGCATGCATCCCCGAGGCCATTGCGAAGTCCATGCCGCGCACGGCGTAGCCTAGGTTCAACACAAAGCCCGCGGCGTCGCCCGCCACCAGAATGCCGTCCCCTACCACCTCGGGCATCATCGCCACACCGCCCTCGGGCACCAGGTGCGCCGAGTACTCCACCATGCGCCCACCCGCGATGAGCGGCGCCACGGCAGGATGGGCCTCAAATGCCGCCATCAGCGCCGCTGGCTCTACTTTCTTCTCCAGCATGCCGGCCACGGTCAGGACGATGCCCAACGAAATCGTGTCTCGGTTGGTGTACAAAAAGCCGCCACCCGCGAGCCCCTGCGTGACCTCGCCCACAAACAGCTGGGCTGCGCCTTCACCTGGGGCCACGTGAAAACGCTCCTCGATGACATTGGCAGGCAGCTCGAACGTGGCTTTGACGCCAGTGGCCACGTGGTGAGGATCAAGCTCACCCACTTTGAGGCTCGCTTGCCTGGGCAACAAGCAGTTGGCCCCTTCGGCCACAATCACCGCATGCGCGGGCATCTCGTCCTCACCGCAGCGCACGCCCACGACTTTGCCGTCTTTGATGAGCAGCTCGTCCACCTTTACGCCGGTGGCTAGCATCGCGCCTGCGGCTTCAGCCTGCGCTGCGAGCCAAGCGTCCAAACGCGTGCGCAACACGGTGTACGAGTTGTCGGCAAACTCGGGGCTCGCCATCTCCATCGTCACCGTACTCGACCCCGACATCATCGAGATGAGTTCGCGCGTCACCCGCCGCTCCAGCGGCGCCTCCTGGTGGTTTTCGGGACACAACGTCTTGAGCGCGTGGGTGTACAAACGGCCGCCGGTCATGTTCTTGACGCCGGCCGCACTCCCCCGCTCGATCAGCACCACTTGCAATCCGGCCCGGGCCAGCACCAAGGCTGCCGCAGCACCAGCGGGACCGGCCCCTACGACGATGACGTCCATCGCGTCGTCAGACATGATCGCTCCTTACCGCCCAAGCTTGGTGAGCTCGTCGATGAGTGTGGGCAACGCGGTTTCGAGCGCGGCGACCAAACCCACGTCGGCGTGTTCAAAAATCGGCGCCTTTTCATCCTTGTTGATGGCCACAACCAACTTGCTGTCGCGCATGCCGGCCAGGTGTTGCACTTGGCCCGACAGGCCCAACGCCAGGTAGAGCTGCGGCGCGATCTTGCGCCCCGAGATGCCGATGTAGGTCTCTTCTGGGAGCCACTGGAGGTCTTCGGCCACCGGGCGCGTGCAGCCCACCGCACCGCCCAACTTGCTTGCAACTTGTTGAACCGCAGCGAGATCTTCCTTCTTGCTCAAACCGCGCCCCACGCCCACCACCACGGTCGCCCCCGCAATGTCGGCGCCGGTCTGTGCACGTGCCTTGCGAGCGGTGATGGTCACCCGAGCATCGACAGGCACGTTCACTTCGCGGATCGAGGTCCCTCTGGTGTTGGCCGCCGGTGCCGCAAAGGTGCGTGGTGAAATCGTGAGCAGTTGCAAAGGCCCCGTGAACGCTTGCGTGCTGACGCCACCGCCACCGTAAACGATCCGTTCAAACTCGGCGTGGCCATCGGCCTGCACCCGCAATGCTGTGGCACATGAGCCCAATGCGGCGCCCAAGTGTGCGGCCACCTGCGCGGCCAAGTCGCGGGCCCGAAGGGTCGCGCCAAACAACACCAAGTTGGGCTGCGCGTCGCGCATCAGCTCCGAAAGCGTTACCGCGGCGGCTTCGAGCGGTTGATTCTCAGCAAGCTTAAGCCACAACGCCTCATCAGCGCCGTGTGCCAGCGCCGCCTCTGCAGCGGTGCGATCTTGAAGCGCCACGGCTGTCACCGTACCCGGCTTGGCGTCGGCTAAGCGCCGCGCCTCCCCAGTGAGCTCCAGCAAAGTCGCGGTTTGCTCTGAAATGACCCAAATCTTCGACATGGTGCGTTCCTTTCCGCGCGTTACGACAGGGCGCTGACCAGCTGTTGTGCGAGCTCCGCGACGTTTTGCACTCGCAGTTTCTTGCGATTGGAGAGCGGCGCTTTCACGGCCAAGGTCGAAAGCCGCGGCGTCAACTCAGCCGTGCCAAAGCCCAGTGCCTTGGCGTCCAATACAACCTGCGGCTTCTTGGCGGCGCCCATCACCTGCTTCAGGCCGGGGATACGCGGTTTGTTCAGGTCGGGCAGCACGGTGACAACCACTGGCAGCTGCGCACGCACGACTTCTACGCCTTCTTCCAGCTTGCGCTCGCAAATGACGTGGTCGCCGTCGAGGGTGAGCTTGTTGACGTAGCTGATGCACGGCACGCGCAGCAGCGCCGCCATGCGCGGCCCCACTTGTTGCGCGTACTGATCGCCCGAGCCTTCACCACACAGAATCAGATCGTAGGCAGATAGCGTCCGAACTGCCGCGGCCAAGCCCAGCGCCGTGGTATGCGCATCGGCCGCTTGCAGCGTTGGGTCCATCGCCAAAATGACGCTGTTCGGCCCACGTGACAGGGCATCTTTGGCCGATGCTTTGATTTCTGGGCCGCCTAACGACACGGCCGTGATCGTGCCGCCGTGCTTCTCGGTGATGAGCGCGGCTTCTTCGAGCGCGTTGCGATCATACTCGCTGATCTTGCGCCCGGCGTTGTCCAAGTTGAGGGCGCCGCCCGGACCCACGCGCAAGTCGGCTTCGTCCAGCACCCATTTGTAGCAAACGATTACGTTGGGCATCGGGTTCTCCTATGACACAGCTCGCGCGGGGGCCGCGCCACCGACCTTGGTTCGGTGACAAAGCCCGTAACCGGCGAACGCGTTGTGGGTTAGGCCAGGGCCTTCGCGGCGATGACCATGCGCTGCACCTCGGAGGTGCCTTCATAGATTTCGGTGATCTTGGCGTCGCGCATCAGGCGCTCAGCCACGGTGCCCTTGATGTAGCCCAAGCCGCCGTGGATCTGCACCGCCTTCACCGATTGCTGCATCGCGGTTTCTGACGCAAACAGCTTGGCCATCGCCGCCTCTTTGCTAAACGGCTTACCTTCGTCCTTCAGCGCGGCAGCGTGGTACACCAAGTGGCGCGCGGCCTGCACCTGAGTGGCCATGTCGGCGATGTAGAACTGAATCGCTTGGTTGGCCGCGATCGGCTTGCCAAACTGCTGGCGATCCTTGGCCCACTTCACCGAGGAATCAAGCGCAGCTTGGGCAATGCCCAACGCCTGCGCGGCAATACCGATGCGGCCGCCATCGAGCGTGGCCATGGCAATCTTGAAGCCTTCGCCCTCTTTGCCAATCAGGTTTTGCTTTGGCACGCGCGCGTCTTTAAACAGGATCTCGGTGGTGTGCGCCGCCCGGATACCCATCTTGTGCTCGTGCTTGCCTACTGACACGCCGGGGAAGTTGCGTTCAACGATGAAAGCGCTGATCCCCTTGGTGCCCTTGCTCTTATCGGTCATCGCAAAGACGATGTAGACGTCGGCCTTGTCACCGTTGGTGATAAACACCTTCGAGCCATCGATGATGTAATGGTCACCTTGTAGCGTGGCCACGGTCGTCTCGATGCGGCATCGGTGCCAGCGCCAGCCTCGGTGAGGCAGAAGGCGCCCAGCTTCTTACCAGCGCACAGGTCGGGGAGGTAGCGACGTTTCTGTTCGTCGGTGCCGAACTGGTTGATGGGACCCGTGCCCAACGACACGTGCGCCGACAGAATGACGCCGGTCGCTGCACAGGCACGGGAAATCTCTTCGACGGCCAGCACGTAAGTGAGGTAGTCCGCGCCGCCGCCGCCAAACTCCTCGGCGAACGGGATGCCCATAAAACCGAGGTCGGCCATCTGTTTCACGGAGGCTTCGGGCCAGGTGGCGTTCTCGTCCAGCTCAGCGGCAATCGGTGCGCAAACGGTGGTGGCAAATTCGCGGGCCGAGTTACGAACCAGTTCTTGTTCTTCCGTCAGGTGGAACATCGCGTCACTCCTCGTCGTTCCCCCCAAAAGTAGCTGCCATGGCGCACCGCCCCTCAGCACGCCGCCTGTTCACGCTCCCAGTTATCGCACGAGCTATTGTGCTTTGCAATAAAAATCGTGAATTAAGTATCAGATACACAAGTCCTCGAAAAATCAGAGAAACGGGATAGACTCCGGGCGACTTCACGAATCTTGCGAGATCTAGGCTGATTTCGTGGTTATGATACCGATTCTTAACTAGCTGATTTTATTACAGCACGCCCCATCAGACGCTGACCCTAGGCCATATGTCGTGTAATTTTTCTCGATTAAATGGTGCGGTCGCGCACTGGCCAAGGCGGCGTCAGCCTCACGTGCCCACGGCGCGGCTCCAAACAGGGCGTGGTGCGCGGGCTACTATTCAGGTAGGTCCGCCCGCCAGGCCCAGTTCGGCATCGCGTTACGAATGAAGGCCACGCCGCCTTCAAACGCCACGGGTGGCGAACGGTGTCGGTAGTCGGGCAAGGTTTCGACATAAGGCTCCATGGCGGTGATCACCGAACGCTCGGTGGTCACGAGGTCGTAGCGCCGCAACCAGGGCTTGGTGGGCATTTCGACGAAACCACAGAAGTAGACGGAGTTGCCATGAATAGCCGGTGCGCAGTGCTCACCGGCTTCTGCATTGGAGTCGAAAATACTTGAACCGCCGCTCCAGGTCCCGGTGCTGCTGTTGATGGTGTACAGCCCCACCAGGTAGCGCGTAGATGCTGCCCATCCCCGCCCAAGTACCACCACGTCATGGTCGATGGCCGGCGCGCGGAAGCGCTCGTTACCAGCCGAAATGGTGATTCTCACGGGCTCGGCCCCGACTGCACCGGTGAAGTCGTAGGCCACAACGTCATAACAGCCATCTTTGTAGCTGCCGGTGTCCACGGTGCAGGAGGGCAGGTCTTTATTGTAGTGCAAATACACAAGCTGCTCGCCGGACATGTAGGGGCTCGCAGCCAGCGTATCGATCAACACCGGCGTGCCGAGCGAGGCCACACCGTTCCCATCCACCTCTTTGCGTACCAGATACAGATCACCGTAGTCGTAGGTGTCACCGAAGGTGCTGGTTGGAAAGGTCTGCGGTGCTTGCAAACCCGCGTAGGTGTTCCAGGGTGCCCACACCGGGTTGTCGATCCAGGCCAAGTAGGGCGTGGCGCGGCCGCTCTTCAGATCTTGGCTGCGATGGTTCAACACCGGCGCCACCGGGTTGATCGCCGGCACTTCCACCATGGTATCGTTCAAGCGCGTGAACAATTTGCGGCCGCCGGTGCTGTTTTCGAGCCAGGTTACCCAGGTATCGCCCGCGCCGTCATTCCAGACGCTGGTTGAGCCTTTTTCGGCAGGACTGTCACTTAGTTTGGTTAATCCCATTGGGTCGAGCACATACGCCGTGCTTTGGCCCGAGGGCGTCAGTTGCACAAACGCAAAGGCCTTGCCATTCCCAGAGGCCGACAGTTGCGCTTGGGTTAGGCCGGCCGGCGGTGCCGCCAGCGGTTTGAACTCGCGCATCGACAGCAGATCGACATCGGCCGTGAGGAACTCGCCACCGTTGCTGGTCTGCCACACTGACGACAAGTGACTCAGGTAGTTGTCGGAGCCATTCACCAAATCGATCCGCTTGGCGGTAGGAATCCGCCGCAGGCCCGGGCCAATGGCGTCGCCCAACAGCGGTCGTTGATACAGTTCGTAACTGGAGGGCACGCTCGTGACATCGCTGAGTGCCGTGTAGAACAGGCTCTTCACGCCTGGATAGGTGAGGTTACGACGCACCGCGGGAACATCGTCCACGGCAAACACGTCGCCGGTGTTTAGGTCGAGCGCGTGCACCTCGCCGGGGTTGCCCGCCACGACACCGGTGTCAAAAATGACCTGGTCGCCGTGCAGTTGCACCGCGGGTGCGACCGGCCGCGCAAACTCCCAATACCAATTGCGGCAGTCGACGATGTCCGAATCGTCGCAAACGACGTGTTGTAAGCCCAGGGGCACTTTATGGCGAAAGCTCAAGTCAGTGCTACCGGTGCCGCTGCGCTCGTAGGCGTACAGGTAGTAGCGGACCGCGAGTTTGGATTGCGTGCCCGGGATCTCCTCGCGACTGCGGCCCACAAACACCAACCAGCGGGCATTCAACTTCGGGTCAAAGTGATCGTTCGTGGTGTCGGCCATCCCCTGGGGCGCAGGTAGCACGACCTTTTGCGCATCATTGGCTACCGTCACATTGCTCAAGAAGATGTCATACCCCTTCTCGCAGGTGTTGCCAGTGCAGGTGCCCGCCATCGCTCCTGGGCCGTACAGCACCGTGGTTTGGTCGCGGTTGTCGGCAAACGCCACCACCTGGTCGAAAATCGCGGGGCTCTTCT
>ERZ795055.2550-NODE-2550-length-13727-cov-5.409816_pt1 | contig 13727 bp, 6 predicted proteins | sample MGYA00375139_ERZ795055 | MGnify/ENA primary metagenome ERZ795055 (study PRJEB30184, sample SAMN05720283) | anaerobic digester metagenome | isolation source: active sludge of municipal wastewater-treating anaerobic digesters | place: USA | collected 2015-01-23 ...
CCTTTACGCATCTCAGCAGCCTTTTCATCATTCATCGCGCCGGCTGCACCAACAACCTGCGCCAGATCTACCTGTATGCCATGATGCTGGACGACGGCCTGATCCTGCCGGGGATGCTTGTGAAGGATGTGCCGGTAGAAATCGGCAACTTCAGACCCGTGAACTACAGCAAGGCTTTCAGCGGCGCCATCCCCGCACGGCAGGCGCTGGCACGGTCGCTCAACATCCCGGCGGTGCTGATGCTCCGCGACTACGGCACGGCGCGCTTCTGCGACCGGATGCGCAGTATGGGTATGGGTACCCTCGAACGCCCTGCTTCGCACTACGGACTGTCGGTGATCCTGGGAGGTGCAGAAACCCGGTTGTGGGAACTCTGCGGCATGTATGCCTCCCTCGGCCGGATGTTGCTCACTTTTAGCAAAACCGACGGGCACTACCGGAAGGGAGATGTGAGAGCACCCATCCTGCTGGCCGACGCGTTGGAGCAAATCAAGTCCGACCCTCAGAAAGAGCTCAACAAGCCCGACAAACTTCATGCGTCGTCGGTGTGGCTGACCTTTGAAGCCATGAAGCAGGTAGCCCGGCCCGATGAGGAGGCCAATTGGATGTGGTTCTCGTCGATGCCGGTAATTGCCTGGAAAACAGGCACCTCTTTCGGAAACCGGGATGCATGGGCCATTGGTGTAAGCCCCGGGTATGTAGTAGGTGTGTGGGCCGGTAATGCCAATGGCGAAGGAAGACCCGGCCTTACCGGAACCACCTGTGCAGCCCCCGTGCTGTTCGACGTCTTCAGCCGGCTGCCACGCAGTGCATGGTTCGATACCCCCTGGGATGATATGGTGCCTGCCGTTGTCTGCAGGCAAAGCGGACACCCCGCCGGCCCGAATTGTACCGATACCGATACCCTGTTCATCCCGGATGTGAACCTGCAGGTACCACCCTGCCCGTACCACCAGCTGGTCCATCTCGACCCGTCAGGAAAATTCAGGGTCAATGCCTCCTGCGTCAGCACCTTCGAAATGGTACCACAGAGCTGGTTTGTACTGCCTCCGCTGATGGAGTTCTACTACAAACCCCTCAATCCCTTCTACCGTTCACTCCCGCCCTGGCGCCCCGATTGCCAGTCGGATGCCGAAAGCAGGCCTTCCATTGAGGTGGTATATCCGGTTGACCTCGGGGAAATTATCATTCCGACAGATATCTCCGGCAAAAAGGAAAAAGTGATTTTCGAGGTGGCGCACCGCCTGAAAAACAGCACCGTGTACTGGTACCTCGACGATTCCTTCATCGGTATCACACAGGGGGAACATAAATTCGGGCTCAACCCCGCACCCGGCTGGCATACCCTGGCTCTCACCGATCAGGAAGGAAACAGGACCCAGCGCAGATTCAGGATTGCCGAACCCCGTAAAGGGCGGTGATCTGCCGGATCAATGCACCTCTTTGCCCGGAACCAGGAATTTGTCACCGGTTTCACGGATGAGTTGCTCCTTCCACCAGTCAGGGAATTCAGGGTTCTTCGGAGACAGGGGAAAATCCCACCGGTTGCGTTTAAACACCCCGTTCTCCTCCTGCTTGACATTGCCATCCAGGTACTTCACCAGCAGGAAGTTACCAAATTCCCGCCACTCCTTCACCAGGTCATTGGCCAGGCTATGCGAGAACTGGGTCAGTAACTCCCTGGCCATCAGGGTGTCTTTCTGCAGGAGACTCATGGCGGCCACGTCCATGGCCGGGACCCATACTTCATAACGCTCTTCATACCCCTGCTGCTTCTTCCTGATATCTCCGATGCACCGGTCGTAAAACAGGTACGCCAGATGTGCCACCCGGTTGAAGGTCCAGAAGGCCGATTCGTCGGAATAGGTCAACAGATCGGCGGTGCCTTCGGCATAAGGTTCCGGCACCGAAAGCATCCCGCAGTAAAAGGGCACATGCACGGAAAATTCGGCGGCATCCACCCCGTACCAGAATACCCCGCCAATGGGGTCGGGCAACCATCCCCGCATCTGCGCCACCCACGAAAAAGCCGTTTGCTGGGTGGCAGTTACCCGCTCGTGGAAATAATTTCTCCCTTCATACTGCCATGTCATGGGGCGCCAGCGATACGGCATCCCCTGCAGTCCTGCCCCCATATCCTTTGTCATATCGAGCTCGGTACCCTCAAGGTGATTTCGCTTGAAATGAAACAGGTCGCGGGGGGTGAGTTTTCGGTTCGGCTTCACATACAATGGCATACGCGGCGATTTTACCTTACCGGTGGCGTAATCCCAGTAAGCGTCCATCCCGTCGCAGGCCTGGTCGAACATGGCCCAGACCCTCAGCTCACAAAACCGGGCAGCACTAAAGGTTAGCGGGGCATAGGTATCAGAAAAGCTGAAGTTGGATCCGTCACCCGTGTAATACCCTTTTGCCCTGGCAAAATCAATCACATCGGCGGCATACACCACTTCTACATCAGGATTATTGATCTTACTTATATTCAAACTACTGATGCTTGTGATTCCGTTTTCCATCGGGAAAGTGGTGATCCTGGCATGGTTGGCATGGGCGCTGATATACCCGTCGGGGATGCGGATGGCCACCCACACCGCCCCTTTGTTGCCATTCCAGGTATGCTTAGTCTTTTTGTCGGTTTTCATCTCCACCCCCTTGCCAATCAGCTCCAGGATCCAGGCTTCGTTGGGGTCGGCGATGGAATAGGACTCTCCGGAGCTGTAGTATCCAAACTGTTCAACCAGTTCAGCCATCACCCGAATTGCTTCCCGGGCAGTTTTTGAACGCTGGAGGGCCAGAAACATGATGCTTCCCCAGTCGATGATACCGGTGGTGTCTTCCAGTTCAGTCCTGCCGCCAAAGGTGCTCTCCCCTACCGACACCTGGTACTCGTTCATAAAGCCGATCACCTGATATGTTTCATGGGGCTGGGGGATTTGTCCCAGCGGCTTGCCCGAACTGCGGTCGTAAATGGTGAGCATGCTCCCCTCGGGCCAGGTGGTTCTGGGAAAGTAGTACAGGTTGCCATACCGCACATGGGAATCTCCGGCGTAACTGATCATGGTGGAGCCGTCGGCCGAAGCACCTTTGGTAACCAGATAGTTGGTGCAGGCTTGTGCAGCCACTCCGGATAAGATCAAAATAATGGAAATGAATACTTTATACGTTTTCATATTGGATTGATTTAATCTGGTGGAAAAATAGGAAGATTTTACGGAACCACAACCTGGCACTTCCGCGAATGCCCCGAAAATCTCAGATGTTTTTGCCGGCAAACAATCCGGGTTCATAGATAGATCATCAGGATTGGTATATTTTATTTTTATGCCTGTAAGAATCATGTGTAAGTCATCGTACTTTTGAAAAAAAAACCGGACTATGTTTCTCCTCGAATACCGCAGCAAATGGCACCGTATTCTGGTCCATGTGATTTTTTGGATCGTTTATGTAACCTTCTTCAGTGCCCTCACCTGGGTGAACGACAGACAACCCTTTTTTGTATTGTGGCTCAGGGCCTGGATGTTTCTGCCCATCGACATCACTGCCACCTATATCACCCTCTATTTTCTGATCCCCAGGTTTGTACTTCAACGCAAATACCTTGTATTCAGTTTATTATTTCTGATTCTAGGGTTTATGGTCATTTTCCTGAACCAGGCCGTAAGCTACTACATCTATATTCCTACGTTTCTACCTGACTGGCCCCGTAAGGGATTTTTCTATTTCAGCTTCTGGTATAACCTGGTTTCGACCTATGCAGTGGTAATTTTTGCTGCAGGGATCAAAATTGCCAAAATGTGGCTCAGTGAACAGAAAGCCAAGGCACAACTGGAAGCCAACCATGCCAAAAGCGAGATTGCCCTTCTGAAATATCAGCTCAATCCCCACTTCATCTTCAATACCCTCAACAACATCGATACCCTGATCCATAAAGACCCCGACAAGGCCTCCCGCTGCATCATGAAGCTTTCGGAGATCATGCGGTATGTTGCCTATGAGAGTGAAGAAGAGAAGGTTCCCCTTGCCAAAGAGGTTGAATACCTCCGGAGTTTCATCGAACTACAGCAGCTCAGGTTTGGCAGGGATCTGATCAGCTTTGAGGTGGAGATCAGGAATCCAGCCCGCACCATTGCCCCCATGCTCTTCATCCCGCTGGTGGAAAATGCCATCAAACACGGCGACCGGCAGAACGGAAGCCCTTCGGTGCGGGTTAAGCTTTTTGCTGATTACTCCATCGATTTTGTGGTGGAGAACACGGTGCCGTCCCAACCTGCCGCCAAGGACAAGGTGGGAGGTATCGGATTGAAAAACCTGAAACGCAGGCTCGAGCTCATCTACCCCGGCAATTACTCCTTTGATCTGGACATCACCGGCAACCGTTATATTGCTCATCTATGGATACGCTGAAAATCAGGTGCCTGGTGATTGATGATGAGCACCTGGCTGTAGAAAAGCTGGCAGGGTTTGTCAGGAAAACCCCTATGCTGGAACTTGCAGGTACCTTCACAAACCCTCTTGAGGCACTGGGATTTCTTAAAACCCATGCAGTAGACCTCATTTTTCTGGATATACAGATGGACGACATCACCGGCATCCAGCTGCTGGAAATCCTCAAGGAAAAGCCCTATATCATCCTTACCACTGCTTATTCAGAGTTTGCCCTCAAAGGTTACGAGCTCAATGTAACCGATTATCTGCTGAAACCCATCAGTTTTGAGCGGTTCCTGCAGGCAGTGGACAAGGTTTCCGATAAATTCTGGCCCCAGAAACCCCATCCGGTGGCAGAGGCAGTCCACACACCTGCCACACCAGAGCGTGAATTTATCCTGGTAAAGGCCGATTACATGATGCAGAAAGTGTGCTTCAGCGAGATCCTCTACATCGAAGGGATGAAAGACTACCTCGGGATCGTTACCACTGAAAAGAGGATCATGACCCTGATGAATTTCAGCACCCTCGAAAACCTTTTACCCGAACACGGATTCTGCAGGGTGCACAAATCCTTCATTATCGCCCTCTCCCGCATCGACCAGATCGAAAGAAACCACGTGATCATCCGCAAGCAGCGCATCCCAATCGGCGATTCCTACCGGAAGGCCTTTTTCGAACTGCTTAAGGCAAAGGGGATTATACAGTAATGTAGAAATGTGAAAATGTGGAAATGTGGAAATGCTGAGCGAAGCGAAGTCCCGGGAGCGAAGCGATCCGGGATGGAAATGTTCACCTCACCCCCTTCGACTCCGCTCAGGGCATCGCCTACGGAGCTTATTGTTTGTCGGGGCCCCCTCGATGCTACATAGGTTACGCTCCTACGGAGCTCTTTGGTTGTTATAGGCACCCTGAATGCTACAATATTACGCTCCTACGGAGCTGGTACCCCTTGAAACATGGAACCTGAACCGCGCACGCGCCAGCGAGCACTTTGAACATTGATCCTTGAACTTTGAACCGAGCTTGCGTCAGCGAGCGCTCCCCCCGCTTTTACCCTATCAACGCCCCTTTTTCATCTGCCAACGGGTTTGTCTGCCTTAAAGCATGAAGTATCCGGAGGCCGGCCAGATTGGTATATTTCATTTGGTGAACTGTAACTGCATGGGCCATCTTTGGTCGAAAATTGAATTAACCCCTTAAAAAAAGCGACCATGAAAAAGCTCATCCTCCTACTGGTTTTGATACTTCCGGGTATCCTGCCGGCTCAGACCACCTGGATTAAAAGAAGACAATTTCCTCAGGACAGGCCGGTAACCACCAACAGCACCCTGAAAGTGATGCATCCCAATACATCTGGTGGTGATGAACTGCAGCTGACGGGTAAGTCGGCATGGATAAAAAGGAGATACAACCCGCATGACACACGAGCCATCACCAACAGTACCCTTAAGGTTATGCAGGATGCCTCCGGTTCTGCTGAATTTCACCGGCTTGTTACCAAACCGCAGTTAGCCATGAAACAGGTTAAACCCTTCCCCTGGAAAGACCTGGTGACCCCTTCCATTCCCAAGCAATGCCTGGATTCCGTGGTAAATGAATCCTACAACAGCAGTATTCAAACCTGGCATAATGAGTTCAAAAAAATATACACCTACGATGTAAACGGTAATGTCACCAGCTATACCATTCATGCTATGGATGACCAGCTGGGATGCTGGGTGCCATCGGAAATGACCACCTATCAGTATGACAATCATAACAATCCCACCTTTATTATCAAGAAGGTATGGGATTACCTGGCCAAGAAATGGGTAAACGAGCTCAGGGAAGATATTACCTACAACGGCCAGGATCAGGTAACCGAACACCTCTACCACGAATGGAGTACAAACCTGAACGGCTGGATAGCCTCCATCCGGAATGAGACCGGATATGATCCCAACGGAAACATCAACCTTTATCTGCTTGAAATCTGGGATGTTAACCTGCATGAATGGATCCCCGATTTCAAGGAGACCTGGCAGTACAACAACGCCAATAATCCGGTCGACTACCACCTGTACCTGTGGGACAAAGTGCAGCATCAGTGGATCCTGAACAGTTTAGGTACCTATACCTACGATATATCGGGATATCTGACCACCTACGTATTCTCCTCCAGCGATCCCCAGACTACCATCCTCTCAAATGAATTTAAACACGAATATCAGTATGATCCCAATGGGTACATGGCAGAGGATATCTTTTCGGTGTGGGACCTCGGCACCCAGCAATGGTATCCTGAGTCGAAGGATGAGTTTGTATACCATCCGAATGGAAAACTGATGCAGTCCAACTATCTGCTGTGGAATGATTCGCTGCAGTGGGTCAATTCATGGAAAGAAGAGTACCTGTATTCACCCGCCTGGAAGCTGGCCGTATATACCTATTTCGAATGGCAGGGCAATCCCGGGCAATGGGTGTTATTTGAAAGGAAGGACATGCAGACCGACAATATGGGGAACCTTCTGCTACTGGAAGTGAAAAGTCTGGGTATCATCGGGCCACATCTGCTGGAAAACACCTGCCAGCAGGTATTCACCTATGACTATACCTATTCCCTTAATAATCTGACCTATCCAACATGGTTTATGGATGAGACCGTTCCATTCAACAATATGCTTACCGGGCGTACCTGGTATTGCTGGAACAAAAACCAGCAGGCATGGAACTACGGCGCCAGGGAAAGCATGTACTATTCACAGAACAAACCCATCGGGATACCTGAGACCGGAAATGCAGCCTCCGCCCGGGTATGGCCAAATCCTGCAGCCACAGAAGTCCATTTTGAGCTCAATGCCCTTCAGCTGCTGCCTGCCACCGTTGAACTGATGACCATGACCGGTGAGTTGGTATTGTCACAGGAGCTTTCGGAAGGCAACACGATTAATATCAGTCATTTGCCGTCGGGCACTTACCTGTACAATCTGCACAATCCCCAAAGTTCAGCCAAAGGAAAACTGGTAGTACAGCAGAACTAATCCCCGGTTCTTATCCATATGAAACCCTTCATTACTTTTTTGGCAATAGCATATTTCATCTCGTTATCATTCCAATCCCCGGCCACGGAAGGGACCCTCAGGGAGCCGGAGACCTCCGCCTCCCTGAGTGGTCGGGTTACCGACAGTGCCTCCGGATCCGGGATTGCCTATGCCAGCGTGTTGCTGTTCACCAGTGATTCAACGCTGGCTTATGGGACCATCACCGCCGAAAACGGCAACTTCAGACTCGAAGACCTGAAACCGGGAAAATACTACCTCGAAATCAGGTATGCCGGATACCGGCAGCTTGTGGTGCAGGATATCCGGATCGAAAAAGACAAAGGCACCGGCCAGCTGGGGGAAATCCATATCCAGCCTGAAGCCAGGATCCTGAGTCAGGTGCAGGTCAGCGGACAGATCAGCGGCTTGACCTACCATCCCGACAAACAGGTCATCAACGCTTCACAGGTGCCCGACGGGGGCGTTGGAACTGCCGCTTCGCTGCTCCAGAACAGCCCCTCCGTAACCGTGAACAACGACAACCAGGTGCTGCTGCGGGGGAGCAGCAGCTTCATGCTGCTGATCGACGGAAGAATCGTGATGCTGTCAGCTTCCGAGGTTCTTCAGCAAATCCCTGCCTCGCAGGTCGACCGGATTGAGATCATTACAAGCCCGTCGGCCAAACACGATGCCGAAGGGGGTGCCGGGATTATCCAGGTAATCCTGAAAAAAGACTTGGCCGGAAACACCTCCGGAATGGTAAACCTCAAAGCAGGTATGTACGACAAATACAACCTAGATGGCGGGTTCAGGATCAAACGGAAAAGGTTCAGCATGGATCTGAATGCCGGCTGGTATAACCATAAAGGATTCCCCCACAGTACCACAGAAAGGAGCTACCGGAACGGGAATCTGGAGAGGGTTGTGTCAGGGGATGGTAAAATCTTCCGGATCCGCGACGGAGCCTTTATCGGCACCTCCTTCGGGTGGGAACCATCAACCACAATACGTGTAAACCTGTGGGGAGATCTTTCATGGTTCGGATTTACCCGGTACACCGGTACATTGTATGAAGATTATACTTCCGGCTCAGATACATCCCTTTATTCGCTCAGCAATGATAAATTCATCCTCAACGGACTCACGGGCAACTATGGACTTTCTTGCCGTAAGATCCTGGATACCAACGATCATTATCTGGAAGCCAGTATCTACAGGACTTCCTGGCTGGGATATAACAACAACTACATCCACCGCTACCGGAGCAACTCCCAACGGTTGGAACTCGAAAAGACCCTGGGCAGAAGCTATGAGGAGGATAACCTGCAGGGAGATCTGCAGTCGAAAATCGACTATGTGAAACAATGGCCCGAAATCAGGCTTGAAACCGGAGTGATGGTAACCCTCAGGACCACCGATTGTGATTTTGAAACCCTGCTGCTCAATCCGGTTACAAACATCTGGCATCCCGACACAACTGGCAATGGCCTGCACGATTTTGACCAGACAAAGTATGCAGGCTATGGCCTTGTCTCAGGAAAAATCTCCGGACTGTCTGTCCAGGGAGGGCTCCGGGCTGAACACTATATCCGCGATTTTACCCTGCCCGAATCAGCATACACTAACCATTTTGAACATACCTACTGGTTTCCTTCCCTCCACCTGAGCTTTGAACTGCCCTGGAAGAGCCAGGTGCAGGCAGGCTTCAACCGCCGGATCAGCTATCCCAACGACTGGTCGCTCACCCCTAATCCATTCTTTTCGGATGGTTATACCTACCAGATCGGCAACCCTGAACTGCAGCCCGAACTTATCAGCAATGCCGAGGTCACATTGCAGCAATACTTTGGCAAACATGTGGTTAATTCAACCTTCTACTACCGCTACCATCAGGGACAGATTGTAAGGACTGTAGATCTTTCCAAAGCCCCCCTGATGTGGATGGGTTATGCCAACCTGCACCACAGCACCTTCTCGGGACTGGAAATCAATGGCAACGTACGCATATTCAAGAAGATATCCGTAAACAGCTCTGTCAACCTGTACCGGCAAACCACCGTGGTTCAGGTAGATACACCCTCCACCCCGGCGTATGTAAACACCTTCCAGATCAGGGCTATGCTCAATTACACCCCCTGGAAGAATACCAGGCTGCAGGCAGCACTCCAGTATTTCGGACCGGAACAGGAGGGCACCTCGAAAAGGCTTGCCATGTATAACGTAAGTCTGACCGCCCGTCAGGACCTCTTCGGGAAAAAACTCTCTGCTTCCCTGCAGGTATACGACCTGTTCCACACCATGGTGTACCGCTACTCCTTCAAATCAGGCGACGGAGCCTCCATCGTTACCTGGTGCCCCGAATATCCGCTGGTGACTCTGTCGCTCACCTGGCTGTTCAACGATTACAAACCGCAGCCGCAGCCCCCTTCAGGTCAGGATAATAACAGCGGCTTGCCCCTCTGACCCATCGTAATATCCCATCTTATTTTCTTAAAAAATCTTTAAACACCAAAAATTCCAGGTATGAAATCTATCTTTGCCCTGTTTCTTGTTATTTCACTTTCTCTCTCAACTATGGCCCAGCAAAATAAACTCACCCACGGGTTCAGACTCATCGAAAAGAGGTTTATCAAAGAGGTAAATGCCGACTGTTACTTCTTTGAGCACGAAAAAAGCGGAGCGAAAGTGCTGAAGATCGCTGCCCCCGACCCCAACAAAACCTTCTGTGTGGCTTTCCATACCATTCCCGAATCGGATGCCGGAACCCCCCACATTATGGAGCATTCTGTCCTGAACGGCTCCGAGACCTTCCCCGTAAAAAGCCCTTTCGATATTATTCTGAAAAGCTCCCTGAAAACCTTTGTAAACGCGTTCACCGGAAAGGACATGACCTACTATCCGGCAGCCAGCATGAACGAAAAGGACTACTTCAACCTGATGCATATTTATCTGGATGCAGTATTCAAACCTCTGATTTACAAGGATGAAAGAATCTTCCGGCAGGAAGGCTGGCATTATGAACTCAATGGACCCGAAGATCCGGTTCTGTACCGGGGTATTGTGTATGGTGAGATGAAAGGGGCTTACAGCAATCCGGTCCGCTATGTAAACTATCACATGTACCGGAACCTCTTCCCCAACAACGGATACGGGTATGAATCGGGCGGATACCCCGATGCGATTCCTGATCTCACCTGGGAGGATTTTAAAAACTACCACGCAAAGTATTACCATCCGGGCAACAGCTATATGGTGCTGTACGGGGATGCCGATCTGGACAGGGAGCTGGCGTTCATCAGTGAGAAATACCTGTCGGGATTCACCCGGAGCGATAAACCGGTTGTGGTACCTTTCCAGGCTCCATTCAAGGCGATGAAACGTGTGGAGGCCTATTATCCCGTTATGGAGGGTGCAGAAACCGGAAAGCAGACCTTTCTCTCCCTCTCGTTCGTTTTCGGCGAGGGGAAAGACCAGCTTACCGCCGACGCCATCTCATTGCTGGCCAGGCTTCTGATATCAGGTGAATCGGCACCGGTGCGGCTGGCGCTCCAGAAAGCGGGTATCGGATCCGATGTAAGCGCCGGGGTAACTTCTTACCAGCAGAACATTCTGCAGATCTTGGTGCGCAATGCAGAACCGCAGCAAGCCGATGCTTTTTACAAAATTGTGATGGATTGTCTGAAAGAGGCTGCAGAAAAGGGGATAGAAACCGGAAAAATGGAGGGATTCATCAACCGGTACGAGTTCTCCCTCCGCGAGGACAATGATGCCCAGAAAGGACTTACCCTGCTGCAGGAAGTGCTCCCGTCGTTTATGCTGGAAAACAATCCGATGCCGGGCCTGCAGTGGGAGGAACGGATCGGAAAACTCAGGGATGGGCTGAAATCTGACTGGTACAACCGGTTGCTGGAAAAAATGGTCATCACCAATCCGCATGCGCTGCTGCTGTCGGTGGCCCCCCAACCCGGGCTCGATGCCAAACAGAATCAGGCCGTTGAGGAAAAATTGGCACAGTACCGGGAAACGTTGTCGCAGGAACAAATTAACTCGCTGATGCAGGAGACCAAAGATCTTATTGTGTATCAGAACCTTGAGGATGACCCTGCTGCTAAAGCTACCCTGCCCACCCTTTCGCGCGAGGATATCAACCCCAAAGCATCGTACCATCAGGCCCTGCTGAAAAACGAAGGCAAAAACCAGGTGCTTCACTATGAAACGTTTACCAACAACGTGCTCTATACAAACCTGATGTTCGACCTCAGGGTGCTGGCAGAGGAGGATCTGCCCTACGCCTCACTGCTCTCCGAACTCCTCTCCTCCCTGAATACCACCAACTTCTCCTACGCGCTGCTCGACGAGGAGCTGAACAAACATACCGGGGGCTTCTCCGCATACCTGAACCGTTACCTGGAAAATCAGGACGACCACAGGATCATCCCCTTCTTTGTGGCATCGGCAAAAGCCACCGCCGGTAAAGCCGACAAGATGTTTACCCTCACGGAAGAGATTCTGCTGTGGTCGCTTTACAATGATCCGGAAAGGATCAAAACACTCATTACCAGGCATATGTCGCAGCTGGAGGCTAGCCTCAAAGCCGACGGATCCGGCATTTCCTCCACACGCCTCCGCTCCTACCATTCGGCCGATGGGGTGTTTGATGAAATTACAGGGGGATATGCCTATTACACGTTCATCAAGGAGCTCTCGGAATCACTCGACGAAAGGATGCCGGAGCTCATGCAGAGACTCACCACCACTGCCCGGAAATTGTTTGTCCGCGAGAACCTTACCATCGGAATTACCTGCAGCCGTGAGGATTACCCGGTATTCACCAGAAACCTGAACACCTTCATAACAAGCCTCCCCTCAGGAAAGCCTGTTAAGGAAACCTGGAAACTGAACCCTGAAATCCGGAACGAAGGATTCCTCACTGCCTCACGGGTGCAGTATGTAAATATGGGTGCCAACTTCCGCAAACTCGGGTATGCATGGGACGGCAGCCTGATGGTGCTGAACCTCATCCTCTCCCGCGACTACCTGAATCAGCAGATCAGGGTGGTTGGCGGAGCCTACGGGGGATACAGTACCATCACCTCCAACGGGAATATCAGCATGATCTCTTACCGTGATCCCAACTTCAGTAAAACACTGGAGACCTACCGGGCTACGGTGGATTTCCTGGAAAACTTCGAAGCGGATGAGAAAGCCATGACCCAGTACATCATCGGCACCATTGCCCGGCTCGACCAGCCACTGCGCGTTTCACAACAGGGCGACCGTGCTTTCCATAACTATTTTACCGGGTTGCAGGCATCAGATTATCAGAAAGAGCGGGATGAAGTTCTGAACACCACCGAGGAAGAAATCAAAGCGTATGCTGCGCTCCTCCGGAAGGTGACAGAACAGGATATGCAATGCACCTATGGCAATGCTGCCACCCTCGAAGCCGGAAAGGATCAGTTTAAAAACCTCATCCGGATCTGACAGGGAGAAATCAGCGGTTCCGGTGTGCCAAACGGCATCAAACAGCCTGTTTGTTAGGGAAAAAGAAATTTTATGATTACTTTTGCCCGGCGTTTGATAAACCGTATCCATGCAAAAATATTTTTGCAGAGATGCCGTTTGGCACACTGAACCGAAACTGATTCTATGCGTCTTAAAACCCTCAGATATTACCTTCCCCTCCTGCTGTTGTCGTTGCTGAGTCACCGTGCCGTTGCGCAGCGTGCCGTGGCCGAAAATCTGGAAACGTTCCTTTACCGCCCCTATTATTTTGGTTTCGTGGTGGGGTTTAACAGCATGAATTTCATGGTGCATCCTGAGAATGCATACTACACCAACGACTCCCTCTATACGGTTACTGCAAGGCCGGAGTATGGTGTACACTTCGGGATTCTGGCCAACAAACGGCTTGGCAACCACCTGCATGGCAGGCTTTCTACGGTTCTTGCCTTTGGCAGCAGGGAACTCGATTACCGGATCAAATACCTCGACAGTTCCTATGTGAATACCAAAATGGTGGAGTCCACCTTCCTCGAGTTTCCCCTGTCGCTGAAATACACCTCCAGGCGGGTGGGTAATTTCAGTGCCTATGTACTGGGAGGGGCCAAATACGGCATCGATCTGGCTTCCCAGGCCGATAAAAAGGAGCAGACCGAAGAACTGATCATCAAGCTGAAAAAACATGAGTTTTCGATGGAGATGGGTGTGGGGGTCGATTTCTACCTTCCCTTCTTTAAATTCGGCATCGAACTGAAACGCGCCTTCGGCGTGAATGAT
>ERZ795055.2551-NODE-2551-length-13727-cov-5.366954_pt1 | contig 13727 bp, 7 predicted proteins | sample MGYA00375139_ERZ795055 | MGnify/ENA primary metagenome ERZ795055 (study PRJEB30184, sample SAMN05720283) | anaerobic digester metagenome | isolation source: active sludge of municipal wastewater-treating anaerobic digesters | place: USA | collected 2015-01-23 ...
TTTTCTTGTGCTGATTGGTTTAGCACTTACCGGTGCACTGATAATTTCTTTCCTGCCAAAACTTAAGAAAGCTGATAGCTGATAAACTGCTACCAGCTCAAAGAGTGTGCAACCTTCATATACGCCTTCATGTTATCAATTGGCGTTTCCGGGGGTATCTCACAGCCGGCTGATACAATGCCCCTGTGCTTTGTATCTTCCCAGCATTGAATCACACTTTCTTTTATTGAAGTGCTGTCTCCGTTACAAATCACTGCCACAGGATTACTGTTTCCCGATGGTACCTGTTTCACTGAAAAGAGCTTGATAAAATCTGCCATCGATCCTGCAAGGTGATCAATATCTACTATATCAGCTCCTGTTTTGACCATCAGGTGCAGGATGCCTGAGGTATTGCCGCAGATATGCAGTTTCACAATAGCACCCAGATCGTGAACATGATCGACTATTGCCTTTTCATTAGGAAGTACAAATTCTTCATACAGTTCAGGCGATATAAGTGAGCATACCGCATCTCCCATGCCAATGCAATGAGCGCCTGCTTTTACCTGTTCCTCAGCAAAATCAATTGCATTCTGTGTAATTATTTCAAGGGCTTTACGGATCTGGGCGGGATTTTCATAAAGGTCCATGCAGGCCCTGGATACATCCCTGAGATCAGAATATTCAGCCAGGGGACCCTCTACCCAGCCACAGATGAACTGTTTATCACCAGTAAGCTTCCTGTATTCACTGATTTCATCAATGCGCGATTTGAGTCGCTGATGTTCATTTACTTTCAGTCGTTTGATCCTTCCAATATCCTCAATATCTTCAATTAACCATTTTCTGACCTGAGGAAGATTATCCTCAGGGTATTCCATAACAGTACCATACGAAGCTGCTTCGGCAAAGGCATCTGACATTACATTTACCCAGTCATACCCAAAATCGGAAGCGCATTTGATGTTCGTATTCACTTTTGAACGGTAATCGAGACAGAAATCGCGGTACTTTACACCGGCATATCCGGCGGCAAACCTCATCAGAATCGGATGAAAGGGAGGCCTGTCGGTTCTTTTACCCTCAATGAAGTCAAGAGTTCTCTGCAATGAATTCATATCATTTCTTTACCTGTTATCGAACTGGGCAAGATTAAGCATCGGGTCAAGCCTTGCGTTGGAGTTTCTCAGCTCATCCCAGCTTATTTTTTCGCCTGCAATAGCCGATTCACGGCCAAGAATAGCTGTCAGGGCTGATTCAGCACCCGAACGGGCCTGGTTCAGGTAATTGCCTGTTTCAATGCTTTTTATAAAAGCTATCTCCTTGTTCGGATCAGCATCCTGTAGTGCAGACTGAAATACTCCGGAATTTCTCTGATCAGCGCTGAGAGGTGGTGCTCCGGCTTTTGGTATGCCTGAATCCCAGGGTTTATCACCATTTATGAAAACACCTCCTGAGTAATGTGCTTCAGCAGTACCATTAGTACCAATGAATTTTGCGCAGACATCACCAAAGTAGGTGCCGAACTGTACTGCATGAACGCTTACATTTACTCCGGGATACTGGTAGTTTACCTGGAAATGCTTCCATGTGTCGCCAAAAGTCTGAGTAGAGTCTTTTCCACCTATTCCGCTTGCAGAAACAGGAACTTTCTGAAGCGTCCAGTTGCAGACGTCAATCATGTGTATGGCCTGGTCGAGCATTGTGCCTCCTGAAAGTGCATGAAAATGATACTGATTTCTTATCCTTATCTCATCCCATGACATTCCTGTTGTTTCTTTAGGGTCTATGCGGGTAGCGAGATAACAGAGGTGAACATTCAATATCTCACCAATATCTCCCCTCTGTATCCTTTCTACCATCTGAACATACGGTGTGGCATGTCTGATCTGAAATCCTATTGCCATGCTCAGTTTCCCGTTATATGTATTGCCGGCGTGTTCAACCTTTCTGCAGCCTGCAACATCGGGAGCAGCAGGTTTTTCGCAGTAAATATGTTTACCTGCCTGTGCAGCGGCTTCAAAATAATCAGCATGTGTGTAGGCCGGAGATGAAATAAGGACTGCGTCAACTTCTTTGTTTGCAAGTAGTTGCTGGGCGCACTTAGATCCGGTATAGGTGCTGGTTTTCTGAATTGCAGGGAAGCCCTTTTTTGCATTCTGCTCATCGAGAAGCTTCTTTGCTGATTCCAGCTTATCCCTGAACAGATCAGCCATTGCGACAATAATAATATTAGTATTGTCCGACATAGATGTTATTACATGAGTGCCGCGGCCTCCACAACCAATTATACCCATTCTTATTGCTGAATTGGCGCCTGAGCCGAAAGCTGTTTTAGGACTTAATATTGTCACGGCTGAAAGTGCTGCTGTGCTCTGCAGGAAATCTCTTCTTTTCATTGATTGTATGTTTAGGTTATTCTTTCAGATCAAAGATTATAATGTCTCCGGGTTCTATTTCAAAGTTATTGTTATTTTTTTCACAATAGATATCTGAGCCATCTTTCATTATTCTTTTTATATCCTCCCTGAAACTGATTGTCAGATTCATCGGTTTCAGGAAATCGCGGTTTACAACTACGAGGTAAGTGTGTCTGTTATTCTTCAGCATCGATACCACTGCTCCTGTGCCCTCAGTTTTTATCAGTTCAACCTGACCTGGAAGAGGGCCAAGTGGTTTTGTCCCTGAAGGAATGTTGTCCCCTGTATGAGCTGTCCATAAAACTTCTGATCCAAGGAAGACAGCAGACAGGCCTTTGATCTCTTCATTGAGTTGTTTAACCTTGTCATAAGTTGAAGTTCTTTTACCTTCAACTGATATTGGTGCATTGTTGAATTTCCATGCTGTATCATAGGGAGGGGTCCAGTATGTGAAGTATTCAATGCCCTGTGCACCATAGGCAAGATCGCTGAATACCTGTAATCGCATGTGTGCCAGGGTGGGAATAGGATAGGGGCCATGTGCAACAGAGAGAGTAAAGGCCCAGAATGGTTTCCCAGCTTCCTTTGCTGCAGCGGATACTATTTCCAGGTTTTCATACCAGTTAGCCCTTAGTGAGTCTCCTACAACCGGATAATGGTCAAATGATACTATTTTAAGAGGAATTTCCTTTATAAAAAGATCTACATGTTCCTGATAGGTTTTGGTTCCCAGCTGTTCCTCAGAGGCATAATTAGGAAAAAGGTTCAGATAACAGAAATGGCTGCTGTCGACTGACCTTATTTTTCGTGCCCATTCTCCAAGTTCCGGAAAATCTTTTCTGTTTGGCTCATCACGAAGCATGTAGGCTGCCAGGGCAGGATGGTTCATTAACTTCTTCACAGTTTCTTCCGTGGCAGTTTTCAATTCAGGGCAGGCTGCAATCATTTTTATGCCAGCTGCCTGCGCTGTATCGAGTGCTGCCAGTAAAGCTGATACATCGGGGAAAGTGCTCAGGTTATGAGTGAAGCCGGCATCTTTCAGTTCAAGATATCTTTGAACACTAGTCTGTTCTGCCGGAATGCTGTACCAGGCCAGCACAGGCAATTGTTCATTCCTTTTTTCTGATGTGCAGCCACTCAGAAGACAAAACGAAATAATTATTAAAAAAAGCTTTCTCATTTCCTTACTTTCTATGTCTACTTTTAACTTTTTACTTTTAACTTTTAACTTTTTACTTTTTACTTCTTACTTCTTACTTCTTACTTCTTACTTCTAATGGCATCCTTATCAGCCCTGAAGATTATCTCATGGGCATGCAGGGCGTCGCTCAGACTTGTATAAGGCATATCTTTTCCCTTGTCGAGGGCACTGAAAAAAGCTTCGAACTGAGTCTGATAGGGGTGATCTGAGACGTCTCCCGAATCAAGCATTTTCATCGAAAGTTCGCTCCATTTTCCTCTGTTCAGGCCGCCCATTTTAGTTGAATAGAATTTGTTGTCAAGCAGGCTGCCTTCGCTGCCTACAAGATGTACGTGGAAATAATACGGTTGCAGGCAGTCAATTACCGATGCAACTTTGCCAATCCTTCCATCATTGTACCTGAGCAGGGTAACGGAGCTTGTAGGATACTCATATTTTTTAAAATCAGAGTTCTTCGAAAAAGTGGCCATTGAAGTCACTTCCTGCACATCGTTGCCCATGCAGAATAAAAGTGCATCAAGGGCATGGCATCCGGCAGATAAAAGACTGCTTCCTGCAGAGTCCTTCTTTACATTCCAGCGGAACTGTCCGTACCATGGGCCTATGCCATGATAATAATCTATCTCGCCATAGTGAATTTCTCCCAGCATGCCGCTGTCTATCAGGGCTTTAGTTGTAATGAACTGACTTGAATACCTGCATTCAAAGCAGACACAGGTTTTAACTCCGGCCTTCTTAACTGCCTCATCTACTTTCAGGCATTCTTCCCATGAAAGTGCAACTGGCTTCTCAATAATAAGATGCTTTCCTGCACCGGCTGCAAGAATTGCCTGTTTTGCATGTTCATTCGGATAGCTAGTTACTGAAACTACGTGGATGCTCTTATCAGCGAGCATTTCCCTGAGGTCGGTATAACATTTTATATCGCTGCCGTATTTAGCCGAAAGCTCTGAGGGATTTAATTTCCTTGATGAGCATACAGCTGTCACCTGTGCCCATTCTGTTTTATTAATGGATTCAATATGAGCCCCTGCAGCCCAGCTGTAACCTATTATGCCAACATTATACTTTTTCATATTTTAATTTTTCTATGTTATCTGTACTGTCATCCCGAGCATAGCGAGGGACCCCAGATTAAAGCACAGGTTTCCCTTCAGTAATCACAGTTACCTGCACCCTTGAATTTATTCCTGATGACCCCTTACAGCCGAAGGTAACTTCATTCTCTCCTTTTTTGATCTCAGGAATATCGCCTGTAACTTCTACATCTCCAAGATTTTCACCCTTTGGACCGTAAAGTTTACAGCTATCGGCTGAGAAAAATTCAAGGTACATTCCTGATTCCATTTTGCATCTGAACTGCATTGTTCTGTTTCCTATTGTAACAGTCGGATTTTCAATTGTCTGTGCTACCAGAGGAAGAGCCCTGACCGGCCCTATTGCGCAGGAAATTTCCTTCTCCCCGGGAAGATTATTATACCAGAGCTGCAACTTATTAATATTGTTGAAAAGTATTGTATGTCTGTAAGAATCATATACATAAAAACCTGAGTCGGGCCAGATATAGTTACTGAATTGTGATGATTCAATCTCGACAAGTTCAAAATATTTCCATCCTGTGAAATCAATTTTAATGAAATGGTCCCCCCTGGCTCCGTGAGATAGATGTTTCGGACTTTCAAGTCGGAGGTTCAGAAGCTGACCGCTGCCATCACCCTTCACCCATACACCAAGTCCCTGGTTTTTGCTAATATCAAGTCCTGGATTGAAAGCCTTTTCCATTTTCACCCAAAGTCCCTCTCTCGATGGAACACCTTTTGTATCAGCGTTAAACCTGAATGCAGGCTTTCCATCAGGGGTAAGGTCTGCAGATTTACTGACAGAGGCAGGCAGATTTCCGGCACTGCCGACTAAAGAGAATTCATTATTGTCCATATTTCCGGCAATAACAATACCTGCAGGATCATTGTACTTTTTTATGTTCAAAAGTGGTTCAATCCGAAGCTTAACAGCCTGATTGTCAAAATTATTTGTTGAAATAAATGTCGAAGGAGCTTTTTCCGGAACAGATAATTTCTGTTTACTGTAAGATACAGGTTTGAGGTTCCATTTGCCCTTGTCATCCTGGAAAAGTGAATATTCCTTTCCGGCTTCCCTCAGCAGAGCTCTGACGGAATCGCTGAAATAGCCATTATGTCTTAATTCTTCATATTGCCTTATTTTATCTGCAATTCTCCTGAAGGCCGGAATTTCTGTAAGTGTTTTTTCATCGGCTCCGCCCAGCATTGACATGCCGGCATTGTTTCCAACCATCTTGCAGCAAAGGTATTCTATATCATCTATGAATGTGGGTTCAACCTGTGGAGGATTCCAGGTCTGGTTGCCCCACCAGCCGAAATGCAGGGGAAGCAATAAACCTCCATTCTCAGCTGATGCATATTTTGTAATAAGTGGTTCATGACCTCTCCAGAGTCCATGTTCATTTTCGTTCGATTTGATGACAGGAGGGTAGAAAAGTCTGCCTGTTTTTACTGCTGCGGAATGAATGTCAATGAAGCGCTTGTATCCTCTCTCCGGTCTGTCCCAGGCCTGCCAGCGCGACCTGTAATGCCACCAGTGGTGTGCCATGGAACTCATCTCCATGCCTACTGGCTTCTCCAGCCTTTTTGCAACTTCAAAAATGAATTTTGTGCCGTAATACCAGAAATATTCTTCACCTCCGAGTATATCACTTCCGTCAATTGCATCGAAATAAATCCCGTCAAAACCGCATTCATTTATAATTTCCGCCGTATGTCCTGCTATTTCCGAAAACAATTCAGAGTCAGGATCAGGTACAAACCTGCCGAACATTTCCCGCAGATGGTATGCTTTATCTGAGGCATTATGTGCCAGGGGTTTTGTATTGTTAGCACCTCTTTTGCAACCAATGAAAGAATAAGGTGGTTTTCTCGTAACTTCCCTGTATTCAATAAGTTCATCTCCAATACGGAGTGTCTTGCTGTTCCTGACAAAAAAACCTGTTATAAGTGAAATGCCTTCAGTAGATTCATTAACAGTTATCGTTGAATCGGTTGGGTCAACCGATTCTGCAAGGGTATAGGATTCAAAGTATCCAAGGTCCTTACTGGGAACCGGCGTAATATATTTGCAGTTCTTATCAATGAAAAAAGCATAAGTATGAAAGATTGCCGAAATACCTGCTTCATGAAGCCTGTCATTTATTTTTTTGAAGTCGGACCAGCCACCAGGCCATTTCTCCCTGTTCAGTTCAAAATCACCAAACCTGAAAAAATCACCTCCTCCGTGATTGTCAATTTGCCTGAATCCCAGATTGTTGCACATTTTAATCCATTCATCAACAGTCTGTTCAGTCAGTGTTCCGAAATTCATCAGATATGATCCGTAACCTTCCTTGTTCATTTGTGCCCATGCTCCACCCTTGTCGGAGAATGGAATATCGTCAGCTCCTGATATCACATTGCGGATTACTCCCAGCATTTGATTCTGGGGTACGCCTATTACAGCAGCCTCAGCATTTTTAATCCCGAATTTATTATAAGCAATGGCCCACAGATTGCTCTGAAGTGCCGGCAGTTCCCTGACTCGTGTAAAAAGATTCATTGAGAGTACGCAGGCTGAAAAATCTTCATAAGGCATGCCTTCAAGAATCAGAGGTATATTTATAAATGTGAATGACTCGGCATCACCTTTAATATCAGTAACAGTGAAGTAAATCCTTTTCTTTCCTTTGAGAAGCTTCACAGAAGCAGATACTTCAGAATCACCAAATGAAAGCTCAAGTGTCCGCCCTCTCTTCATAACCGAAGTAACCTCGTATTGAATGCCGTTTTTTACTATTGAGGCACATTTCGATCTCTTTACTGTGTCCAGGTAATTCTTCCCGGAAGCCTTATCGGTGAAACTGATGTTGTTTCCGGACTTGTCTATCACGTAGCTGAAGCAGTTGTTCTCAATTATGATATCCTTATCGGAACATGACTGAAAGCCGTTCATCAGAGCGCACAATAGAATAAGTATGCAGGCCGGAATCACTTTAAACTGATATCTGTTTTTCATTGCTGGAGAGTCAGTAATATTATTTGATGATCCTTAATTATCTGGTCTTTATTGTATATTTTCCTGAAGAAAGCTGAAATGCTTTTTTTGCTTCCTCTGCAGACAGAACTTTGGTCTCATTCTTCTCTGTTTCAATTAATTCAAGCGATTGCTGCTCTTTTACAGGGATAGTAACAACAGCCTTTGTACCTTCCGGCACTTCTATGTAATATTCAGTCAGGTTCCTGCCTTTTCTGCTCCAGTTTGAAATTATCATGCCGTGAGGTGATTGATAAGAACATTCTGCCTTGTCAAGTCCTTCGGGAGTTGAAGGTTTGATATTGAATTGTTTAAAACCGGGATAGTCCTGATCAGGCTGAATGCCTCCCAGCCAGCGGTAATACCATTCTGTTATTGTGCCAAACATAGGATGGCAATTTGAATAAGTGTTGTCACTCTCCTTCCAGGTTTCCCATATTGTAGTGGCTCCCCTGTCAATCATGTGGCCCCAGCCAGGGTATTTCCTGCTGCTGGCAATCTTATACACATCTTCAGTCCTTCCCATTGATGAGAGCGCTTCAAGGATATATTTTGTTCCGAATATTCCTGTTGTGAAATGGCCTTCCGGTCCTTTCTTTACAGCCTTAAGCAGCGAATCAAGGGCACGGCCTCTTTCCTGTTCAGGGACAATATCATAATACAAGAGAGTGGCGAACATTGTCTGCTTGTTTATTGAATCGGGAAGTGATTCGGCCCAGAACATTTTCATCATCATGTTTTTAAGGCGATTGGCCAGCTGTCTGAAACGATCTTCATTTTCCTTATCACCCATCATGGCAGCAAATCTTGTCATTATCCGGGCACAGTCGAGATAATGTGTTGTACCGATTAGTTCCACAGGTACTTTCTGAAGTGCTTCATGGTCGGCCAGTCCTGATCTTACAACTCCTTCCGGATGCAATTGTGCTGCTTTTTCCATCCATTTAAGATCAAGAGGATAGAGTTCCTTCACAAGAGCAGTGTCATTATAATACAGCAACAGTTTGTCTTGTGTGGTAATGAAGGCAGATTCCCAGCTTAAGCCGCAGTAAATTATACCTACAAACGGGGCTGTGTCGATGAATGCAGAATCCTTCATTGCATCAACCCAGTCATAAACAGTTTTTCTGTAAAAGTCCTTCATGTCGAAATTGTAAATGAAAGACTCTGAAGTTGCATTCAGGTCTCCTCCGTAACCAAATTTCTCACGCCCCGGACAGTCGGACTGTACACTTATAAGGTTATCAAGGAAGGTGCGCCGTGTGGCTTCCTGAACAGAGTTGAGCAGCTCGTTGGAACTTGTGAAACTGCCGGATGAGCTGACATCAGTATTAATTGCATATCCCTCTATATCAGCATTTTCAGGCAGATAGTCAAGTCCTGTAACTTCAATGTATCTGAAAATGTGAAAGGTAAATGAAGGATTATACCAGGCTTCGGTTTCATCTCCTAATATGTAGGAGTCGCACTGCCATGCAATATCAGGGGCCCCTTCACCTGCCATGCCTTTATGTTTGATCTGACCACAGACGGCAGTCATTGGATTAAGCCTTCCATTTTCATAGAGCCTTTCACCAAATCTCAATCTTATTGTATCTCCTTTTTCTCCTTTGAGCCTTATCCTGTACAGCCCTGTGTAATTAACACCCATATCAATTATTGCAGTGTCCTTTGTAAGGGTATTGATTTTAACAGGCACAATTGTATCAGTAATCCTGACAGGAGGGAAGAAGGCTTTCTGCAACCTGCCTCCAGGATCTTTTCCGGTCTCTGCATTCTTCCATGATGAATCATCAAATCCTGAAGTCTTCCATCCGTCGATTTCAAAGCCTGCATCATAGACCTCACCAAGGTATACGCTGTTCTTCATTACCGGACCGAAAGACTGTTTCCAGCTCTGGTCTGTAATTATCTCTTCCTTTTTGCCGTCAGCATATTCTATTGTAAGCCTGGCTATGAAACATGGTTTCCCTGTGGGTAGTTCCTCTCTGAGATTATACTTGCCCCACATACGCATAGGCAGAGTATTATAGAATCCGTTACCGAGGGTGGCGCCGAGGGTATTGCTTCCCTGCTTAAGTTGCCCGGTGATATCATAAGACGAATAATAAATCCTTTTGCTGAAATTTGTCCAGGCCGGATCGAGTACATTTTTCCCTATCCTTTCACCATTTATAAATGCAGAATAATACCCGGCTGCCGTTATATGAAATACGGCTGATTTTATTTCACTCTTTACATTGAATTCCTTCCTGAAAACTGGAGCAGGGAGATTCCCGTACATTTCAGCTTCATCTGACGGCCATTCCCTGGTGTCAGAGATCCAGCGTGCCCTGCCAAAATCATTGTTATTCAGGTCTGTTGGTCCACCAGGTTTGCCATTACATCCTGAGATCAGTAACAGATTGATTGTTAATATTATAAAAATGCTGATTTTCAGGATGTTATGGCTGTTTTTCATTCTTGAAAATAAATTATATGAATTAATACTTAACCCACCCCCGGTCCCTCCAGGGAGGGGAGTCTTTCTTTTCCAAACTTTAGCTCACTCCAAACTCTAGTTCACTCCACACTTCTTACTTATGAGTGTCTCTGCCTTCCCAGCCGCTTTTACCGTTATCCATGAATACCTCCTTGAGGGTTTTCGAAACTCTTTCGTCAACCTCTTCAACAAGTTGTACCCTGAGCGGATTATTCAGCCTCTTCTGCCATTCAATAACAGGAGCATAAGGAGTTGGGGTCTTGTCTGTTTCAAATACAAGGTAAGCCCATTTTTCGCTGAAGACATTGCCCTTAAGGACAGGTATCACCTGCTGCATGTTCGATGAAAGGAAGGTGTGTGAAAGTCCTCTTGCCCAGTAAATCCAGGGGCCTGCAGTGATATAGAAGAAAGGATTAAGCACTCTTACCGGAGATTCCAGTCCTGTATTGGAGTAGCTAAGCTGTATTCCTGCGAAACCAATGCCTTTTTCCTTATTGAAGAAGATTATCCATGGAACATCTGCTTCCATCTTAAGGTCAGTAAGGTCAGGCATGTGTGTGACATCATAAACAATTACTGAATCCCTTACAACATCATACCAGGCTGCATGAGTAATAAGTTCTCTCTTTATGACCATTTCTGAATTTCTGAGAGCCAGGGCCTGAACTGTTTCCTTGATCCTCATTGTTGTAGTACTTACAAAATAAGGCATCCCGGGATAGAATTCATAGCGCACGGCAGCATCAACCTCAGGAACTTCCCTCATATCGTCCCAGACATCGCTACGGGCAATTACTGAACCTGCAACGCTGCTAACATTTCTGGGAGGTTTCCAGTCTGCTGTATGTGTCCATGGTCTTGGTGGAACGTATATGTCAGGATTCCAGTGCATAGCACCATTTGTTTCAAGTCTGTGGTAAAGAGGGGCTTCCGGTTTGCTCTTCAGGGTTACCTGGTCGAGGTGACCTGAATTTGGGTGAAGTATAACCGACATTGCACTGTTGTCTATCTGAAGTCCGGGAGCTGCACCCTGAACACGAAGGTCAGTTGAATATACCTTGACCATAGCATCAGGATTATTGTAGAATACAAGAAATACTTTACTTGTTCTTGCAGGAACATCAGCCAGAAATGCAACCCTTGTTGTAACTGTCGGCAGCCACAGCGGCACTTCGCGTTCCGGTTTTCCATCTTTTCCAATACCCAGATCATCTTCCTTAAGGTATTCCATCTGGTCATAGACCTGTGAGGGTACCTCTGTAAGCTCATGTGTTTTCGGATCAACAGCAACAACACGGATATCTCTTGCAAGCTGCTGAGCTTCATCGGGATAGAAAGCCAGAAGAACTTCAACAGGTTCCTTGCTTCTGTTTATGCCGGCTGTTTCACTGAGAATGATCGACTTATAGCTTTTCCAGTCTTTGCTGAATGTAGCGGCACCCTGTGGTGCTTTCACTGTTTTGGTTGCACTTATCCAGGTGTCGTTAGGGGAGGCTTTAACGCTTTTCTTGAGTCTCACGGAAAGTTTTATAGTATAGTCTTTTCCCGGTTCCCATCTTACCCAGCCGGTGACATTAAAGTTCTTGTACAGCGTGCCATCCTGTGACAGGCTGTAACCTGATGGTGGTCTTTCTGAGATCGGAGGTCTGCTCATATTTTCATGATCAGAGTCCCTCCTGAGGTCTGTTGCACGCAATACCTTGCCGTCAACTGAGGCTTCCACCTCAATAATTGATTCCTGAGGCAATTCAATTTCTGCCCTGAAATGATAAAATGGTATAGCCGGTATAGGATAGTTCAGCTCAATTGACCTTATATTAAGCTGGCCACTTTCCTTTGCTTTCTGCGCCTGTCCGTTAATACACAGAGTCAGCGACACAAGCACAACAGCCAGAATCTTCAGATTGCTATTTATAATCTTTTTCATGTTCATATTTTTAAATTTTATTTTTGACGACTTATGGCACGAGGCCCTTCTTCCTTTTGCCTTTTACCTTTTGCCTTCTATTGTTCTGATATCAGGTTCCTGTTGCGCAGTTCCTGAACTCCATTCTGCCATTTTCCGCCTGTTCCCCAGAGATAATATGTGAAATACATAGTTGTCTTCTGATAGATAGGTGTCCATGGCTGGAATTCAACATAATAGAAATGTGCTTCGCCGTTTTTCGGGTGATTCATCCACATGTGAAGGAATAGCGGCTCTGTAACAGGGAAAGCTCCCACAAATGTGATGTTTTCCTTTTCATCATAACCTGCATTCCATCCTTCTTTCATGAAGAAAGCTCTTCCGAAATAGTCTTCAGGCTTCATCCTGTATTCATGAATTCCGTCTTTCTCGGGAATTGTGAATACATCTTCTGTCCAGTGTTTTGCTCCCAGTTCAAGGATAGGCTGCGGACCAAGAACATTTGCCTCCGGATTTTTGAAACTCAGGGCAAACTGCACTTCAAGCAGAGGTGAATTGCCATAAAGTGTGAAGATCTTTTCAAGCTTATTGCCATAATAGTCAGCAGACATCTTAACTCTCACAAAATCACCTTCTTTCTGAAGTATTTCTGCGTCATATACAGTATGGGTTTCCATGCTTCCCTGTCCAAGGAAATCCTCAAAACCACCATAAGGATAATAACCTCTTTTCCTGTATGTGCGTTTGTCGTCAGAAGCTTTCTCAGGCCATAGTTTGAAGAGGACGTTATCATTTTTCGATTTTACAATATATTCAATTACCCTTGCTCCGGTTCTGAGGAGTGTGATCTGGACACTGTCATTCTCCATTCTGTATTCATTAACTCCGTCGCTGTTAAGGTCAAGTTCATAGAGTAAAGGTTTGCCTGCTGCCTGTCCGACACCAAGCTGGCTTATGTTCTCAACGCCCAATGCATTTACTTTCACGTTATAGTTTCCTGCAGGTACTTCAAGGTCGAATGAAATGTTTGCAAATGCAGCTTTCGGAGCCGAGCATGTTTTAGATGTTGTGTAAACGACTTTCTTCGGATTGCTCTTTTCACTTACTTCTACTTTTACAGGGAAAGAAGCCTTGTCTGTAAAGTTGTGAATGGCAACAGGATATGTTACTTTCGGAGCATGTCCGTAGAGAAGCTGTTGCGCAGAAATGGCCCTTGGAAGATCAAGAATTGTCATTGTGCTTTTCTTTTGCTCTCCCCATTTGAAGTTCAGGACAACAGGATTTGTTTTTCTCATTGCTGAAGCCTGTGGATTGAGGTTGAACTCAAGAGTTTTCTGGCTGTTTGCAGGAAGTGTAAGTTGTACACTTGTATTTCCTTCCATTTTCAGTTCCTGAGGCAGTACTATGTTAAGGGTGCCGTTAACAGCTTTAGAATAAGTGTTTGTTACATTCAGAATGAGTTTATAGTCTTTTGTTGTAGCTTCAAGGTTAATCCTGTCGCCGAAGTATTCCTCAAGCCATACCCTGTCAATAAGCATTAGCTGCAGGGCATTCCTGTACTGTGCAGGTCCCATCATCATACCGCCTTCAAAAACGGCTACCTCACGTCTGTCCATTATTGCTTCCCAAAGAGATTTT
>ERZ795055.2556-NODE-2556-length-13714-cov-3.639359_pt1 | contig 13714 bp, 8 predicted proteins | sample MGYA00375139_ERZ795055 | MGnify/ENA primary metagenome ERZ795055 (study PRJEB30184, sample SAMN05720283) | anaerobic digester metagenome | isolation source: active sludge of municipal wastewater-treating anaerobic digesters | place: USA | collected 2015-01-23 ...
AAGGTAACCGCATGTTGCTAAGTGGTGGATTTGAAAGAGGAAAGTTGGCGTCCCCAAAGGGATTCGAACCCTTGTCGCAGCCGTGAAAGGGCTGTGTCCTAGACCGGGCTAGACGATGGGGACCGGCCAACTAACAGGCGGGCGTAATTACCGAAAAGCCGCCCGGATTGCAAGCAGAAGTTAACGGAATTCCAGGCGCTTGATCGCTCCGACTTGCCGCGGTGCTTGCACCACCTACCCCACCGCTTTTTACCTACCTGCACCCACAAAAAACCTTATGGATCGTTGACAAGTCATCATACAGCAGGATTTTGCAGCACTTTTCGGTTGATTCTACCGATAAGTAGCGTACAGTGTTCATCAGTACCACATTTGAGTACTCACAAGAGGGAGATCTATGACCATCCGCGTTCCGCCGCAAATTCAAGCCCTTGGCGATGAGCAGTTGGCCGCCCTTCTCACCCGCGCCGTGTTGAACCCCCGCCAAGACGAAAACCGCGCCATGGCCCGCAGCCAGCGCATGGGTGCCTCGTGGGTGCACTGGACCGATTCGCAAAAGCGCACCAAAAAAGCCCGCCATCCGCTCGACTAGTTCGCACGACGTTTCCTACGCCACCGCCTTGTCCCAAGGTGCCAGCAGGTGAATGGCCTTGGGGAGCAGCTCATAGCGTACCGGCAATCGTCCTGGCTGTTCTCCGTCCAAATCGATCAACACAGGTGTCTCTGCGAGCGGTTCCACCTCCACCACGCGGCCACGCAACATGCGTATGAACGGCATCGCGATATGCGTGCCTTGATACAGCCTGGGCGCACAGCGGAGGAAGGTGCTGGTTCCCACGTCGCCAATGATCACCACGTCGAACAGGCCATCATCCAGGCGCGCCTCGGGGGCCACCATCATCGACCCTCCGAAGAAACGCCCGTTGGCCACCGCCACGGTGTTAATGACCATCGATGGCTCGGTAAGACCGTCGACTGTTAAGCGCACAGGTTGATTCCGATAGGCCAACAGGCCGCGCAAGGTGCCCCAGAAAAAAGAAGCCTTACCGCCCCAACGTTTGGCGCTGCGGTTTACTCGGTCGACAATCATGCCGCTACCACCAAAACTAGAAATATTGATAAAGTGACGCGACTCGGTGGTGCCATCGGCACGCCGGTAACTCGCACGTCCTACGTCCAGTCGCCGGACCGTTGCTTGTGCGAGCGCGGCCATCACGTCGCCACCGGAGAGGCCGATGGAACGCACGAAGTCACCGCCGGTACCGCCCGGAAAGCAGACAAGGGTGGCGTCGGCAGCCTGTCCTTGCGCATCGAAAAAACCGTTGACGACCTCGTTGAAGGTGCCGTCACCCCCCACCGCAATGATGCGTTCGACACCGGCCGAGATGGCGGCCCGTGTCAGAGCTGTGGCATGCCCTGGCCCAGTGGTGAACTGCAGCAGCAGCTCACCAAATTGCTCACGAAGCTTGGCTTGGTGCCGCTGGAGTTGCGCCCGCGCACGGCCGCCGGCGGCCTGGGGATTGGCAATGACGACCGTAGACATAGACGAGCCTTCCGTGCTGGCTACGACTTCAGGATCCGGCGGCTCCCCCAAAAAGCGCGCTGGTGGTATTTTTTAGACAGCTCCGCCCGCGTCACCCCTTTGGATGAGCTTGCGTGCGCGAACAGGCCGTTACCGAGATAAACGCCCACGTGAGTCACGGTGCCGCGGTCCATCGTGTCGAAGAAGACCAGATCTCCTGCCTTCATTTCGCGCTGCTCTACCTTTTGTCCGGTGGCGAACTGAGCGCGGCTGTTGCGCGGCAACTCAACGCTAAATGCCTCTCGGAACACCTGCCGAGAGAACCCCGAGCAATCGATGCCTCGGTGGTCTACCCCGCCCCACAGGTAAGGCGTGCCGACCCAGCGATCCACGGTGGTATTCAACACCCTCTCCCAGGTTGGAAATACCGGCACCAATGGATCGCCAGAGAGCGGCGGCGAGACATGGCCAGCATCCTTCTCGGCCTTGCGTTCACGGACCTCTGCCTCTTTGGCATCCACCATCATCTCCTGCGGCGCCACCTTGAGCGGCGGTGTTGGGTCCGTCGCGGGGGCGGGCCTCGGAGACGCCAGCGACTCGGGTTTAGCGGGCGGCGGCTTTGGCTCCGATTTCGGTTCGAGCTTGGCTTGCGGTTTGGGCTCTGCTGGTGGCGGCTTTACGGGGCCCGCGTAGGCCGGGCGCGCCTTAGCCGAAACGCCCAGCTCTTTGCACAACGCGTGGTAGCGTTCATAGGCGGGTGCCTGCTCGTTGCCGATGACCGGGGTTTTTCCCACGCCTTTGAAATCCCGATGCAGCTCGTCTTTCAACGCAGCCAGCGCCCGAGTGACCTCTTGCAGCTCTTTGTTCTTGCCGCTCTGGCTCAACCACTCGCGCCGCGCGTCGAGTTCGACAAGCAGCCACAAGCGCTCACGTAACATCGGCCGCATCAGCGTGCGGGTAGCGGCCAGCGCCGCTTCGACGTTGGCTTTTTCTAAGGCCGGGATCTTGTCGGCGGTGAGCATTTCGTCCCACCAGCTGGCCAGATCGGGGGCGATCTCCTCGTTGAAATAGCGCGGAAAATCGAAGGCTAACTGGCGAGGGTCGGCCTTGGGCTTGCGCCCCTGCAATACCAAAATCTGATAGTTGATGGCGATGGGGGGAGGCACCCAGCGGTAGGTATCGTGGTAGGCATCGTACGCGGCACGGGCAGCGCGCTTGGGCTCAACGTCGAAAAAGATGGCCGCTGAGACGACGGATTTGGCCACCGTCACGCCCTCGTCAGTGCCATCCTTCATCGCTGCGCCGCCAAACACCGAGCGCAACGCCTTGTCCCACGCGGTCTTGTCGACTTTCGACAGGTCGTCGCGCTTAGCCACATACTCCAACAAAGAAAGCTGACGCTCGGCGGGCGTTGTTACATCCAAGGCCCAGGCCGAACTTGCCCAGGCCAACAACAACAGCGCGACACACAAGAACCGCATGTTGAAGCTCCTTCGAAATACGACGCTTCAGTCCGCCCCTTCATTTCCGGTGGCGCCACCATACCTCTAGCAAATCATCCCCCCCGAAGCCGTGTGCATGCAAGGTGCGCCTGAGGGAAGGCGATGCCACAAGAATTCGGCGTCCATCGCCCCCCAACAAGTCGTCTCGCCATGCGCGGGCCACGCGTTTTTCCAGGTCGACGTCGTAATGGCTAAGCAACATGCCCCCCGGGGTACCACTGTCACCTTCGAGCACACTGGCTTGAGGCAATGAGACGCCATGCTCCGCAAGCAGGGCTCGTAGCCCAGGCTCGCCGAGGTAGCGGGTGGCAAACGGATCGTCTGCTGGCGACCAAGCCAGAGCATCGGTGACCTGCCAACGGGCCTCGCGCAGAAGCTCGGTGGTGGTGATGATGGGAGGCGTGTCCACGCCCACCTGCGGGTACAGCACGCGCAACGCATAGGCGCAGCCAGGATCATCCACCACCAAACGCTGAATGCCGGTAAGCGCTTCAGCAAAGCGGCGGGCGTGCCTGACAAAGCCAGCGCGGTCCCCCCAGCGCCACAGCGGCAAGCCGCAGCACGGTACGCTGCCCGTCAACATGCGGGTCGGCCCCAACTGCTCCAACGCCAGTTGCAACGCGGCCTTGGCCACGGTGCAATCGGCATTGGTGTTCTGACACCCCAAGAACAACGCTGTGGGGGAGTTGTTGGTGCCCATCCTCAAGGCCAGGCGCAGCGCTATCGCCTCGTCGACATCAGGAGGGGCATCCCGATGGCGGAACTCAGCTAAAAACGCCTGGACCGGTGCGGGCGCCAACTGCTGCGCGACCAATTCGGCCCGTGCCACCATCAACACCGACGCAACATCGTTGCCGTGGTCGCACGCTCGCTTACAGCCCCGACAGTCCACGCAGGCCCACAGTGGCATAAGCCCCAGCGAGGTAAGGGGCGGTGACGCACGAGTCGCCAACGCGGCCGTCAGCATCAGTTGCCGAGGGGTGAACGCCTCATTCCCGGCGGCATCGGCCACCGGACAGGCATAGCGGCACAGCTTCGGACAATAGGTGCAATTATCGAGGGCGGCCTTGTGAACGCTAAGAGTGCGCAGCGGCACCAACGTCTCCGCATGGGACTCATCCTTACGAGGCGTTGCCTGCGTATGACCTCGGGGCGCTAACTCAACAGGCTCGATCGCGGCGGTCAAATGCAGCCGCTGAGCGCGCGCGCGCCATGCTGTCTTCTGGGGTGCGCTGAGGCTTTCTGGCAGGAGCACGAAGCCCACCGCCCCCAGGGGGTCAAGCCACGGCAACGTACCGGCAAGGGACTCTGCCGTGGCATCATCAAGGAACGTGCTTAACGCGGTATGCGTTCCCGCAAGCCATAGGCGCTCCCCCGCTGGCAACGGCAACAACGTCGGTGCTGGGAGCTCTTCACATGTGAAACGTGACGCTGCCTGTTGAATGCGATTCCACAGTGACGCTTGAAACGAGTCCGCCACAAACATCAAGGACAACCGCGCCGCGCCCTCGCCCCAATGGAGGGTCAGCGGCAGCCGGCCGGTGGTCTCATCACGCACCAACTCACGCGCCAGCGCCATTAAGTCGCCAAACGTCCCGGTGATCTGCAGAGAACGGACAGGGAAGGCCTGGGGGCGCAACCACAACCGTTGCGGCGTGGCGTCCAACATGGCCTGCAGCAAATCAGGACCCATGGCCGCGCGGGGCGCAGGCGCAAAGTGCACCGGCTCCCCTGCTACCTCACCATCCACGCCAATCAACATCGGCTCAATCACGCGGAGCTGAGCGTTGAACTGCCAAAGCTCGCGGGCGCGAGCCACTTCTACAATCGAGCGAGCCCCAAACAATTGAGCCACCGGGCCCAACGTGCGTCCGTGGGTACGCAGCTGTGCTTCAAGCGCCGAGACTTCCATTTCGGGAGGGCATGCGGCAAGGCCCGTGCCCACCTCTTGCGGCGGCGCAGCCGCTGGCTTGGGCGCGCCATCGATTTCTTGTAGTAGCGCCGGATTCAAGACGCGGGCAGGGTCGAGATGCGCCCCCATTTCAAGCCACAAGCGTCGCGAGCCTCCCAGGACCCGTGCCAGCGCCAAACGTTTGAGACGCCCCGTGCCGTGGTGATGTGAGACGTTTGCGCCTGCGGTCACGGCGGCCGCTAGACATCGTTCCCACAAGGTGTCGTAAAGCTCGGCGCCGCCTTTGAGTGGAATTCCAAAGGTGAAATAGATCGACGCCCCCTCACCGTACACGTGTGAGAAGTGCGCCAACACTTGGGCGCCCACTTGCAGCGCCTGGGCGCGCACCGCCTGATACACCGGTTCGACCCGACCCCAAGCACACCCCACCTCCATCGTATCGGCCGCTACTCCTGCTCGATAGGTGCGCGACTGCGTGAAAGAAACTGCGTAGCGACGTTGAAACCAGGCCTCGCCGGGGGTACTCCCCATGTCCATGCCGGCAAAGCGCTCCGCGAGGTCGAGCACCACCGCCAGCTCGGACGTCACCTGTTCCGGTTCGCCCGCCAAGCCGACAATGCACAGGCAACCACCGGCAAGGATGTCCCCCAACATGCTCGTCAATCGTGGGAAATTAGCCCCCAGCCAGGCCAGTCGACTGGGACCCCGATCCCGGGCCACGTGCGGTGCGTGGGATTGGCGGTGCAAAAAGGTATCCAACGGATCATACACGCGCACGACCTGCGGGCTCAGCCCGGCGCCAAGCCATGCCTGCGCCGCCCCCAGCGCTCGGGTAAGATCCGGAAACATAAAGCCGCGCCAGGCACGTGTGTTCGGCAACGGATGCACGCGTACAAAGGCATCGGCCCAAATCGCCAACGTCCCCTCGGCGCCAATCAGGCTCGACAACAGCGCCGAGTTCACCGGCACAGGCATTTGTCGAAGCACCCGGCCATCGCCTAAGACCACGGTGCCGCCCACCACCTGGTCCTCTATCTTCCCGTAACGACTCGACATTTGGCCGGCGCTACGAGCAGCAATCCAGCCCCCCAAGCTGGAGCAAAGAATCGACGACGGAAAGTGCCCCTGGGTACAACCTTGGCGGTTCAGCTGGCGTTCCAATAGCTCGCCCAAAATGCCGGCCTGCGCGTGCGCCCAGCGAGCTTGCACATCAACCGACAGCAGGCGATTCATCCGTTTCAGGTCCAACACCACCTGGTGAGCCTCGGGCGTAGAACCGCCGACGACCCCTGAGCCTGCACCATAGGGAACCAGCGTCACCCCCACGTCGGCTGCGGTGCGCACCAACGCGACCAAGTCGTCGAGAGATTCCGGCCACACCACAGCGAGGGGCAAGCTCCATGGTTCCCCATGGCTCAGGCGAATCAGGTGTCGGGGCCACAGATCGACGGCAACAGCGCGCCGGTCGGCCTCACGAACCGAGAGCGCGCCAGCGGGCAGGCAGTTGGCGAGTGCGGCAATGGCCCGGGTGCTCAACCTGCTACCGAACGGCCAGCATGCCGTGGTTCGCCCGCACCAGCGCAACAACCGTCGAGACCTTCAGCCGTGCGGGGCAGAGGCGTTCGATCTCCGGCGCCAAAATTTCCAATCGTTGCAGCTGTGCCAACGCCAACGACGAGTCCCCCGGATGGCGCGCAATTCCCGCCAACCACTGCGACGGACGATCGGTGGCCGTGCCTACCACATCGCACAAACCACATGTCAAACAGCCCGAGGTGCATGCAAACATCCCCCAAGCATCCTTGGGCACCGCCCCCAGCGACTCGGCAGCGATGCGTTTGAGCCACGGACCCGGCACCCGACGCCCCACGAACGGATAAGTGATGATGTGGCGAACCAAAGCCCACCCCAACACCCACAGGGCATTCAACTGACGCATGCTCAGATAGCTGCTCATGGCGTCTCCCCCGCCTTGTTCACGGCGGCCCGGCCTGCCAACAGACCCGTCGCAAGCGCCACGCCGTCGGCGCACAGGCTGTAACGCGAGGCAAAGCCACCAATCACCATGCCCGCCGCAAAAAGGTTGGGATAGGCCACGCGCCCCTCCGCCAACGGCTGAAGCACCGGATTCACCACGACACCCGCCGTCATCAACGGGTGGGATTCCATCGGCGACACCCGGGTTACGGCGTCTGGACCGTCGGCTTCTAACGGTCCCTCTTCGCTCGCGACGGGCAAGTCGAACAGAGCCTCACGACAATGTTGCGCCTGCCAACCCACGCCGCCCGCGATGAATCGGCCACTGGCGAGCACAAAGGCGCCCGCCTGGATCTCTTGGCCACCGGCCAAGGTTAGGCTACAGAGCTTTCCGGCCGAGGCCTTGCTGCCAATCACCTCGCCCAGCTGTGTCACGCCGGCTTGAGCCTGACTTGCGGTCAACGCAGTTTGCAGACGCGCACCGGGAACCGACGGCAGATGCGCCAGACTCTCCACGACCGGGATCCCGAGGGACTCTTGAAGGCGCGTACGGACGTGGTGTGCGCGAGCAAAGCCCAACACTGGCGGCGTCAATAGCGCTTTCAGTCCTTGGGTGCGCCCCCTCAGTTGGGCATGCAACTCATCGGCGCGCACCTGGTCGTCCAACGTGCGGGCCAGTTGCAATGGCGGCGCAACGAAACCTAAAGCCACGCGCAACAATTCAAACTCGGGCGTCGGCACATCAAAATTCTTGGTATCAGCCGAAATGGCAGTTGCAATGCGCTGTGCATCGAACGCCATCAGGCCATCAATAGACAACACTCCGATCTTACCTGCGACGGGGACGCCAAACTCCAAGCCCACGTGCGGCGCCAGGGCACTGGCCGCAGGCAGCACGCCCCCCAGTGATGAGGCCAAAGACAGGTTGGCCGCCTCCAGGTTCAATGGCGGCGGTGCCAAATCGTACGGCCCAAGCGCCTCGCGCAACAGATCAAAACCGTCGAGCAGCCCCGACACAGTACGCTCCAGGCCGAGCACCGCATAAGGGTGGCGGCGCCGATGCGCGATGATATCCAGCACGTGTTCGGCCAACGTGCGTGGCAGCTGGTGCGCCCGCGACAACGCTGGCGTGTAGGCTATGTCTAGCGCGCCCGTGGAAAGAGCTGTTGCCCCCCAGGAACGCGCCGCCAACGCCACCTTGGCGCCCTGCTTGCGCGCCGCGAGCGCCGCAATGGTGCCACTTAGGCCGCCCCCAACAATGACGACATCGAACATGCTTGCCTCACGCGTGTGGAACGAGGGCCGGCAGTTGCCACAACCCGGTGTATTGGGTCATCAGGAGTTCCGCTTGGGCCAATTGGCTCCCCTTCAAGGCCGGACGCGCCGTACGCCAGCGCCGCGACAAGAGGTCCATCAACTCCTCACGCTCGCTGGTTGGGTCGAGGCCGCGTTCTTCTGCAAAGATTTGGGCTGCCCGCAAGCCGCAATCGAGGCCTTGGCATGCCCCCACCGCGATCCGACAGCGCGTCATCAAATCGCCCAAGTGCGTCACCAACTCGTGTCGCACGGCATAGCGGACCTCACATTCCAACGTCGGCTCGCTAGCGCAGACCACGCTGAAACCGGTCGGTGTTTCTCGTCCTACGTCCAGGACACGCGGGGCTAGCGAACCATGGCGGTAGATGACCCGGCGTGCGGCTAGCCGCTCGATCCCGTAGGCGCGCGCCAATTCGGTCTCCTCAGGAATCGCATCTCCCCCCGGCACCGTGTGCAAATGGGTTTCGCAACGCGCCGTAACTCCTAAGGTTTTGCACACTGCATCGGCGGCCTCTTGGGCCTGAATCCGAAAGCTCGCGAGCTTCCCACCCAACAACGAGAATAGGCCGGGCGCCCCCAGGCTCTTGTGGTCGACGATTTCGTAGCGGCGGGACAACTCGTCTTCTAATTGCCCCCAACCGTAGACGGTATTGCGCACGCCGACCCGGGTATTGATGAGACGTTGGTCGGCCATCCGCGGTAGCAACCGGATCACAGCTTCTTGGAGATAGCGGATTTCGTCTTGCGATACCGACAGGTCGTCCAGGTCGCCGTAGTAGTCGTCGTCGGTGGTGCCGATCCAGGTTTCGTTTTGGTACGGCATGATAAACACCTGGCGTCCATCCACCGCATTGGTGATCATCGCGAAGTTGGTGAGCCGCTTCTCGTAGATAAGGTGCACACCCTTGCCAGGCCGTAAGCGCACGCCCGGCCCCGCCAATCCCGCCACCTTCGCAGCCCATGGTCCGGCACAATTCACCACCACCTTGGCGCGCACCTCGCGCACGGTGACTTCGCCCACACGACGCAGACGAGCACCTTGAACCGTGCCGTGGTCATCACGCAGCAACCCCACCACTTCGGTGTACGTCTCCACCTGGGCACCGTGGGCGATGGCATCTAAGGTATTCAGCAAACACAGTCGTCCGCAGTCGATGCCCCACTCGTCCAACGTCACGCCGCCATCGAACTCGCCCGCGAGTCCAGGCTCGATAGCCAGCAACTCCGCTGTGGTGAGCCGCGCGTGCGGAATGCCGTTCTTCATCGCCGCGTAGCGGTCGTAAACGGTGAAGTAGACGTCGTGGAGCGTGGGCGAAATTTTGCCAAGCCCAGGGCGTGCCAAAAGCGGCATCAAGAACGGAATTCGAAACAACAGATGTGGCATGATGCGCTGGATGTAACCGGAGTCCTCGCAGCTGTGTTTCGTGGTTTCCACGTCGTTCAGCATGTAGCGAGGTCCACCGTGGATCATGCCACTGGACGCACCGGTGGCGCCGCGCGCGAAGTCACCCTTCTCGCACAACATCACCTTCACGCCGCGTTTGGCGAGATCGCGCAACAACCCCGTCCCGTTCGAACCCCCGCCAACAATGAGGACGTCGGTGTCGTGCTGCATGTGAGCTGTGCCTCAGGCTTTCTTGGCCTCGATAAGCTTAATCGCCAACTCGGTGAGTTGCGCATCGTCAATCGCCGCGGGCGCTTCCAGCATCAGGTCGGTTTGCTTCTGCGTCTTCGGGAACGCGATGACGTCGCGAATCGAATCGGTGCCGCAAATCAGCATCATGATGCGGTCCACGCCCAACGCCAGCCCCCCGTGCGGTGGTGCACCGAATTGGAAGGCATCCAAAAGATAGCCAAACTTAGCGTGCGCCTCGACGTCGCCAATGCCGATCGCCTCAAACATGCGACTTTGCAGCGCTTGGTCGTGGATACGGATAGAGCCGCCACCAATCTCGATGCCGTTCAAGACGATGTCGTACGCCTGCGCTTTCACGCTCGCCGGGTCAGAGAGCATTTTGTCTGCGTGCTCGGGCTTCGGTGAGGTGAACGGGTGATGCGCTGCCGAGTAGCGCTTAGCCTCCTCGTCGTAGTCAAACAGAGGAAAATCCACCACCCAAACAAAACGAAACTGGTCCTTTGCGACCAGCGCGCGTTTCTTGGCCACATGCTTGCGTAGGTTGCCCAACGCCGCATTGGCAACCTTCAGGCGATCGGCGACAAAGACCGCGGTGTCGCCCACCTTCAAGCTGAGCGCCTGCTTCAAGTTTGCTTGATCATCGGGCGTGAAGAACTTAGCAATCGGGCCTTGCAGTGTCTGGTCCTCTTTGATCTTGAGCCACGCCAAACCCTTGGCTCCGTAGGGTTTGACAACCTCCTCCAGCTCTTCGAGGTCCTTGCGTGACCACTCGCCACTGCCCGAAAGGTTAACAGCCTTCACCACGCCGCCATTTGCGACCGTGTCGACAAAGACCTTGAAACCACATCCCTTCACCACGCTCGACAGGTCTTTAAGCTCCAGACCAAAGCGCATGTCGGGGGCGTCCACGCCAAAGCGGTTCATCGAATCGTCGTAGCTAATGCGCTCAAAGGGCGTCGGCAGCGTTACATCCAAAAGCTCTTTCCAAATGTTCGCCAGCACCCCTTCGACGACGTTCTGCACGTCTTCGGGTGACACGAAGGACATCTCGAGATCGACCTGGGTAAATTCCGGTTGGCGCTCGGCACGCAAGTCCTCATCCCGGAAACACCGGGTGATCTGGAAGTAGCGGTCGTAACCGGCCACCATCAACAGCTGCTTGAACAACTGCGGGGATTGCGGCAGCGCGAAGAATTTCCCTTGATGCACCCGTGACGGCACCACGTAATCGCGCGCCCCTTCAGGCGTGCTCTTAATGAGAAACGGCGTCTCCACTTCCAAGAAGCCGTTCGCATCTAACGTTCGTCGCACCACCTGATTGAACTTGTGGCGCAGGATGAAATTCTTTTGCAGCTTTTCGCGCCGCAGGTCCAAGAAACGATACTTGAGGCGCGTCTCCTCCGAGGCATTCACCTCGTTTTCGATGGGGAAAGGCACTGGCTTCGCGCGCGCCAGAATTTCCAATTCGGTCGCCGCCACCTCGATGGCACCCGTCGAGATCCTGGTGTTGGCGTTCTTGCCGCGGCTACGCACCTTGCCCTTGATACCCACAACCCACTCACCGCGCACTTCGGCGGCCAGCCCCAGCGCGGCGCCGGCGATATCAGGATCAAAGACGATTTGCGTGACACCATCGCGGTCGCGCAGATCGATGAAGATACAGCCACCCAGGTTGCGTTGAGTGTGCACCCACCCCATCAACGTGACGTCCTTGCCAATATCGCTGTCGCGCAACTCGCCGCAACGATGACTGCGCTTGTTCTCGTTCACCCATCGACTCACGGGAATCTCCTTCTTCAGGCTTGGCGTTACAGCCGATCGACCGCGTAAACCCCTTCGAGGCCGCGGATCTGGGCCGTGACTTTTTTAAGTTGTTCGGCGTCTTTCACGACGACTTCGAATGTATTGATCGCTCGGTCTTTGGCCGTCACTTTGCAGTTGGCCTGCGAAATGTTGATGCCATGTTCGGTAAATGTCTGCGAGATCATGGCCAAAATCCCGGGGCGATCGTTGGTCAGGATCTTCAATTGTACCGGCCGGCCGCCGGATTCCTTGCCATCCCAACTCACCTCGATGCGTCGAGCTGGATCCAGATCGATCGCGCGACTACATGTTACCGAGTGCACCGCAATGCCGCGCCCGCGCGTAATGAACCCCATGATCGGATCCCCGGGCAGCGGACTGCAACAGCGCGCAAAGCGCACCATAATGTCGTTCATCCCTTGCACAACGACACCACCGGTGGCGCGCGCCGGTCGTTTGCCGGTCATCTTGCGCAAGATCTGATTGATCACCGAAGGCTCTTTGGTGTCCTCGGGAGCCTTTCCGGGCACCAGCTTTTCGGCGATCTGTGCGGGTGTGGCCTTGCCGTAGCCTAGGCCGACAAACAGGCCTTCGGGATTGCCGTAATGCGTTTCTTCGGCCACCGCCTGGACACGCCCATCTTTCATTAGTTTTTGCAGGGAGACGCCGTAGCGTTTTAGTTCGCGTTCGAGGAGTTCCTCGCCCAGGTCACGCGAGCGTTCGCGCTCGGCAATACGCACATACGAGCGGATCTTGGTGCGCGCGCGACTGGTATGCACAAACGACAACCAGTCCTTCGACGGCCGTTGTTGTGGGTTGGTGAGAATCTCGACCACATCGCCATTTTTCAGCTCGTGGCGCAATGGCACCATGCGGCCATTCGTTTTGGCACCCGAGCAGTGGTTGCCGATTTGGCTGTGGATCGCATACGCGAAGTCCACCGGTGTCGCACCACGTCTAAGCGAAATCACCTCGCCCTTGGGGGTGAAGACAAACACCTCGTCAGTGAACAAATCGTACTTCACCGTGTCGAGGAATTCGTTCGGGTCTTTTAGATCTTGCTGCCATTCCAACAGTTGCCGGAGCCAGGCAAATTGCTGCCGGCTCTTCTCGCCCATCTTCGCACTCTCTTTGTACTCCCAGTGCGCGGCGATGCCCTCCTCGGCGATCTGGTGCATCTCCTGAGTGCGGATCTGGATTTCGATGCGCTCGCCTTCGGGGCCAATCACCGTCGTGTGCAACGACTGATAGCGATTGGCCTTGGGCATCGCGATGTAGTCTTTGAAACGCCCGGGCACCGGGTGCCACAAAGAGTGCACGTGCCCCAGCACCTCGTAGCAACGGCTCACGGTATCAACGATGACCCGAAACGCGATGACATCGTGAACCTCCTCAAACGGCAGGTCGCGCGAGCTCATCTTCTTATACAACGAGTGCAGATTCTTTGGCCGGCCTTGCACCTCGCAGGGGATCTCGCGTTTGCCGAGCTCCTCTTTGATGATGGTAATAACCTTGTCGACGTACTCTTTGCGTTCGGCGTTGAGAGCGTCGACCTTGGCGCACAAATCGGTGTAGTCCTGGGGCTGCAAGTACTTGAACGCCAGGTCTTCGAGCTCGCTCTTCACCCAGTTGATGCCGAGGCGATTCGCCAACGGCACGTAAATATCCATCGTTTCCTGGGCAATACGCTGCTGTTTGTGCGGCGCCAAATGCACCAGCGTGCGCATGTTGTGCAGCCGGTCGGCGAGCTTGATCAGGATGACCCGGATATCCTTGGCCATCGCGACCAGCATCTTGCGGAAGTTCTCCGCCTGCTTGTGCTCGTCGGTGTCAAAGCGGATCTGCGACAGCTTGGTGACGCCATCCACGAGCAACATCACTTCGGGGCCGAACATCTCTTTGACGTCGTCTAAGCTCGTCAGCGTGTCTTCTACCGTGTCGTGCAGCAACCCGGTAGCAACACTGGCCTCATCCAGACGCATTTGCGTCAGTAAAAACGCCACCTCGAATGGGTGGATAAGGTACGGCTCGCCGCTCTTGCGGAT
>ERZ795055.2559-NODE-2559-length-13701-cov-4.165250_pt1 | contig 13701 bp, 7 predicted proteins | sample MGYA00375139_ERZ795055 | MGnify/ENA primary metagenome ERZ795055 (study PRJEB30184, sample SAMN05720283) | anaerobic digester metagenome | isolation source: active sludge of municipal wastewater-treating anaerobic digesters | place: USA | collected 2015-01-23 ...
CTTAATGTATTTTGTGCATTGCTCAAAACATTTTGTATATGGCTTATTGTATTTTTTGGACGGCTTAAAGTTTTTTGTGGATGTGTAAAAAGGGATAGCCACTTAGTAGGCAAGACACTACGTCAATGAACAGAAAGCTATTTCAGTGTTTGTAAATTTACACCCGCTTGAACAGGTCACATTTTAATTCCGGATGTAGCTATTGCGGTATTCAATGGGCGTTTTACCCGTAATACTCTTAAATACAGTGTAAAATGAAGATTTGCTCGAGAAACCACAATCGTAACCAATGGCTTCGATGGAGAATTTATTGTGGCTGTCGGTGAGCATTTGTTTAACGGCTTCCACCCGATACGAATTGACAAATTGGAAGAAATTCTTTCCGATTTGAGCATTTAACACTTCGGTTAACTGATATTTGGGAATTTTCAGATCGGTCGAAAGCATTTCCATGTTTAATTCCGGGTTGAGATATGCTTTTTTACTTTCGAAATACGAAAATATTAATTTACGAATATGTTCTTTATTTTCAACGCTTAACGTTGAATTCTGGTAATGAGTTTGAATTCGCTCGGGCGGTAGTTTTGTTTGTACAACCTGCTGGCGTAAACCATAGAAACTAAGCACGAAAATCATGAACAACAACATCGAATAGTTGTAAATATACGGTGTAAGCGGATTGAAATCTGCTTCATATACAAAAACGGTGATTAAGAAGGTGAATATGCAATAAACCACATAGAAAATGGCTACCCCGAGCACCCAACCTAAATTTTCATTTTTATCAATATTTGATTTTTCGTTTTTTAAATGCATACGGTATTTATGCACAAGTATCAGACTCATAGGATTATAAATAATCCATGATAGCATTGTGGCAGCGTAAAAAATCAATCGGTAAATGAAATTTTTATCCTGAAAATAAAAGGAATTCAACGAAAAAGGTTCTTTGATGATGTAAGCACTAATTTCGAAAAGCAGAAAGGGCAATAAATGAAGCAATTGCAGGGGTTTAATTTTGAAGTTGGGTCGGGTCAGCGAACTGACATACAAGTACAAAGCCGGATTGAATAACAAAAACGAACTTGACAACAGCGGGACGCCGAAAATTTCGTAATCGAGACCGCAAGTCATAAATTCAATGGCAAGAAGAGTTAGCCAACCCGACAAAACTTTATCGGAGATACTGCTTTCCTTTTTGGTAAACATAAGAATGGCAGCAAACAAACCCTGACAGAAACCTATCCAGGCAATGGTATTCATACCTTCTTGCGGTTTGAATTAATAATCAGTTGTCGAAAAAAAAATCTTCCTGAAATTTTAAAGTGTGTCGGATTTAGTTTTTGGAGGATTTTTATCTTTCTTCGTATCTTTGCTTTCAGCATCTTTTCCTGTTTTGGATGCCGAAATGAGTTTTTCGCGTGTTTTTTTAGGAAAAGTTGTTAAAACTTCCTTTACGTTTTTGGGCCTTTGCTCATCAATCCAAAAGAAATTTTTAAGTAATAATTCATCCCCCGAAAGCTGATCCAGAGGATACATTGTACCACTTGAAGCAGAAGTCAATACAATTCGTTCCACTTTTTTGTTTTTGAAATGCATGACCACATAACTGCTCTCCGTTTTATTCGTCCCGATTAATGTTGAATCTTTATCGTCTCTCGGAAAATAAATTGTTTCCGCATTTCCGTTCACTTCCACCCTTTTTAACTGTCCGCTATCCACGTAAGCAATAATATCTTTGCCCGAAATCTGATTAAAATAAGCGCTGTCTTCCTGCTGAATGGTCATTGCATTGTCTAGAATGTCAATTTTATCAACCTTATCGTTTTTCAGGGTAGCTTTTATAAAATCGCCCGAAAGTTGATTTTTTTCTGACCAAAGCACCGGTTCTTTATACATATTCATTATAGAATCGCGCGTTGAATAAACCAACGAATCACAAATTCCCTGCACATCGTTCCGATAAAACCTGACATTATAAAAACCCCTTGAAACATCGTAAATCGAATCTTTGTATGTAAACAAAGTATCAGCATGAATGTACATGGTGTCTTTGCCGGACCAATCCATTAACAACGCTGAATCGCTGGCAATGCCCACTTCGGTGGAATCGTTGTAATAAAGATAATTGCCGTAAAGAGTATTTTTTTGAATGGTATCGTTCAAAATCACCTTGGAAAACACCTCTCCGTAATTCTGATTTTTATCGTAAAAAACGGTATCGCCAATGATTGTTTTTCCGTCTTTTTGCTTAATAACAGAACGGTCGAGCAACATCATTTGTTCATTATTAGTGTTGTACCAGCCTCTTTTTGCTTCGATATCCGTTTCTTTATCATAAACAATATGCGTTTGACAAATCAGATTGGCCACGCTTGTTTTGGTGTTGTACCTGAGCGAGTCGGTGTCTAATGTAAACTTATCATTGACCAAATGTACTGTATTACGAAACAATGCGGCATTGGTCGCCGTTGAATATTGTCCCCAGATTGAAGTCAGCGTATTTTCCGGATCCACAATTTTTCCTCCGGTATAATAATATGCAAAATTTGTATTCCTGTCGAAATTCAGACTGTCGGTCGTAAGCGTGGTTTTTCTGTTTTCCAATCGTACATTTCTTCGTATGCGGGCCAATTTCAAATTTCCATCGTAATAAAGCAAATCGCCGTATACAAACAAAGTATCGCCCTGCACAATGCGAACATTACTAAACGCATCCAACGAATTGGCTTTCTGGTAAAAATAGGCGCTATCGCAGTACAACATGGCATTGTCGTGTCTGAATCGCACATTTCCTCTTAATATCTGAATGTCAGGATTTAAATTCGGGTCAGACATCCATGTTTCGGCATTTTCAAGATACACAAGGGTAGCATTTCTGTTTTCGAGCGGATTGACGATGGGTGCAAGTGAACCGGGTTTGCCGGCTACAATCGATTTTGCTTTTTTTTGTTTCGCTCCCTTCTTTGTATTTTCCTTCGACAGTGGATTCTGGCTTTGCAAAATCTGATTTCGCAATTGGCGGTGACGAATTTGCGCTTGCAAAGACCCGATAAACAAACAGAACACACCAAATAATATGATGTGCCTGATTGTATTTGAGATTTTTATATTCTGTTTTTTATTAATATTCATTTGCAAACCTAACTTAAATTTTCTCTTCGGTGAGATTTATGGTTTGTTATTTTTTTATCCAGCCCGAATATTCGAACTTACAGTTTTGCCAGGCTGGATCTATGCTGATATAGGTTTCTTTTTGTTTGCGTACAATCCAGTTTTTAAGGAATTTCTCCTTTTCCTGATTTTCATAAAATGATTTAAGCATTTGATAATCGTCGGTCAGATTTGCTTTGTGGTTTTCTGTTTTTGATTTGACCTTTACTACGGCTACCACTTCTTTGTTAGTTGTGGAACTGATCATTGTAAATGGTTTCGAAATTTCTCCCACGCCCATACCATAAACTACTTTTGCAACTTCTTGCGGCAAATCCTGATACTCAAATTTTGAAGTTCCTGATTTTTCATTCAGCATCAACCCTGCATTCATGGCGGTGTTTTTATCTTGCGAAAAATAAATTACGGCCTGTTCGAATGTCATTTTATTGGTACGAATCAATTCGGTAATGGAATCAAGTTTATGAATTCCGTTACTCTTATCAGTGAGCGATATACGCGGTTTGAGCAATATATGACGACAATTGATGCGGTCGCCACGTTTTTCGATCAATTGAATGATATGATAACCAAATTCTGTTTGCACAATGCGCGAAACCTTTTTCGGATCAGTCAGATTAAAGGCAACCGCTGCAAATTCAGGAACAAACTGTCCTCGCCCTCTGAAATCCAGTTCACCACCTCGTTTGGCACTTTCTGTGTCTTCGGAATAAAGCCTGGCTAACAACGAAAAATCCATAGTTCCACTGTTGGCTCTTTCGGTATAATCTCTCAATCGTTCCTTGATGCGATTCGATTCTTCGATAGGAACCGGAGGTTCGAAACTGATGATTTGCAATTCGGTCTGAGCCGGTACGGTTGGAATGCTGTCTTTTGCAATATTATTGTAGAAACGACGAACTTCGGCCGGAGTCGATTTGATATTCCCAATCAGTTTTTGTTGCATTTGCTGAATGGTTTGTTGATTACGAACCATGTCGCGTAGTTTCTCACGCAATTCGGGAGTCCCCATTTTGAAATATTCTTCCATTTTCTCTTTCGAGCCAATTTGCGCGATGTAATAGTTCAACTGTCTTTCAACTTCGCCATTTACATTGCCTTCGTTTACCACAATACTGTCCAATATAGCCTGGTGCAGGTACAGTTTCTGAATGGCAATTTGCTCAGGAATAACACAATATGGATCACCCTGAATGGGTGTTCCTTCATATTGAGCCCGTAATTTTTGCTCTTCAACTTCAGAACGCAAAATGGCTTCGTCGCCTACAATCCAGATAACCTCATCAATAATATTAGTTTGTGCAAAAATTGATGTTGAAAGGAAAAGAAATAAGAACAGAGATAAAATATTTTTTTTCATACAAGAAATTATTTCGTATTTTGTTGCTTTAGAGTACCTGATTATTAATCGTTTAATCGAGTTAAAAAAATAATCGGTTATTCAGGTTGTTATTTTATTTTTTAAAAAAAGTTACTGATTCGTTTTTTATGGCATCGTTATACAATTCTGATTCAAAATTTCCGATAAACTCCGCTTTCAATTTATTCATGATCAGATTCGAAATTTTATCTTTTGCCATTTCGTAAGGTTCTGTCTGACCGGCTGTGCTATAAGCTTCGATGCGTAACAAATAATGTTTGGTACTGTCCGATACTTCAACCAACCGACGCGACGAAACAAATGACGCCGGATTTTCAACCTGAACCGGTATTTTTTTTAATACTTCGAACAAAGAAGTCCATTTATCGGCAAAATAATCGTAACTAATTGCATTCTTAATGCTGTACTTTTCGATATTTTCGAGTGCCTTTGTATTTCCCGATTGCATCCAACTTCGCACGTTTGGCATTTGAGGTGCATTCACCGGAACTACAAGTAAAATTCCTTTGATAATATTTTCTTTCAATTGCAATTGCTCGCTGTATTTTTCGTAAAAAGCCTTCAGTTCCTCTTCAGTTGGCTCTTTCGGCAATCTTTGTTCAATCAGTTTCTGCTGATATTGATGTATAATCAGCGATTTTCTATAGTCTTCGAGCAAACGGTCAATTTCATCTTTATTGGCAACGTTCCTTTTGGCATTTTCATAAAGCAGCACGTCGGTTATCCATTTTCGAATGAAACTTTCAGCTATCTCGGCACTGTCTTTTGGTGTTACATTTGGCGGAATAATATCTTGTACTTCATTCAGATACAAAAACTTACCTTCAACTTCGAGCAACGGATCAAGTGTGGCATCGGGTGCTTTGCGCGTACACGATGTCACAAGTATCAGTGTAAAAATCAATATCAGTAATTGGCTTGTTTTCATACAGTAAGCAAAGATAATATTGGTTTTAATAAAATAATGCTAAATTACGAATTATAAATCAGAATAAAGGAATTTTAATCTCTATTCATCAGAGTTTATTTATAATTGCACAATAATTCAAATAAAATATTAGCATTACAACATAGAAAAGAGCCACTGTACAATGGCTCTTTTCTATTAAATACCTTTTAACTCATTTCAGTTTTTCGTTATTGTACCCAACACTTTCTGGTCTATCACTACCGGGTATTTCGAGCGAAGCGCTGCAATCCATTCTTTTTCAAGATATTCCTGATAATCGGCGGTCACTAAACCACGTACATCGGCATAACTTTCGGGCATGATACCAAGTCTTTTTCCTATTACAAATACATAAGGATAATCTTTGTCAGTTTCAACAGGTGTTTTCGATTTGAAAATTTGATTGTCAACATATTTGTTATCGCCCTGCACATATAAACCTTTATCAATTTTTACATATTGAATGCTGTCATTCAACCGCATGCGTAAATATTTATCTATCGAATCGTTATCCGATTTTTTCACAATTAATTTTGCAGCCTTTAAAGTTGATTTATTTTTACATTGAATAACCCGACCTTTGAAATGAGGTTTTTCCCATTTATAATCAATTTTATGCTTTTCAAAATATTGTTCCAAACCTTCAGTATCTTTCGATGCTTTTTCCCAAACTTCGTTGTTGCTCACTTCGAAAAGTAAAATTCCATCGTGGTATTCCTGCATCAAGAAACGGAAATCGTCGTATTTTTTCTCTAATTGAGCATCTTCATAATTCAGTAGTTCCTGATTGGAAAATGCATTGATTTTTTCAACAATTATTTCAGAAGCAATGCTTTTTTCGGAGAAATTATTCTTTTTAAGATAAGTAGCAAAATCAGCCTGACTGTAATTTCTGTCGGCAAAACTTAACAAGGGTTTATTCAATTTTGCTATTTCAACCTGAAAAACAGAATCAGCCAGGGTTTTGGTATCTAAAAGCTTAACGAAATCGGTAAGATTTTCAGGCATTAATTTGTAATTGTAATCTTTGCGCAGTTTTGATACAAAAGTCTGTTGGCCCAAATTGGCTCTTTCGTCACGTTTCACACGACGTTCGAGTTCGGCTTTCAAATTTTCGTAGGTATCTATTCCTTTTCTATCCAGCAATTTAATAATATGCCATCCGTAAGCTGATTTGATAGGTGCCGAAATGTCACCGATATTTTTTAATGCAAAGGCAGCTGTTTCAAATTCCGGAATCATACGTCCTGAACCAAACCACGGAAGTTCACCGTTTTTGGTGGCCGAACCGCGGTCTTCGGATAAATCGGAGGCTAATTTTCCAAAATCATCACCGGCTTTGATGCGGTCATAAATTGAATCGATCGTTGTTTTTGCTTTTGCATTTTTTTCGTTATCGTCCTGAGCGGTGAAGCGCATAATGTGCGACACCAAAATTTCGCCCAATGAATTTCTGCGTCCGTGAACTTTTATAATATGGTATCCGAACGAAGAACGTACAGGTTTCGAAAGTTTACCTTCGGGTGTGTTGTAGGCCACTGTTTCGAAAGGATATACCGTGCGAAATGCCGAAACCCAACCTAAACGACCGCTGTTTTCTTCGGCTGACTGATCTTCGGAAACTTCTTTGGCTACTTTTGCAAAATCCTCTTTATCAAGGCGTTTAAGAATAGATTTAATCTTATTCCATGCAGCCAATGTATCGGCAGGCGTAGCTCCCTGTTGAATGCGAACAAGAATGTGACTAACATCCACATCTTCTTTCATTCGGTTATACGCTTCGCGAAGCACATCTTCGTCCACTTTCTGATCGGTCAGATAAGGCTTTGTAAGTTGCGATCTGTATCCGGCCAGTTCGTTAATAAACGATTTTGTGGTATCAAGGCCCTGAGACTTTGCTTCTTCAACCTTTAATTTAAAGTTTATGAACAAATCAACATATTCTTCGAGGGTTTTCTTATCCAAAGAATTGTTCGAATTGTTTTTATTATAAATGTATTCAAATTCCGATTTTGGCACTGATTTGCCATTAATCGTCATTAAAACAGGATCGTTCGCTTGTGCAAACATTACTCCTGACAATAAAAAGACAGATAATAAAATAAAATGTGATTTCATAAATGAATTAATTGAATATACAAAAATTGAATATCTAAAAAAATTTAACGGTCAAAAGTACAACTATGTTATTAACTTAAGTAATTTTTTAAGATTTTTTTTATTCTCCACGACTATAATTAGGAGCTTCGCTCGTAATTGACACATCGTGAGGATGACTTTCGGCTACACCTGCATTTGTAATTCGGGTAAATTTTGCATAGTGTAATTCACCAATCGTTTTTGCTCCGCAATATCCCATGCCCGCTCTGAGTCCACCAATCATTTGATAAACAACCTCGAACAATGAGCCTTTAAATGCTACCCGGGCTGAAATGCCTTCGGGGACTAATTTTTTAACGTCAGATTCCACATCCTGAAAATAACGGTCTTTCGAACCTTTTTCCATGGCTTCGAGTGAACCCATACCGCGGTACGACTTGAATTTTCGTCCGTTAAAAATAATTGTTTCGCCCGGCGATTCTTCCACGCCGGCTAAAAGTGAACCCGCCATAACTGTCGAAGCTCCTGCTGCTAAGGCTTTTACTATATCGCCTGAGTAGCGAATACCACCATCGGCAATGATTGGAACATCGGTATCTTTCAACGCTTTTGCAACTTCGTAAATTGCTGACAATTGAGGAACACCCACACCTGCAATAATTCGGGTAGTGCAAATTGAACCCGGACCGATGCCTACTTTTACAGCATCAGCACCCGCTTCAACCAATGCCAAAGCAGCATCTCCGGTTGCAATATTTCCTACAATTATATCTATTTCAGTATATCGTTGTTTTGCAGCTCTCAAGGTATCAATTACACCTTTCGAGTGTCCATGCGCAGTATCAATAACTATGGCATCAACGCCGGCTTCGACCAACGCATCCATTCTTTCGAAAACATCGGAAGTTACGCCAACACCGGCGGCAACTCTGAGTCTTCCCCTTGAATCTTTCGATGCCATTGGTTTATCTTTGGCTTTGGTAATGTCTTTGTATGTCAGAAGTCCCACTAATTTATTGTCTTTGTCAACAACAGGGAGTTTTTCGATTTTATATTGTTGCAATATATCTGCAGCAGCTTCCAAATTTGTTGAACTTGTTGTAGTAACTAAATTTTTCTTAGTCATTACATCGTCAATCTTGGTGTCCATATCGCGTTGAAAACGCAAATCGCGGTTGGTAACGATACCAACAAGATAGCCTTCTTCATCAACAACAGGAATTCCACCAATTTTGTATTCGGCCATTAGGGCAAGAGCTTCGCCCACATTTGCACCTTTACGTATGGTAACAGGATTTGAAATCATTCCATTCTCGGCACGTTTTACAGCATAAACCTGTTTTGCCTGTTCGGCAATCGTCATGTTTTTGTGAATAACTCCGATACCACCTTCGCGGGCAATGGCAATGGCCATTTTTGCTTCGGTAACTGTATCCATGGCAGCAGAAACAACCGGAATTTTTAATTCAATGCGGCGCGAAAAGCGGGTTGATAAATCGACATTTCTGGGTAAAACATCTGAATAAGCGGGAATTAACAGTACATCGTCAAACGTAAGCCCTTCAATTTGTACTCTTTCTGCAATAAATGACATAGGTTTTTTATATTTAATTATTTATAAATCAGACCATTTAAGAAATATGGCTATGAAAAAATATTGCGTGCAAACTTACACAAATTTTGCGGTTCATGAAAATTTGAAAGTATAAAAAATGATGCAAAAGTTTTTAAAATTCGAATTTCTTGCTGAAATAACTTTTTCAACGATTTTGAATGAAATTATTTTTGGGCTTTTCTTTTTTTATATATTTTAATAATCAATAATTTGTCCACTCGAAAGGGTGTTTTGTCCACTTTCAGCTTTGTATTAATTTTTATTTTTGTAACCTGAAAAGGCTATATCAATTTAATAACAGATAAAAACCATTTTAGAAAAAAACGATTGATGTGTTTATATAAATAAAAAATCAATATGCAGTATAAAAATCGAATTACCATCATTTTAGTATTATTTATCAACCTTTTTTGCAACTTACAAGCACAATTTCCAGTTAAATCTTCCAATCCGTGGAAAGATGATTACAGTGATATTGCATCAACTGAAAATTACAAAAGTTGGGGAACTTACAATGTACACGACCCGGCAGTTTTGAGGGTGGGCGACACTTATTATATGTACAGTACCGATGCTATTTTTCACAAACGCAGAGTTGCAGGCGAAAAACGTCCGGATGTAAAAATTGGGAATATTCAGGTTCGATCTTCTAAAGATTTGGTAAACTGGACGTTTGAAGGTTGGGCCTTTGATTCCATTCCGCAGGAAGCTAAAGAATGGGTTTTAACGCATGCTGACAACAAAGGAGCAACAAATATCTGGGCTCCCTATCCTGTTCATTATCATGAAAAATTCCGGCTTTATTACAGTGTTTCGGCGTTCGGCTTACAAACATCTTACATTGGTTTAGCCGAATCGGAGTCACCACTGGGACCGTGGAAATTAAAAGGAGCGGTGGTTAAAACCAAACGTGGCGACCGAATGAATGCCATTGACCCGAGCATAATTACCGATGCAACATCAGGCAAAATGTGGATGCATTATGGTTCCTATTTTGGTGGTTTGTATGTTGTGGAATTGAATCCCGAAACAGGATTTCCGATCGCGACGGATGATCAGGGGCAATTTGTTGCAACGCGCGCTCATATACGTAAAGACAATATAGAAGCACCGGAAATAATTTACAATCCTGCGCTAAAAAAGTACTTTCTATTTACATCATACGATCCTTTGATGACGACTTATAACGTGCGGGTTGGCCGGGCAGATCAACCTGAGGGTCCTTTTTTAGACTTTTTTGGAAAAGATTTGCGTGACACCATCAATCATTATCCGATACTGACTCATCCTTATCAGTTCAAAAATCATCCAGGCTGGGCTGGTACGGGTCATTGTGGCGTTTTTGCCAATGTAAAAGGCGATTTTTTCATGGCCCACCAATCCCGACTATCGCCCGAAAATCAATTGATGGTTTTGCATGTGCGCGAGATTAAATGGACTGCCGATGGTTGGCCTGTGGTTTCTCCCGAAAGATATGCGGGCGATATCGATAAATTAATTGATAAAAAATCGATTCCCGGCAACTGGGAAATTATTCGCATTCAGGATGCAAAAACCGACCGAAAACTTGAATTCGGTCAGATACTTTGGGGCGAAGGTCAGTTGCGACCGACAGAAATTAATGCATCGCAAACGGTGGAATTTTTAAAAAATGGCAAAATGAATGGTTCTGATGGGAGGTGGAAATTCGATGTAAAAAAAGGGTTAACTTTGGCACTTAAAAACGAAACAATCAGTCATTTAGTTGTATATCGAGGCCACGACTGGGAAAATGAGACCAAAACAATTCTTTTCACCGGATTGGATAAAAACGGATGTTCGGTTTGGGGTAAAAAAATCAGATAATAAATGGTATAAGTATTTACTATTTAAGAATGTACCATTTACTATTTAATAAAAAGAAGATAAACAGCACATTACTGTTTTATTAATTTTACATTATATTATTCTCATTCCTTAATTTGAATTATCAATGATCAATTATTTTTTACTTTATAAAAAATATTACATATGGAAATTTAAAAAAGTGGTAATTGCAAGTGTAAAAAGCAGTTAATCAAATAAGCATATTTGTCAATAACTTATGAGTAAAACATTTTATTGTTTCTCAAAAATATGCTTATCTTTATCAACCCGATTTCGAACGAAAGCGGGTTGTTTAATTTTATAGAATACAGCACATTACTTATGAGTTCGTTTGTCCATTTACACGTCCACTCTCATTATTCGATACTCGATGGCATGTCATCGATTCCGGCATTGGTTGATAAAGCTTCAAAGTTGAAAATGAATTCCGTTGCACTTACCGACCATGGCAATATGTTTGGAGTCAAAGAATTTTTCAATTACACCAAAAAGAAAAACGGAAAAACCAAAGAACAAATTCAGTCCATTGAAAAAGAACTGAAAAACGAAAATCTGACTCCTGAAATCAGAGCCGAACTCGAACAAAAACTGATCAAAGTCAAAGGTCAGATTTTTAAACCCATTTTAGGTTGCGAAGCTTACGTAGCCCGCCGGGGACGTAAGTTAAAAGAAAATCAGGAAGACCGAAGCGGTTATCATTTGGTATTATTGGCCAAAAATATTACCGGTTACCGCAATCTTTGCAAATTAGTCTCGATGGGATGGATGGAAGGTTTTTATTACCGTCCACGCATCGACCACGAGATTTTGGAAAAATACAGCGAAGGTTTGATTGCCTCTTCGGCTTGTTTGGGAGGCGAAATTCACAAAAAAGTTGAAAAGGGCGACATGAAAGGTGCTGAAGAAGCTATTTTGTGGTACAAAAGTGTTTTTGGCGACGATTTCTACCTTGAACTTCAACGGCATAAAACCGACAAACCAAATGCTGATTACCAAACTTTTGAGAAACAACAACGTCAGAATGAAGAGCTGATTAGTCTGGCCAGAAAAACAAATACCAAACTTTTAGCTACCAACGATGTACACTTTGTGGAAGAAGATCATGGTGATGCGCACGAACGATTGATTTGTTTGAGTACCGGCAAAGACCTTGAAGATCCGAGCCGAATGAGGTACACCAAACAGGAATACCTGAAATCTCCCGAGGAAATGCTGCTTATTTTTGCAGATATTCCCGAAGCACTCGAAAATTCTGTTGAAATTGCTGAAAAGGTAGAACTTTACGACATCGATTCAGCGCCTATGATGCCTGTTTTTCCAATTCCCGAAGAATTTGGAACAGAAGAACAGTATCGCGAAAAATATTCCCCTGAACTATTGAAAGAGGAATTTGGCGAAAGTTTTGAAAAAGTGGGTGGTTACGAAAAAGCGGTTCGCATAAAACTCGAAGCTGATTATCTTACAAAATTGGCATACGAAGGAGCAAAACAAAGATACGGTGACGTACTGGATGATGAAAAAACCGAACGCATTGATTTCGAGTTAAATGTAATGAAATCGATGGGCTTTCCCGGGTATTTTCTTATTGTTCAGGATTTTATTAGTGCAGCCCGAAGCATGGGTGTTTCTGTTGGTCCCGGTCGTGGTTCGGCTGCAGGTTCGGTGGTAGCTTATTGCCTGCGGATTACCGATATTGATCCGCTAAAGTATGATTTGCTTTTTGAGCGTTTTCTGAATCCCGACCGTATTTCGATGCCCGATATCGATATTGATTTCGACGATGACGGTCGCGGTCAGGTAATGCGCTGGGTAACTGATAAATATGGCAAAGAACGTGTGGCGCACATCATTACCTATGGCACCATGGCAACAAAATCGTCCATCAAAGATGTGGCGCGGGTGCAGCGACTTCCATTGGCCGAAGCCGACCGACTGACAAAGTTAATTCCGGATAAATTTCCTGAAGGCGCTGATGGTAAACCAACCAAGGTGAATATTGCCAATTGCCTCAGATTAGTGCCTGAACTGAAACAAGCCCGCAATTCATCGGATCAGAATTTGTCGAATACCTTGCGTTTTGCCGAAATGCTCGAAGGTACAGTGCGCCAAACCGGCGTTCATGCCTGTGGTGTAATTATTGGTGCCGACGATTTGACTAATCTTGTGCCACTCAGTACGGCTATTGATAAAGAAACCGGCGAAGAAATTTCGATAACACAATACGAAGGTTCGGTTATTGAAGAAATCGGATTGATAAAAATGGACTTTTTGGGGCTAAAAACCCTGTCCATTATTAAAGAAGCATTGTCGAACATCAAAAAATCAAAAGGAATTGATTTGGATATTGATACCATTCCTATTGATGATGAAAAAACATATCAACTTTATAGCAAAGGCCTGACAGTTGGTACATTCCAGTTCGAATCGGCCGGAATGCAAAAGCATTTACAAGCATTGCAACCTACAAAATTTGAAGATTTGATTGCAATGAATGCCTTGTATCGCCCGGGTCCAATGCAATATATCCCGCAGTTTATTAATCGCAAACATGGTCGGGAACAAATTGAGTATCCGTTTCCAATAATGGAAAAACGATTGAAAGATACTTATGGCATA
>ERZ795055.2560-NODE-2560-length-13700-cov-7.579333_pt1 | contig 13700 bp, 11 predicted proteins | sample MGYA00375139_ERZ795055 | MGnify/ENA primary metagenome ERZ795055 (study PRJEB30184, sample SAMN05720283) | anaerobic digester metagenome | isolation source: active sludge of municipal wastewater-treating anaerobic digesters | place: USA | collected 2015-01-23 ...
ACAGATTCAACCGCTTGCGGTAGACCCCGGCCAGATAACGCCGGTAGGCTTCGGGTACGTGCTCGATCCGGTTGCCGTGGATGATGATCAGCGGCGGATTCTGACCGCCCTGATGAGCGTAGCGCAGCTTGATGCTGTGGCCATGCACCAGCGGCGGCTGATGGGCGGCCAGGGCGCCTTCCAGAATCCGGGTCAGTTCCGGCGTGGACAGCTTGCGGGTAGCGGCGGCGTAGGCTTCCCGCACCGAACCGAGCAGTTCGCCAACCCCGGTGCCGTGCAGGGCGGAAATGAAGTGGATTTTGGCGAAGTCGAGAAAGCCGAGCCGCCGGTCCAGATCGCGCTTCACCTGGGCGCGGATGTCGGGATCAAGGCGATCCCATTTGTTGACCGCCAGCGCCAGCGCCCGGCCGCTGTCCAGGATCAGCCCCAGCAGGCTGGCGTCCTGGTCGCTGACGCCCTGCCGCGCATCCAGCACCAGCACCACCACATGAGCCTGCTCGATGGCTTGCAGCGCCTTGATGACGCTGAATTTCTCCACTGCCTCGCTGACTCGCGCCCGGCGGCGCACGCCGGCAGTGTCTATTAATACGTAGCGTTGGCCGTCGCGCTCGAACGGCGCAGCGATGCTGTCGCGGGTGGTGCCGGGCAGGTCGCAGGCCAGCATCCGCTCCTCGCCCAGCAGGCGGTTGACCAGGGTGGATTTGCCGACGTTGGGCCGCCCGACCACCGCCAGCTTGATGACCCCTGCCGGTTCTCCCGGCGCCGCTTCATCCACCTCGACTGTGACCGGCAGGGCCGCGAACACCGCCTCCATCAGCGTTTCGACGCCCTGATTGTGGGCGGCGGCGATAACGTGCAGATGATCCAGGCCGAGCGCGTGAAAGTCGGCGCTGAGCAGATGCGGATCGCGATGCTCGGCCTTGTTGATCACCAGATGCACCGGCTTGCCCGCGCGGCGCAACTGGCCGGCGATTTCCTCGTCCGCCACCGTCAGCCCGGCGCGACCATCCACCAGCAACAACACCGCGTCAGCCTCTTCGATGGCCCGCCACGCCTGCTGCTGAACCATCCCCGCCAGACCTTCATCCTCGCTGGTCAAGCCGCCAGTATCCACCACCACATAGGGACCGGGACCGCGCTGACCGATGCCGTACTGGCGGTCGCGGGTCAGACCGGGCAGGTCAGCGACCAGCGCGTCGCGGGTGCGGGTCAGGGAATTGAACAGGGTGGACTTACCGACGTTGGGTCGGCCAACCAGGGCGATGACCGGGAGCATGACGACTCTTCTAAGTGCAAGGAGAAAAAGGGATGTGGCCGGATGGATTATGCCTGAAAGGATAGCGTCCGGTGTGCTGGCCCGTCACAGCGATTCTCATTTTGCAACCGCACTGGCTCCCACGCTCCAGCGTGGGAGCACGTCCGGACGCTCCAGCGTCCCCGTGAGCTTACAGAGACGGACCGCCGGAGCGGTTCGACGGCATTCCCACGCGGGAGCGTCACTGCCATTAACTTAAGGCTGAGCGGTGAGTTTGGATCCATGATCACCGCGAAATAGAACGCGATCTATTCCCCCCCTGCCAAGGGGGGGTGGCCCGAAGGGCCGGGGGGGTTAGCCCGCGGGATCGAACCACCCCGGCGCTACGCGCCACCCCTCCTTAGCCAAGGAGGGGAATTCTTAACTTAATGGCAGTGACGCTCCAGCGTGGGAACGAGAAAAAATGAGAATTGCTGGCCCGTCATCGCCGCTCTACCAACTCGCCGGATTTCTGGTAGTCTTGGCATTCCCTGGTTGCCCCCGCCTGCTCAGCCCCCACGCCATGACCCCGATTTCCCGCACCCGCGTCAAGATTTGCGGCATCACCCGTCCCGAAGACGGTGTGGTGGCGGCTGTGTTGGGCGCGGACGCGATTGGCCTGGTGTTTTATCCGCCCAGCCCCCGGTTCGTGACCGTGGAGGCCGCGCAACAGATCGTCGCGGCGCTGCCGCCGTTCATTACGGTGGTCGGCCTGTTCATGAACGCGGATCTTGCGGCGGTGCAGACAGTGATTGCGCGCGTGCCGCTCCATCTGCTGCAATTCCACGGTGATGAACCCCCCGATTATTGCGTCCAGTTTGGCCAGCCCTACCTCAAGGCGGTGCCGATGGGCGCCGGGGCCGAGGTGCGAGATTATGAACAACGGTTCGCCAGCGCGGCTGGCCTGTTGCTGGACAGCCACGGCGGCGGCCAGAGCGGCGGTTCCGGCCACGGCTTTGACTGGACCCGGATCCCCGCTGAACGCGGCAAGCCGCTGATTCTGGCCGGCGGACTGCATCCCGGCAACGTCGCCGCCGCAATTCGCCAGGTCCGGCCCTATGCGGTGGATGTCAGCAGCGGAGTAGAGACCGCCAAGGGGATCAAGGACGCTGAGTTGATGCGCGCATTTTTGCGAGGTGTATATGACGGTGAAAGCCCTGCGTAACAAGGTGGATTACAGCCAGTTCCCCGACCGCGCCGGCCATTTTGGCCGGTACGGCGGCCGGTTCGTCGCCGAAACCCTGATGGAGGCGCTGCACGAGCTGGACGAAGCCTGGCGGGCCTGTCGCAACGATCCCGAATTCCTGGCGGAACTGGACCTCGATCTGGCCCGCTATGTCGGTCGCCCCACCCCGCTCTATCACGCCGAGCGGTGGAGCCGGCAGCTCGGCGGCGCGCAAATCTATCTCAAGCGCGAAGACCTCAATCACACCGGCGCGCACAAGATCAACAACACCGTCGGACAGGCGCTGCTGGCCAAGCGGATGGGCAAGACCCGGCTGATCGCCGAAACCGGCGCCGGTCAGCACGGCGTTGCCTCCGCCACCGTCGCCGCCCGACTGGGCATGGAGTGCGTGGTCTACATGGGGTCGGAAGACATTCAGCGCCAGGCCCTGAACGTCTATCGGATGCGGCTGCTGGGCGCGACCGTCCAGCCGGTTACTTCCGGCTCGCGCACACTCAAGGACGCGCTCAACGAAGCGATGCGCGACTGGGTGACCAATATAGACCACACCTTTTACATGATCGGCACGGTGGCCGGCCCGCATCCCTATCCCTGGATGGTGCGGGAATTCCAGGCGGTGATTGGCCGCGAGACCCGCGAGCAGATGCTGGCGGACCACGGTTGCCTGCCGGACGCCCTGGTCGCCTGCGTCGGCGGCGGCTCCAACGCCATCGGCCTGTTCCATCCGTTTCTGAATGACAGCGAAGTGGCGATCTACGGGGTGGAAGCCGCCGGTTCCGGCATCGAAACCGGGCGGCACGCCGCCACCCTCTGCGCGGGTCGGCCCGGCGTGTTGCACGGCAACCGCACTTACCTGCTCAACGACGCCAACGGCCAGATCATCGAAACCCACTCGGTGTCCGCTGGACTGGACTATCCGGGCGTCGGCCCGGAACATGCCTGGCTCAAGGACATCGGTCGCGCGCATTACGTGGCCGTTACCGATGACGAGGCGTTGCGCGGGTTCCACGATTTGACCCGGATCGAGGGCATCATCCCGGCGCTGGAAAGCAGCCACGCCCTGGCCTACGTCACCCAACTGGCCCCGACGATGCGCCCCGATCAGCGCATTGTGGTCAACCTGTCCGGGCGCGGCGACAAGGACATCTACACTGTCGCCAAGCTGGAAGGCATTCAACTGTCAATTACCCCAGCCTAAAGGACGGGGTTTGCGGCTGCACTCGGACGATCCTTCGTCGTCATCGTGCGCCACGATAGGCTAATTGACGTTAGCCCTTGCAGCGATATTGATCGCCGCGTTTTGATCCGCATTCGCAACATGTCCGCAGGAGACACATTGAAAACGGGACTGGGTTTTGCGATTGGCTTTTTCCGTATGCCCACACGCTGCGCATTGGCGCGAGGTATTACGTGGGTCAACATACTGAACCGGAACGCCTTGCCGCTTCGCCTTGTATTCAATAAACGATTGAAGCTGAAAGAACGACCACCCGCTGTATTTTGCTCTGTCGGATTTCCGAACCGTTATCCGTTTGCGGATATGCCGGAGATCCTCCAGCACAATCCCGCGCTCGGTATCTTTGGCTTTCTCAACGAGCTTTTTGGAAATAACGTGGTTTTGGTTTCTCCTGAATCGGGCCTCTTTCCGTCGAATCCGTTGCAAATGGCGACGGGCCGACCGCGATCCTTTGGCTTGCAAGGATTTTCTGAGTTCGTGGTAACGACGGCGGGTATGTTCAACCGTTTCGCCAGAGAACGATTCGCCGTCAGAATCACTAGCGATTTGAACGATTCCCAAGTCAACCCCGATAAACCCTTTCGGATCAATCGGCGGAGCGGTGGGGGTTTCAATCACCAGCAACAGATAAAAAACCCCGTCAACCAGAACCAAATCCGCTTGTCCATGCCCACGGCCAAATTGAAGGCGCTGGTACTCGCCCATGTGCATCGCAACGGTCAACCGACCCGGCAAGGTCAGGATACTGGCTGCTTCCAATCCCTTAAAACTCAGAATGCGCTGATCGTAAACAACGGCCCCGGTGGGCTTAAAAAAACATTGTTTCGACTTGTCGCGCTTGTAGGCTTCAACGACTTTGGCAATCGCCCGAATGGTCAACTGGGCCGACAAGCCAAACTGTTGTCGTACATCGTCATAAACCTGTTTTTGCAAGACAAACTTGGACGCGCACTGTTCCTGAAACGCCACCTCCGCAATGTAGTTACACGCCTCGTTAAAAACGCGCATGGTGTCTTTCAACGCGGCGTGTTGGGTTACATCCGGGAGCAACTTGATTTGCAGAACGATTTTCATATTGATCATTATACTCACAAAGGAATATAGATGTTAAATCAACCCGTGTATGACCGTGCTTTGCACGGTGCGCTATCCCTCCCCGCCCTGAAGGGTGGGGCTTCTCACGCAATTTTGGTGAACGAGTTTTGCCGCATGAACCGTATTACCCGCCGTTTTGCCGACTTGCGCCAGGCGGGCCGCAAGGCCCTGATTCCGTACATCACCGCCGGTGACCCCCGGCCTGAATTGACCGTCCCGATGCTGCACGCCCTGGTGCAGGCCGGCGCGGACATCGTCGAACTGGGCGTGCCGTTTTCCGATCCGATGGCCGATGGCCCGGTCATCCAGAAGGCCTGCGAGCGGGCGCTGACCCACGGCATGTCGCTGCGCGGGGTGCTGGAACTGGTGCGCGAATTCCGCCAGACCGACGCCGAAACGCCGGTGGTGTTGATGGGCTATCTGAATCCGATTGAGCGCATGGGCTACGAGGTCTTCATCGCCGGCGCCCGTGACGCCGGGGTGGACGGGGTGCTGACCGTGGACCTGCCGCCGGAGGAAGCCGCCGAACTGGCCGAGCCGCTCAAGGCCGCCGGCATCGCGCCGATTTTTCTGCTGGCCCCGACCACTTCCAGCGAGCGCATCCGGCATACCGCCGAACTGGCGCAAGGCTATCTGTACTACGTCTCGCTGAAAGGCGTGACCGGTTCGGCGGCGCTCAACGTCGCTGAGGTAGCGGACAAGCTGGCCGAAATCCGCGCCCTGACTGACTTGCCGCTGGGCGTGGGTTTTGGCATCAAGGACCCGGCGACCGCCGCCGCCGTCGCCCAGGTCGCCGACGCCGTGGTGGTGGGCAGCGCGCTGGTCAGCAAGATGGGCGAACTGGCCGATGACCCGGAGCGAATGCGTCGGGAGGTCAGCGGACTGCTCGGCGCCATGCGGCGCGCGATGTCAGGGATGAGTAGTTAGTGGTCGGCGGACCCGGTCCCCGTCTTTCCTCTCAGCGCCTCAGCGCCTTAGTGGCTTTCACTCCCCATGAGCTGGTATGAAAAACTGGTTCCCTCGCGTATTCCGGGATCAGAGAACGATAGCAGTGGGCCAACGCCCATGAGCTGGTACGAAAAACTCGTTCCTTCACGGATTCGCACCGACGGCCGCAACCGGCATCAGATGCCCGAAGGGCTGTGGACCAAATGCGAGGAATGCAACGCCGTGTTGTATCGCGCCGAACTGGAGCGCAACCTTCAGGTCTGCCCCAAGTGCGCGCACCACATGTATCTCGGCGCGCGCCAGCGCCTGCACAGCTTTCTCGACGAGCACGACCGCACTGAAATCGGCGAAGACCTCGAACCGACTGACTTCCTCAAATTCAAGGATGGCAAGAAATACCGGGACCGGTTGACGCAGGCCCAGAAGACCAGCGAGGAAAAAGACGCTCTGGTCGCCATGCGCGGCTCGCTGAAGGGAATGCCGGTGGTGGCCGCCGCGTTCGAGTTTGCATTCATGGCCGGCTCAATGGGTTCAGTGGTCGGCGAACGCTTTGTCCGCGCCGCCCAGATCGCCCTGAACGAGCACATCCCGTTCATCTGCTTCTCGGCCAGCGGCGGCGCGCGGATGCAGGAGGCCCTGGTGTCGCTGATGCAGATGGCCAAGACCAGCGCCGTGCTGACCCGGCTGGCTGAACACGGCGTTCCCTACCTTTCGGTGCTGACTCACCCCACCACCGGCGGCGTATCCGCCAGCCTGGCGATGCTGGGCGACATCAACGTCGCTGAACCCAGGGCGCTCATCGGCTTCGCCGGGCCACGGGTAATCGAGCAGACGGTGCGGGAAAAACTGCCGGAAGGGTTCCAGCGCAGCGAATTTTTGCTGGAACACGGCGCGATTGACCTGATCGTAGATCGGCGCGAACTGCGCGACCGCCTGGCCGCGCTGCTGGCGCTGCTGGCTGGCCGCGCCGCGCTGACGGCGTAGCCGGGATGATCCAATGCGATTCACTACCCTGGACGACTGGCTGCGCTGGCAGGAAACCCTCCATCCCCAGGTGATTGAACTGGGCTTGGAGCGGGTGCGAACCGTGTTGCGGCGCTTGCAACCCAAGGCCCCGCCCTTCACCGTCATCACGGTTGGCGGCACCAACGGCAAGGGTTCCTGCGTGGCGTTTCTGGAGGCCATCCTGCGCGCTGCCGGCTATCGGGTCGGCGCTTATACATCCCCACACCTGTTGCGCTATAACGAACGCATCCGGATAGATGGGGTGGAGGTGGATGACGCAGCTCTTTGCCAGACGTTCGCCCGCATTGATGCGGTGCGCGGCGATACTTCGCTGACCTATTTCGAGTTTGGCACACTGGCAGCGCTGGAACAGTTCCGGAGCGCCGGCGTGGACGTGGCGGTGCTGGAAGTCGGCCTCGGTGGGCGACTGGATGCGGTCAACGTGGTGGATGCCGATGTCGCGCTGGTGGTCAGCATCGCCCTCGATCATACCGACTGGCTGGGGCCGGACCGCGCCAGCATCGGCTACGAAAAAGCCGGTATCTATCGCCCCGGGCGTCCGGCGATTTGCGCCGATCCCGATCCGCCGCCCCGCCTGCTCGAACACGCCTGCGCGATTGACGCGCGTTTGCTGCGAGTCGGTGCTGATTACGACTTCGTCCGCACCGGCGCCACCTGGCGCTGGCAGTCCGGTAAAACGCAGTTTGAGGCGCTGCCGCAGCCGGCGCTGGCGGGCGAACATCAACTGGGCAACGCCGCCGCCGCGCTGATGGCCCTGACCAGCCTGGCCGACCGGCTGCCGGTGGAGGTCGCCGCCCTGCGCGCCGGTCTCGCACAGGCCTGGCTGCCCGGCCGGTTTCAGGTCATTCCCGGCCCGGTGGAGTGGATTCTCGACGTGGCCCATAATCCCGCCGCCGCCGCCGTGCTGGCCCAGCATTTGCGCGCCCGGCCATGCGCCGGGCGCACCCAGGCTATCCTGGGCCTGCTGGCCGACAAGGATGCCGACGGCGTGATCCAGGTTCTGGCCAGTGTGGTGGATGAATGGCGGCCCGTGACGCTGACTGGCGCACGGGGACGCGGCAGCGCCGACTTGGCCGCGCGCCTGCGTTCAGCCGGCATTCAGGCAGTGTTCCCCCACGATGACGTGGCGAGCGCCGGGCAAGCCGCTCGCCACGAGGCCGAGGTCGGCGACCGTATCGTCGTGCTGGGCTCGTTCCATGTGGTGGCCCCCGTGCTGGCCGCCCAGCCGTGGATTCCCGCTTCTTCCTTGCCACACTCACGGGAGACTTGATTTTGGACAATCGCCTGACCCAACGCCTGGTCGGCGTCGCTGTCGTGGCGGCGCTGGCGGTTATTCTGGCGCCAAGAATATTGCACAAACCCGATGATGCGCTGGTCACGCCGGGCACATCCACGCAACCGCCGCCGGCCAGTCAACTGCCCACCGCCGAACCGCCGCCCGCGCTGACTTTTTCCCAGTCACCACCACCCGCCGCGCCGCCCGCCGCCGAACCGCCGCCTGCACCGGAGCAAGCGCCAAGCGCTGGGGAACCACCGCCGGCCACCGCCGAACCGGCCCCACCCGTTGCGCCGCCACCCGTAACCGCTGAGCCGCCAGCGCCAGCGCCGGTAGCGCCGGCGCCCCGTCTCAAACCGGCGCCTGCCGCGCCCATCACGCCGCCCGCCACGCCGCTCGCGCCACGCCCCCCAGCACCGGCAGCGCCCGTTCAGGCCGACGCCGCCAAACTCGCCCGGGAAGAAGCCGCGCGGCGCAAAGCGGCTCAGGAAGCCGCCGCCAAGGCCAAGGCCAAAGCGGAGGCAGAACGCCTGGCCGCCGCCAAAGCACGCGCCGAAGCCCGGCAGAAAGCCGCGCAAGCCGAAGCCGCCCGGAACCGCGCCCAAGCGGAAGCCGAGCGCAGCACCGCCGCCAGGGCGGAAGCGGCCCGTCTCGAAGCGGCTCAGAGCGAGGCCTCTTCTCCGCATCAATCCTCGCCGGCGGAAACACTGGCGGCGCAGGCCGAAGCCCGGCGCGCAGCGCAGGCCGCGCGGCAAGCCGAAGCCCGCGCGGAAGCTGCACGCAAGGCTGCGCAAGCCGAAGCCGCGCAGAAAGCTGCACAGGCCGAGGCGGCGCGCATCGAATCCGCCCGTGCTGAGACCGCCCGCCGCAAGGCTCAGGCAGAAGCCGCCCGCGCCAGCGCGGCGAATACCCGGCCCGAACCGCCGCGAACCGAGAGCGCCCGGCCCAAACCGCCTGCCACTCTGCCCAAAATCGAACTGGTCGCCAAATCCCAAGCGCCGACAGCCGCTGCACGCCCTGCCGCGCCACCCCCCGCCGCAGCGCCCACGCCACCGCCACCCGCCACCGCCGGCGGCGCCGTGGTAGGCAGCTACGCTTTGCGCGAAAATGCCAACGCCTTGCGTGATTATTATCGCAGTCAGAAAATCCGGGCGGTGGTCGAGGAAACCGTGGCTAATGGTCGGCCACTGTACCGGGTGCGCATCTGGCGCTGAATCCTGCTGGAGGCTGCGCCGTTTCGGCTCAAATACGATTCTGTTAAGATGATTTCACCCGGCCTGGCTTCCAAACCCCAGAATTGTGGGGTGGATTTCGCTTCGCTCAGCCACTCTACCCAGTAAATTCTCTGGGAAATGGTATAACGCCGGATAAACCCTGTGCTTAAACCTTTCGGGACGGGATGCGACGGTCCATGAATTGGGCGGATTATCTCATTGTCATTGTCATCGCCCTTTCCATGCTGATTGGACTCTGGCGGGGGCTGTTGCGCGAAGTCATTTCGCTGGCGACCTGGATCGCCGCCTTCGCTATCGCCTTTCTGTTCGCCGAGGATGGCGCCGCCCATCTGACGCCTTATCTCGACGTTCCCTCGCTGCGCATGGCCGCCGCCTTCGGTGGTCTGTTCCTGATCACCTTGTTGCTCGGCGGCCTGATCGGCCTCGTTGCTACGCACCTGGTGGATTACACCGGGCTTACCGGGACAGACCGGGTGCTGGGCATGGTCTTCGGGCTGGGGCGCGGCGCGGTGGTGATCGCCATTCTGGTGCTGGCGGCGGGGCTGACGCCCCTGCCCAAGGATCCCTGGTGGCAGCAATCGCGATTGTTGCCGCACTTCCAGGAGACCGCCCTGCGGCTGCGCGGCTGGCTGCCGCCGGAACTGGCCCAGAACTTTCGTTTTTGAGCGCGTTTCCCAACGACGGCGACCGCCGTCCCTTGCGGCAGGTACTCGCGGATGTGTGGAATCATCGGTATCGCAGGGCGTGGTCCGGTCAACCAGAGTCTGTTTGACGGGTTGACGGTATTGCAACATCGCGGTCAGGACGCGGCGGGCATCGTCACCTGCGATGATGGCCGCCTGTTCCTGCGCAAGGATAATGGCCTGGTGCGGGACGTGATCCGCACCCGCCACATGCGCGACCTGCACGGCAACACGGGCATTGGCCATGTTCGCTATCCGACCGCCGGCAGTTCGGATTCTGCCGAAGCCCAGCCGTTCTATGTCAATTCGCCGTTCGGCGTCACTCTGGCGCACAACGGCAATCTGACCAACGCCGCCCAGCTCAAGGATGAACTGTTCCGGTCCGACCGGCGCCACATCAACACCAACTCCGACTCGGAAATCCTGCTCAACGTGTTCGCCCACGAATTGCAGCAGCGTTCCCGGCTGTCGGTGGATGCCGAGGACATTTTCGCGGCGGTGGCGGCAGTGCATCGGCGGGTGCGGGGCGCTTACGCCGCCGTGGCGCTGATCGTCGGCTTCGGGCTGGTGGCGTTCCGCGATCCGTATGGCATCCGGCCGCTGGTGTTTGGCCGCCGCGAGACCGAGGAGGGCATGGAGTATATGGCCGCCTCCGAGAGCGTGGCGCTGGACGCGCTGGATTTTCGGCGCATCCGCGACGTGGCCCCCGGCGAGGCGGTGCTGTTTGATCTGGACGGACGCCTCCATACCCGCCAATGCGCCGACACTCCGATCTATTCGCCCTGCATTTTCGAGTACGTCTACCTGGCCCGGCCCGATTCGATCATGGATCAGGTGTCGGTGCACAAGGCCCGGCTGCGGATGGGCGAGCATTTGGCCGAGAAGATTCTGCGGGTCTGGCCGGACCAGGACATTGACGTGGTGATTCCGATCCCTGATACCAGCCGCACTGCCGCCCTGCAAATGGCCTCGATTCTGGGCCTGAAATACCGGGAAGGCTTCATCAAGAACCGCTACATCGGCCGGACCTTCATCATGCCGGGTCAGAAAACCCGCCGGAAATCGGTGCGGCAAAAACTGAATGCGATTGATCTGGAATTTCGCGGCAAGAATGTGCTGCTGGTGGACGACTCCATCGTGCGCGGCACCACGTCCGGGGAAATCATCCGCATGGCTCGTGAAGCCGGCGCGCATAAAGTCTACTTCGCTTCGGCGGCGCCGCCGGTGCGCTACCCCAACGTCTACGGCATTGACATGCCCGCCGCCCGCGAGCTGATCGCCCACGGCCGCACCGAGGAGGAAGTGGCGCGGGCCATCGGCGCCGATCATCTGATCTTCCAGGACCTGACCGATCTGGAGGAAGCGGTGCGGCGCGGCAATCCGGAACTCAAACGCTTCGATTCGTCCTGCTTCACCGGCGAGTACGTGACCGGCGATATTGATCGGGATTATCTCGATGATTTGGCGCGGGAACGGGCCGACTCCGCCAAGCTGGGCCGGCGCAGCACCGACAACGCCATTATTGATCTGCACAACCAATGAACCACTGCGATGATCCCGCTGAACTCGGTTTCGCCAGCCTGGCGGTGCGCGCCGGTCAGGTGCGCACGCACGAGGGCGAACACGCCGAGCCGTTGTTTCTCACTTCCAGCTTCGTATTCGCCAACGCGGCCGAAGCTGCCGCCCGTTTCAGCGCCGGCGAGGGCAACATCTATTCCCGCTTTACCAACCCGACGGTGCGAACGTTTCAGGACCGTCTGGCGGCGCTGGAAGGCGGCGAAGCCTGCATCGCCACCGGTTCCGGGATGGCGGCGATTCTGGCCACCTGCATGGCGCTGCTGAACAGCGGCGACCATATCGTTTCGGCCAGCGGCGTGTTCGGCAGCACCATTTCGCTGTTCAATCAGTATCTCAGCAAATTTGGCGTTACTACGACTTACGTGCCGTTGAGCGATCCCGCCGCCTGGGCCGCCGCCATCCGTCCAGAAACCCGGTTGTTCTATCTGGAAACGCCGTCTAATCCGCTGATGGAACTGGCCGATATTCAAGCCCTGGCTGATCTGGCCCATGCCCATAACATTTTACTGGTGGTGGACAACTGCTTCTGCACGCCGGCGCTGCAACAGCCGTTCAAACTGGGCGCGGATCTGGTGATTCACTCCGGCACCAAGTATCTGGACGGGCAGGGGCGTTGTGTCGGCGGCGCGGTGGTGGGCGACGCTCAGCGGGTCGGCAAGGACATCTTCGGCTTCCTGCGCACTGCCGGTCCCAGTCTGAGTCCGTTCAACGCCTGGGTATTTCTCAAGGGTTTGGAAACGCTGGACCTGCGGATGCGCGCCCACAGCGCGGCGGCGCTGCAACTGGCGCAATGGCTGGAAACCCAGCCGGCGGTGGAGCGGGTCTACTATCCCGGTCTACCTTCGCATCCGCAGCATGAACTGGCGAAACGGCAGCAGAGCGGTTTTGGCGGCATTGTGTCTTTCGAGGTGCGCGGCGGGCGGGAAGCGGCCTGGCAACTCATTGACGCCACCCGGCTGATTTCGATCACCGCCAATCTGGGGGATGCTAAATCCACCATCACCCATCCTGCCACGACCACGCATGGCCGGCTGACGCCTGCAGAACGGGAACGCGCCGGTATTCGGGAGGCGCTGGTGCGGATTTCGGTGGGGCTGGAAACGGTGGCGGACGTGCAAGCCGATCTGGAGCGTGGTTTGCGGCGGCTCGCCCCTCTCCCCCGGCCCCTCTCCCACGAGGGGAGAGGGGAGTAAATGATCAAAGCGATCACTTTTGACCTGGACGATACTCTGTGGGAGATCTGGCCGGTGGTGGAGCGGGCCGAGGACCTGTTGCATGACTGGCTGGCGGCGCGTTACCCCCGCATCCCGGCGCGGTTCACGCCGCTGGAGTTGCGGGAACTATCGGATGAAGTGAGCGCCGCCCGCCCGGAACTCGCCCATGACCGCACCCTGCTGCGTAAGGAGGCGTTAGGGCTGGCGGCGCGGCGAGCGGGTTATGCGGAGTTTGATGTCGAAGGGGCGTTTGCGGTGTACTTCATCGCCCGCAACGCGGTAGAACCGTTCGCCGAGGTGCGGCCCACGCTGGAGCGACTGGGCCAACGTTATACCCTGGCGTCGCTCTCCAACGGTAATGCGGACCTGCGGCTGATCGGCCTGGACGATTTGTTCAGCCTCTCGCTCAACGCGATTGAGGTGGGTGCGGCCAAGCCGGAACCGCTGATGTTTCAGGAAATCTGCCGGTTGCTGCGGGTGTCGCCTGACCAGATTGTGCATGTCGGCGATGACCCGGAACATGACGTGCAAGGTGGCCGGAACGCCGGTTTTCGCACGGTGTGGGTCAATCGCACCGGCCGGGACTGGCCCGGCGGCGGGCGGGCGGATGCGGAGATCAGCGATCTGGCGGAACTTGAGGCGGTGCTGGCCGCCTGGGAACAGCGCGGCTGAACCCGGCCAGCCGGAAACCCAGCATTGATCTGAGGGGCCCACGGAAAACACGGAAGGAAAGAAAAAAGGACGGAAAGAAGAAAATAAAAGGATCGGGTCCACGGAAGACACGGAAAACACGGAAGTAAGGAAAAACATAAAGGCGGAAATGAAGAAAACAAATGAACGCTTGGGCGGCCGCTTCGCTCCAACCCAGCCTACTCCTTAGGTGATTTCCTGGAAAGATTATACCTGTAGGACCCGTAGGGACACGGCG
>ERZ795055.2562-NODE-2562-length-13699-cov-6.958443_pt1 | contig 13699 bp, 10 predicted proteins | sample MGYA00375139_ERZ795055 | MGnify/ENA primary metagenome ERZ795055 (study PRJEB30184, sample SAMN05720283) | anaerobic digester metagenome | isolation source: active sludge of municipal wastewater-treating anaerobic digesters | place: USA | collected 2015-01-23 ...
GGTGATACGGCACTTATTGAAGTTGATGCCTATCTTGATGAGAAATTCAAAGGAATAGTCACTGAAATTGCTAATTCAGCAAAAACAACCGGTGTCTCAGCAGACCAGGTGACAAATTTCGATGTGAAGATTTTTATCCTTCCCGAATCATATCAGAAAATGGCTGCCGATGGGAATAATCCTTTCAGACCAGGGATGTCTGCCACAGTGGACATACAAACTGAAACCCGTGAAAACATACTTACCGTACCTATTCAGGCAGTGACAACACGAATGGATACATCGGAGGTCAATGTCAAGGCAGCTAAAGAAGATATAAGAACACTGCTATTTATTACGGACGGGGAATATGCACTGGCCAGAGATGTAAAAACCGGCATCCAGGACAATAATTATATTGAAATAATCTCGGGTATAAGTGACAGTGCCAGGGTGATATCAGCTCCTTTCAGTGCAATAAGCAAGAAGCTCTCCGACAGTTCCCTGGTGGAGATAGTCAAAAAAGAGGATCTTTTCAATGAGAAATAAGATCCTGATTTCTCTTTCTTTGTGATGATTTTATGTATTGAAACCGCCACCGGTGTTTGTTCCGTTGCATTATGTGACGGAAAAAGTGTGATCGCCCTGAAAGAGAGCGATGAAGGCCGTTCACATGCGGCTGTCCTTACAGTATTCATTCGTGATATCCTCCAGGAGGCCGGAATCAAAGCCTCCGGTCTCGATGCAATTGCCGTCAGCAAAGGGCCGGGGTCCTATACCGGGCTCAGAATAGGTGTTTCAGCAGCCAAAGGCATTGCATATGCAGCCTCTGTTTCTCTGATCGGGATCAACACAACGTATTCAATGTTCAATGGATTTCTGGATGAAGCCGGGAAGAAATATAATTTCACAAAGGATGACCTGTTCTGCCCCGTCCTGGATGCAAGAAGAATGGAGGTCTATTCCGCTGTATATAATGCCGAAGGAAAGATCGTAAGAGAGTTGAAAGCTGAAATAATGAATAATGATTCATTCAGCCAATACCCTGATGAGTCAAGATTGTTCCTCTTCGGCGATGGTGCGGAGAAATGTAAAAATGTTGTAAAAAGGAAAAATTTGGTAATTGAAACCGGCTACAGGATCTCAGCATCGTCAATGTGCAGACCCGCGTCAGAAGCATTTAGTGAACAACATTTTGAAGATGTGGCATATTTTGAGCCATTTTATCTGAAAGATTTTTTAACTTCGAAGCCTGTAAAAAACATCCTGGGGAAATAATTTGGTCTGGAAATTGTCATTGTTTGTAAAAAGTCTGATGAAGAAATTGTTCCTGTTAACAGCCTTCCCTGTATTGTTTCTTTTGCCGGGAAAAGGTCAGCACCGCGCATATGTACCGGGGGAAAGAATTGAATATACAATACATTATGGACTGATAACAGGAGGTGAAGCCATCCTCGAACTGTACACTGATACTCTGGCCGGGCAAAAAACCCTTCATACGAGATTAACCGGCCGGACACTCGGGATTGTTGATGCTCTTTTTAAAGTTCTGGATATTTATGAAAGCCACATGGATCCAGTCTCTGAACTTCCCGTCAGATCTATCAGAAATATAAGCGAAGGAAATTATAAAAGGTACAATGTTGTGGATTTCGACCATACAACACGGACAGACTCTGCAATAATTACCAGCGATCTTACCGGCATTCACGTCACCCAGCCCGGAATACATGATATCCTTTCATGCTTCTACTGGTTCAGAAATCATATCCTGCCAGGCATAGATACAATTAAAAAAAGTGAAATGATAACCATAATGACATGGTTCACCGATGAACTTTACCCTATCCAGATGAGATATATCGGTTCGGAGGAGGTTAAAACCCGGGCGGGAAAGATTAAATGCTACAAATTCAATCCCGTTACGGAAAAAGGCAGATTGTTCAAAACGGAAGAAGATGTCTCATTCTGGTTTTCAGCTGATAAAAATTTTTTACCGGTTAAGATACGATTTGATATATTTGTCGGGGCTTTTATAGTCGATCTTGAGAAATATGAGGGATTGATTTACCCGTTGGATATAAAAAAGAAATAACAGAAAAAGGAAGAGGATAAATTTATGGCAAGCACTGCAGATTTCAGGAACGGACTGGTTATTGAATATAATAATGAGCTGTGTACGATAATTCAGTTTCAACATGTAAAGCCAGGCAAGGGACCGGCTTTTGTGAGGACGAAGCTAAAAAGCCTCAAGACGGGCAGGGTACTGGAGAATACCTTCTCCTCAGGTACAAAGGTAAATGTTGCCAGGGTTGAGCGGAGACCTTATCAGTACCTTTACAAGGATGATATCGGGTTTTATTTCATGCATCTCGAGACCTTTGAACAGATCCATGTCGAGGAACATGTTATTGATTATCCGGAATTTCTGATGGAAGGACAGAGTGTGGAGGCTGTGGTTCACGCCGATACCGAAACTGTCCTTTCTGTTGAACTTCCGCAAAACGTTGTAATGGAAGTAAAATATACCGAAAAAGGATTGAAAGGAGATACTGCAACAAATGCTTATAAGCCGGCGACGATGGAAAACGGCTCTGTTATTATGGTACCGCTCTTTATTAATTCAGGAGATAAAATTAAAATCAATACAGGCGACCGTTCATATGTCGAACGTGTCAAAGGCTGATAAAAACAACAGATGAAGATCCCGGGCGACAGGTTAAAAATATCCAAGTTCAAGCTGGATTCTTTGCTTGACATCACCATGTCAATCAATGCCCATCTGCCTACCGAGGTCCTTCTCTCCAAATACGAATCAATATTACGTGACAGCCTCGGCATAGGCAAGATATTGATCTTCAAGCTCTCCGATGAATGGGAATGCCTTCTTAACGGAGGATTCCCGAAAGATTATGAGTACATAGATGTTGAAGAAAAGCTTCTTCATCTTGATGAAATAACCTATGTATCGTCAGAACTCGATTTTAAAGGTGTCGATATTATTGTTCCGGTCTTCAATAACAATGTTCAGATAGCATTTCTTTTCATAGGTGATATTGAAGAAGAAGGAGAAGGCATGAGCCCTGTTATCAAGCATCTCAATTTTATCCAGACCATTTCAAACATCATTATTGTTGCCATTGAGAACATCCGGTTGCAAAAGGAGAGGCTGAAGCAGGAAGCTCTCAAGAAGGAGCTGGAACTGGCTGCCAGAATGCAGAAAATGCTCATTCCTGACAGCCGGCATATGCCGCGAAGGCCGGAGGTGACTGTTCATGGTTTCTATTATCCTCACTATGAGGTGGGCGGCGATTATTACGATTGTATAAGGTTATCCGACACCAAAACCGGATTCTGTATTGCCGATGTTTCAGGTAAAGGTATGCCCGCAGCTATACTGATGTCGAATTTCCAGGCAAGCTTCAGAGCCCTGTTCTCGGCGGATTCCGACCTCGAGGAACTCCTTCATAAGCTGAATTCAATAGTCGTAAACAATGCCGCAGGTGAAAAATTCATTACTTTCTTTGTTGCACGGTATGATCATACCAACAGAATACTCGAATATGTAAATGCAGCACATACAGCTCCGGTTACCTATGATACATCAACCGGTCAGGTGGGCTTCCTGAACAGCACATGCGTGGGTGTGGGAATGCTCGACAATATTCCCCAGATTAAAAAAATATCTTTACCTGTCCAGGGCCATTTCAAAATAGTCTGCTATACCGACGGCCTGTCGGAACTTAAGGACGATTATGGATTTGAAACAGGTACCAAAGAAATTATCAATTACATCTCAAACAGCCAGCCGGTTGAACAAAACATGAAGGATATGCTTGCGTATCTTGGCATACCTGATGCAAATCCCTACCTGTTTGATGATGTTTCGATCCTGGCTGTTGACCTCAGATAATGATCATATAAATTTTAACAGGAAATAATTCTTCTTCCCTTTCTGAATCAGAAGATATTTATTGTTAAGAAGGTGTTCCTGCCCTATCAGCATGTCAGGATTATCTATTCTTTCCTTGTTGAGACTAACACCGCCACCCTGGATCATTCTTCTGAGTTCTCCTTTTGAACTGAAAACCTGCGAATGTTCTGCACACAGGGAAGTAAAAGACGCGCCATTATCAAGTATTTCTTTATTTATTTCAAAGGTCGGAACACCGTCAAAAACTGAAAGAAATATACTTTCATTCATTTTTTTCAGTGTTTCTGTAGTTCCCTTACCGAAAAGTATCTGTGATGCCTCAACAGCTGACTGGTAATCCTCCCTTGAATGCACCATAACAGTTACCTCTTCTGCAAGTCTTTTCTGGAGGATCCTTTCATGAGGTGAATTGTTGTGTTCTGCTGTAAGTCGTTCTATCTCTTCACGTCCCAGCAGTGTGAATATCTTAATATATCTGGCCGCATCTTCATCCGAAACATTCAGCCAGAACTGATAGAAATGATATGTCGATGTCTTTTCGGGATCGAGCCATACATTTCCGGATTCAGTCTTTCCGAATTTTGTCCCATCTGATTTTGTAATTAGCGGGCAGGTCAGGGCAAAAGCTTCTCCTCCTGTTTTTCGTCTTATCAGTTCGGTACCGGTAACAATATTACCCCACTGGTCCGACCCCCCCATCTGTAGTTTGCACCCAATCTCATTATAAAGATGAAGGAAATCATATCCCTGTACAAGCTGGTATGAAAACTCGGTAAACGACATTCCCTCTTTTGAATCGGATCCCAGACGCTTTTTCACCGAGTCTTTCGACATCATATAATTAACTGTTATATGCTTCCCGATGTCGCGTATGAACTCCAGGAAAGAATATTCCTTCATCCAGTCATAATTATTGACCATAACAGCCTTGTTCCTTCTTTCAGGACTGAAATCAAGGAATCTGGCCAGTTGTTTTTTTATACCTTCCTGATTACGGTTAAGAGTGGCTTCATCCAGAAGATTACGTTCCTCAGATCTTCCTGAAGGATCCCCTATCATTCCTGTAGCTCCTCCAACAAGTGCAACGGGAACATTGCCTGCCCTCTGAAAATGGACCAGAAGCATAACCTGGACCATATGACCGATATGAAGGGAATCGGCCGTGGGATCAAAACCAATATAACCGGCAACCATCCCCTTTTCAAGCATCTCCTCAGTTCCCGGCATGATATCATGGATCATGCCTCTCCACTTTAATTCTTCAACGAAATTCATATGCGCATTTTTGAGAAATGCAAATATAGTAAAGGGTTTTAAATTGATACTTCTGAAGGATGCCGCTCCGGTTCTTTCTCCTCATCGGGCTTCTTTTTGAACCTTTCGAAACTCCGGTCATATCCGCCTTCTCCTATTACCGGGAAAATTGCAGGTGCTATATCTGCTATGGGATTATAGAATTTCGATTGTTCAATCGCTGCTTTCGGTAATATAGGGTGACGGGCATCGATTGCATTCAATATTACAAAGAAAACACTGAGAATGAGAGCTGATTTAAACAGACCGAACACCATACCAAGAAGCCTGTTCAGAAATCCGATGGATGCCGCATCGATAATCTTGTCGGCAATTATACCGATGAAATGTATTATTATTACTATAACCCCGAAGGTAATCAGGAATGCTATTATCCCGACATAATTCCCGGACATATCGAACCATTCATATAACTTTCCGGCTGTGAATGAAGAGAATTTTATCGCACCCCAGATTCCCAGGATCAGGGCTGCCAGTGCTGCCACTTCTCTTACAAGGCCGTCGGTAAATCCTCTTATTACTGCTATTATCAGTATCACTACAATTATAAGGTCTATCCAGTTCATGTCGCGGATGTTGAAAGTGTGAAAGTAGGAAAGTTCCCGGAGTTATCAAAATGGGGGAAGGCGCAGGGGCGCAACGGAACAAGTTAACATTTGCCAGGTCCGATTTAACCAGCCCTGCCTGGAAAGCAAAAATGAAATATTAACAACTAAACTGCTGATAATGTGTTTACTAAAGCGTTATTAACATTTTTGCCTTCAGGACGGATGTTTTTGAATTCCAACTTTTTATAATTTTATGAAACCAGGCAGCCTGACTGTCCGGGATGAACTTGAAAGTCAATTTCTGAATATTTACTAAACATGCTAAAGAAAATTAGGTTTGGTTCTCTTTTTCATTTAAGGGCAAAGCCGAAACCGGTAGCTGAACAATTCCATTATCAGTTCACATCAGGACATCTTATAAGTCTATTTATCAGCTTACTTTCGCTGTATTCTTTTCCCTCTTCAGGCCAGAGTATAATCCGTTCTTCATTAAGTTCCCTGGGGACTGCTGTTTCTGAAGAAGGATTTATTCTCCGTCAGACGATAGGGCAGCCTTCGAATACTCTGATTTTTGCTAACGGAGAAGTGACTATCCGGCAGGGATTTCAACAGGCAATTTCGGGCGAAAACCTTTATAAGGCAAATAATTCCCTCGATTTCAGACTCTACCCAAATCCTGCCAGAGATCGTACCCGGCTGGATTTCAGTGAGGAAATGAAAGATTATACTATTACTATTTATAATCTTACAGGGACTCCGCTGCAATCTCTCCCCGGTCAGAGCCGGCAGTCGCAGTGGCTCGATCTGAAAAGCTATCCGGAAGGAATGTACATTATTAAAATTACAGCCGGGCAAAGAACCGGATCTAAAAAACTGATTCTCAACCATTAAATATTCAAGAGTTTTAAAACATATAATTCTGCAGATAAATGAAGAAACTTATCACATTGTTGTTACTCGTAAGCATTTTTCTGCCACTGAAATCCCAGAATAAGATAGGGGTTTCATTCGGACAGACTTATTCAACATTCAGATTCAAAGATTCTGAAGGAGCGGTAGAAGATCTCAAGTACACTATCAGATACGGATATGGAGTGATCTGGCAGCAGGAAATCACGGATTTCCTTTTTGCGGAAGGATCCCTGGCTTATAACTGCAAAGGAGCCACGTCAACTCTGGGTGTTCAAAAGCTTGACTGGTCTCTCCACTATGTTAATGCTTCAATAAGTGCCGGTTATAAAATGACAATCGGCAGACTCAGCCCTCACGGCGGTGCAGGATTATATTACGGCAGACTGCTTAAAGCCGAACAATTCATCGGATCGGATTATTTCGATCTGATAGAAACAGATTATATAAGGAAGAGCGATTTCGGTGCAAATATTTTTGCCGGTATCGGATATGATTATTCTGATAACGGGTCAGTATTTGTCAGACTGAATGAAACGATCGGCCTTCTGCAGCTTGAAAAAGATGAACAGGCAACTCAAAGGATGTTTAACAGGACTTTCATGATACAGCTTGGATTATTTTTCACAATACAATAAATACCTGATTTAAAATGAAAAAGAAATTCTTATTTCTGCTAATCCTTTTGTACACTTCAATATCAGCATCAGGTCAGGTCGCGGACGGGATCACTTACCAGGCAGTTGCGCTTGATGATAAGGGTAAAGAGATTGCCGGTCATGATATAAACGGGCTGATAATCCACAGTAAACAGATCAGTGTAAGATTTTCAATAATAAGTGGTTCAACTGAAGGGGAATTGTTATATAAAGAGGTCCATTCAACCTATACAGACCCTCACGGCCTCTTCACTCTGGTCATCGGTCACGGTGATGTTTCTCCTGACGGACTCCATCAGAAGCTGACCGATATAAACTGGGGGGCCGACAAGTTGTTTCTCATGGTTGAGATCGATATACGAAGCAAGGGTGATTACAAGGTAATGGGAATTCAGCAGATGATGGCTGTTCCGTTTGCATTTCATTCCCTGAGCAGCAGTACCGTTAAATATGATGACATCCTTAATGTCCCGCCATTATCAACCGTGGCGACAACAGGAAATTATACTGACCTGAACAATCTTCCTGTTTTATTTAACGGCGATTATAATACACTGTCAAATAAACCTATTATTCCGGTAAAAACCAGTGATCTTGAAAATGATGCAGGATTCCTGAAGAATTTTACTGAATTGGATCCCGTGTGGATGGCGGCTTCGGTAAATTACTATACAAAAACCGATCTGCAGACTGCCGGTGCATCACGGATGCATTTTCTCAACATAACCAATAAACCAACCACAATTGCAGGATATGGAATTACAGATGCTATGACTAAATCCTCTCCCGCAAACACAATTACAGGTTCAAATATTTCAAACTGGAATACTGCTTTCGGCTGGGGAAATCATACAGGGTTATATCGTCCGTCAAACTGGGTCCCTGCCTGGAATGATATAATTTCAAATCCGTTTACAATAACATCACCGGCAAATAACCAGATCCTGAGATATAATTCAACAACAGGCAAATGGCAAAACTGGACACCGAATTACCTGACAGGTTTTACTGAAACTGATCCTTCATGGACTTCCTCATCAGCTAATTATTATACCAAATCCAATCTGGAGACAGGCGGAGGGTCAAGGGTACATTTCAGTAATATTATAAATAAGCCAACCACCATGGCAGGATATGGAATTACTGATGGCTTCAACGGAACATGGTCAGCCCTGACCGGAAAACCAAATACCATTGCCGGATATGGAATCATTGACGCAATGAGTACTTCTCATGCATCAAATACAATTACAACTGCCAATATTTCAAACTGGAATACGGCTTTTTCCTGGGGAAATCATGCTGCTGCAGGTTATCAGCCGTTTATAGTACCCGGCGAAATACATCATTACCTCAGGGGTGACATGACCTGGCAGCCGTTAACAGCTGATGCAGTGGGTCTTGGAAATGTTGAGAATATCTCACTAAACGGATGGATGGGTTCACCGAACCTGAGCATGGTGGGATTTATTACCCAGGGTGAATGGCACGCCGGTCTTATTGATGCCCGTGGCCCGGTAATGGCAGATGTAATTATAAAAAGAGGTGGATCGAATAATGAGTTCCTGAAAGCCGACGGAAGCGTTGATCCGAATAACTATATGATACAGATTACAGGAACAACAGATGAATTTACAGCATCACAAAACCAGATAAATTTTTCTCTTAACAATTATCCTTCCGGATTAATATCTGTTAAAATGTACGTAAACGGGGTACGGATAAGTAATAACGCTTTTAATGTCTCAGGACAGGTTGTAACATATAATCCCGCAAATAACGGATTTTACGAGCTCACAGAAGGAGACAGAATCCAAATTGATTATTCTTATTAACATGATCACTGTACAGATGAGATTGTCTCTTATAATACTGACTTTCATGGTTATTACCTGGCAGATTTCGGCACAGGGAGTAACCCGTCAGGGCAGAAACACAACATCGGATACTGATTTTGTTACTAAGAACGGTAAAATTGTGGATATCCCTGCATTAAGCAGGTATGGAGAAGAACTCCTTATCAGGGTTCCTGTGAATCTGGTCACCGCTTCTATTACAAATATTGCAAGCAATTCTGCAATAAGCGGTGGTGATATCTCGGGTGATAACGGGTTACCGGTCTTAATACGAGGTATATGCTGGAATACTTATCCTGAGCCTACAATTGCACATTTTAAAACGTCCGACGGTACAGGAACAGGAGCATTTACCAGTCAACTTTCAGTACTGATGCCATCTACAACATATTATATAAGGGCCTATGCGACAAACATCTCCGGAACAACATATGGAGAAGAAATAAGTTTCACCACTCTTCCCAGAACTGATCCCTCCGAATGTCTGATCGCCTGGTATCCATTTAATGGCGATGCTGCTGAAGCGACCGGTTACGGAGCAAATGGCACAGTTAACGGAGCGATCCTGACTGAGGACAGGTTTGGCAATCCAAATTCAGCATTCTATTTCAATGGAATTGATAATTCGATCACGATCCCCGGCAACCTCGCGATAACGAATTCATTTACAATCTCATTCTGGGCGTACCCGGAAAGAGAAAGCGGTTATAGCAATGTTCTTACTGATGGTAATATAAACTATGGAGGTAATGATTTTCTGATAAATTTCAGGGATAGTGATATAGGTATCAGGGCAGATAAAGGTAGCTCTCCTTTAAATTATGAAGACAGAGGTTATCCGGGGCTGACAAATCTTAACTTCCTGAAAAGATGGGTACATGTCGCCTGGGTTATGGAGCCTGGTGGGTCAAAGGTATATCTTGATGGATACAAAATTGCTGAGATCAATGAGGCGGGAACAAATGAAGGCTTTCATGATGATCATGTTACTATTGGGGCAAGGCATGTCTGGACAAATATGGATAATTTCTTCCAGGGCAAGCTTGATGAGTTCCGGATTTACAACTGCAACTTAAATGAGAGTGAAATTTACAGCGTTTATTCAAAAGAGGGCTCTCTTTTACCCACTATAGAGACAGCATTTTTGTCAGACACAACGGCAACATCAATTTCATCAGGAAGCAAGATTCTGAGTGATGGAGGTTCACCAATCACAGAACGCGGAGTATGCTGGAGCACCTCGCCAAATCCGACAATTGGTGATAACAGAACCCTTGATGGAACCGGAACGGGATCTTTCACAAGCCAGATTACAGGACTGTTACCCGGAACAACCTATTATATAAGGTCTTATGCAACCAATAGTGCGGGAATTACTTATGGCAGCGAATTGAGCTTTCAAACCCATAGTACTTTTCCGAATTGTGGTTCGGTAACAGATATTGACGGTAACATTTATAACACTGTTACAATAGGGACGCAGTGCTGGATGAAAGAGAATCTGAAAACAACAAGATATAATGATGGTACTCCAATTTCTTTAGTAAATACCCAAAACAATTGGAATGATCTCACAATCAGCAGTAAAGCTTATTGCTGGTATAATGATGACATAAATAACAAAGACCCATATGGTGCTTTATACACCTGGGCGGCAGCTATGAATGGTGCGGATACAAGTACTCTAAATCCGAGTGGAGTTCAGGGAGTTTGCCCGACAGGGTGGCATTTACCAAGCTGGAATGAATGGGGTGTTTTAATTAAATATCTGGATCCTTATTCTTACATTCCAATTTCTATAGAAAGCAGTATTGCCGGCGGAAAAATGAAAGAAACCGGTTTGAGTCATTGGAATTCACCAAACACCGGAGCAACCAATGAAAGCGGTTTTACAGGACTACCGGGTGGTGGAAGATCACAGTCCGGGGAATTTCTTTTTTTTGGTAATGAATCTTATTGGTGGAGTACATCACAATTTGGCAGTGTGGGGTATGCAAGAGTAGAGAATCTTAATTACAACAACAGTTCTGCACGCAGGACAAGCACACCCTGGAAAAGCGGGATTTCTGTACGGTGCATAAAAAATCCGGAACAAACCATTCATTTACCGACCCTTGGTACAACAACGGTTTCAAATGTAATTGATACATCCGCTGTATGCGGCGGAGAAATCATCAGTAATGGAGGGACAGATATCATTTCTCATGGCGTTTGCTGGAGTACCTCAACAAATCCGACAACTGCAAATAATAAAACTATTGAGTTCAACGGATCGGGGACATTCAGCAACCTAATTTTTCCTTTAATCCCAGGAACCACTTACTATGTGAGAGCATATGCTATAAACAGCGCAGGAACGTCATACGGGAATGAATTAAGTTTTAGTACATGCCCGGCTATTCCTGCAATAAGTTTTAATTTGGGTATAACTTATGGAAAAGTTTCAGATGTTGATGGAAATGAATACAAAACTGTAATTATTGGCGTTCAGGAATGGATGGCTGAAAATCTCAGAACCACCAGATACAATAATGGCGATGCAATCCCTAATATCACAAATGACGAAACATGGAGGAGTTTATCCGATGGAGCCTATTGCTGGTTAAATGATAATATTTGTTATAAACCAACATATGGTGGCATTTATAACTGGTATGCAGCCAACAGCAATCTTTGTCCTGTTGGTTGGCATCTCCCTTCAAATGCAGAGTGGTCCATTTTAAATGCAACCCTTGGAGGGAATGAAATTGCTGGAGGAAAACTTAAGGAACAAGGATTTAATCACTGGAAGGAACCAAATACAGGTGCCACTAATGAAAGCGGATTTTCAGCTTTGCCACCCGGAGGATTTCGCAACGGAGCCCTATTTGACACAGGTGAGTTTGCCAGCTTTTGGACCTCAACTGAATATCCTGATAATCAGGCATTTTATAGAAGCATGAGTTATCAGTATGCCTTAGAAGCTTATAGTTGGGGTTTTAAGTCCAACGGTGCTAATGTAAGATGTGTTAAAGGTCCAATCCCACCTAAACCTGTTGTTTCAACACTTTGGACAAGGAATATTCAATCTGACCAGGCTGAGATAATTTCAACCATAAGCAGTGAATTGCCAATTAACACAAGGGGAGTATGCTGGGACACCTCCCCATCGCCGGACGTACTTGACAATAAAACTACAGATGGTAATGGGACAGGATCATTCACAAGCAAGCTAACCGATTTAGAGCCAAATAATACCTATTTTGTAAGAGCTTATTCGATGAATGACGATGGGATTACCTATGGGAACGAACTAGTTTTCACCACTGCTATGGCTTTGCCGGTTGATGGTCTGGTCGCTTACTGGCCTTTTAACTATAATGCAAATGATGAGAGCGGCAATAATAATAACGGCTCAGTAACAAGTGCAATATTAACATCCGACAGGTTTGGCAACCCGGATAGGGCATATAGTTTTGACGGCAACGGAGATTATATTTTAGTCCCTGATAATGATATTCTGTCTTTGGTTTCCCATAACTTCTCATTTTCGTTCTGGGTGTATATCAATCCGGGATCAGGAACAGATGTTAACATGGGATTTATTTCAAAAAGAAGATTTGACAGTATGGATGCAGCAAACTGGGAGTATAATCATGGATATGACGGTGCAACAGGCAATACTATAAGGTTTTGGTTCAGTGCATTAAACGGAAGATGCGCCACTTACTCAGGGATTGATAATTACGCAAGCGAAAAAGGTCAATGGATACATTGTGCGGCAACATCAGATAATGTTTCATTAAAAATATATAAGGATGGTATCCTGATGGCTGAAGCACCAAGGAGTTATATCTGCTCACAGGGTAATGGCACCGGTCCACTTGTATTCGGACGTGGCGGAGGCTGGAATCAGATATATTATCTAAATGGAATGCTTGATGATATAAGAATTTATAACAGGGCACTTTCAATTTCCGAAATTGAAGCATTATATCATGAAGGTGGCTGGTAGCTGGAATAAGATAAAGAGTAATTCTTAACAGTGAATTCCTGACCTTTGCCGTTTTGCCGTTGTGCCCTTGTGCCCTTGAGCCGTTGAGCCTTTGAGCCGCTTACCCCAGACAAACCTGGGATTAATTCTATCAAGCTCTTTCGTAATCTGAATGATTTTCCTAAAACATACTACCATTTCCACTATTATTTGCTTTGACGATAAAAAGCTATATTTTTGCACTCTCATCCGGTCCTATAGTTCAATGGATAGAACGGAGGTTTCCTAAACCTTAAATCCAGGTTCGATTCCTGGTAGGACTACAGATAAACCCCTTATTCGATTGTGAATTAGGGGTTTTGTATTTTTTGTATCCCCGATTTGTACCCTTCTGCCTGTATTCTTGTCCTTTAGGAAGAATTTTCAAAGGTCAATGGGTATGATAGATGTATAACCGCAATGGTTTTCTTATATTCAGAACTCCTGATCCCATTTCAGGGAATCAGATAGTTAAGGTTTATATGTCG
>ERZ795055.2564-NODE-2564-length-13696-cov-7.601276_pt1 | contig 13696 bp, 10 predicted proteins | sample MGYA00375139_ERZ795055 | MGnify/ENA primary metagenome ERZ795055 (study PRJEB30184, sample SAMN05720283) | anaerobic digester metagenome | isolation source: active sludge of municipal wastewater-treating anaerobic digesters | place: USA | collected 2015-01-23 ...
ATAAAATTTCAATCTATTTCAGCGTTTCGACTAATTAGCAATTCGAGTTATTTAAGGGCATATTTAAAAACTTAATTTTTTGTAAATCCTTAATGAGCTAGCGTTTTATTTTTGGAAAAATGCTAGCTCATTAAGGATTTATTTTTGAGTATTTGAAATCAATTGTAGCCAAAAGGCTAATAATTTTGTAATATAAATATATATAAACCTAACTCAACATTTGATAAACTTAGGAGATTTTACATAATGAAATATAGACTGGTAACGAGAAGCGATTTTGACGGACTGGTTTGCGCCTCTCTTTTAAAAGAGTTGGATATGATTGATGATATTCTATTTGTTCATCCAAAGGATATGCAGGATGGTAAAATAGAAATTAGCGATAAAGATATCACGACAAATTTACCTTATGTGGAAGGGGTTCATATTGCATTAGACCACCACTTAAGTGAAACTGTAAGAATTGAAAAACGCCCTTCAAATCACATTATTGATCCAACCGCTCCTTCTGCCGCAAGAGTTTTGTTTAATTATCTCGGAGGTGAAGTTAAATTTACAAAAAGATGGGATGAAATTCTTGAAGCAGTTGATAAAGCTGATTCTGCGGATTTTTCAAGAGAAGAAATCCTTAAACCTAATGATTGGGCGCTTTTAAATTTTCTAATGGATCCTCGTACAGGGCTTGGAAGATTCAGAAATTTTAAAATTTCCAATTATCAATTAATGATGGATCTTATAGAAAAATGTAAAACCCATACAATTAAAGAAATTTTGAACCTTCCGGATGTAAAGGAAAGAGTAGAGCTTTATTTTGGATTGGAAAACAAGTTTAAAGATCAATTAATCAAATGTTCAAAAGTTTACGATAATATTATTATGCTTGATTTAAGAGGGGAAGAAATTATCTATCCCGGCAACCGTTTTATGCTTTATGCCATTTATCCTGAATGCAACATTTCAATGCATGTGCTTTGGGGTCTTAAAAAACAAAATACAGTTTTTGCCGTGGGGAAATCAATACTTAACAGAACCTCTAATGTAAATATAGGGAAATTAATGCTGGAATACGGCGGAGGCGGGCATGAAAACGCCGGAACATGCCAAATAATTAATGATAAAGCCGAACATGTAAAAGATGAGCTTATTCAGAAAATCAATTCCGAAGAGTAAAATTTCAGGTAAGGTTGCAAACTAGCGGCTTGTTAAGTTAATTATGAATCACTGTATTAGTAATATTATAGCGGGCGTTTAGGTTTCACCTAAACGCCCGCTAATTTTTTTCAATTATAAATGTAAAATTTACTTGTTAAGTTCTTTCATAACTTCTTCAGCAAAATTATCCTGTCTTTTTTCCAGACCTTCTCCAAGCATATATCTTGTAAATCTTCTAATTGTAATTTTTTCGCCGATTTTTGCGATTTTTTCTTTAATAAGATTTTCAATTGTTATACTTGGGTCTTTAACAAAGTTTTGTTCAAGTAAAACTTTTTCTGCCATAAGCTTGTCTACTCTGCCTTGAACAATTTTTTCCCTTATGTTTTCAGGCTTTTTAAGCAGGTCCTCTTTGCCCATTTCAATTCTTTTTTCTTCTTCAATAATAGATGAAGGAATTTCTTCTCTTGAAACGTATTCAGGAGCTGAACTTGCTATGTGTAAGCATATATCTTTAACTAACTGTTTAAATTCTTCGTTTTTAGCGACAAAATCGGTTTCACAGTTAATTTCCACCATAACACCTATTTTACCGTTATGAATATATGAGCCGATTAATCCTTCAGAGGCTATTCTGCTCATTTTCTTTTCTGCGGACGCAATTCCTTTTTGTCTGAGAAGCTCCATTGCTTTATCAATATTTCCTTCAGTTTCGGCAAGCGCTTTTTTTGCGTCCATAAAACCTGCGCCTGTTTTATCTCTAAGTTCTTTTACCTGTGTTGCGCTAATTGACATTATTTATCCTCCAGATAGATTTTTTTATTAATAATATTTATTTGTATTTTAATAATTACTCAACAGGTTGTTGATCTTCAGTCTGCTGAACTTCTGTGGCGTCAATTTCTTTTAATTCAGAAACTTTAACAGCTTTTTCAGATAATTCAACTTTAGAAAATTCTTCCGGTATTGGAATTAAGTCTTCAGAAAAGACGCCGGCATCCTCAGGAGTAACCGTTTCTATTTTGCCGGTTATTTCATCATGCCCTGCCGCTTCTTTTGCGGCTTTACCTTCTATAATAGCGTCAGCCATTAAACCTAAAACAAGTTTAATTGATCTGATTGCATCATCATTTCCTGGAATAACATAATTTATGTTGTCGGGATCGCTATTTGTGTCCACCAGCCCTAAAATAGGAATTCCGGCTTTATGAGCTTCTTTTATCGCTAAAAGTTCTCTTTTTTGGTCAATTACAAATAAAACAGAAGGCATGCCTTTCATTGTTTTAACGCCGCTTAATGCTTTGCTTAGTTTGTTAATTTGTTTAGTCATTACAGCGACTTCCTTTTTAGGGAGTCTTTCAAAATGACCATTATCTCTTAATTCTTCAAGATCGTTAAGTTTTTTAATTCTTGTTCTGATTGTTTCAAAGTTGGTGATAGTTCCGCCTAACCAGCGTCTGTTTATATAATAAGCTCCGCATCTTGTAGCTTCTTCTTCTACAACTTCGCTCGCCTGTTTTTTAGTTCCGACAAAAACTATATTTCTGCCTTTTGCGGCATATTCTCTCATCATTTCGTATGCGTTATCAAGCATGACGGTAGTTTTTCTCAGATCAATTATATAAATACCGTTTCTCTCCCCGAAAATGTACTTTTTCATTTTTGGGTTCCAACGTTGTGTTTTGTGTCCAAAGTGAACTCCTGCTTCAAGTAGCTCTAACATTGATGCAACGGGCATATTTTACTTATCTCCTTATTTTATGTAATCACTTAAATTTATATAAAAGAAATAATAACACAAAGAAAAAAACTATATTCAAGTAGGTATTGTATTTTTACCTGAGTTCCTAAATAAATAATTTTATATTTGGCGTAGCGGCTGGCTTCGCCTGTGAGCCGCATAAAAAATTAAAATAAAATTTCAATCTATACCAATCCAAATAAGTTTTCGTTAATTTGTTAAAAAGCTAATATGTACAGCCCGAGCCGCCCTGCGGGCGGCTCGGGCTGAGTAAGGATATAGCGGGTGTGTCGGCTTCGCCGACACACCCGCTAATTAAGACTTTACAAATACAGCTTTTTTATTTAACGATTTCTTTTAATGATTAGTATATTTCAGCGTTTCGACATTAAAGTTTTTTATTTTTAAATTAATCTGTAAATAATGATAATTGAGGCGTTTCTGTCGAAATTTCGCTTAAATTCTTCTTTTTAGCGTTTATATGCGCTGAATAATCTTTTTGCATCTTATTCATGAGATATTGCGACCTTGTAATCACAGAATTAGGAAGTCCTGCCATTTTTGCGACCTGAATTCCATAACTCTTGCTTGCTCCTCCCTGTACAACTTTTCGTAAAAACACTATTTCATCTTCATTTTCAGAAATTGTCATCCTATAATTCTTGATTTCAGGATATTTATCACACATCACGTTTAATTCATGATAATGCGTCGCAAAAATTGTTCTTGCTTGTATTTTCCGGCTTATATGCTCTGAAACGCTCCATGCTATTGCAACGCCGTCATAAGTGCTTGTTCCTCTTCCTATTTCATCAAGTAAAATAAAACTTCTATCGGTCGCTGAATTCAAAATGCATGCTGTTTCGCTCATTTCCACCATAAAAGTTGATTGTCCGGTTGAAAGATCATCAACTGCCCCTACACGGGTAAATATTTTATCTACAATGCCTATTTGAGCAGATTTTGCTGAAACAAAACTGCCTATTTGCGCAAGAATTACAATTAAGGCATTTTGCCTCATATAAGTGGATTTCCCCGCCATGTTCGGTCCTGTAAGGATCATGAATAAAGGATATTCCTGAAAGCCTGCCAAAGGCGGCTCTGCTGTAATGTAAAGGTCATTAGGCACATAAGTTCCTAAAGGAAGCATCTGTTCTATCACCGGATGCCTTCCCTCTTCTATAATTATGTCTTTTGAATTGTTTATTTCCGGCTTTACATAATCGTATTCAACTGCTGTCTGAGCAAAAGACAACAATACATCAAGCGTTGCCAGAGATTTTGCTTTTTCTCTTATTACATCAACATATTCTTTTGAATATTCCCTGAAATCACAGAAAATTTTATATTCAAGATCAGAACTTTTTGTTCCTGCGCTTAAAATTTCATTTTCATGCTGTTTTAATTCCGGCGTAATATATCTTTCAGCGTTTGCTAAAGTCTGTTTCCTTATGTAATTGTCAGGAACAAGAGATGAATTACTGTGAGTAATTTCTATATAAAACCCGAAGACCTTATTATAAGCTACTTTTAAAGATTTTATGCCTGATTTTTCCCGTTCATTTGCCTCAAAACGCTCAAGCCATTCTTTTCCTGTTCCCAAAAGACCTTTAAGATAATCAAGTTCTTGATTTACGCCTGTTTTAATTAAATCCCCATCTTTAATTGTAAGAGGAGGCTCTTCTTCAATAGTTTTGTCGATTAAGCCGGTAAAATCTTGTATCCGTTCGTCTATTTCGGCAAATTCATTAAGAAAAGGTATTTTTGTATCTTGAAGAATATTTTTAAAATAGGGCAGAACGCTTAATGAATCCCTAAGAGCTATATAATCTCTGCCGTTAGCGGAACTGTTACTGATTTTTGTAGCCAGTCTTTCAATATCATGGATTTTTTCCATTAAATCTATAAGCTTTGACCTTATTTCAGCATTTTCCGCAAGTTCTTCAACTGCTGATTGTCTTTGTTTTATTTTATTAATATCTTGAAGCGGCTGTTGAATCCACTTTCTTAGAAGTCTTGCCCCCATATTTGTTCGGGTTTTGTTGATTGCCCAGAAAAGACTTCCTTCATGCTTATTATCTCTGACGGTCTGAACCAACTCAAGGTTTTTTCTTGCGCTGGCATCGATTGCGACAAAAGAACCGGTTTCATAAGGAGATATAACATCAAATTTAGGCAAATTATTTTGCTGGGTTTCCATAAGATAATCCAGAATAACTCCTGCGGCAACAAGTCCTTCAGTATATTCAGGAAACCCGAAAGCTTCCAGAGAGGTTAAATTAAAACTTTTTCTTACGTTATTAAGGGCTGTTTCTGTTGAAAACGTAATTGATGGTCTTATTGTACAATTATAATTGTTAATTATAGCTTTTGGAAGATCAGGATATTCTTCAGGAACAATTTGAAAAGGTTTTATTTCTCTTTTTTTTGAAATACACAGAATTTCAGAAGGATCAATGCGGTTAATTTCTGATATAAGCGAGTTATAATCCAGGTTTGTGATTTTAAATTCTCCGGTGGAGATATCAACATACGCAAGTCCAAAAGTTCCGGTTTTTTTGAACTCTGCAACTGCTGTAAGGTAATTATTTTTTGACGCTTCCAGTAGATTAGTGTCTGTAATCGTTCCGGCGGTGATGATTTTAACAACCTGTCTGTCCACAAGTCCTTTTGCCAGGGCAGGATCTTCCATCTGTTCGCATATAGCCACTTTATGACCTTTATTCAGCAGTCTTGCAATGTAGTTTTGCGCCGCTTTATGAGGAACTCCCGCCATTGGAATTTTCCCCAACTTTCCGCCATCTCTGCCGGTAAGAGTAAGTTCAAGCTCTTTTGAGATCAGCAGGGCATCTTCAAAGAAAGTTTCGTAAAAATCCCCCATTCTGTAAAGCAAAATAACATGCTGACGCGTCTTTTTTATTTCCAAAAACTGCCGCATCATCGGCGTTGCGTCTGCAATATCTGCATCAATACTTTTTGTAAGGTTTAGATTGTTCATAAATTTTAATTTTTATTTACTTAATTAAAACTAAACCATGCATAAAAAAAGGCGTCAATAAAGACGCCTTTAATATTATTCAGTTTATTTATAAATGTTTATTTTTTCTCTTTTTCTTTATTAAGACAATTTAAACCAAATTGGCTTACCAAGTGAGATTCTAAACTTTTTTCTTGGTTTCCGCAGATTCCATAAAGAATACAGATTCTTTCATCACGTTTTATATTATTTTTTTTAGTATTTCCATTCATTTTTTTCTCCTTTTAAAATTTCTTTTCTGTTTTTATTTTAGTCCTTATTGAGAACTATTCTCAATAAATTAATGTTTTCTTAAGATTTATGTCAATTCATATTCAAAATATAGACCGATAATATTTTTTATGTAATTTTTTAATAAACGTGGAAATTGTCATGCTGAAATTGTTTCAGCATCTTTCCAGCATGCAATAGAATGCTTACCGTTTCTTCATTTTCTTTTCTTTTTGAACGCAAAAAGAAAAGAAAACGAAGCAAAAGAAAAGAAAAACTGAACCCCAAGGGGACAAGACTGTCAGGGGCAAGCCCCCGAACCCCCTTTTGTTCAAATGCTTACTTTTTGTTTTTTCTTCGCTTTTTACATAAAAAATATTATCGGTCATAACTTGTAGGCGTTGCTGTTTGCTGATGCATTTCAAGGTCTGATCAATTAAATGCTGAAACAAGCTCGGCATGATAAGCTTCGTATTTTTTCTTTAAAAACCTGAAGGAGATGCTAATTTTTCTTTAAAACCCGCATAATTAATACTGTTTGAATTTATTGTGGTTGTAAAAAAATTGCTCGCAACAGGCATGTTGAAAAAGTCGGGTCTTAATGTTTTACTGCCAAGAATAAGCGTATTTTCGTTATTTTCATCAGTTTTTATTTTTCCGCCCATCGTTTTAGATAACCAGTTTCTGTTTTTTAATCTTTTCTTTTCGATTTCTTTTAATTCTTCATGCGTTTTCGTTAAAACAGGCTGACCCACAAATAATCTGGTTAAAAGTTCATATCCGGCGCAATTTAAAACTGATGAGAGAGCTGAGCCTCCAAGCGAATAGTTTGCAAGACCTTTAAAGACGTCATTAAATGACTTGACAGCCCAGCAGGAAATGCCTTGTCTTGTTGTATCCTGAATAGCTCTTTGTTTTGCTTTTTCTGTTGAAATATGCTTGTTTTTTGTTTTTTCCGCTGATACGTTATATGCGTCTATAGTGAGAAAAGGAACTGAAGCAAAGCCTGTAAACTTCATTCCGGTGCTTAACTGGTCATTTCCAAAATCCATTACTTTTGTGTCATGAAACGTTCTGGGATTTTCTCCAATTCTTGTTTTTAATTGATGAATAATATCATCAGACGCGTTTTCCATATTATTTACATTAAAATTTGGATTGTCTTTTAATTTGTCTGTCGCATTTTTAACCCATTTAACAAGATTTTTGACTTTAAGTTCAGGATTGCCGACAGTTGATTTTTTTGTAGTTTCCGGTTCTTTGCCAAACATATTTAATACCGGTTTTGTTATTAATTTTCCAAGTCCTATTACAAGATTGAACGGGAATAAAACTGTATTTATTAAACTTTTTCCGACATCATACAGATAATTCTTTCCGATAATCACCTGTCCATTAGTATTTTTAGCGGCATTTTCAATATCTGAAAGCGACAATTTCTTGTCCGCAGGCATATTGTCTGTAAGACCCATATATTTGCCTGCTGTTTTAAGCATATCTTTTGCATAGCCGTCGTCAACTTTTTCTAAAACCTTGTAACTTTCCGCAAACTCGTTATATGACATTTTTGCCGGCAATGCTTTTATTGCTTTTTTATCCATAGATTCCAGCCAGTTTTTTGAGGCTTTCATCATTTCTTTATAGTTCCAGCCGGTAAAAGATAAAGATTTTTCTTTATTATTATTTATATTTGAACTGTAATAAAGATTTTTTCTCAAAGGCGCGGCAGAAAGAATGTAAGGTTTATTATCCATTTCCTTTGGATCTTTTGGAAGCAGAGGAATTTTATTAAAGACTCTGCTTATTATGTTTGCGCCAATAGCTGAAGCGAATCCAAGTCCAACCGAAAAAGACAGGGACCTGTTCGCGACGTTTTTAAATGTGGCGTCCAGAACGTATCCTAAATAAGCTGTTATTCCTATGTATGAAGCCTGTTGAGTAAATCTTATTTTTCTTTCTTTATCCGCTTCTTTTTTATCGTTTGACGTGAGCATTTTAAGGTTATAGAAGTCATTTGCGATAAATCCGCCGGTGATTACGCCTGTAACAAGTCTTGTTACCAGTTTTGAATCATCCATGCTAAAACCCGGGATATAGCTTCCTCTTTTTTTATCTTCGGCTTTGTTTATTGAATCTTTTATATAATTTATTTTTAATTTTTCAATTAAACTTTGTGAATTGTTCTCATCAAGTAACTTGCTTTTTAAATCCCCCAAATTACTATTGTTTTCTCCCAGAATTAAAGAAGGTGTTAACCTCTTTTTTTCTAAAAACTTTTCAAGTTCTTTTACTTTGTTATTTTTCAATAAACCTTTTACAGTTTCAAGATTTTCTCCTGAAAACACATCCTGAAACTGTCTTGTATGCTTATCAACTTCAAGATAATAGCCGGTAAGTTGATTTAGTATTTTTTCTTTTTTTTCAATTAATTCAATTTGCCCTTTTTTTTCTTTTCCGCCAAAAATCTTTTGCGCAGTTCTGGCTAAAGTTTTTGGCAAAGCAGAAAGAGCCTCAAGAAAACTGTGTCCTATTTCAGTATGAACATGAACATCAGATTTAGCTATATTTTGCTTTGTTAAAGGATCAATTGTATTTGTAATTGCATCTTCAAGGGAATATAAACCAAGATTTTTTTTAGGGTCAATAATTTCTTTTACACGTTTTAATAAGACATCAGCTTTTTCAATTTCAGATTTAGGAAACAGGTCTTTAAACTTTAAACCCTTAAAAGCAAGTTGGTTTTGGTTAGAATCCGCCGCTCTTAAGGGTTTAAAGTTATTTTTATATTCGGAATTTTTATTTTTGTTATAAGTATCCTTGGTTAGATTACCGCTATAATGAAGGTTCCTTTTCTCATTAAACGATTTTTTTCGTATAGTATTATCCCTGTTTTGAATTATAAATTCAGTTGGGGGCATTGCTACCATATTAAACTTCCTTTTTCTAGCTTAAAACTTGATTTTTTACTCTAATTGAAAGGTGTTTCATATATAATAAAACAAAATAAAAATAAAATTTACTTATTTATTATTATTAAATCAAAAAATTTCTAAATTGGGTTAATTTTAAAAAATACATTTACAAATTTTTATCATTTTTTTTTTAAACAAATAGATTTTTAGAATATGTTTAATTTGCCGAACATTTTAAACTTTATAAAAATTATATATTTTTTTCATCTTTTTAAACAAAAAACCTTATCAAACATATAGAAAAGATATCTTTTTTCAGACTTAGCCTGCTATTCAGCCAATTGTTTAGTAATGTAATAATTGTTCAATTAATTGTTGTGTTATACGCATGTATATATATAATCTTATGTATAGGAGGAATGATTAAGTTTTTTTTAATATCTGTCAATTAATCAACTGCCTTGTTTTTAGGAAAAGTTAGAATAATTTGTATCTAAATAAATTATTTTTTTAAGATAGCGAATTAGTAGGAGTTTTGTAATTTTGGGAGGAAAATTTGTGATTAGGAGTAGAGACCTGGGAAAAGTCGCTTCTGTCAGAAGATGGACGAAAGCCGCAATAGACTGTTATCAACGGGGATGTGTATGTGAATCGTGCTTTTATAGCGAGTTTTTTCAAAACAGTCCGCAAAGATGTCAGATGAAAGCAACGGTGCTGGAGCTTGTAAGAGTTCTGGGGATACCGCAAAACGTTGAGCCGTTGCCGGGAGTTATGGAAGAAGAAGTTGTTTAATCAGATTTAAGTATTCGTAAAAGTTTTTTGATATCTTCATCCGGTTCAATTTCAATTGTTACGTTTTCTTTTGTTTTCGGTTTTAAAAAGCTTAATTTATAAGCTTGAAGAGCCTGTCCATTCAGCTTGATCCTGTTGATTTTACCGCCATACATTTCATCGCCTGCCACAGGATGATTAATATATGAAAAATGAACTCTTATTTGATGTGTGCGCCCTGTTTCAAGAGCCGCTTCAATAAACGTGTATTTCTCGAAGCGCTCAAGAACTTTCCAATGCGTAACGGCTTTTTTACCACCCTCAACCGCACCCATTTTATGTCTTTGGATCGGATGCCTGTCTATGGGCTGGTCTATTTTGCCTGAATCTTCTTTCAAAACTCCATGCAAAATTGCCAGATAATATCTTTTTGCTGTTCTTGTTTTTATCAGGTTAGCAAGAAACTTATGAGCAAAGTCGTTTTTGGCTATCATAAGAAGCCCGGAGGTTTCTCTGTCAAGTCTATGCAAAATTCCGGGACGCATTACGCCGTTAATTCCTGATAAATTCCCCTGATAATGATACAAAAGCGCATTTACAAGTGTATGAGTTTTTTCTGTAGACGTTGGATGAGTAAGCATGCCGGCAGGTTTGTTTATCACAAGCATATCTTCGTCTTCATATCTTATATCCAGAGGTATGTTTTCAGCTTCCAGGCTTAGGGGTTCTGTTTCAGGAATTTTAAAAAAAATCTCGTCGGCATATTTAAGCTTGTACCCGCTTTTTGAGGGCTTGCCGTTAATAAGCGCATTCTGACCTTCTTTTATAAGCTGTTGAAGTTTTGAACGTGAAATCTCCGGCAGAAGAGCGGATAAAAAGACGTCGAGTCTTGTTCCTTCTTCTTCTATATCAACTTCCAGCGATATTTCTTCGGATTTATTCATAATTTTGGGATCATGCCTTAATAAATTATCTGAACATAAATACAACGGGCGCGCGGCTTATTGTCAAAATCAATTAAAATGATCTGCTGCCAAGTTCCAAGTACTAATTCATGGTTTTTTACAGGGAAATTCTCGGAATTGCCAATCATAGTCGCTCTGACATGAGCGTATCCGTTCCCGTCATGCCATGTTTCATCATGGTGGTAGGTTTTATTTGCAGGCGCAATTTTTTCAAACGCTTCCGGCAAATCTTTTAAAAGCCCCGGTTCATACTCCATTGTTGATATAGAGGCTGTGCTTCCTGCGACATAAACCATAACCTGAGCGTTTTCAGGGTTATGATTTTCGATTATTTGTTTTATTTTTTCGGTTATATCAATTATATCAGTAAACCCAGCGGTGTTGACGTTGAATCTTTCCGTTATAATAGGCATTTTTCAACCTCCTTGTTAATTTATTCACATAAAATCGGATTAGAAAAAATCCACGGCTTATTTTTCAAATAAGCTTCAAATCTGTATTTACCTACTGAAAGGTCTTTAATTTCCAAAAAATTTGTTTCTTTTTCCAAAACAATTTTTCCATCAAGTAAAAGTTTTATTTTAGCTTTTTCAGGCAGTTTTATTATTAATCGGGAGTTTTCATCATGATATATTTTTTCTCCTGAAAATACTTCCTGATTTTTAGTAATTATTTTAAAACAAAATTCATCGTTCTTCTTATTCCAAAATCGGTTTACAATCATATTATTACCGTTTTTTAAACCGTTCAAAATTTGTTTTTTAGCTTCGTTAAAATCAGAAGATAATTTTTCTTCAAGAAATAAATAATTTGTGATTGTTTTAAAATTGTCAAAATATGGAAAAATTTTAACGAACTTAAAATCAAACGCATGCGTATCAAGGCTTCCCACAGCCGGAACAATGGTTGCGGTTTCGTTATTTACGTCATCCCACCATTTTAAAATATTTTTAGAGGGACCTTTAAGGATTCTATTTTTTACAAGAATGTGGTAAAGGCTAAAATTTTTATTATAGTTATCAGTCCAATCAGAGAGATAATTCCAGATTTCAATTCCGTGAAAGCCTCTTAAATTCCAGTCATCCCATCTTAAAGGACGGCGATTATTTTTTCGACTGCGGCTTTCATCAGGATGCGCCACAAAACCAAAGCCTCCTTGGTCGTTTACAGCGTTAATATATTCCTGAGGGTTTGCAGAAGGAGGGATTTCCTGTTTTATGTCCAGCGCTAAATAATGATTACCGTTATCAGGAGTGATTTCTTCGCATACAATCACAGCTAAACCATCATGCCAGCCTTCTTCGTTATTTTTTAATCCTGCAAGATTATTGTGATCGGTTATAATTATCCAGTCCAAGCCTGCTTTTTTAGCGTCTTTTGCTATTTGCGGTATTGTTCCTGTCCCGTCGGAATATTTTGTGTGTATATGAAATGCGCCTTTGCTTATGAAGTTCATTATTTTTCCCCTTTATTATAATAAAAAGCATTAATCTGTTTACATTTAACGAGTTTCCCCCATTCTCCCGCAAGAAATTCATGTTAATCAGAATAACGATTTTAAAAATCTACCGGAAGAAATTCTTTTTGAAATTTCTTTTTCTTTTTCTCTGTTCAACAAAATTTTTTCTGACGAGGAATTTAAATTTTTATCACGATATGGAATTCCTGCTTTTGTGTTTAAAATTCCTGTTTCTTTTTCAGAGAGATGATTTTTTATTGATTCATTTTTTTTAAAAGCTATAGTTCCGGTTGTTTTCTTGCCTATCGGCGATGTTTGCCCTATAAAAAAGCCCGCTTCAATCAATCCGGCTCTTACAGGAGCGGCATTACTGTATGTGGTAAGATTTCCGTTTTCCTCTAAAAGATTATAAAGAATTTTAAAAAAATCAACCGTCCATAAAATCGGCATTTTTGATGGAGTAAATGGATCGTGAAAAATAAAGTCAAATTTAGCGTTTAAATCCAATACGGCTTTTCTTGCATCATTCAGGCGCATCTTGACTTTTATATTTCTGTCAGAAATAGACCTATAACATATATTATGTAATTTGGCTTCTAATTCATCCAACATGATAAGTTCGTATTGCTTTGGGATTTTCTCTCGAATTTGAGGCATAATTTGAGCTGATTTTTTAAGATAAGTTTGAATTATGCTTTTAACATCGATCTGACTGTTAATTTGATGGAAAAACAAAGAGTTTATGACTTCATCAAAACATTCGCTGCCTAAAACAGTTGAAAAAGCTAAAACAACAGGGTCAATTTCAAGCAGTGTTATATCAATATTAAAATCAGGGTTAACTTTTATTATTTCATTTATCGCCGTCTTTGAGTTATAGCCCAATCCATAGCATATATCGAGGATTTTTACCTGTTTATTTTCATTTACAAAATCCAAAATCCCTGACGGAATAACATATTTATGTAACGCCTCTGTGTAAGCGCCGATTTTACTGTGATATACGTCATTAACCTCAAAATTAAACAGGCTAATTGTGCCGTCTTGTGTTTTTATAGGATAAAAATTCAATTTTCTTCCCCTTAGCATAGTTGTCAAGACAAATGTTGTTACTGCAACTATTTATTTAAAATAATAAAATAAAGTCAAACTTCCCTGTTTATTATTTTATAATAATACCAAGTTGCAATTATACCAATCTAAATAAGTTTTCGTTAATTTGTTAAAAATCTGATATTTACAGCCCGCGCCGCCCGTAGGGCGGCGCGGGCTAAGTATTGGTATAAGTTAATTTTATGGAATTTATAACCGATAATATTTTTTATGTAAAAAGCGAAGAAAAAACAAAAAGCGGACATTTTTAAGCAAGGGGGTTCGGGGGCTTGCCCCTGACCGATATGACAGTTTGACATGTTAGTTTTTCTTTCTTTTGCTTCGTTTTCTTTCTTT
>ERZ795055.2567-NODE-2567-length-13686-cov-68.720563_pt1 | contig 13686 bp, 8 predicted proteins | sample MGYA00375139_ERZ795055 | MGnify/ENA primary metagenome ERZ795055 (study PRJEB30184, sample SAMN05720283) | anaerobic digester metagenome | isolation source: active sludge of municipal wastewater-treating anaerobic digesters | place: USA | collected 2015-01-23 ...
GCATCATCCAGCGCTTGATCGGAAAGAACATTATTGGACTCGATGATTTTAACATCCATTTTTTTTGCCAGGATGCCGAAAGGAATCGCAAGAAGGATCGACAGGGCTATCAGTTCTTTTGAGACAATTCCCAGTGCTTGACTGGTCAATATCGCAGTTGATGCCGCCATCACGGCAGCAATGGAATCATTGGGAGGGATATAAATGCCAATAGGAACGCGGTCAATCCAGAACAGCTCAAGAATCGCGCCGATGATCAGTCCCGTGTAAGGATCGCCAAGAATGCAGCCTATGACAGGGGCAATAATGATCGGCCGGGAAATCATGGCCTGAATGAATACACGATCAAGACAAAGGAGGCCGCCGACTAAAGATATGAGAATGATTTTAACAAACAATATCTTACTTACCTCACTATTGTTCTACCGGGCAAAACTCCTTTAAAACGTCTTTGATATTTACGGCTTTTTCTCTGGGAACTCTTTTCAGTTCAACGGCAACGCCATTGTCTTCCAATAACTTTAAGACATCCTGAATTTCCGGCTCACACAAAAACACAGATGGTGCGCAACAGACTTTATAGTCTTCATGATGGATATTACCGATGTTGAGTTTTTTAAAATGAAATCCTTTTGAATAGGCTCTCATGGCATCGGCAATATTTTTAAACAATACGATTGTCTTTTTGCCTTTGCCCTGAACGTAAACATAATTGGCGATAAAATCCTCCACAGAATAGATATTGATTTCGATTTCACTGGGGACGGCCATACGGATAACGGTTTCACAGAAAAAATCACTGGCAGCGTTATCATCCACGACCATGATGCATTTCGCTTGAATAAATGGCACCCAGGCTTCCAGAATCTGGCCGTGAACCAGCCTGTTGTCCACCCGCACCAGGGCCATGTCGTAAGATTCCGCCAATTGATCACCCAATTGCTTTTTTGCTTAATATTTCACTGGCCAGAGAAATATTCTTTTTCCCGTAATCCTTAATAAATGTGGCAAACTCATTGAGCGTAGTTTCTTCTTTAACGTCCGATAGCTTGAGCAGCATCGGCAGATTAACCCCTGTCACCACTTCCACTTTGCCTTCTTTCATGAAAGACAGGGAAATATTCGAAGGCGTACCACCGAAAAGATCGGTCAGAATCAAAACGCCTTTGCCTTGATCCAGTTTTTTGATCGCGTTTTGAATTTCCTTTTTTAAATCTTCTACGCCTTTGGTCTGTTCGACGCAAACATGCATAACGTCTTTTAATTTTCCTTTTATGGATTCTGCTGCATGAATTAATTCATTGCCCAGATTCCCGTGTGTTGTTATAAGAACACCAATCATTATTGTCTCCCCTCTTTTGAAAGCACAAGGAACATCACGTTGGCGCAAATCGGGTCAAATGCCTGCAATGATCCTCAAAAACAAGTCGGTAGGCTAATGGATTGCCTAGTAATTGTCAAGATTTATCGAGAATAATTTAAATAAAATCAATACAGGATCGCACAATGGCATGGCATTAATATTATTGATTTATTTGGCAGATATTTTCCGTGGACATTTGATGGCGTCCGTCAATCCGGATTGTCTGAATATCTGCTTTTGAATTGTTTTCATGAATACGTCCCCGGATGTCCATATGTCCACATAAAAACGCGCGCGGGTAATACCTGTATAAAGCAATTCCCTCGTCAAAACCGGAGCATCACCATCCGATAGAATAAGCACAACCTTATCAAACTCCGACCCCTGGCTCTTATGAACCGTCATTGCCCAGACAGTTTCACACGGGGGAAGCTTTTCGGGAGCTATGCTCCTCAGGCCTTTTTTTTGATCACGAAAAAAAACCTTTAGTTTTTTTTGATCGGCAGGGTCTCTCAGAACAATCCCGACATCTCCATTGAATAATTTCAGGCGGTAATCATTTTGCACAACCATAATGGGCCGTCCTTCATAATACTGAGACGTGAAATTGATCAGGCCTGATTCGGCAAGAAGTCTCTCGATTACAGCATTCATGCGTTGAGATCCCCAGAGACCAACTCTCAGTGCGCACAGAACACGAAATGTTTCGAATCGTTCAAAAACATCCCCGGCTCCCAGCGAAACAGATGTGACAGACTGAAAATATTCCCGATAAGACTTTACGACCTTTTCCTTCAGAAGTACAATCACGTCCTCGGGGCTGGAAATTTCAGATAAGTGAATGTCTGAAAATGTATTGGCTTTGATTAACGAAAGGGAATGCAGGACATCACCCTCTTTCACCGCTCGGCTCAAATGGCCAATGCCGCTTTCTTCCGAAAAACGGTAATTCTGTTTCAATTCAATAATACAGTCCTGGACACCGGGCAGCGCGTCTGACACCTCTGTCTTTTCACCGCATATTTCATCCAACTGCCGTCCAAAGGTTTCGGAAAAAACATTTAATGGGTCAGGAAAGCAGATACTTCCCAAGACAGCACCGGTCTCGACGGAAGCCAGTTGATCCTTGTCCCCCAACAAAATTAACTGTGCATCGGGGGCAAGCGCCGTCATCAGTTTCGCCGCAAGCGGTAAATCAACCATGGAAGCTTCATCAACTACAATAAGTTCATAGGGCAAAGTATTTTTTTCATTGAAATGAAAATACGGCGAATGCCCGATGCTGCCGAGAAGGCGATGAATCGTCATGGCTTCTTCCGGTATACAATTTTTAACATCCGCAGGACAGTTAAGTATTGCTTTTGTTTTTTTGACCGACTCCTCCAGGCGCGCGGCGGCTTTACCCGTCGGGGCACACAGGGCAATGCGCAACGGATTTTTCTTTACGTCCAGAAGAAAGGCCATGATTTTTGTAATGGCTGTCGTCTTGCCTGTTCCCGGACTGCCCGTAATCACCATAAATTTTCTCATCAGGGATGCCGCAGCGGCGATCCCTGGCCAAGATATCTTTCCTAAAGACATTTCCGGAAAATAGAATTGCAATCTTTCCCGAATTAATTTTGGAAAGGTTAGTGGATCTTTTTGATTCGGTATGCTGCGGAGTATGAATTCGGCTATGTCTTGTTCATATTGCCAGTAACGATGAAAATATAGACGATGCGCCTCATCTAAAATCATAGGCTTGAAATCGCCGGGGGCGCCAATGCAATCCGCTGATTTCAAAGATTGCAGCCATATCGATAATTCCGGAAATTTTACTCTTTCAATCTGATCATCACCAGTCGCCAGAGACTGGCCTGCATATTCAGGCAAGTTCACACAAACATGACCGTCTCTTAATTGACGGCTGACTAATGCCGCTGCCAGTTTAACGTCATTGCTGTTTTCTGAGGCGAGGGATGAGATAAATTTCGCAATCTGTAGATCGAATGAGGAAAAAAAACTCTCCATATTTTTTTTTATGCTGCCATTGATTATCATATCGTTTGCCTTTAAGGCTTCCTTAAGATGACTATGAATAAGCCCATAAACCTTGTCAAGGCCATAATTCTTTATTTTAGAATATTTTTAGAACATTATATTGACATTGCCTTACTCAGTATTATAATTACCGAAAACGTGCAAAATACTTTTTAAAAAGAATAACAGATGCGCCTATACCGTTTGCTCATTCAGCACCGTCTAATTATTACGATCATACTGGCTATCATTGGCATTGGTTTGATGGCTTTTTACGCCGTTTGCGATACGTCCTGCTCTTATCTCCGGGGGGATATTTTCGGCATTGACCTGAAATATGTTGGCGTGGGATATATGACTGTCATCATCCTTCTGTCGCTTTTAAAGCAGGCGGATTTAATGCGTATGCTTGTCGCGGCAGGCATTGGCGTGGAAGTATTTCTAGTTTCTTTTCAAGTGTCGGAAAATGTTTTCTGCCCCTTTTGCCTATCTTTTGGCATATTGGTTTTAATAATGTATCTTATCAATTACGAAAGGTTCAGCATGAGAAATAAGTGGTATCAGAAATTAATATATGTTTTAGGCGATGCAAAAATTCCTTTTATCGATCAGCAGCGTCTTCCCTTGTTGGTTATGATGCTTCTCGGCTATATACTTGTCAGCTTTTCCTTTTCCGGATCGGCAACGCCGGCTTATGCTGCCGACAATACGAGCAGCGTTTCCTATGGCAAAGGATCCTGGGAACTCATTATTTTCACAGATTACTTTTGCCCTCCCTGCCAGTCCGTGGAAAAAGACCTGGAACCGGAGATTGAAAGACTTCTGGCAAGAGGGGGCATTAAGATCACTTTTGTTGATTTTCCAGGTCATAAGGGAACAGCACTCTATGCAAAATATTTTCTTTCTGCTTGCGCTTCGGACAAAGGCTATCAAAATGTTATGAAGGCAAGAAACATTCTCTTTGCTCTGGCCGGGCAAAAGAAAGTAGATCAGGAAAACGTATTGGCAGCCGCCCTGAAATCGAAGAATATTGCTTTAAAAGTGATCGATCCCAAACCCGTTTTTAATCAATGGTCTGAGATGATCAAACGCTTTGAAATCGATCAAACACCAACCTGTATCTTACGTTTCTCCAGCGCCTATAAACGAAAATACGTTGATTCGGAACACATTCGCACAGAACTCATTCCGGAACTTCAGAAAAGGTTTCCCAAGGGGAAGAGTAAATAGTGAAGCCGACTTTAATGCGCCAGTAACGCTTTCTCCAGTTTCACGATGAATTGCCCGGCAGGCCGATCAAAAAATATTCCATTGGTCGTCCCCTCTTTTGAATTAAAGCCACGCAAAAAGAAATAGTAAACGCCGCCAAAATGTTTTTCATAGACATAACCGGGCAATCGTTTTTTCAGATACTGATCGAGAGCGACGGTGTAGATTAAATATTGCACATCGTAAAAGGATTTAATCATCTCTCGTTTTAAAAGAGCGGGTGCGTAACATTCATAACGATCACCCAGATCATTGGATTTCCAGTCAACCAGATAATATTGTCCGTCGAATTCAAAGACCAGATCAATGAATCCCTTTAAAAAGCCACGAACCGGGGGTAAATTCAATTTCCTTTGATCTTTTGTTTTTTGAAGTTCCTCCGTCTGTTGCAGAACAGACATCAACTTTTCAGGATAAACATCTTGCATTGGAAAATAAAATTCCAGTTCTTTAATGCATTGAGTATTGTCAAGTTGTGATAGACTGAATTCAGCTTTGTCTGAGCGATCAAGCCTTGCTTGCACAAGCTCTTTAAGCATTTTTAAAATGCCTGCCTGCCATTGTATGGGATAAGCATATTTCTCCAGAACCTCCTTGATGATCGTTTTTGTTTGTTCTTCAGCTACTCGGGTAAAATCGATCTTCTCCAATATTTCATGCAATAGAATACCCGAGGTTGCTCCCGGCGGAAAAAGAAGGATGTTATCCCCTGTCTCCATTTCCGGAATCCCTGCAGCATGGTTCGTAAATGCTATCTCCTCGTCCCATTCCAAATCATCTTGCAAGGCGGAAGTTAGATAGGTATAGCTCGCGATTTTCCAGCAGGGATCTATCCTACCTTTAAATTCATGGTAAGAAATATTCTCCGACTCTTTTTCCGGCGACCATTTTTCAATCTCGGAAATTGTTTCCAGGCTTGTGATCCTGATGTCCCGCGGAACGAGATTGGAAAACGACCGCATCTGGTCAATCATCTCCGCGTTGCTTAAATTCATCGTTTTATTCAGCCAGAGTTCCCGATGGAAAAGATAGGCAACAGCGCTGGATGAAGTGTTTTTGATGTTTCCCCATACAAAATAGCAGCGGTTTTTCGCACGGGTGAGTGCCACGTAAAGCAGGCGGCAGTTTTCCGACAAAACTTCCCGGTCATAAGCTTCCCTGTGAATATCCACGTTTTCCGATCCCAAATCAGCAGTAGCCTGCCGGTCATTATTTTCATCATGAAAACAAAGCGGCAGATTTTCTCTTTGATTGGGACCTGATTCCCAGGCAAACGGACAAAATACAACCGGATACTCCAACCCCTTACTCTTATGAATGGTAATGATGCGGACACAATTCCGGTCCGTCTCCAAACGCATTTGCTGATCTTCACTAGCGTCTCCTTCAGCGAGAATCATGTCGTCAAACCATCGCAGTAAATCTGACGGCCTCAGATTACCCAAGGTTTGCGCCTGAAATAATTGCTGTGCCAGATGAAAATAGTTTGTCAGTTGTCTTTCTCCATTGGGGCGAAAAGCACTGCGCAGACGGGCGCTTTCCTGTTCCAGCAATAGAGTGAACATAGTCAGAAAGCCTTTAGTCTGCCACAGATCGTTATAATATTTAAATTTAATCCGCCAGTCGTCCATTCGATCATCTTCTTTGGAGCAAGCGGCAATGTCTTTTGCCTGTAAATTGAAGAACGCCGTTGTTAAAGCGGATAGTACATAACCCTCACTTTCATAATGAATGATGCCCAGCATCAATCGCCGCATCTCCTGAGCTTCATCTGAGGAAAATACATTTTCTGCTGAATAAATCACAGAAGGAATCCCGGCTGTCGTCAACATTTTTTTAAAGGTTACGGCTTCAGTATTTTTACGCACCAAAATGGCGATATCGGTTTTCTTTAAGGATTTTTCGCCGATGAATATTTTTTGCTCGCGGCCGGACTTTAAAAGTCGGGATATTTCCGCAACAACTGCACGGTTAATCAATTGACGGGCCATGCCGACACCCAGAGGTTTTCCATCTTCACCTCCCGGCACAAACCACCATTGCAAGCCGGCAGCTTTTTCTCCTCCAATAGTCAGCGGTTTAATTTGTGCTTCCGACGCTTGCGTTATCCTGTTATAGGGAATTTCATTGTAAACAAATGAATGCTCCGGTCTTTCGAACAGAACATTGACAGCGTTGATCAGGGACGCTTCCGATCGCCAGTTATGTTGCATCGTGTATTGATGATCGACACTTTTGGCCGCCCGCAGATAGGCGTAAATATCGGCGCCGCGAAAACTGTATATGGCCTGCTTCGGATCGCCGATATAAAATAAAGCATGATCTGTCCTTTTTTCGGGTGCCAAAAAGACAGACTGCAAGATGGCAAATTGGAACGAGTCTGTGTCCTGAAATTCATCGACTAGCACCGTCCGGTATTGATTGCACAAGATATCGACAAGCCGATCCCTGCCAGGGGCGCGCAAAGCCTCATAGGTGCGAGAAAGCAGATCATCAAAATACAAAACATTTTTTCTTTTTTTTAAGCCGGGAAAATCGACACGGGCTTTCTCCATAAAATCTTTTTTTAAGCCCGACAGGTATCGATCAAGGCTCTTTTCTAGATTTTCCGATTGTTCAAGCATTTCCTGGCTGAGGTCAAAAAAAGCATGTTGGGGGGTGATTTGATTTTTGTTAGTTTTTTGGCGCAAATAATCCGCGCTTAATTTTTGCAGACAGTTAGGCGCCGGCAACGATACATCATTGAGATTCACCATCTCTTCGACATCCCGTATCAGGCCATCCACTTTCTTTCCGTAAGCCACACCGCTCAGAGCCTTATCGCGCAATGCGGCAACGATTCCATCCTTATTTTCCTGCCATAAAGATTGAAAACGCGAATAATTCTCACGGAGACATTTCAGATCCTGTTCAAAGTCGGTCATCGAAAATGGATCGAAATCGGGAATAACTTTTAAATCCGGCTTGGCCAGAACCATCCGTAATAAAGCCAGCAGCGTGTTTTTATCCATGTTGCCAGCCAGCGAATATTGAACGATCACAGGATGATTTTCATAAAAGTGCCTGCGCCAGAAATCCTCGACAAATTCCTGTTCCAGACTATGCTGATTTTCGATTAACTCCGTTTCAAAGAGCTCTCCGCTGGCAAAAGCGTTATCCATCAAGATCCGCTGACAGAAGCTGTGGATAGTGTAGATGGCTGTTTCATCAAAATTGGCCAGGGAGAGGCTTAAATTCCGGGCCATCCTTTTTCTTCCTTGTGCTTCAGGATACTTGTCCAAAAGGTCTTTCAATAATGCAGAGGATGATTCTCCTGTCAGAAATGCGATCTGAGCATCAGCAACCATTTGGCGTATGCGTCTTTTGAGTTCGGCGGTAGCTGCGTTTGTGTAAGTAATCACCAGCAATTGCCGTGCAGCTACATTTTTCTCTACGAGAAATCTCAGGTATAAACCTGCCAGGGCATATGTCTTGCCAGTGCCGGCACTGGCCTCGATAAGATTAACGCCCGCCAGCGGACACGATGAAAGATCAAAAGGCTTCATACTGGGCTACTCCAGTTTTACAAGATGGGTAAAAAGTTCTTTCAAAATATCTTCCGCAATTTGCTCAAATTCCGTATCAATCGGCATGTCATTTTCAAAACATATTTTGCAGGATGTCTCCCGAAATTCCGCATCCGTCGAATTGTAATCATTACCCCACCAGGCCAGATTCGCGGCGACGATTGCATCCTCGCGTGATTTTTTTTTGAACCATAGAGCCTGCGCATAGTCCCACGACGAGCGCGCGAAGAACTTAAGCGGCTTGGTCTGTCCCAGGGAATAATATTTAATGATAACTTTTAGAATTTCTTGAGCGTCTTTGACCGGTTCCAACCGCCAGCAGTAATCTTCACCCAAAATAAGACTGGTTTTCGGGTAGCCTCCAGCCGGTGCGGCATTAAGAATTAAATGAGAAATCCAGGCACTCAGATAATCATTCATCTTTAATTTGGCCATCCGGTAATATATCCGGAAATCGCTGTAAAGGCTGTCCAATACACCTGTCAGACAGTAATCTCCAATGCGTAAATCGACATTCAGTATTTTCGGTTCTCTCCCTTTCAAATAGACGCCAACTCTCGCCGCATAATCCTTTGCCTGACGGGTAAGAATGTTAAAGTAGTAATTCCCGGCACTGCCGACCGGCAGGACACCTTCAGCCTTTTTCAGATGGAACACAAACTGATCGTCCCCTGCGTTGAGATGGTTCTTCACCAGATCCTGCTTGATCTGATAGGCGCTCAGATGGTCAATTGAGAAAGGTTCACTGACTTCCTCCTCCCAAAGCGCCTTGGGCAATGTCAGGCAAAGACGGTTTTCCAGAAAATACCGGGCCGGATTGCGGTAAAATATAGTCAGATCTTTGATCGAAATAATCTCTATGGGCTCGATTGTTTCCGGAAGCGCCTCCCCCAGAAATGGAAGTATTTCATCGCTGCGGCCAAGAATCGCCAGATAATTTTTCCTGGAATAACTATAAAGATTTTTATCTTCTCCAAAATATGCGGAAGAAAAGGCATGTAAACGATGTTTCCTTGTGATCAAATGTGATAGGGGCTGATCATCCCCGCCGTAATAGTTTTTATCCAGATAATCCAGAAACTCACAGACCAGCACCGAAGGCAGAATTTCGCTGTTATCAGTCGCACTTTGTCCGGTATAACTGATGATCAGATTTTTCCCTGCGGATAAAAGCGCTTCCAGAAAAAGGTACTGATCATCGTTTCTCAGCGATCTATCCCCTGCCCTTCTTTTCGTTTCTATAAGATTAAAGCCTGTTTTCCTGTCCTGGCGAGGATAGGCATCGTTGTCCATGCCTATGAGGCAAATGACGTCAAAAGGAATACTGCGCATGGGCAAAAATTCGCAAAACGAAACACCGCCGGTCAGAAAGAGTGAAATTCCCGCCGGACTTTTACCGGATTCCTGAAGATAGCTTTTCAGAATACTCAATTCCATCCGCTGATTGGATTTGGCCCACTGCCGCTCGACTTCAAGACCGCTGATCAATTCCCTGAGTAGATGCAAATCATTACGATACGTGTCGGATGTCGGCAGAAAATCCGCAAGAATATTTTGCAGGATCGCACACCAGTCCACAAGGGTATGAGTCTTTAGCAATACTTCCCTTAGGCTAATCACCTTTTCCCAAAAAGTTAAGAACCGGCCAAGCACTTGGGTCTGCTCTGATTCGATCTCACCATAAGGCAGAATGTCCGAGTATAATTCTTGACGACGACCGTCCAGTGTAAATCCTGCGAGCAACCGGTCCAACCCATGTTGCCAGGTATTCTGGCTGAATGGTGGTAGATCATAGGTCTGACGATGCGTGGCATCAATCCCCCATTTAATGTGGGTTTGAGAAATCCAATGACGGATCAATTCGAGATCAGCGGAAGTGATCTCGAATTTTTCACTGATGGCGGCATTTTCCAGTATGGATAAAATATCTGTAACCGTAAAGCGGCTCACAACTAAATCTAAAAGAGCCATGAGGCCAAGGCTTACGACACTTGTGGAAAACAGTCCGCGGTCGGCAATCGTATAAGGAATCTTCGGCTCCCTTGCTTCAAATACCGCCTCAATATATGGGGCATATAATCCGATATTCGGCGTCATCACCAGCACATCTTTAGGTGTCAAGCGGCCGTCCTCTTCAAAGAGTTTAAGCAATACATCATGGAGGCTTTCAACCTCCCGAAGTGGATTGTGGCAGGAATGAATCTGGATGGAATGATCTTCAGACGACCATGGCGTTCTTGAGGTGTCTCTTGTACCTGGTTCCTGCAGCAGATAGATATCAGACTGAATGGAGGCAAGCAGGTTTTTACCTTGAGGTTTTTCAAATTGGTCAATATATTCGGCGGAAGTATTTTCCATCAGTCGAAAAAAGTCTCTGCCCTGCCTGCCCCAGGAGGCCAAAAGCGAATTGCCGCTTTCCAGGTGCAGTAAGTCATCATCCATGTCGGGCAGGTTCATTGATGCTATGCTGAGCGTCGCACCGATTTCACGCTTTGACCGGATATCCGCCCAGAATTCCTGAGACGGGTTGAGATAGTAGTAATCCACGGGTACATGGGCCGACAGACCGGAAAATATCTCCAGGTAATAGGGTGGCAAATACGATATCCCGAAGATGGATAATCGCTCGGGCAGAGCTTCCGGCCGATAAGGCTTATTTTTGACAGCGGATAAAAACAACTGCCGCAACCGAGCCTGATGCATTCTGCCCTGGGAGTCAATAATTTTCCGCCAGAGGTTAGCCTGCCAGAACTCCCGCGTATCATGGACGTTCCCATCTTCCCAGCCCACAATCATCTCCGGACGGAAAATTAAGTACTGATCGAACGTCGCGGCGATTTTCTTAGCCAGTTGATACATCTTCTGCTGGTCGTTTGAATCTCCTAGATAATGGCTGAGCGGCAGGAATGCGTCATCCCCGGACAATTGCGGCAAAAGTTCCAGGATCTTCCAGGTAAGCACTCGTTCATCGAAAGACAAATCCGGCGAATATTCAGGAATAAAGGCTCTGAATATTATCTCCAAATACTTTTTGGGAAAGGGAAACCAGTAATTAGCAGCAATACCATGCCGGTTTGCCAGTTGAAGCGAAACCCACTTGGCCATGCCGGCGCTCTGAACAACAACGGTTTCCATAGCCAAAGGATTTTTAAGTGGCGTGTTTAACTGATCGGCAAGACATTGGATCAGTTTCTCCAGTTTATTGCTGACAAAAACATTCATGATTGATTTTTCCGCTTTCCTGAACTAAGTACATTAAATATCATAATTTTCAAAAGACGGATAAAATATTTTAATCTTATGGGCTATTTTTTAAATACAACGGATGATTATCATATTCACACATTGAGATCCCTGGGATGGGAACTGACCGTCTGCAATGCATTGTATCCGGAAAACAGTCCCTGCCGTAGAGCCCTAAAATCCAATGCTTCCTTCGGTGAGCATCTTTTTAACTTTCTTGGCCGATTTATCCCCCTCACAGACTTAAAAAACATTCTGGAAGTAGGCGGTGGTCTGGGGTATTTGATGCAGGATTTTCTTACGCTGGCCCCTGACCTTCGGGCAACCATGTTGGATATTTCACCTTTTCTGCTGCAAAAGCAGAAGGAAACGTTAACGGGACTTGCCGTGAATTTCCGGGAAATGGATTTCCTGAAAATGGCCATCTCCGAACTTCGATCCTTTGACTTTGTTATTCTGAACGAAAACCTTGGTGATTTTCCCACTCTGGCCTTTCAGCAAAACATTCCTGAACAAAATGATCCTGAGACAGTTCGCTCTTTAAACAGAGTTGCGGATTTTGAGAAAGAATACTCGCTTCAATTTACTCCCGATGAAAATATAAACATCGGAGCCTTGGAAGCTGTAGAAAAATTATGCATGGCGGCTGTCCCACATATTTATTTAAGCGAACACAGCTGCGAAACGTCAGGAAATCACCCGTCCTTTCCTCATCTACATTTCACAGCCCCAGGAACTCCAGAAAAAATAGCCCTTCAGGGCCATACCGAATTCACTATTAAATTTTCTTATTTGCAAATAATCGCCCGTGCTTTCAATTATGAAGTCTTCAGGGGGCAATATATCGATATCCTTCCCATCGACCTCAATGATAAAGTGCAAACAGCCTTGCGATCCTCTGCGCCACTTTCCGATCAGCAGGAAATACTTCAGCATTTTATTTATGATCTTTACAAGTATGAATACATGATAATGACCCAAGACATGAAAAAGAAAGGATGAAACATGAAGGCAATTCAAATGATTGTGATTGGTTTGGTTATTTTGTTTTTCTTCAGCACCGACACACTGGCCTTTCGCTGCGGTTCCGGTCTGGTCACCAGCGGTGACACAAAGATGCAAGTGTCCATCACATGCGGCAAGCCAACGTCTAAAGAAAAAGCCTGCGAAGGACAGCAGACAACCGCAGGCAGGGACAAGGATGGGAAAATTAAGAAATCAAAAAAATGCGCCAACAAGTTGGATGTCTGGTATTACAACTGCGGCGACAATGATTATATCTACGCCCTGACATTTGAAAACGGCATTCTGAAAAAAGAATCAACAGAAGGCAAAGGTAAAGGCAAATCCGACTGCTTGGGAAAGTAGGGGTCATCTACTTTTTATTGAGCAGTTCCATCATTTTCTTCGGATCATTCGTCGGCAGCGAACAGGTAAAATTCGAGCAGACGTAGGCGGTCGCCTGACCATTGCGTATTGAATGTGATTGCACAAACGGCGCGATCGTCTCTATATCCGGCGGCGTTGAACTCTCGGACCGAAAAACAACGATCTTGTTCGGCAAAAAACTTTTTCTTAAACCACGCAGCATCAACCATGTGTCTTCTTTGTTCTCATGTCCGGCAATAATCACTTCGCTTGCCGGACCGATGGCAAAGTCAAGCCCACACAGAAATTGCGTATAGGCTGTCGGCATTGCATCCGTCGGCGCGCTAAAAGCTCTGTAAATTTCGTGTGCTCTTTTTCCCATCTCGGCATCGCCGGTGAGCCTCGATAGACGCAAAGTATTGATAAGCGCTATTGAATTGCCCGACGGGATGGCGCCGTCATGAAGTTCCTTGGGACGCGTCAAAACTTCTTCCGCGTCAGCAGGCGTAAAAAAGAATCCGCCGTTTTGATCATCACCAAAATAAGCAAATAAGTGCGACTGGTACTCCAGTGCTTTGAGCAGATGCTTTGTATCAAACGTTGCCTCGTAGAGTTCCAGGAGGCCCCAAACTATAAACGAATAATCATCGACATTTCCTGGAATGGAACCCTCACCGTCCCAGAAACGATGCAACAGCCTGCCCTCTTTGGTTTGCAGCGATTGAATAATAAAATTCATCGCCCGGAGCGCAGCGTCAGAGTAAGTTGGTTCATCAAAGACCTGTGCGCCGCGGGCCAACGCCGCAATCATCAGCCCATTCCAGTCGGTCAGAATCTTGTCGTCTTTATGTGGACGCA
>ERZ795055.2571-NODE-2571-length-13679-cov-4.464915_pt1 | contig 13679 bp, 12 predicted proteins | sample MGYA00375139_ERZ795055 | MGnify/ENA primary metagenome ERZ795055 (study PRJEB30184, sample SAMN05720283) | anaerobic digester metagenome | isolation source: active sludge of municipal wastewater-treating anaerobic digesters | place: USA | collected 2015-01-23 ...
ACAGTAGCGGGGGCTGCGGCGGATTTGGCCCGTGTCATGAGCCGCACCGCCTTCCCTTTTCACCTTCCCCCGCCGCGACGCGCCGGGGGAAGGAACCCGAAACCGTGGATTCCAGCCTACTCCGCCTCAGGCGGGGGAGGCAAGCGGGGCCGGCGGCGCGGGGGCGGAGGGCGACGGCGCTTGCCTCCGAGGGCCTACGCGGGCCCCCGCGGTTCGCGGCTCCCTGGCCGGGGCCGGCGGCGCGCGGGCGGCTCTGCGGGGAGGAACGCCCCCTCCTGTTGCCCGAAGCTGGCCGGCACGCTAGGATATAAGTCCACTCGACCGCAACGGAGGGCTTTGGATATGGATCCCGCGCAGGACGTTCTCGGCTTCGTCGGCATCGGCGTCATGGGGAAGAGCATGGCAGGGCATCTCCTCAAGGCCGGCTATCGCGTCCTCGTCTACACGAGGACGAAGGACAAGGCCCGCGACCTCCTCTCCCTGGGCGCGGAGTGGGCGGAGAGCCCCGCCGTCCTGGCCCCCAGGTGCAAGGCCGTCTTCACGATGGTGGGCTACCCGAGCGACGTCGAGGAGGTCTACTTCGGGCCGAAGGGCCTCATCGAGAACGCGAGGCCCGGCTCCTTCCTCGTCGACACGACGACCTCCAAGCCCGAGCTCGCGAGGCGGATCGCCCAGGCGGCCAAGGCCCGCGGCGTCGCGGCCCTGGACGCGCCGGTCTCCGGCGGCGACGTGGGCGCCAGGAACGCCGCCCTCACCATCATGGTCGGCGGCGAGCGGGCCGACTTCGAGGCGGTGAGGCCCCTCCTCGAGGTCATGGGGAAGACGGTGATCCTCCAGGGCCCGGCGGGCGCGGGGCAGCACACGAAGATGGCGAACCAGATCGTCATAGCGGGCAACCTGGCGGGCGCCGTGGAGGCCCTGTGCTACTCGCGCGCCGCGGGCCTGGACCCCCGGGCGGTCCTGGCGAGCATCGGCGCGGGATCCGCGGGGAGCTGGCAGCTCAACACGATGGCGCCCCGCATGCTGGACGGAGACTTCGCCCCCGGCTTCTACGTGAAGCATTTCCTCAAGGACCTAAGGATCGCGCTCGAGGCGGCCAAGGAGATGAAGCTCAAGCTTCCCCTCCTTTCCCTGGCCGAGGGCCTCTTCGCGCGCCTTTCGAACGAGGGCTTCGGCGACTCGGGCACCCAGGCCCTCTATCTCCTCTACGAGCGCGGGCTCGTCTAGAGAGGGCGGATGGCGGCCAACGGCTTTCCCGATCCCCCCGAGGCGGCGGTGACCCGGGGCTCCTTCGAGCTCGGGCGCTTCAACGCGCCCTTCCCGAGGGCCAACATGCTGGACGTGGCGAGGCCCTACCACTATGCGGTGCCCCGCTTCGTGAAGAACCTCCGCCTCAAGGAGTGGCAGGCCTTCCAGTTCGGCGACGAGCGCTGGTTCTTCTTCTCCGCCCTCTACAACGCGAAGCTCATGAGCCTCGCGATCTTTCACGCCTACGACCGGAAGACGAGGCGCCGTCACTCGATCCAGCGCGTCATCCCCGGCTCCGCCTTCCCCTTCGGGGAGCGGCTCTCGGGCTCGCGCCTCTCCTACCGCGGCGCGCGGAGCCGCCTGGAGTACGCCTGCCTCCTGGACGAGGGGGCCATCGAGGTACGCGCCTCGCGGAGCCACCGCGACGCGGCCCGCGCCTTCGAGGGCAGCTTCCGCTTCTCCTACGGACCCAAGGCCTGCGCGCCCAGCGCGGCCTGCCTGCCCCTCGGCCTGAACCGGGCCATGTACTCCATGAAGACGCTCATGCCCCTCACGGGCGAATTCCAGGCCGGCGGCGAGACCTTCCGCCTGGACCCGCCCGGCGCGATGGGCGTCATCGACGAGCACAAGGGCTTCTACCCCTGGCAGATGCGCTACGACTGGGTGACGGGCTTCGGCCTGGACGCGAAGGGCCGCCGCGTCGGCTTCAACCTCACGAGCAACCAGGTGCGCGACCAGGCCCGCTACAACGAGAACTGCCTCTGGATCAACAACAAGGTCTGGCCCCTGCCGCCCGTCCGCGTGACGCGGCCCCGGGGCCCCGAGGGCGAGTGGATCGTCCAGGACACGGAGGGGATGGTGGACCTGGTCTTCGTCCCCGAGGTCAGGAACGACGTCCGCTTCAACCTGGGCTTCGCGAAGAGCGACTACCACGGGCCTTTCGGCTCCTTCCGAGGCGTCCTCAAGAACGGCGAGGGCGAGAAGATCGAGGCCGAGCGGCTCTACGGGGCCGGCGAGCAGAAGTACCTCAGGCTCTAGGCCGGCGCGCGGCCTCGCGGGGCCGCCGGCGCCGGGCACCGGGAACGCGGCGGTGATCCGGCCCGCGCCGCGGGCGCAGGCCCCGCCCTTTTCCTAGAGCTGCTTTCCCGATTTGAGCTTCTCCTCGAAGCGCTCGAGCTCCTTGCCCGAGAGGCTCCCCTTCCCGCCCGAAAGCCGCGCGCGGAGCTCCTCCGCCTCGGGGCCGGAGAAGCGCAGGCCCGTCAGCTGGTGGCGCTCGAAGCTCTCCGTCGCGGCGGGGGCGACGCGCCGCGAGACCTCGAGGAGGACCTCCGCGTAGGCGCGGATCTCCTTCTGCGCGTGGGAGTCCAGGCGCAGGGCGAGGAAGCGGAAGAGGTTGTGGAGGTCGATCTGCCAATACCACTCGGTGTAGAGGGAGAGTGGCAGGTCGATGCGGGCGATCTCCCGCGCCAGGCCCGACTCGACGAGGCCCGAGTACTCGGCGTAGGCGGCCTTCTGCCCCGCCTCCAGGCGGGCGATGACGGCGGCCGCCTCCCCGGCCTCCAGGGCCTCGTCCTCGCGGCCCTGCTTGTTGTCGGCGCTCTGCCTGGCGAGGTCGCCGGGGGCCGGGACGTAGAAGTCGTCCTTCATGACCGAGTAGCGGCCGGAGATCTCGTTGACGCGGGCGGTCCGGTGCCTGATCCACTGCCGCGCGACGAAGATCGGGAGCTTCACGTGGAAGGTGAGGACGACCTGCTCGAAGGGCGAGGTGTGCTCGTGGCGGAGGAGGTAGTCGATGAGGCCCGAGTCCTCGCGGAAGCTCTTCGTGCCCTCGCCGTAGGAGACGCGGGCGGCCTGGACGACGCGGGCGTCGCCGCCCAGGTAGTCGACCAGGCGGACGAAGCCCTTGTCGAGGACGGGGAAGGCCCGGTCGAGGATCTCCTCGGCGGCGGGGACGACGCAATGTGCCATGCTGGAACTCTCCTTAGCTGCGGGGCGGCCGGGGGAAGCCGCGGAAGTCGCCCGAGAACTGGCCGAGGGTGTGCTTGCCCGAGCCGGGGCCGTGGCAGTCCGAGCCGTAGGTGAAGAAGTAGCCGAGGGGCTCGGCGGCCTCCCGCACGAGCTCGTTGATGGCCTGGGTATGGGCGTTGCGGTACCAGTAGAGCTCGACGCCGGAGACGCCGAGCTCCCGGAAGCGCGACAGGAGGAGGACGAGCTCCGCCTTCTGGGCGCGCATCCTCCCGGCGTCGTCGCCGAACTGGTGTCCCGGGTGGGGAAGGACGAGGATGCCTCCGTCCCCGAGGACGGGAGCCGCGACCTCCGCGGCGTCGGCCCGGCGGAAGCGGCCGTCCTTGATGAGCTCGGAGTCGAAGTAGGCCTTGCGGAACTCGCGGTAGCCCAGGTCCTTCTCCACGAGGCCCTTGTCCTTCAGGTACTCGAAGAGGTCGACCTTGCTGAAGGAGAGCTCGCCGCGCCGCAAGTCCGCCGGAGGGGAGGCGCCTAGCTTCCGCGCGAGGAGCTCCTCGAAGGAGAGGTCGGAGCGGCGGAAGAGGGCGCGGGAGCGCTCGACGAAGACGCGGAGCCGCTCCTCGCGCGCCCGGGCGACGCCTCGGAGGAAGGCGGCCGTGGCCGGATAGTCCCCCTCGCCCTTGGCCTCCGGGAAGTAGGCCAGGATCTCGCTCCGGTAGCCCAGGTCCTTGAGGGAGCAGTCCATCTCGCAGCCCGCGAGCGCCTCCAGGCCGGCGGCCTTGGCCGCGGCGAGGAACTCGGGCACCCCGCCCAGGCTGTCGTGGTCGGTCAGGGCCGCGAGGGCAAGGCCGGTCTCCCGGGCCCGTAGGGCCATCTCGGCGGGCCAGAGGCTGCCGTCCGAGTAGCGCGAGTGGAGGTGCAGGTTCGCTTCCATGGCTCTGGGCCGAGTATAGCGGCCGGAAGCCCGGCGGGGAAGGGCCGCGGCGTCCGTGGCCGGCGCGGAAGGGCGCCTGGCGCGGACAGGCGCCCCGCGCGGACTGGCTCGCCCCGTGGGGGACCGCGTCGCCGCGGGAGGCGGCCGGCGAATCGGCCTTGACCATCGGCCAAGGCGCCTCCACTATGATCCTTCCGGAGGCCCGCGTGTTCGAGCTCAGCGATTCGATCATCGAGGATTTCATCTTCGCGATGGAGGACCAGGACGGCTCCTGGCTCGTCGACCTGGAGACGGGCGAACTCATCCAGCTCGAGGGCGAGGAGGCCGAGGGCGCCGCCGAGGAGGGCGGGGAGGAGCGCGACCTCTCCGACGGCGAGCGTTACGCCGCGCCTCCGGAATGGTCCTCGCGGGAGGGCTTCAAGCTCATGGAGGGCTTTCTGGGCACGGTGCGGCAGCCGAGCGCCCGCAACGACCTGGGGGCGGCCCTCTCCCGGGGCAAGGGGGTCTTCAAGGCCTTCAAGGAGGCCCTGGCGGCCCACCCCGAGCTGGACAAGGCCTTTCGCGACTATAAGGCCCGCGAGATGCGGCGCAGCATCGCCGCCTGGCACGACGAGCAGCGCGAGCTCCGGGGCCTGGCCCGCCTGGGCTCCGAGCCCGAGGACACGGGCGACCTCGTGGAGAGCGACCTGGGCATCAGCCTGGGCGGGAAGGACGACCTCCTCCGCCTGGCCCTGCCCCTCCTGGCCGAGGCCGAGCTCGAGGCCCTGGAGCGCCTGCCCGAGGCGGTGGCCGCCCGGGAGGCCGAGCTCCTGAGGGCGCGACTCGCGACGGGCGAGTGGATCGGGGCCTGGGCCGACAACGGCGAGGGCGGGGCGATTGCCGTGGCCGCGGCGGAGCGGGAGCGGAGCGCCGGGCGGGCCTTCGGGCGCCTTTCCTTCATCTTCGTGCAGAAGCCCTTCCGCAGGGCCGGCCTGGGCAGCGCCCTGGTCGGGGCCCTGGCCGAGGCCTTTCGGGCCGAGGGGACGGGCGTCCTCGTGCTCGACGCTCCCCTGGCCCCCGCCGACTTCGGCCGCGCCCTCGAGTCCACGGGCTTCAAGCCCTACGGCCTGCGATCCATTTCCCTTGGCTAGGAGAGGCGAGGGCGCGGGCGCCCTCGAGTCCACGGGCTTCAAGCCCTACGGCCTGCGATCCATTTCCCTTGGCTAGGAGAGGCGAGGGCGCGGGCGCCCTCGAGTCCACGGGCTTCAAGCCCTACGGCCTGCGCTCCATTTCCCTTGGCTAGGGCGGGCGAGGGCGCGGGCGTCCTCGAGTCCACGGGCGCTTTCCGCGCCGCCCGCGCGCGCGGGCCCGTCTAGGCGGGACCCTTCCAGCCGTAGCGGCCGAGCTCGACCTTGCCGGCGGGGGAGACCTTCACGCCTTCCCCCTCGAGGAGGGCCTTCTGCAGGTCGAAGCCCTCGCCGGCGGGGAGGGCTATGGAGCCGTCCTTCCTGAGGACGCGGTGCCAGGGGAGGCCGGACTTCTCCGCGCGGGAGTGGAGGACCCTGACGACGAGGCGGGCGCCGTTCGGGACGCCGGCGAGGGCCGCGACTTCGCCGTAGGAGAGAACCCGCCCCTTGGGGATGGCTTTCAGGACCTTCTCGATCCGCTCGGTCGACTCGGTGGCCATGCCGCCTCCTTGTTGGTCCCAGTATAGCCCGATCCGGCCGCGGCCGCGCGCGGGTCTTTCCAGGGCGGCAACCGGGTCGGCCTTCCAGGTCGGCATTCCGGGGCGGCCATCTTTACATTTTTGCCGAATTTGTAAATGATTGAGGAAGCCGGAACCTGCGAGGGGATCCGGACGCCGCTACTCGAGGAGGTCCTTCATGAAGACCTGTTTCCTGTTCCCGGGCCAGGGCGCCCAGTATCCCGGCATGGGACGAGATTTCTACGACACGAGCAAGGCCGTCCGCGAGCTCTTCGAGCTCGCCTCCGACTCCGCGAAGATGGACCTCAAGGCCCTCGTCTTCCAGGGCTCCGAAGACGACCTCAAGCAGACCCGCAACACCCAGATAGCCGTGGCCCTGGTCGGCTCCGCGGCCGCCCTCTGCGCCCGCGAGCACGGCATCCAGCCGCAGGGCGTCGCCGGCTTCTCCGTCGGCGAGTGGCCCGCCCTGGCCGAGGCCGGCGTCGTCTCCCACGCGGACATGTTCCGCCTCGTGGGAGAGCGCGGCCGCCTCATGGACGAGGCCGGCAAGCGCTCCGGCGGCTCGACGATGAGCGCCGTCCTCTTCATGTCCCCCGAGGCGATCGAGAAGACCATCGCCGAGGCCGGCCTCAAGCAGGTCTGGATAGCGAACTACAACAGCCCGACCCAGTCGGTCATCTCCGGCACGGAAGCCGACATCTCCGCCGCGGAGCTGGCCCTCAAGGCCGCGGGCGCGAAGCGCGTCGTCCGCCTCAAGGTCTCCGGCGCCTTCCACTCTCCCATCATGGCCTACGCCCGCGACGGCTTCGCGGAGCTCGTCTCCGAGGTGAGCTTCGCCGATCCCAAGCTGGAGCTCTTCTCCAACGTGACGGGGAAGCTCCTTTCGAAGGGCGCCGAGGCGAAGGAGCTCGCGGTCAGGCAGATCGTGAGCCCCGTGCGCTGGATCGAGGAGGAGAAGTCCATCATCGCCGCAGGCTACGGCCAGGCCGTGGAGACGGGCCCCGGCCTGGTCCTGGGCGGGCTCTGGAAGGCCGTCGCCGGCGACCTCCCCTGCCACCCCTGCGGAACCCTGGACCAGGTGGCCTCCATTTCCCTCTAGGCTTCCCTCCCGGCCGGGCCCCGCGGGCCCGGGCCGGGCCGGGAATCATCCGCATCGGCGCCGGGCCGCAACCGCGGGCCCGGCGCGCTGTCTAAAGGAAACATCATGGATGGAATGCTGATCGGCAAGACCTGCGTCGTGACCGGAGGCTCGAAGGGCATCGGCCGGGCCATGGTCGAGGCCTTCGCCCGCGAGGGCGGCCGCGTCTACTACCTCTCCCGGAGCGAGGCCGAGGATCCGGCCGCTCTCGCCGCCGCGGCCGCCCAGGGCGGCTCGGTCGCCTGGAGGAAGTGCGACGTCGCCGTGGAGGCCGAGGTCGACGCCGTCCTGGAGGCCGTCGTCAAGGAGGCGGGCTCCCTGGACGTCGTCGTCAACAACGCGGGCGTCACCCGCGACGGCCTCGTCTTCCGGATGAGCCTGGAGGACTGGGAGACCGTGCTCCGCACGAACCTCACGAGCGCCTTCCTCGTCTCGAGGACGGCCGCCCGCCACATGATCAAGAAGCGCGCAGGCTCCATCATCAACGTCTCCAGCGTCGTCGGCATCATGGGCAACGGCGGCCAGACGAACTACGCCGCCTCCAAGGCGGGGATCATCGGCTTCACGAAGAGCCTGGCCCGCGAGGTCGCGAGCCGCGGCGTCAGGGTCAACGCCCTCGCGCCGGGCTTTATCGAGACCGCGATGACGGATAAGATACCCGAGGAGATGAAGGAGAAGATGAAGGCCACGATCCCCCTCGGCCGCCACGGCGCCCCCGAGGAGGTGGCCAAGGCCGCCCTCTTCCTCGCCTCCGACCTCGCCTCCTACGTGACCGGCGAGGTCCTCAAAGTCGACGGCGGAATGGGGATGTAGCATGGCAAGAAGAAGAGTGGTCGTCACCGGCCTCGGCGTCGTGAGCCCGGTGGGCAACGACGTGCCCGGGTTCTGGGCCTCGCTCAAGGCGGGCAAGTCGGGCATCGGGCCCATCACCCTCGTCAAGGCCGACGACCTGGCCTCCCGCGTCGCGGGCGAGGTGAAGGCCTTCGACCCGGGCCTCCGCATGGACGCGAAGGAAGCGAAGAAGATGGACCGCTTCTCGCAGTTCGCGGTCTACGCGGGCCTGGAGGCCCTGGCCGACGCGGGCCTCTCCAAGGAGGGCCTGGACTCCGAGCGGACGGGCGTCTGCCTGGGCACCGGCCAGGGCGGCTCCTCCAGCATCGAGGAGGGCGTCGCCCGGCTCTACGAGCGCGGGCCCGGGCGCGTGCCCCCGCTGACAGCCATCAAGGCCCTGGCCAACCTGGGCGCGGCCAACCTGGCGATCTACATGAACGCGACGGGTCCGAGCCAGTGCCTGGTCACCGCCTGCGCCGCGGGCACGGACGCGATCGGCACCGCCTACCGCTGGATAGCCGACGACCACGCGGACCTGGTCTTCGCGGGCGGCTCCGAGGCGAGCATCTCCCGCCTGGGCATCTCCAGCTTCGCGATGATCCAGGCCCTCTCCACCCGGAACGACGAGCCGGAGAAGGCCAGCCGCCCCTTCGACAAGGACCGCGACGGCTTCGTGATGGCCGAGGGCGCGGGCGTCCTGGTCCTGGAGGAGTACGAGGCCGCGAAGGCCCGCGGCGCGAGGATCTACTGCGAGGTCGCGGGCTTCGCGAACACCTGCGACGCCCACCACCTCACCGCCCCCGATCCCGAGGGCAAGGGCGTGGCGCGCGCGATGCTCCTCGCGATCAAGGACGCGGGCCTCAAGCCCGAGGACATCGACTACGTCTCCGCCCACGGCACCTCGACCCCGATGAACGACCCCATCGAGACCAAGGCCCTGAAGCACGCCTTCGGCGCCCACGCCTACAAGCTCAGGATCTCCTCCATCAAGTCGATGATCGGCCACTGCATGGGCGCCGCCGGCGCCCTGGAGTCCGTCGCGACCGTGAAGGCCATAGAGGAGGGCTTCGTGCCCCCGACGATCAACCTGGATAATCCCGATCCCGAGTGCGACCTGGACTACGTCCCCAACAAGGGCGTCTCGATGCGGGTGCGGGCGGCGGTCAAGAACTCCATGGGCTTCGGCGGGCAGAACGCGGTTGTCATTTTCAAGAAAATCTAGGCCCGCCGCTGGCTGGATCTTGAGGGGGCGGTCCGAAAGGGCCGCCCCTTTTCGTGGCGAGCCGAGCGGGAGGGGGAGAGAGTCCACGGATTTGCACGGAAGGAGAAACGAGAGGGAGAGAGGTAGCGCTGGTTCGCACGGAAAGGACCTGCGCCGAATATTTTTCCTTTCGGCGCCAATCCGTGGAAATCTCTTTCCGTCTTTTCCTTTCTTACGTGATTGACAATAGAGCTACCCGGGGGCGCTCAGTGCCGAAGGGGCGCGCCGCTCTCGTCCTCGCCCTCGCGCGAAGGGGCCCTTCGCTGTATACTTAGTCCGTGCGGCCCTCCATGTTCTCCGTGAAGCCCGGCGCGCCCCTGCCCCTGGGCGCCCGCATCGTGGCCGAGGGCGTCAACTTCGCCGTCTTCTCGCGCCACGCCGAGGCGATGATCCTCTCCGTCTACGCGACGCCCCAGGACGGCGAGCCTGTCCTGGAGTACCGGCTGGACCCGCGGCTCAACAGGACGGGCGACATCTGGCACGTCCTGGTCCAGGGCCTCAAGGCCGGCGCCCTCTACCTCTGGCGGGCCGACGGGCCCTACCTGCCCCGGCAGGGACACCGCTTCAACGTCCACAAGGCCCTCCTGGACCCCTACGCGAGGGCCCTCACGGGCAATTTCGTGTGGAGCCTGGAGGCGGCCCGCGCCTACGACCCCGAGTCGCCCGAGCTCGACCTCTCCTTCTCCGACAGGGACGACGCGGCCCTGATGCCCAAGTGCGTCGTCGTCTCCGACGAGTTCGACTGGCGGGGCGACCGCCCCCTCAACTATCCCCTGCGCCACTGCGTCATCTACGAGACCCACGTCCGGGGCCTCTCCCTGCATCCGAGCTCGCGCGTCGCGCATCCGGGCAGCTTCCGGGGCGTGGTCGAGTCGATTCCCTACCTCAAGGACCTGGGCGTCACGAGCCTGGAGCTCCTCCCCGTCCAGGAGTTCGACGAGTTCGAGAATCCCAGGCGCAACCCGAGGACGGGCGAGAGGCTCGCGAACTACTGGGGCTACTCGACCCTGGCCTTCTTCGCGCCCAAGGGCGGCTACGCCTCCGCCGGCTCCGAGGGCCAGCAGGTGGGCGAGTTCAAGTACATGGTGCGCGAGCTCCACGCGGCGGGCATCGAGGTCATCCTGGACATCGTCTTCAACCACAGCGCCGAGGGCAACGAGCTCGGGCCGACCCTCTCCTTCCGCGGCCTGGACAACAAGGTCTACTACATGCTGGAGGAGGACGCGCGGCGCTACCAGAATTTCTCCGGCTGCGGCAACACGCTGAACTGCAACCACCCGGTCCTGCGCTCCTTCATCATGGACTGCCTCCACTACTGGGTCTCCGAGATGCACGTCGACGGCTTCCGCTTCGACCTGGGCTCCATCCTGGGGCGCGACCAGAAGGGCCGTCTCCTGGAGAACCCGCCCGTCATCGAGCAGATCGCCGAGGACCCCCTCCTCCGCCACACGAAGATCATCGCGGAGGCCTGGGACGCGGGCGGGGCCTACCAGGTGGGCTGGTTCCCGGGCGGGCGCTGGGCCGAGTGGAACGACCGCTACCGCGACGACGTGCGCCGCTTCTGGCGGGGCGACGAGCGCGCCGTCCAGGGCTTCGCGACCCGGCTCTCGGGCTCGAGCGACCTCTACCTCCGGGACGGGAGGAAGCCCTTCCACTCCATCAACTACGTGACGAGCCACGACGGCTTCACGCTCAACGACCTCGTCTCCTACAACGGGAAGCACAACGAGGAGAACGGCGAGGGGAACCGCGACGGCCACGACTCCAACTTCAGCTTCAACTACGGCTACGAGGGCCCCTGCCCCAACGCCGAGATCGAGGCGGTCCGGAACCGCCAGGCGAAGAACTTCCTCGCGACCCTCCTCCTCTCCATCGGGACGCCCATGCTCCTGGGGGGCGACGAGTTCAGGCGCACCCAGCGGGGCAACAACAACGCCTTCTGCCAGAACAACGAGACGAGCTGGCTGGACTTCGGCCTGGCGGAGACCCACGCCGGCCTGCGCCGCTTCGCCCGGGGCCTCGTCGCCTTCCGGCTGCGCCATCCGGCCTTCCGCCGCCCCGAGTTCTTCACCGGGAAGGACGCGGACTACAACGCGATGCCCGACATATCCTGGTTCGACGAGCACGGCCGGCACCCCGACTGGGCCCGACAGGAGCGGCGCATCGCCTACCGCCTGGACGGCTCGAAGGCCGACACGCTGAACGACCGCGACGACAACGACTTCTACGTCGTCTGCAACGCCTCGGGCGAGGCCTGCCTCTGGAGGCTCTGCCCCGCGCCGATGGGCAGGCGCTGGCACCTGGCCGTCGACACCGCGCGGAACCCGCCCGCCGACCTGGCCGAGCCGGGGGAGGAGGAGATCCTCGTCCCCCAGGAGGAGTACCTGGTCCAGGGGCGGAGCTTCGTCCTCCTCATGGCGAAGGCGGACTAGGGCGAGCTTGCCTTGGCGCCTCGGCGTAAGTACTTTAACCGCATGAGGGAAGCGGACATGCGGCGCGGGAGCCGCGAGCTGGAGCGGGGCATGAGGGAGCTGGCCAGGCACAGGCCGGACAGGGCCCTGAAGCTCCTCCGCGAGGCCGTCGATTCCTGTCCGGCCTCGAGGCCGGCCCAGCTCTCTGCGCGCCTCTACTGGCTCTCCGTGGCCCTCCTCCGCCTGGACAGGCCGGAGCTGGCCCTGAAGAGCCTGGCCTCCGCCCAGAAGCTCAGGCCCCGCGGCTTCGCGCGCTCGGCCTACGCGGCCCGCTCGAACGAGTACGGCATGCCCCGCCGGGCCAAGCCTGAGCTGGACGACTTCTACGCCTTCTACTCCCTCCAGGCCGGGCGCTACCTGGGCTCGAGGCCGGGCGGCCGCTTCGCCGCCGCCGCGGAGAAGGACGCCGTGACCCGCCTCATCGCCGAGGCCTGGACGGGCCTCCGCGCCTCCGGCCGGCTCGCGGGCCTGGGCCCCGGCGCAAAGCTCGCCCTTTTCCGCTCCTGGGCCCTGGCCTTCCCGAGCTTCGTGAGCGGCGAGAGGCTTTCCGTCGGGGCTCCCGGCGAGACCCTGCCGGCCGACTTCCGGCGGGGAAAGGCCCTCCGGCCCGACGACCGCTGTTCCTGCGGCTCGGGCCTGCCCTACCGCTGCTGCTGCGGAAGGCTTTCCAGCCCCCGCGGCCTCTCCTGTGAGTGATTTCGCGACAGTTTCCGCCTTTTTTGCCTGGATTGTGTAAAAAAGCTACAACGACAGCCGACTCACGTCCCGAGTCGTCCCACGACGACCCATACAGACCTGTTCCCAGCCCTCGATGCAGTCCTTCGGGCGCCGCGATGGACGGTTTTTCCCCGCTTCGGGCCGGCCCGCTCCCGGCAAACCGAACAAGCGCAGAACTGTCGGATGGCGAGGGGGAGGTCGCAAGTTGCATCCGGGGAATGAAATACCGTTCTCGGCCCGCTTGTTGGCCCGCCGCATTGCCAATAAAGATGCAAAATCGCCGCTTGTATGCCATGCCTGGCACGCTTATTGCATTTAGATTAGCGCACCAGGAGGTTGTCATGGCCCGCAAAGATACCTGCATCAACGCGAACAGCGCCTGCGACGAAAACGTCCTCTCCATGTACCTCAAGGAGATCAACCGCATCCCCCTCCTCACCCGCGAGGAAGAAGATACCTACGCCCGCGCCGCCGCGAAGGGCGAGCAGAAGGCCAAGGACATGCTCGTCAAGTCCAACCTCCGCTTCGTCGTCAACGTCGCGAAGAAGTACCAGAACCAGGGCCTGCCCCTGGCCGACCTCATCTCCGAGGGCAACATCGGCCTCATCAACGCCATCGACCGCTACGACGTCGACAAGGGCTACCACTTCATCTCCTACGCGGTCTGGTGGATCCGCCAGTCCATCCTCAAGGCCGTCTGCGAGAAGTCGAGGATGATCCGCCTGCCCCTGAACCGCGCCAACGAGCTCGTCCAGATCGAGAAGGCGCGCAAGATCCTGGAAGGCTCCCGGACCGAGGACGAGGAGATCCGCGAGATCGCCCGCCTCCTGGACATGGAGCCGGACCACGTCGCCGACCTGGTCGCGGTGAGCCGCGAGCTCGTCTCCCTGGAGACCCCGGTCTTCGACGAGCGCGACTCCTCCGTCGTCGGCGACTTCGTCGAGAACACGGCCTACGCCTCCCCCGAGGATTACGCGATCGAGGGCAACCTGAAGGAGGACATCAACGCCGTCCTGGAGACCCTCTCCGCGAAGGAGCGCGAGGTCATCGAGTTCCGCTTCGGCCTGAACGGCCGCCGCGCGATGAGCCTCAAGGAGATCGGCGACCGCTTCAAGCTCACGAAGGAGCGCATCCGCCAGATCGAGAAGAACGCCCTGAAGCGCCTCCAGCAGCCCAACCGCGCGGAGCTCCTGGAGAGCTACGTGGCCTGAGCCGGGCCGGCCGCCGGGGCGGTGCGCCCCGAAGCGAGCCGGACGGGCCGCCCCCGCCGGGTCGATGATCCGGCGGGGGCGGCCCGCGGCATGTAGGGGCCCGGGTAGGCGCCCGCGCCCAAGGTGGGTCATGGGGCGCTTTTCCTGGCAATTTGAGCGAATTGAGCTTATAGTGATTCCACGGGCTATCGGCCTTCGGCCCGGGTCGAAGGCGGGAGG
>ERZ795055.2574-NODE-2574-length-13675-cov-4.608957_pt1 | contig 13675 bp, 13 predicted proteins | sample MGYA00375139_ERZ795055 | MGnify/ENA primary metagenome ERZ795055 (study PRJEB30184, sample SAMN05720283) | anaerobic digester metagenome | isolation source: active sludge of municipal wastewater-treating anaerobic digesters | place: USA | collected 2015-01-23 ...
GACAGGTGATCATAAAGATCGACGACGGAGCTCAGCCGTCGGAAACTCCGGTCCAAGAACCAACCCTTCAAAAGCCAAAGGCGCAAGACAGCGCCGCGGAAAGACCCGTGTCATCAGCACAGGATTTTAAGGCCGCACAGCCGGCCCAACCCGTTCAAACAAACACCGTGGCAGGACAGATCGATACGGTCGAAGCTAACGTCCCGGCCTCTCCTACGGTCCGGCGCTTTGCCCGCGAGCTTGGCGTTCAGATCTCCAAAGTCAAGGGAACCGGCCCGGAAGGATTGATCACCAAAGAGGACGTCAAGGCCTACACCAAACAGCTTTTAGCTTCCCTTCAATCCGGATCGGCCTCAGGATCGTTCGCCGCAAGCGAGCCTTTGCCAGATTTTCTAAAATGGGGCGCTGTTGAGCGAAAGCCCATGAGCAATATCCGCAAGAAAACAGCCTCGCACCTTTCGCATGCCTGGACCGCGATCCCGCATGTCACCCAGTTCGGCGAAGCGGACATCACGGAACTGGAAGAGCTCCGTAAAAAATATTCCACGCCGGATAACAAACTGACCATCACGCCCTTCATCATGCGCGTGGTGGCCGCGGCCCTTAAGCAATTCCCTCAATTCAACGCCAGCGTCGATGCCGTTAACTCAGAGATCGTTTATAAAAAATATTTTCACATCGGCGTTGCCGTGGATACCGATAACGGGCTTCTGGTCCCGGTGATCCGCGATGTAGACCAAAAAAGCATCACCCAGCTTTCCAAAGAACTCACAGCCGCCGCTCAAAAGGCCCGCGATAAGAAACTTGGGCTGGACGATATGAAAGGCGGATGCTTCACGATCACGAACCTCGGCAGTTTGGGGGCAAGTTATTTTACGCCCATCGTCAATTGGCCGGAAGTCGCGATCCTGGGTGTTTGCCGCGCTTCGATGAAAACGGATTTCCGTGACGGGGCCTGCCATCCGAGGCTGATGCTGCCTTTATCGTTATCATATGACCACCGGCTGATTGACGGCGCGGACGGGGCGCGTTTCATGAAATGGATCTGTGATGCCATCGAACAACCATTCTTACTGGAATTGAACTAGAAAATAACAAACAACAAATTCCAAATTACAGGCAATAAACAAAAAACACTACACAACAGAAAACATCAGAGCCTCGCTATATAAATCTTGTTATTTGTATTTTGTGAATTGTTTGTTCATTGGGTTTTGGACATTGTAATTTTTAAATTCTAAAGGATTTCTATGAAAAAACAACTTATCGTCATTGGTGCAGGTCCCGGCGGATACGTGGCTGCTTTTACGGCCGCTGACCTTGGATTAAATGTCATCCTCATCGATGACGGACAAAATCCCGGCGGGGTCTGCCTCTACCGTGGCTGCATCCCTTCCAAAGCTCTTTTGCATGTCGCCAGGATCATCCAGGAATCCCGTGAAGCCAAAGATCTGGGGATCGAATTCAGTGAGCCCAGGATCGACCTTGACCGCGTCCGGCAGTTCAAGGACAGCGTTGTCGCAAAGCTCACCGGAGGATTGGGGCAGCTGGCCAAACAACGCAAGATCGAATTTATCCAGGGACGCGCCAAATTTTTAAGTTCAAACTCTATTGAAATTCAAAAAGCAGACGGGAGCAAAGAAACGTTTGAATTCGATAACGCGATCCTGGCCACCGGATCGCTGCCGATCACATTGCCGTTCGCTCCACGCTCAGAACGCGTTCTCGACTCGACCTCCGCTTTAGAATTAAAGGACATTCCCAACCGCCTTCTCGTCATCGGCGGCGGGTATATCGGCCTTGAACTGGGAACGGTCTATCGCGCGCTGGGCAGCGAGGTTTCGGTCGTTGAAATGACCCCTTCCCTTCTTCCGGGGGCGGACAGGGATCTGGCCCTTACTTTGAGTAAACGTCTTCAAGGCCAATTTAAATCCATCAAACTGAGCACAAAAGTCACGGCGATCTCGGAAACCCAAAACGCCGTTTCCGTGAGCTTTGAAGATAAAGATGGGCAGTCTTCAAAAGAAGAATTTGATAAGGTCCTGATCGCCATCGGCCGGAAAAATGTCTATGACGGTCTGGGACTGGAAAACACAAAAATCCAATTTTCGGATGACAAAAAATTCATTACAGTGAATGCCCAGCGTCAAACAACGGATTCAACGATCTATGCCATCGGCGATATCGCCGGCCAGCCCATGCTGGCCCACAAAGCTTCCGCCGAAGGAAAGGTCGCGGCTGAAGCGATCGCAGGGCACAAAGCCGGGTTTGATGTCAAAGCCATTCCCGCCGTGGTCTTCACAGACCCCGAGATCGCCTGGTGTGGGATCACAGAGGCCGAGGCCAAAGAAAAGGGGCTACCCGTCACTGTTTCGAAATTCCCGTGGGCTGCCTCAGGGCGCGCGGTGACCTTAAACCGGACCGAGGGCTTAACGAAATTGATCGCCGATACTGATACCGGCCGCATCCTTGGAGTTGCCATGGCAGGCGTCGGGGCTGGTGAAATGATCGCCGAAGGAGTTTTGGCCGTCGAGCTCGGGGCCCTGGCTTCGGATGTCGCCTTAAGCGTTCATCCTCACCCGACCATTTCGGAAACCCTTATGGAGGCAGCTGAAGGGATCATCGGGCAAGCCACCCACATCTACCGGCCAAAGAGATCGTTGTAAAATCAAATTTTAAAAATGAAAAAGGGCGGCATGATACATGCCGCCCTTTCTCATTTCGATCGACCTACTCTTTTATCAAGCCTGAACTTTCTGTTTTCTCTTTGAACGCACACGTAAAACCAACCAAATAAAGACCAGAAAGAACAGCGCGATCTTGACGAACTTCATCCATCCCTGGACCGTCTTTCCCCACGGAACGTATTTGACGCTCATCCAGGGCTGGTCGCCTTCAACGACAAGAAGTTTCGACACCGTAAACCCGTTCCCGCGGGTCGGCAGATCAACCTTGATCGGCAGCAATCCCTGGGTTCCCTGGATCGAGTCCACAAAACTTGAGGCCTCCTGACTGACAGCCTTCTTTTCCATCATGACCTGCTGAGGAGCATACTGATCGCCCACATAATCCGCTACATTGCGCATCCTTCCTTGCAGCCCTCTTTGCCCGAATCGGAATTGCCCGACCCCGGCCCCATAAGGCGCCTGCACATCCCCATCGCTTTTCACCCCGAAAAATATAAAATCATCCGGCATATAAACTTTCCAGGTCAACTGGTTGACCGGAAGGTCTACAGCAGGAAGTTGCAACTTAAGACCACCGGCGCCTTTCAAAGCCTTTCCTTCATCCAAATAAACGACTTCCACCGGAAATTGCGTGACGTTATCTCCGCCGTGCTGGGATTTCTTGAGCGAGATCAAGACATTCCCCTCTTTATCCTTGGCAGGCTTGACCGGCTGACCGTTAACAAAACTGCTCCAGACCTTGGCCGTTTCCGGAAGTTTGATGCGCAGATACTGCTTCACGTTATTTCGGACCTGAAAAACAAGCTTTGTTAAAAGGCGCCCGTCTTTGGTGACCAGCGTCTCGGGATACGCCGCGTCAATCGCCGCCACCAGAACGGGGATCTCTTCATGGCGTGTCATCTCAATGTCGATAGCGATCGGATGATTGAGATATTTGAACGCCAAAAGGATCGGCATCGAAGCCTGCTGCCAAATATATTGCGGAAGCTGCTTGGAATCGATCTTTGTGACACGGTCAGAGCTTCCGACCTCGATCTCTAAATTCGTGCTGGCCGCGATCCCATAGAAACCGTTTTCCCGTTCCACATTGAGCGCCCGCACCCAGGGCATGTTCACGACCTGCTGGCCCTCATCGACATTCCGCTCGAACGTCACATCCAGAACATGCGTCCCCTTGGTCGCGAAATTCAAAAAGACATCCAGATACTGAACATTGTCTTTTTTGCTGACTTTCCAATCACGGAGCTCCTGGCTATTGACCGCCAGAACGCTCACGTCTTCCGGCAAAGCCACACGCAAGTTCGAAACCTCGGCCTGAAGGATCGAGAACTGGATCCTTGACTGGCATTGCACCACCCCTCCGCCGATCGAAGCAAAGGTCCATGTCTCAGCATACAGTTTCGGCGGAAGCTCCACCGCCTCGATCGTTTCTTTCGGAAGGGCCTTGGTCCATCGCACATCGATCGCGTTGGTGTTCGGCATTACGGCCCAGGCCGTTGTGAGCCCCTTTTCATTCTTGGTCTCGACCTTGATCGCCGGTTCAATAAAAACCTGAACATCTTCTTCCGGGATCATGAATTCGAATTGCGAGATCGGAGCCGGCATCACATCGATCCGGAAACTGCCCGGACCGTGCTCGCGTTCCCGCTTGGCCTTTAAAAGATATTCCATGCTCAACGTGTATCGGCCCGGCTTATCAATGACCAGATAATACTTATTGCCCTTGCTCATGACAAACGATTTGCCACGGTTGACCTGAACGTCGATCAAGCCCACCTGATTATTGACCAGGGGGATCTCAACCGGACGGGCGATCATCCCCTGAAACACTTCAAAGACAACTTCCCCTTTGACAGTGACGACATTTTCTTCAACTTCCCCTGTATAAGAGACCGTGTAAACAATAAAATTCTGAACGGTCTGCTGCGCGGCCTCTTCTCTTTTCGCGCGTTCATTACCGATCACGGGAGCAGATTGAGGAATATTCTGGCGCAAAACATCCGCCTCCTGCTGGTATGCACCGCCCGAAGCCCTGAGCCGTTCATCCGCTTCTTGAGGAGCGCCCCAATAATCCTTATCGACCTGCTGCACTTCATAATTTGATTCAAGATAATACGGCTGGTACTGCACATTGGACGTGTCAGCTTTTTGACCGCTGATCTTACTCTGGATCCTCTCTTTAAAGGACCCCCCACCCGCCCATACGAAAGCTGGCACGAGCAACAGACACAACACTACGACAGCAGACCGCATGAACCTTCGTTTCATAACATGTCTCCTTCTATAGAATTGATCAATGTTTCTGTTGTCTGGAAAACGTTTTATTATAGAACAAATTCTTCTTAAAAAGAAATATTCCCAGCGGTCATTCGTCCAAAAATACAAATGGATCTCCCACCTCAAAACCCAAGCTTTGGAGCGTCCCGGCATTAAGCTCCAGCACATATTTTGCCGGCACATGATTGCGGTAAACGGGACAGGGATTTTCGATTTTGCAGGGCGCGACCTTTTCTTCAATATGAACGGCCTTCATATCGCTATCCAGCCAAACCATGTCCAAAGGGATCAGGGTGTTTTTCATCCAAAAGCCGTAAATGTCCGGTTCATCAAAAATAAAAAACATCCCCGCATCGCGCGGCAGGTCCTCACGGAACATCAAGCCCTTCATCCTTTGCTCTTCTGTCAGCGCGATCTCAATGGTGAAACACTGATTCTGAAAACAGATCTTTTGGGTTTCTTCGGCAAACGATACAGAACGCATAAAAAAGGCACTGAGGCACTGAGGCACTAGGACACTAAAAACACAAAAACAAACAAAGAAGGCGCTACGATACTGGGACACTACGGCACTAAAATCTTTTAAACAAAAAATTTCCTCTAGCTTTCGAGTCTTATGTTTTTCATTTCTTTTTTTAAACATCATTTCGTCTACCTTCTCTCAGCGTCTCAGCGCCCTAGTGTCGTAGCGCCTTAGTGTCTTAATAAAGATCCTTCTCCTGCCCCGTCAAATTTAAGTAGCTCTTAAAATCCAGTTGGCCCGTGATCTCGCGCTTTACAACACCGATGCGTTCCTGAATATAGGGATGCGTGCGGAAATACGCCAATCTTCCCGGCCCTTTTTTGCGCGACTCTTCTTCCAGCAAGGTCAAGACCTTAACGATCGCGTTGGGGTCATAACCGGCGCGCTGTAAATACCGGACCGACAATTTATCCGCCTGAAACTCATCCTGACGGGAATACGCGGTAAAAAGCGTGGCATACATGGCACTGACCCCCATCGCGGCCTCAGGCTGGTTGCCGACGATCGTCACGATCTGCAAGATCGTCATCCCCGTGGAAGCCTGGACCCTTTTCATGGAATGGCGGGCCGTGATATGCCCGACCTCATGGGCCACGACCGCGGCAAGCTCATCATCGGTCTTCAAAGCATCCGTCAGGCCTTTGAACATATAAATGTATCCACCGGGCAAGCTCACGGCATTGAGCTCTTTCTCGTCTATGGTCCTGATCGTGTAAACAAGCTCTTTGCGGTCACAGACCTCGGCGATCCGGGAAAGGATATCGTTCAGGCGGGCATTTAAAGCGGGATCATCGACCAGCTTGTAATCTTTTTCAACTTGGGTCGCGACCGCGTAACCGACACGTTCTTCTTTTTCCGTGTCATAGATCAGCGTCTCTTCCTGGCCTGTGGCGAGATTATATTCGGAGTAAGTGCAGCTTGAAAAAAACACGGGACACAAAAAAAGGCACAAGACACAGGACGCACGACACAAGAAAAAATCAAAACCTAAGAAATCACTAAAAAATTCTTTCCAATACGTGTTCTTTTTTGCGCCCCGGCATTCGCGTGCTTTACTAGTTTTTATCCGCCTTGCACCTTGCGTCATGTGTCCTGTGTCCTGTGTCGCGCGTTTAAAATTCAACCCCAAATTCTTTCAGCATGATCCTGAGTTTGACCATTGGCAGGCCGATCACGTTGGTGTAACAGCCCTCGATCCGATGGATGAATGTTCCGCCGCGGCCCTCGATATCAAAGCCGCCGGCTTTATCCAATGGGGAAATGTGCTTATGATATCTGTCCATCTCTGAGCGCGTCAGCGGATGCATATAGACCTTCGTTTTTTCATGCGAAACGGCCGTCTTGCCGGAAACGGCATCGATGATCGCGACGCCGGTATAAACCCAGTGAGGTTTGGCGAACATTTCCCTCAAGATCCGCCGCGCATCGGTAAGGTCTTTCGGTTTTAAGATAAGCTTCTTTCCGCCGCCGTAAACGACCGTATCGGCGCCGATCACGATGCCGGACCGCAGCCGGGATGCGACATCCCGCGCTTTGATCAATGCGTTCTTCCTGACCAGATGCGCACAGGTACTCGTAATAATAGAAATTTCCTCCACGCCGCTGCGACGGACCGTGAACTTAAGGCCGGCCATCGCAAGCAATTTCCGACGCTGCGCTGAACCCGAAGCTAGAATGATCTTTTTCATGAATCTCCAAAATCTCCCGGATGCCAGGCGCCAAGGCACTAGAAAAATTTTTGATTAATCGTTCAAAAAATCCTGAGCCGTAAAGATCGAAAGCATTCTGGAACCGCGCGCTTCGACCGCCGCTCTGGCCCCTTCTTCACGGTCAATGATGCACAGGCAGGACTTCACCTTGATCCCGGCCTCATCCAGGACATCCAGCGCGTGCAAGAACGCCTTTCCCGTGGTGGCCACATCATCAATGACAACGACCGTCGATCCTTTTTTTAATTCAGGACCTTCGATCAATTTTTTCCCGCCGTGAGCCTTGGCCTCTTTACGGATAATGAACGTATTGACCGGCCTGCCGTTTTGAAGAGCGACCACCCCTAAAGCCCCGACCATGGGATCCGCTCCCAGGGTCGGCCCGCCGATGGCGTCGAACGCCTCGCCCTTGAGCATGTCCAAAAAGATCTTCGCCGTATAATAAACCCCTTCAGAGCTCAGCGTGATCTTGCGGCAATCCAGATAATAATTACTTTTCTTGCCTGATGAGAGGATAAAATCCCCTTTCAGGAAAGCTTTTTCTTTAATGATCGCGTACAATTTCTTCTGGTCGGCATTCCATCCCTTTGGCATAAAAACCCTTTCTCTAACGATCTTGTTTATTTGATCCTCGGCACTTCAATCTTCCGCTTCTCGAATTCCAAAATTAAATTCGTGCGGAACCGCAGCATTTCCTTATAGGTCTCATATTCCTTGGGGGTCAAGCCGGCTTTATTATAAAATGTCTGCGCGGCCTCAAGTTCGATCATGGCATCAATATAAGTGTCGATCAGCTTTTGATCATCCAGTCTGGCGATGCCCGGACGGTCCAGGATCTCGACCGTGAACAAAAACCCGGCGGACCAGGCCGACGCGCTTGAAACAAGCACCAGGCAAACGATCGCCAGGGACATCACTCCTTTTAAAAACCGCATATCTTCCCCCCTTTTAACCGCTTCATTATACGTAAAGTTGCCGCGGAACACAAGCGCGGTACGCACAATCGCTCCTCCTTGAACGAAGGTGAAAATTTTTTAAAAAACCGTTGCCTCTGCTATAATGAAGCCGTGTTCAAGCCTTGGGCCCGCCCCCTTTTAAACGGGCTGATGAACATTCTCTACCCCCCGGTCTGTTTTCTCTGTCAAAGATCCCTGTTCCCTGCAGAGTCGGGTCAATGCGTGTGCCCGTCGTGCCTCGCCTCGATCGAAATGAACTCTCCCCCGTTCTGCTCAAAATGCAGCCGCCCCCTCAAAAAACCGGCCCGCGCTTTTTGTCATAATTGCCAGCGTTCAAACTTTCATTTTGACAACGTCTACGCGGCCTGCCGCTATAGCGAGCCCTTTCAGCGTCTACTTCATTTATATAAATACGGAAACCTCACCGCGATCCGCAAAATCTTCGCCTCGCGCATGATCGAATTCATCGACACGCACCAAATTCCCGTTAAAGACTATCAGCTTATCCTGGCGGTGCCTCTACACCCTGTGCGACAGCGTGAGCGGGGGTATAATCAAAGCGAGCTGCTGGCAGCCGAATTAGCCGGGCATTACAGGATCCCTTTTCGCAACAACATCCTGAAAAGAACCCTTTACAGCCCGAATCAAGCCCGAGTAAGCCCAAAACAACGCTGGACAAACGTTGAGTCGGCCTTTAAAATAGGGTCTCATAGTTGTATTACTAATACTAATATTTTACTGGTGGATGACCTTATAACGACCGGGGCGACTCTTTCTTCGCTGTCCGGGGTGCTAAAAGCGGGTGGGGCCAAAAAGGTCAGCGCCCTCACAGCCGCGATCGCGGAATAATCATGCGCATTTTACGCAATTACATCCTGAAGGAATGCATCCTCCCGTTTTTTCTGGCCCTGGCCGTCCTTTCCTGTGTTTTCTTGCTGGGCTACACCGTAAAACTCGCCCACCTTGTGATCAATAAGGGCGTCCCCCTTCTGGTCGTGGGGAAAATGTTTTTGCTGTTGATCCCGGTCCTTCTGCAATACACCATGCCCATCGCCTGTCTGATCGCCGTGATCCTGGCTTTCAGCCGGTTGTCGGCGGACAATGAGATCATCGCCATCCGCGCCAGCGGTATCCATATTCAACGTCTGATCGTTCCTTTGGTCGCGGTCGGTTTCATCTTAAGCCTCGTGGCCTTTCTTCTGAATGATAAAGTCGTCCCGTTCGCTCATCACCAGCAAAAGCTGCTCGAAAAAACGCTCGGGTTTGAAAACCCCACGGCGTTGCTGGAGCCCGGAACGTTCATCAAAGCGTTCAAAGGCCAAACGATCTTCATCCACCGTGTCGAGGGAAATAAATTCTACAACATCACGATCTGGCAGCCTCAACCGGACGGACGGCCCACCCGGACAATCATTGCCAACCGGGGCGAATTCACCAAAAGCCCGGATGGAAAACAGCTGATCCTGAAATTGATCGAAGGGGTCTCAGATGAGATCGATCCTAAAAATTCAGAAAATTTTTATAAACTCAACTTTAAGACCCTTTTTATCACGCTAAACGTCAGCACGGGCCAGGAGAAGATCGAAAAAAAACCAAAAAGCATGTCCTTAAAAGAACTTATTGAAGAACGGCATGCCCAAGAGCAGCTTCTAGTGGACACCTCCCGCCTGGAAACCGAGTATTTCCGCAAGCTGTCCTGGTCCTTTGCGCCATTGATCTTCGTGACCTTGGGATTTCCTCTAGCGGTGATCACCAACCGCCGGGAGCGTTCAGCCAATGTCATTTTGGCCATCGTGGCCGCCAGCACCTATTACCTTTTGGCTTTGACCTGTGAGGCTTTAAGCATCGAGCAAAAGGCCCCGGCGTATTTGATCATGTGGACACCAAACCTGATCGGGCTTATCGCCGCGATCTACTTCAATCACAAATTATGCGAATCGTAGACCGATACATCCTGAAATCCATTGTTTTTACGTTCCTGATCACGATCTTTGTGTTCTGCCTGCTGTTCATCCTGGTCGATTCTGCCTCAAACCTCGATGAATTCATTGACCGCAAGGCCTCGATCGAGGTCATCGCCCGATATTACCTGTCCTATCTTCCCGTGATCATCGTCCAGACCGCTTCGATCGCCTGTTTGATCTCATGCCTTTTGACCTTCGCGAGCTTAAACACCCATAATGAACTGATCGCCCTGCGCGCCGGAGGAATGAACTTTTGGAAACTGGCGCGGCCGGCTTTGTGCTTCGGGCTGCTGATCTCAGCGGCGACATTTTATCTCAACGAGCGTTACATCCCCATGGCCGAATCCCTGGCCCGGCAGATCAAAGAAGAAAACCTCTCTCTTGATGCCGAGCAGTCCTCCAGCAAGGCAAAGATCAAGAACCTGTCTTTTTACGGCCTGAAGAACAGACTATACTTTATTGATTCTTTCGATCCGGTCACGTTCGATCTGGAGGGCGTCACGATCATCAGCTTTGACAACCTTCAGAACATCAAGGAAAAGGTCGTCGCCCTGGAGGGCTCCTGGACGGGCTTGGCATGGAAGTTCAAACAAGTCCATATCACCCCCTATCAGCAGATCGAAGAAGGCCCGACGCAGGTCAAGGTCTATGAAGAAAAGTTGATGGATATCAAAGAGACCCCGAAAGACTTCCTCCGCCAGCGCACCAATGTAAGGTTCATGAACCTGCGCCAATTGCGCGAATATATCGATCGCTTCTCCAACAGCGGAGCGATACGGGCCGTGGATAGCCTCAAGGTCGATTTCTTTGAAAAGATCTCTTTTCCTCTGACGCCGGTGATCCTTCTTCTTCTCGGCCTGCCTCTGGTCATGGCGACCGGAAACCGCAAAGCCCAAAATTTCGCGGCATTGGGAATCGCGATCGCGATAGGATTCTTATATTATGTCGCTAATGCTGTGGGGATCGCATTAGGAAAAGGCGGGTTTCTGCCTCCGGAAGTGGCTGCCAATATAGCGCCGTTCTTCTTCTCGCTGGCAGCCTTCTATTTCATCAGAACACACTTCTAATTCCGCACTACTTTTTCTTCTTATAAACTCTCGGAAGGCGATTGCCTAAAGAGCAGACGATCTCATAGTTGATGGTCTGCGCCAAGCGGGCCAGCTCATCGGCAGAAATCTCCTGCTTTTTCTGCTTACCCAGGATAACCGCCTCATCCCCGATCCTGACCTGCCCCGCCCTGGAAACGTCTGCCACAAGCTGGTCCATGGTCACCCGGCCCAGAACGGGGCAGCGGCAACCGTTGATAAGGACCGAAGATTTATTGGAAAAAGCGCGCATGTATCCGTCGTTATAACCGATCGGCAGTGTCGCCACCCTCATTTTGTGAGGAGCAATAAATGTCTGCCCGTAACTGACGCTTTGCCCTTTTTCAATATCCTTAACATACAGGACCCTGGCCTTCACGCTCATGGCCGGATTCAATTTCAGAATTGCACTGGTCTTTTCAGACGGATAAAGACCGTAAAGCATCAGGCCCGGACGGACCAGGTTGAAGACCGATGCCTCAAAACCACCGAGGCCGGCGCTGTTGGCGGCATGAGCATAAGGGATCACTTCCCCGTTCTGGTCCAGGGCCAGGATCAGCTGCTTGAATTGATGGATCTGATGCTGAGTGAAGGTTGTATTCGTATCCGCGACGGGAAAGTGGGTATAAACCCCTTCGACCTTCACATGCGGAAGCTTTCTCACATGATGGATAAAGTCAGCCGCCTGCGTGTGCCAAACCCCGAGCCTGCCCATGCCGGTATCGACCTTGATGTGGACCACCGCCTTTTTTCTGAGCGAACGGGCGCAGGTGTTCAAGCTTTCGGCTGCCACGCGCGTGCAGACCGTGGCGGTCAGATCATGATCCACAATATCCCTGATCTGGTTCGCCAAAGGACTTTCCAGGACAAGGATCGGCTTTTTAATCCCATGCCGCCTTAATGTTATGCCTTCATGAACTTCCGAAACACCGAAAAGATCCACACCCAGCTTCTTGATCTGATCCACGACCTGAAGCATGCCATGCCCATAACCATCCGCCTTGACGACAGCCAGGACCTTGGGGCTCTGCAGGCTGGTTTCTGGGACAGCCGCCACATCGCGGCATTCTATCTTCTTCTTATTGGCGAGCTTCTGGATGGCTGAAAAATTATGCCTGATCGCGTCTAAATCGACCTCGACCCAGGCAGTATGTTTATGCTTTTTAACAGGCACATCCGTCTCCTTTGCATATGCGCGGCTTCCAAAGCCGTTCTATCTTTTGACCTGACAATCCTGCGGATAAAGGTAAAGAGGAACCAGCGTGTTAATGTTGTCCGCGTCCTTTTTCTCAAAACGAGGCAACGCCAGCAAAGCGATCTGCCTTGCCGAAGGATACCAAAATTTTTCATCAAGGAAGGCCGGCTTGAACCCCGCGTTCCTGACCTTTGCCCTGCGGACGATCTCATCCTTATGGATCAAGATCCCGTCTCCGGCAAAAACGACCCTGCCGCCCATCTTACTTAGAAGATCATCCAGGCCGGTCAATAGGAATTCTGAACACCGCGCGTTCTGCCCATCCTTGCGCTCATAAAGGGCGCTATAGACCATGTCCCGTTTGGCGTCAACGATCACGCACAGCTGTTCTTTTTCCTTGAGTTTGATCGATGCGGCGATCGCATCAAAACTGGCAACCCCCACCACCGGCTTGTTAAGGGCCAACGCCAACCCTTTGACCGTGGCAAAGCCAACACGCAAGCTGGTGAAAGATCCCGGACCCAGTCCGACCGCGATCCCGTCGATATCTTGGGGCTTAAGACGCGCCGCCTTAAAAACGGCCTTAAGTGCGGGGATCATCTTGGATGACAGAACCTTGTCATTCTTGATCACGCGCAAAGCCAGGACGTTCTGCCCATCCATTAGCCCGACGCTGAAATGTTTACTGGATGTATCGAGAGATAAGATTTTCATATTCTTGATCACCTGATCCTGACCGCGCTCAGGAGCTGTTCATAGCGTTCTCCAACCGCCTTAAGCCGTATGTCGCGCACATCCTCTCCGGTGTGCTCTAAATAAATATCCAGCCGCTCTTTAGGAAGCAGGGGGCCTAAGCGCTCTGACCACTCAATAATGGAAACGCCGCTGCCATAAAAAAATTCTTCGTATCCAATGTCAAACAGTTCTTGTTCTCTTTCCAAACGGTAAAGATCAAAATGAAAAATCGTCCTCTTGGCCTGGTCATAAACGTTGAGAAACACAAAAGTCGGGCTCGTCACGTCCTCTTCATGAGCCCCTAACCCGGACGCCAGCCCCTTAACCAGCGTCGTCTTTCCGCTGCCGAGATCTCCGAACAAACAAATAACATCCCCCGGCTTAACGAGTTTCGCCAGACGCTTGCCGATGTCCCGCGTTTCTTTGAATGATTGAGTGATAAATTGAAGTTGTTTCATGCCCTTACGGCCGCCATACGGTTAAAAATGTTCAAACCCCTTGGGCTCGATCTGTCGCTTGCGCCCTTTTTCATCCACCAAGAACA